>Ga0209376_1002106_pt1 | contig 19192 bp, 20 predicted proteins | sample GraSoiAngelo_134_FD_185891 | JGI IMG/M metagenome (GOLD analysis project Ga0209376, IMG submission 185891) | Grasslands soil microbial communities from the Angelo Coastal Reserve, California, USA - 14_0929_05_30cm (SPAdes) (version 2) | ecosystem: Environmental > Terrestrial > Soil > Grasslands ... | reverse complement strand
CTGGCCGCTGGCGTTGACCCCGGAGGCTTCGCTCGCGTTGCCGAGGGTGCCGAGTTCGACCATCCCGCCGGCCGCCGTCCACGAGAACGCATGGACAGGGCCGGCGGCGGTGTCACCGCCGCCGACAACCTGGCCGCTGTCGTTGACCGCCTCGCCCACGCTGAAGCTGCCGCCGAGAATGCCGAGATCGACCATCCCGCCGGCCGCCGTCCACGAGAACGCATGGGGGCCGCCGCCGGCAGTGTCGCTCCGGCCGACGACCTGGCCGCCGTTGTTGACCCCGAAGGCAAAGCTGAAGCTGCCGCCGAGGGTGCCGAGATCGATCATCCCGCCCTTCACCGTCCACGAGAAGGCATGCAGAGCGCCGTCGGCGGTTTCGGCCCAGCCGACGACCTCGCCGCTGTCGTTGACCGCCTCGGCCACGCTGAAGCTGCCGCCGAGGGTGCCGAGATCGATCATCCCGCCCTTCACAGTCCACGAAAACGCATGATAAGCGCCGCCGGCGACGGTCTCGCTGAAGCCGACGACCTGGCCGCTGGCATTGACCCCGTGGGCCTCGCTCCCGCGGCCGCCGAGGGTGCCGAGGTCGACCGCCCCGCCGGCCGCGGTCCACAAAAACGCATGGAAAGCGCCGCCAGCGGCGGTCTCGCTGAAGCCGACGACCTGGCCGCTGTCGTTGACCGCGTAGGCGAAGCTAGTGCTGCCGCCGAGGAGGGTGCCGAGGTCGATTGGAATGAAGGGTCCGTCCGCTGCGTGCGCGCCTCCGGCGTGCGCGGCCAAGAGTATCGCGAGCAGGACGAGCACTCGACCTCCCGCGCGCGTGCTCGGGAGGCCCGCTCTCGCGCCGGATCGGGCGCTTCCGTTGACCATGTGGAGTATGAAGCCGGAGAATCTCTGTCTCGTCGGTGCAGCGCGCATGGGAGACCTCCAAGGTGCAGAACAAGTGAAGGGCGGCCCTTGTCTCGTTCCGGAAGGCGACGCCATTCTCGTGCCAAAAGCCTCGGGGACTAGGAAGACGCGCGTTTCTTTGTTGGATTTCCCGAGGATACGCATAGGTGAAACAGAATTTGGCGTAAGGCCGAGACACTCCTCATCTGGTATACCTATGCAATCCTTTGCACAGTTAGAGGTAAACCCCCCCTCTCCCGGAACCGCCCGCTGACGCCCGGGCCGTGAGCGCGGCCACCGAACGAGGCCCGCCCGGCGCGGGACGCGGAGGTCAGGGCGCTGCTCCTCACGGCATCGAGGCGGCGCGGCGAGCTCGCGGGATAGGCGTTACATCTCTACCGCGGCGAGATCGTCTGGGGCAAGAGCCAGAAGACGGTGCGGGGGCGGCGCGAAGGCGCTCCGGCGGCGCCCGGAGTCCGAGTGGCTGCGGCTCGACGCCCCGGACCTCCGGATCGTCCCCGCCGACCGCGCGCGCGGCCGAGGAGCGAATGAACTCGACCCGCGCCGTGTTCGCCCGCGTCCCGAACGGGCGGCTGGTCGGCCACCCGTCGCGGCTCGACCTCGCGTCGCCGTACCTGCTCGCGGGGCTCGCCTACTGCACGGCGTGCAGCGGGGCGCTGATCGCGCAGACGCGCGACTTCCAAGAAGGAGCGCCGGCACGTCTACAGCTGCGCCTACCACCAGAAGCGCGGGATGGACGTCTGCGCCAACGGCGTGCAGATCGCCCACAGCCTCATGGACCGCGAGGTCCTCGCGTCGCTGGCCAAGGCGTTCGACGCCCGGATGATCGAGGAGGCCATCGAGCGGGGCCTGGGGCGGCTCCGCGAGCGGCGCGAGCAGAGCCTCGACCGCCGGCCGACGGTGGAGCGCGAGCTGGCGCTGATCGAGAAGCAGATCGGACACCCGGGGACACCGTCAAGCGCGGGCGCGCCACCGACGAGCTGCTGGCAATGCTGGAGGCCGAGAGCGACCGGAAGAAGGCCCTCGCCCGGGAGCTGGCGGGGATGGACGACGTCGCGCGGGTGGCGTCGCTGGACACCGCGCGGCTGACCAAGCTCCTGCGGGTCGGCGCCGCCGACGTCAAGGCGCTCCTCGGCGAGAGCGTGCCGCAAGCCCGGCAGATGCTCCGGAAGGTGCTCGTCGGGCGGCTACCGTTACTAGCGGTGGTGACCCCGGCGGGATTCGAACCCGCGATCTCGACCTTGAAAGGGTCGCGTCCTAGGCCAGGCTAGACGACGGGGTCAGCGAGCGCCAGTATACCCGACCTAGGGCTGCACTCTCAGATTCGGGTGGCGCAGCCAGAAGTAGCCGCCCATCGATAGCGCCGCCAGGAGATTGGCCACGACGATCGCCGGCCACGCGAGCGCCTGCAGCACGGGCGCCGCGAAGAGCATCGCGCCCGCGGTGAACACGAACTCGAAGAACACGAACAGCATGAAGATCCCGAAGCCGAGGCTGGGCTGCCGCTCGGCGAGCCCCAGCAGATGCGAGACGATCCCGCCGATCACGACGAAGGTGAGGCCGTGGACCCAGGTGAACATCAGCACCATCTCGAGGTTCGGCAGGGCGCTGGCCCACGGCGCGCCGGCGCCGCGGCTGAAGAGCGCGCTGCCGAGGACCGTCGGCGTGTAGAGCGGCCGCCCCTGGACCGTATCGACGAGCAGGAACCAGAGAGCGACGGTGGCGGCGCCGACGAGGCCGGCGATCAGGCCCTCCTGGTAGAGCTTCGTGAAGTCGCGCGAAGCTTCGTGGTCAACGCCCTCGGAATGGGAGGTTGGCTCGGTGGTCGCGCCGGTCTGAGTGGTCATCACCCTCTCCTTTCTGGGTGGCGAACCGACCCGTTCGACGGATAGGGGGGATTATACTCGCTCCACCTCGCCTGTGTGGCGAGCCGGCCGATCAGGGCGACTCGCGCCCGAGCGAGAAGCGGAAGCTGTTGATGCCGACCTGGAAGCCGGTGGCGTTCGGCACGACCGGCACCTTCGCCTTGAACGGGGCGCTGCTCCGCGAGCGCACGATGCCCACGTACGGGATGCCCTGAGCGACGACCTTCCCGGTGTTGTCGACCGCCTCGGCCTTCACGTAGACGTCGACCGCGTCCATGTTGTTGTCGTTGTAGACCTGACCGGAGAGCTCGACGTTCGTCGGACTGGTCTTGTCGACGTTGTAGGTCACGCGAAACCCCGGCGGGACCTTCTGCGCCGCCACCGGCGCCACGCCGAGCGTCAGCGCGACGGCGAGCGCGACGAGCAGGACACGACTGGAACCAATCACCGGCGCATGATAGCGCAGGTGCGCCGACGTTACTGCTTCTTGAGCTTCATGTCCTCGTACGGCGCCGAGTACGGGTAGCCCTTGACGCGGTCGGCGCCGGCCTCCTCGATGCGCGGGCCCACGCCCCAGAGGAAGGCCAGCTCGTAGATCGGGATGTGGAGCTGGCGCTCCTCCATGAGCTTCTGGATCTGGAGCAGCAGGGCCTCGCGCTTCTTGCGATCCATCTCGCGCTCCTGGCGCAGGAACAGGTCGTCGATCTCCGGCACCGAGCCCGCGACGTACATGCCGCCCTTGGCCACGTAGGCCTCGATGCGCGTGGCGGCGTTGCCCTTGGCCCCGCTGATGCCGAGGATGATCCCCTTCAGCTTCTTGTCGTGCCACGCCGACAGGAACGCGGCGCGCTCCATCGAGCGCATGCGCGAGCGGATGCCGACGCTCTGGAGCTGGCCGAGGATCGCCTCACCCATCGTGAAGTACGGTGGGAACGGCGTGAAGTCGCCGGCGTCAAACCCGTTCGGATAGCCGGCTTCGGCCAGGAGCTGCTTGGCCTTCACGGGATCGAACGGGTCCGGCTTGACCGTCAGCGCGAACTCGAAGTTCGACGGGATGATCGTGCCGGTCGGCCGCGAGAAGCCGAGCGTCTCGGCCTGGTTCACGCCCTTGCGGTCGATGGCCAGGCTCGCCGCGCGGCGCACCTTCACATTCGCCCAGGGCGACTTGCCGTCCCACTGCTCTGGTACATCGAGCCAGAACGGCGCCTCCAGCAGCACCGGCACGAGCTTCAGCCCGGCGGCGCGCTTGAGCTCCTCGGCGACCGGCCCCGTGAACAGGTAGGCGATGTCGACCTCGCCCTTCTTCAACGCCGCGAGCCGCGTCGACTCTTCGGGAATCGCGCGCAGGACGAGGCGCTTGATGTTGGGCGCCTTGCGCCAGTACTGCTCGAAGGCCTCCATGACGAGCTCGACGCCGGGCTGGATGCTCACGACCTTGTAGGGTCCGGCGCCGATCGGAGCCTTCTTGAACCCGTCCTCGCCGACCTGCTCGACGTACTTCTTGGGAACGATCCATCCCGCGCCCGACGCGGTCGTGCCGTAGAAGGTCATGAAATCGGGCCACGGCTCCTTGAGCTGGAAGCGGACGTGGCCGGCGTCGACCACTACGACCTCGGCGACGCGGTCCTTGAGGAGCCGCGCGGCCGCGCCCTTGTAGCGCTCGAACGAGAACTTCACGTCGTCGGCGGTGACGGGCGCACCGTTGTGGAACCGGGCGCCCTTGCGCAGGACGAACTCGTAGGCCCGCCCGTCGTGCGAGACCGTCCACGACTCGGCGAGGCTCGGGGTGGTGGCCCCCGCCGGCATCGGCTTCACGAGCGCGTCGTGGATCGCGTAGAGCACCATGAACGGCGTCGCCAGCGCCTCGGTCTCCGCCGGGTCGAGCCAGCGCGAGGCGATCGTGACGTGCAGGCCCCAGGTCACCGTCCCCTCCGGGGCGGCGACGGCCATCGCCGGCATAGCCGATACGATCGCGATGAGGCCGATAAGGGAGACGACGCGAGACATTCGTCCAAAGGATAGCAGGAACCACCAGGCGCCACGCCGCTAGACGCCGCCGTCGTCGTGGTATCTTGGGCCTGACCAACCCCACGTTCTTCCGGGAGAGCGGATGAGCAACGACGAGCCCGAGATCATCATGCCGCGGCAAGCGAGCGCTCCGGAGAGCGGCGAGTTCGTCGCCCAGCCGGCGAAGCTTCTTCGCATCGCCGCGATGATCCGTGAACTCCTCGACGAAGTCCGCCAATCTTCCCCGGACGACGCCGGTCGGAAACGCCTCCGTGAGATCTATGGGAAGGCGCTGGCCACGCTCAAAGAAGGGCTGTCACCAGATCTTCAAAAGGAACTGGAGACCCTGACGATCCCGCTCGAGGGCACGCCGAGTGAGTCCGAGATCCGCCTGGCCCAAGCACAACTGGTCGGATGGCTGGAGGGCTTGTTTCACGGCATCCAGGCGGCGCTTTGGGCTCAGCACATGCAGGCGCGGGCACAGTTCGACGAGATGCGCCGCCGCGGGCTTCCGCCGGGCTCTCCGGAGGGAGCCGCCGACGGCCGGGGACCCGGCCAATATCTGTAGCCCTGAGCGCCGAGGACCTCGGCGCTCAGGGCGATCGAAACCGCCTCTACGGGTTGTTGTACTCTTCGATCACCAAGGAGCGCTTGCCGACCACCGCGCGTGTTCCGGGGTCCACCGGCGCGTTGGGATCCGCACTCACGATGCTGTCCACCTTGACCTCAACGTAGTGCACGTCGGCACCAACATTGTGCTGGTAAAAATTGAAATGATTCGCGTTCTTGGTTCTGAGGAACAGGTCCAGCGTGATTGAATCCGTGATCAGCACCGTGAGGGAAGAGAATGTGAGACTCACGGTCTGCTCGCGGTCGCAGTATACGACCTGCCCGGGTTCCGCGGCCACGCCGTCGACGTAGACGGTGACATTCACGGCAGCCCTGGCGGAGGAGGTCACCTTGCCGCCACCCTTCGTGGCAGTGGTGCTCGTCGACGTCCACAACGCGCACTCCATCGAGAACCCGATCAGCAAGTCGCCGACGCTCGACGTCTTCACGTACCCGGAGAGCACGGTGCCGCCGGTCGGGTTAAGTATCTCGGCCGTACCGGAGCCGAAGTACGCTTTCTGGGACGCCACGTTCTGAGCGTGGACGGTCGGCGCGGCCCACAGCATGCCGACCACTGCCAGGAGCGAGATTACAAGTGTCTTTTTCGCCCGTATCATTTCTGATCGTCCTCCCTCGTTTGACGTTACGGCTGGCCAGAGACAGAGGACTCTGGCTTCCTGCGCGGTGTGTGAGACCTCCCCTTTCCCTCGTCGGCCCACAGGTTTGTCCTTATCGATACGGGCCGTCGTTCCTGCCTGCTATAGGTGCACGGTGGGTGCCAGGCCGCGGCCGCGACGGTCGAGGCGCCGCAATATCAGGAAATCGTGGAGAACCGAGCGACTCCGTCGGGTGCGGTCAGCATTTCGAGGAGGGCGGTCGACTGACGGTCAGCTGACGGTTTGGAAGGTCAGCCATGCCCAATCGGCATTCTCGATCGTAAGAATCGCTTCAGCGCACGCGTTTCGCAATAATGCGCAAGACGTTCGTGACGATCGCCGCTCTCGCCCTTGTCCAGGCCGTCGAGGCTCGCTTCAACGCGCTCGACGCAGACGACGCGCGTCTCGAGCGCGGGCTCGCAGACGCGGTGGGCGCAACGAGCAGCTGACGATCGACCGCGCCGAGCTGGAGCGCACGCTGATGATGAAATCGGGCGAGCGCGGCAAGAGCATCGCTGACCTGCGCCAACGTCTCACCGCGCTCGAGGGTGAGAAGGTGCGCGAGGTCAGCTCGACCTACGCCCTCTCTTCTTTCCGGGAGCTTGTGCCGCTCAGGATGGCCAGAACGGAGAGTTGAAGCGGTAGCTAGCCGAAGCCGGCGAACCGCCGGCACGTCGCTTCTTGCGCAGGGCGGTGAAGGTGCGGAATCGCCGTCAGCGCGGCGTCACGCGCGCTTGGACCACCCCTCGGGCGGATCGCAGGCTACGGTGCCCATGACCGCGGGAACGGAGATCTCCAGGAGCTCCAGGTCTCTTGACGCCGCCGTCTCGTTGTGCCGCAGACCGCCCGGGATGTAGAGCGACTCGCCCGACTGGATACGCAGTTTCTGGCCGTCTTCGAACTCCAGGTCAACCCATCCACTGAGCATGTACACGAACTGGCCCTCGCAGACGTGGTAGTGCCACCCCGTCGGCTGCGTCATCCCCTCGGCCCCGATCGTCACCTGGGCGCGGATCTTCCCGCTGCTCGCGGCCGTGACGCCGAGGTCGCGGTACTTGAAGAAGGAGCGCCGGCCCGCCACCAGGGGAGCGGTGGTCGGCGTCGCGTACGCCAGCTTGCCCGGGGGGTTCACGGCTGCCGGCTGTCCGATCGGCGTGCTCGCGTCGTCCATCATGGAGGCCTCCTCTGAATACCGTGCCGCCAATAATACCCGATCCACGCGCAGATTGAAGTCCTTCGGTTGAGCTAAGGCTCCAGCAGCGCGCTGACGCGCCGTCGTCCTCGGTGGCGGCGGGATCGATGTCGATCAGGAAGTCGGCTTCCAGGACTCGAACCCGGGACCCCCTGATTATGGTCAAGGCGTGGTCCGACATCCTCACCCGCAAGCGGTCCCGTCTTGTGATCAGCACAATGGCAGTGTGGTCTGAGCAGTCGCGCCCTTGCGACGAAAGTACCAGCGTCTCCAAACGATCGCCAGCGGGAGCCCGCCTCCCACAAGGAGGCACACGAATACCATCCGATAAAGAGTCCAGCCGGACGCGTTCCGGCAGCGATAGTAGAACGCGACAAGTTTGTCGCCGAGTATCGACTTTGATAAAACGAGATCCCGAAAATCGGAGATCCGGCGCAGCGAGTTGATCCGCCAACTAGGCTTGCTAACGTCGATCGCGCTGACATTCAGACCGCCGCCGTACTCGATCTGAACATGCCGCTCCTGGCCAGCGGGTACTTTGAGCACCAATGTCAGTGTATTCCCTCGCCGGTTGTAGGTGATGGGTTGACCATTGACGCTAACTTGCCGAATGGGATCGGCGAAATTCTCATCCTTGATCACGTGGTATGTCTCTTCGCGTATGGACGCGTTGCGCAGCCGGAGGTCAGCCGTCATCGTCCACAGGTCGAAGTCGTTGTCGGGGCGTCGGCGTATTTTATAGAGGCGTTGCGCTATATTCCCTAATCCGGTCCAGTTCACTGCGGGATCGATACGATTGATGAATTCCGCGGTGGAATTGAAGGCCTTTGCCCCGTTAGCGAAATAGGCGTGATGGGCATAAAACAGCAACGGGTGTTCGAGAAAAGCAGCAACTGCGATCAGGTTTTCTGGAGCATTAAGTCTTTCCGCTGAATACCGGCGAGTACTCGGAAAGTTTTCAAAAGACGTCGTTGTGGCGTTAAGGAAGAATCTTGCATCGTCAGGTTGTTGGCCTTCGAGCGGCGTCAAGGTTGCATTGGCCATGCCCACGTAGTTGTAGCTCTTCATGAATCTGAGAGTAACGGCAGGAAACATCTCGTGCGGGAAGATCATGAAGCGGTCATAGGGAATCCCGGTCAGTATTCGGAACCGTTCCATTCGCGCCACTGCCTGCTTCACCCTAGCAGCCTGCTCCGCGTCCGGCAACGCCTTGAACCGGCCATCACCGTCGGGGAGGAAGAACTCCTCGTGGTCGTGGTTGTCGCCGTGGATGCAGATTGAATACCGATCAGGATGTTTCCCGATAATGGCAATCGCCTTCGGCTCGCTTCGGTCGAAATTCCACGGAATAAAGGCGAGCGTCGTATGAAAATTATGTTTTCCCATTTCTCCAAGGAGAGACTGGAAATCAAGATGACCATAAGGTTGCCTCAACCAAACGTCGTCGACAGTAAGATTTGCGTAGTGTGCCGGGGCATGCCAACCGGATTCGCCGGCCGCGTAGCGTACAAAGACCATCGATGGGAGCAACTGTGAGAAGTTACGAAAGAACTCGGCATTACGAAGGAGCTCGGTCGCACTTCTGGCATTCGGCAAGTCGCGCCTGCCGGAATCTGCCGCCAAGAAGAGTTCCTGTGGGCCCGTCTTCATGCGTACAAACGTCGCTGACTCGACGGTGCCATACGCAGCCAGAGTCTCTGACGGTAAATCGCCTCCGACGACGAAAACACATGCCGGTGAGTTCGCAGCGGGAATAGTCAGGCCGGCAAGCTGGTGTAACACGGACTTTGTACTCCCAAGCAGCAACGATTCTGACTGGACCTGTGTTGGTGGGCTACATTGCCTTATTGCTCCCCTCGACCAACTTTGAAGGGTGAGTGCGTTGGTTCTCGCGTTGACGCCGTTCACGAACAAGGGGATTGCCGCAGCAGCCCGTCGCAACGCCGCAAAAAGGCGGGATGCGTCGAATTCAGGCAAGACGTCAGCGGGAATTGCTACACCGAAAACTCGCCGATCTGTCATCCGCTCTAGTGCACGTTGGATATCACTCTTAGTGCGTATGTGTACAACGTCAATGGTTACGCCATAATACTCAGCAGCAATATGGAGATTCCGGCTATTCTCAATAGTATTGTCGCTCGTACTGCCGCTAGCTATCACGAGTAGATCCGCAGCCGCACAAGATGACCAAGGCACAATGCAGAGGAACAGCGATACCAGCGCTGGCCAGCAGGGCCGAATCAGTCCGCCCATCGCAAAGAGGCTACTTGCCGCCAAATGGGCGCTCACTTCTCCCCCCGGGCGCCGGCCGGCCAAACTGCAGCAGACTGTGGCAACGTGAGTGCCGGGACTCTGAGGCAATCGATAATGGCTGTCAATAGGTAAGATTTTTCACACTCGCGAAGGCAGGGCCTCGCTCAGCCTCGGGGCCCGAGAGGCTTTATGCGTTCGGCGGTGACGCCAGGCTCGTGTGACCACTTGCGCTTTTCTTGCGCTTTCATCGAGCGTGGTTGCGGTTTCCCGGGGATTGGATCAATCTCGGGCGTGCTCGAAGCGACCGGGAGCGATCGAGCAACGTGGCAAGAGCGCTGGCTGGCACAGGAGGTCGGGCCTATGGGGACAGCACGCGTAGCCGCATTGTTGGCTGGAGTACTGCTCGTGTCTCTCCATCCAGCCGCCGCCCAGGAACGGCCCTCGAGGATGGTCGAACTCCTCGAGGCAACCGGGATCAAGCCGCAGCTTGAGCAGCAATGGGAGACCCGGCGCCAGATGGTTCGCTCTCAGCTCACCCAGATGCTGGCCGGCGTCCGCTGGCAGTTCCCGACGATTCCCCAGGATGTGGCCTCCGAGCTCGACCGGATGTCGCGCGAGCTGCTTGAGAGCGTTGCGAATCCCTACACGGTGAACGAGGTGCTAAGGGTCTACGCCGAGCCTTTCGATCGAAACTACCCGGGGCCCGCGCTCGCCCAGGCCACGCAGCAACTGTCGACCCCGGACGGGCAGCTCATGATGCGCACGATCACCGAAGCCGTCTCGGCGCTCAACCAGTTCGTCGCTGCCCGAGAGCAAGAGGTCGTCAATCGCGCGACCGCGAACTTCCTGGTTCAACTGAAGACGCTGACCCAGCGAATTCCGAAGCCGTGATCGGGTGACATGACCATCGGCGGTACTGCCCGCTCCCGGCTCCTCTTGGTTGCCTTCTTCGCGATTCTCCCGTCTGCCGTCGTGGGTTGTGCGACCGCCAGGACAAACACCGCAACGGAAACGACGAAGGCGCGGGCGGCATCCCTCGCCTACCCCCAGTCCATCCGGCTGCTGGCGGAGGCTTTCATCCTCGTCCAGGAGCAGCAGGTCGACGCGCCGTCTCTGCGGCAACTCGCCCCGGCCTCGCTTCGCGGAATGGAGCACCTGGGACAGCCAGGAGCGTTCCAGGTCACCGAAACAGCGACGGGCGCGACCCTCACCCACCGTGGCCCGGCCGGAGTGACGGGAACTGCATCAAGCCGGAAGCTGTTGGAATGGCTGGTGAGCCGTCCGGGACTCGAACCCGGGACCCCCTGATTAAAAGTCAGGTGCTCTAACCGTCTGAGCTAACGGCTCATCAAGGACTTACGGCGCACGCGGCTTCGATTTTATCGCTTTGCGCCATTCCATGGGCCATCACCCGGTCCGCGCAGACCGTGCGAGCGTAGCAGCGACGCGACGGGGGCACCTGCAAGGGGCATTTGCGCTAGCCGGGCGAACACGAGGGCGCGCGCCAGCACTCGTCCTCGTCGTGCCGGGCCGCGGATTCTACGCGGTTACTTTCGCCCTTCGCTGATCACTTGCTCCAGACGCTGTCGACGGTCGCGCTCGGCGGCCAGCTCTTGTTGCAGCTTCCGGAGCTCGTCGGCCTGACGCGCTTTCGTCGCTTCCAGCTCGTCGGCCGCCCGCTGTCGCGCTTCGGTGGCCTGGCGCGCACGCTCGCCCCACATGAGATAGCCGGCGCCCAAGCCGATCACGAGCGCTACCACGGCAGCGATGATGGCAATCCTCATCTCTGCGGCCTCCTCACGCTCAGCGCCTTCGTGGCCCTGAATTCGGTGCCGACGCGAAGCTCGAGGTCCGGCCGACGGAGTAGAAGACGGCCGTCGTGAAGGACCACTGTGGATCGGCGGTGACGGCCGGCGTGGCGGCGAGCAGTCTTGCAGCCGCCGCCCCGCCCGCGGCCAGCCTCACTGCAACGAGGTCCCGCCGGGCGCCTCGGAGATCGGAAACGGAGGGCCGGGCGCGGTCACGCCGACGACGGCGTAGCCCCGCGAGCGAAGCTGGCGATCCAGCTCGGGGCTCTTGCGCCGCTCGGTCGCCCGATGCTCGCGCGCAGCAGTCGCCGCGGCGGCGCGGCGCGCGCCACGCCAGTCCACCTGTCGCCGATCACGCACGACCTCGACCGTATCGTCGCCGCGGAACGTCCGACGCAACGACGCGTAGAGCTCCGGTCGGTCCTGCCTGACGATGAAGAGCAGTCGTCGGATCAGATGCGCCATCCTCTACAGGAGACTGGAGCGCGCGGACGGAAACCAGCGCAGCAGCGGCGAGTCCTCGCAGAGAATCGTCTCCTCCCGCTGGGCACCGGTCGAGATGAGGCAGAAGGGCACACCCACCAGCTCCTCGAGCCGCTCGATGTAGCGCCGCGCCTTCGCCGGCAGATCGGCCTCGTTCCGGGCGCCGACCGTCGGCGCGCGCCAGCCCTCCAGCTCTTCGTATACCGGCTGCGCTTCGGCCACTACCGTCTCGTCCTCCGGGAACTCGGTGAGGATCTCGCCGCGATGCAGGTACGCCGTGCACACCTTCACGGTCTCCAGCGTATCGAGCACGTCGAGCTTCGTCAGCGCGACCGTGTCGAGGCCGTTGATGCGCACCGCGTAGCGCCCGACGACCGCGTCGAACCACCCGCAGCGCCGCGGCCGCCCGGTGGTGGCCCCGTACTCGTGACCGCGCGCCAGGAGCAGGTCGGCGAGCGTTCCCGAGAGCTCGGTGGGGAACGGCCCGCCGCCCACGCGCGTCGTATACGCCTTGGACACGCCGACCACGCCGTGGATCTTGGTGGGCGGTACGCCGGTCCCGGTGGACGCGCCACCGGCGGTCGTGGACGACGAGGTGATGTAGGGATAGGTCCCGTGGTCGATGTCGAGCATGGTGGCCTGCGCCCCCTCGAACATCACGCTGTAGCCGCTGTCGATCCAGCGGGACAGCAGCAGCGCCGTGTCGGTGATGTACGGCGCCAGCCAGCCGGCGTAGCGCAGGTACTTGTCGAGGATCTCCTCGACGGTGAACGTCTCCGCGTCGTAGATCTCTCGCAGCACGCGGTTCTTCTGGGCCACGTTGCGCTCGAGCTTCTCGCGGAAGAGCCGCTCGTTGAGGAGGTCGGCCATCCGGATGCCGACGCGTCCGGCCTTGTCGACGTAGGCGGGGCCCACGCCCTTGCCGGTCGTGCCGATGCGCCGGTCGCCCAGCTTCGCCTCCGAGGCGAGGTCGAGCGCCGGGTGGTAGGGCATGATCAGGTGCGCGTTCTTGGAGATGAACAGGTTGCCGTCGAGCTGGACGCCGCGGCGCACCAGCGCCTCCATCTCCTCGATCAGCGAGCCCGGGTCCACGACGACGCCGCAGCCGATGACGCAGCGGCACCCCGGGTGCAGGATGCCCGAGGGAATCGTGTGCAGCACGTACTTCTCGCGCCCGGCCACCACGGTGTGGCCGGCGTTGTTGCCGCCCGCGAAGCGCGCCACGACGTTCACGTGAGGCGCGAGCAGATCGACGACCTTGCCCTTGCCCTCGTCTCCCCACTGCGTTCCGACCACCACGATGTTAGGCATGACTGCCACCTCCAAAGAATCGCTCGGGGTGCGCGAGCACGTCGCCGACGGCCAGCACGCGCTCCGCCCCTGCCTGCAGATCCATCGCCAGAACTTCGTCGGCCCCGGCGCGGGCGTGACCGATGACCAGGACGTGATGCACGCGCTGGGCGCGGGCGTAGGCGACCGACTCCTCGAGCCCGCGACTGATGATGTCGCGGGCCACCGAGGCGCCCGTGTCGCGGAGCCGGCGCGCCAGCGACAACGCCGCGGTCTTCTCCGGCGTGAAGTCGATGATGAAGAAGTCCGGCCCCGGCATGGCGACCGCGACACTCTGCGTCTCCATCACCGACAGCGCCCGGCCGATGTCGAACGCGAACCCGACGGCCGCGCAATCGTACCCGAAGCGGCCGAGCATGTCGTCGTAGCGGCCGCCGGCGGCGACCGCCGCGCCGAAGCCCGCCACGTACGCCTCGAAGTACGTCCCCGAGTAGTAGTCGAACCCGCGCACCTCACCGAGATCGAGCAGCACGCTGTCGGCGAGACCGTAGATCTTGAGCAGCCGGTAGACCTCGGCGAGATTGGCGAGCGCGCGCGCCGAGCGCTCGTTGCGGGCGAACGCGGCGGCCTGCTCCAGCACCGACGCGCGCCCGAACATGGTCGGCAGCGCCAGCAGCGCGGCGCGCACGTGCGCCGGCGGGGCCAGCTCGGCGACCAGCCGCTCGAGCGTGGAGCTGTCCTTGCGCGCCAGCGTCGCGCGCAGCGCGCGAGCCCGCTCCGGGTCGGTCTTGGCTTCCTCGAGCAGCCCGCGGAAGAAATCCGGATGGCCGAGGTCGATCTGGAAGCGCTCGAGCCCGAGCGCGCGCAAGCCTTCGACGGCCATCGCGATCACTTCGACCTCGGCCTCGGGCTTATCGAGCCCGACCAGCTCGACGCCGGCCTGGTAGAACTCGCGATAGTGCGAGACACGCGGCTCGTCGTAGCGGAACACGTTGGTCACGTAGGCGAGCCGGATCGGCTTGGGCTCGTCGCGGAGCCGCGTGGCCACCACGCGGGCGATCTGCGGTGTGATGTCCGGGCGGAGCGCCAGCATCCGGCCCGACTCGCGGTCGACCAGCGTGAACATGTTGCCCTGGACGTCCACGTCGGTCCCGGCCGCCAGGACGTCGGCATATTCGAACGTCGGCGTGACGATCTCGCGGTAACCCCACCGTCGGAAGACACCGAGCAGCGCGGCTTCGACGTGCCGCTTGCGCTCCGCCTCGTCCGGCAGGTAGAGGCGCGCGCCCTTCGGGAGCTGTTGGTGGCGCGGTCTCACGACACCATCCCCAGCGGCCTCACGACGCCATCTCCAGATGGGCGACCGTGTTCATCCGGTGCACCGTCGCCCAGCCCGGCTCGTACTCGATCTCGGTGATGCCGGCGGGCGTGGCGTCGAGCGTCCAGATCCGGTCGAGCCCGAGCCCCAGCGCGTCCAGCACCAGGACACGCGCCACGATCGCGTGGCTGACGAGCACGACCGCCTGCCCAGGATGCGCCTGTTGCAGCTCGGCGACGCCGGCAGCCACCCGCGCCGCCACCCCGGTCAGGGTCTCGGCCCCCGCCAGCTCCAGAAGGTGCGGCGCCGACCGCCACTGCGCCCACGCCTCCGGAAATCGCGCCTGGACGTCGTCGCGGGTCAGCCCCTCCCACGACCCGAAAGCCATCTCGACGAAGGCGGGGGCAATGCGCACCGGAAGGTGGTGCGGCTCGGCGATCAGCTCGGCCGAAGCGCGAGCCCGCTCGAGCGGGCTCGTGTAGACCGCGGCCACCCCGCTGTCGGCCAGCGCCCGGCCGACGGCCGCGCACTGCCGGCGCCCCTCCGGGGCAAGCGGGATGTCGCGCGAGCCGGCGAAGCGCCGCTCCCGGACCCACTGGGTTTCCCCATGCCGTACAACGAAGACCCTGAGCTTGCTCACAACCGGGTCATTCTACGGCCTGGAGGCGCCGGCGTCGAGGACGCGCTTCAGGATTTCTCGGCGAAGATCTTCTGAGCGGCGCGGACGCTCCCGCCGAAGTCGACCGGCTGGCCCAGGTCGGCGAGCACCAGCTCGAGCGCCGCGAGCGCGGCGATGACGTCGAACTCGGCGGCGTAGCCCATGTGGCCGAGGCGGAAGAGCTGCCCCTTCATCTCGGCCTGCCCGCCGGCAATCGTGATGTTGTGCGACTGGGAGTACGCGGCGAGGATCTTCTCGCTGTCGACCCCCCTGGGCGCCATCACCGCGGTCAGCGCGGGGCTGGGCGTGGCCTTGGCGAACAGCTCGAGCCCGAGCGCCTCGACGCCCGCGCGGGTGGCGCGCGCCAGCCGGTCGTGACGCTTGAAGACGTTGGCGAGCCCCTCGGCCTCGATCATCCGTATCGCCTCGCGCAGGCCGACGATGATCGACACCGCGGGCGTGAAGCGCACCTCGTTGCGCGTCAGGAACTTCCGCTCCTCGGCGAGGTTGAAGTAGAACTTCGGCAGCGTCGAGGTGCGCGCCTTGGCCCACGCCTTGTCGTTGAGGGCGCAGAAGCCGAGGCCCGGCGGCAGCATCAATCCCTTCTGGGATCCCGACAAGACGACGTCGATGCCCCAGGCGTCCATCGGCAGATCGGCGATTCCGAGGCTCGACACCGCGTCGACGATCAGGATCGCGTCGTGGCCACGCGTGACCGCGGCGTAGCTCCGGACGTCGTGCAGCACGCCCGTCGACGATTCGCTGTGCTGGGTGAGCACCGCCTTCACGTTCGGATGGGCTTTCAGCGCCTCGGCCAGGCGCTCGGCGGGCACCGAATGCCCGAACGGCGCGGTGAGGTCGACGATGTCGAGACCGTAGGCCGTCGCCATCTCGAGCCAGCGGTCGCCGAATTTCCCGGCGCGCACGACCACGACGGTGTCGCCGGCCGAGAGCGTGTTGACGAACGCCGCCTCCATCGCCCCGGTCCCCGAGCACGCCAGCGGCAGCACGTCGGCGGAGGTCTGGAACAGCCGCTTGAGCCCCGCGCGCACGTCGCCGAAGAGCCTCTCGTACTGGGGTGTACGGTGATGGATGATCGGCTGCGCCATGGCGAGGAGGACCTCGCTCGGGACCGGCGTCGGCCCCGGCGCCATCAACTGATACTTCTTCATCCGGACGACCTCCTGGGAAGGATCAGATTCGATTCGATGGTAGCACGGCCTTCCGCGACCGAACGGCCCAGCGCCGTCACGAAGATCGCGTCCTTGCCGGCGGCGTGCGGCGAGAAGAACTCGACCACGAGCCGGTCGTAGAACGTGAGCCCGGAGGCGCCGAATCGCTGGGCGTACGCGGCGAGATAGGCACGCCCGCCCGCGAGCCCCGCCTCGAGATTGGCCAGGCGATAGCCGCGGGCACCGAACGCCCGCAGCAACGGGTCGAGCCGCGCGAGGAAATAGACGACGGCGGCCGCGTCGCCGCCCAGGGGCTGCTCGAGGCAGAGGTACGACGACCGATTCCGGAAGTCGCCGGCCGCCAGCCGCTCGAGCGCGTGGGCGCCGGGCTGATAGAAGTACGCGCCCGGCGGAACGCCCTCGACCGCGTTGACGACGAGATAGATGTCGACGAGCCCGGCCGGTACGTCGGCATCGAACCCGCGCGCCGCCGCCCACAGCGCCGTTCCCAGCTCGGCGGCGGTGATCGCGGCGTGGCTGAACTGGCGCGTCGATCCTCTGCGGTGGATCGTCTCTCCCAATCCCCGGCCGCTCAGCGCGCGTGGCGCCGGCAGCGCGATCACGCTCGTGTCCTGCTCGATGCGACGCGCGACGTTCGCGCTCGACTCGGCCGTCCGTCCCGCGGGTAGTTGGGCGCTGGGAGTCGGGGCGGTGGGGTCCCTGCCGCGACCCCTGTAGTCAGGATCCGATCCGACCGCCGCGTCTTCGGAATCCCCTCCGCGGACGGCAGCTAGCGCGGTCGCGGCAGGAGCCCCACCGCCCCGACTCCCGGCGCCCGACCGCCAAGCACGAACGGCGTCCGGCGAGTCGAGCGACGAAGCGGCGTGGATCTCGTGCAGGAGCGGATAAGCGACCTCGGACGACGAGAGCGGAAGCGTCGGATGCTCGATCGCGTCGAGCGCGCCGAGCGGCGGCGCCGGCGCGGTCTCGGGCCCGAGCGCGACGAGCTCGAGCGCGGCTTCGCGCGCGGTGTCGAGCCCGAGCAGGCGGTTCACGTCCGTATCCACGAACCCCGTCAGCACGCGTGGCGCGAGCCCGAGCGCGCCGGCGACCGCCAGCAGGTTGGCGAGCATCGTGCCGGAGTCCCAGAAGAGATGGCGATAGCCGCGCGCCTGGTACTTCCAGGTGTTGCGCCAGTAGATCGCGGTCAGCAGCACCGTCGCGGCGCGGGTCGCGAGCGACTCGTCGGCGGCGGCGGTCGCCATCGCCCGGCGGACGTCGCCGGAGCGCAGGCGGCGAAGCGCGAAGTCGCCCGGGCAGAAGTGATAGAGACCGGGCTCGAGCCCCGCCATCTCGCCCACGGCCACGTACACCTCGGTCTGATAGAGCGCGCCCGTCGAGGCGGCCGCGCGGAACAGGATCTCGCCGCCGCCGGGATACGTCTTCTTCCGCGTCACTCCGGCCGCGTAGAAGAGGACGGCCGCGAGTCCTTCGAGCGTCAAGCTCGCTGTGGGAGCCTGCGCGCCCGCCAGTGCCGTCAGCGTGTCGGTTGCGAGGGGATCGAGGTCCCGCGGCAGCGGAATCGCCGCGAGGTCACTGTAGACCTTGAACGGGAACGGCTTGATGTCCCACTCGAGCGTGTGGCCGCTCGTGCGGACCGACGCGGGCGAGTGGATGGTCCGATCGTGGTAGTCGCGGCCGGTCAAAAGCGATACGGCGGGCGGAAGACGCCGCGCTCGGTGATGATCGCCGCGATGAGGCCGGCGGGCGTGACGTCGAACGCGGGATTGAACACCGGCGACTCGCCCGGCGCCGTCGGCTGCGCCCCCACGCGGCGCACCTCGGAGGCGTCGCGCTCCTCGATCGGGATCTCGGCGCCCGAGGCCAGCGTGGGGTCGATCGTCGAGAACGGCGCGGCGATGTAGAACGGCACCCGGTGGTGCGCGGCGAGCACCGCGAGCGAGTAGGTGCCGATCTTGTTGGCGGTGTCGCCGTTGGCGGCGATGCGATCGGCGCCGGTGACGACCAGGTCGACGTCGCCGCGGGCCATCACCGACGCCGCGACGACATCGGCGATGAGCCGGTGCGGAATTCCCTCGCGCACGCACTCCCACGCGGTCAGCCGCGAACCCTGCATCACGGGCCGCGTCTCATCCACCCACAGGAGCGCCAGCTTGCCCGCCGCGTGCGCGGCGCGCACGACGCCGAGGGCGGTGCCGTAGCCGGCCGTCGCGAGGGCGCCCGCGTTGCAATGGGTCAGGATGCGCGCGTTGGACGGCACCAGCGCGGCGCCGTGGGCGCCCATGGCGCGGTTCGCCGCGATGTCCTCGCCGCGGATCGCCTCCGCCTCGGCCAGGAGCCGCGCCCGAACCTCGGCGATGGGCAGCGTGCGCGACGCGAACGCGGTCTGCTTCATGCGCTCGAGCGCCCAGAACAGGTTGACGGCGGTCGGCCGCGTCGCCGCGAGGCCCTTGATGGCGAGCTCGAGGTCGGCGATGAGGCCGTCGAAACCCATGGCCCGGCTCTGCCGAGCGGCGAGCGCGACGCCGAACGCCGCCGCCACGCCGATGGCGGGGGCGCCGCGGACCACGAGCGTCCGGATCGCGCCGGCGACGTCCTCCCAGCGCTCGTACCGACGCTCGACCTCGCGCGAGGGCAGGAGCGTCTGGTCGAGCAGCACGAGCCCGTTGTCGGCCCAGTGAACCGGATTGATGGTTGTGGGAGTCACTGTCGCGGGGTCCTCGAGGCCGGCGTGAGCCGAGGGTGGCCTGAGATAGAAGCGACCCGGCTCCGGTCGCCTGTTCCGGCCTGCGCCGTCTGGGAACCCGGCGCGAGTCGAGGCAAGCGGCTCTTCACGGTGGCTTCGTCGAGGCCGGCGATGCTCACGAGCTTGTCGCGGCCGCGGGTGCCGCGGACCACGCTGATGGACGAAGGGGGGACGCCGAGCGCTCCGGCCAGCAGGGCGCTGATCG
>Ga0209376_1002104_pt1 | contig 19201 bp, 15 predicted proteins | sample GraSoiAngelo_134_FD_185891 | JGI IMG/M metagenome (GOLD analysis project Ga0209376, IMG submission 185891) | Grasslands soil microbial communities from the Angelo Coastal Reserve, California, USA - 14_0929_05_30cm (SPAdes) (version 2) | ecosystem: Environmental > Terrestrial > Soil > Grasslands ... | reverse complement strand
GGAGCAGGACGACCAGCCGGCCGCCGATCGGCTGCTGCGCCCGGCATTCGGGATGTTCCGGATCGAATGGCCCGGCGATCCGGGTGTGGAGTTTCACCTGTCGCACGGCGACTGGATCCGGCGGCTCCGATCCAGCGGGTTCGAGATCGAAGAGCTGATCGAGGTGCAGCCTCCGGAAACCGCGACGACCAGGTACGCGTACGTCACGCTGGAGTGGTCGCGCAAGTGGCCGGCCGAGGAGATCTGGCGGGTGAGGAAAAGCCATGGATGACCTGCCCGGGCGCCGGCTAAGCCCCCGGAACTAAGGGGTCGAGCGATTGTTGACAGGAGGAGTCTCTTGTAAAGTAGGCGCGGCCCGATCCCGTCGCTCGACCATGGGGGAACGCCATGCACTCACGACACCGCGTGTCAGGGCGCGGATCTTCCGCGCTGATCGCTTTCGTCTTGCTCGCCGTGCTCCCGATCGCCGGAGAAGCCCAGGGACCCAAGCGGGGGGGAACCCTGCGCGTCGCCTACGGCAACGAGATCCTGGGCATGGACTTCTACACCACGCCCGGCTACGAGATGGCCTGGGTCGCAATGAACGTCGGCTGCGGGCTCGTCAGCATCACGCCCGACGGCAAGTTCATCCCCGAGGCTGCCGAATCGTGGCAGGTCTCGCCCGACGGCCTCCTGTACACGTTCAAGCTCAAGAAGAACGTCCTGTTCCACGACGGCAACACGGTCGACGCGGCCGCCGTCAAGTTCACGTTCGACTTCGTGTTGGACCCCGCGAACCGGTCCAACATGCGGCAGTTCCTCGGTTCGGTGCACTCCGTCGAGGTGGTCGATCCCCACACGGTCCAGATCCGACTCAAGCAACCCTACGCGTTCCTGATGCACGTGCTTGCGGTTTACCGCATGGGGATGATCATCATCTCGCCCGCCGTGACGCAGAAATACTCTCCCGAGGAGCGGCGGGCCGGGAAGCCCGAGGCGCTGGTCGGCTGCGGCCCCTTCAAGCTCGTGGAGTGGGCGAAGGGCGCGCACCTGGTCATGGATCGCTTCGACAAGTACTTCGAGCCGGGACTCCCCTCGGTGGATCGCGTGGTGATCCGCACGATCAAGGATCCCGTGACACAGATGGCCGCCTTCAAGGCCGGTGAGATCGATTTCATCGCCGACCTCTCGGCTGATCACGTCGATACCATCCGGGCCCAGAACCCGCGCGCTCACATCATGACCGGGAAGGAAACGACGCCGATGGTGGCGATGATGAAGGTCACCGTGCCCGCGGACGGCAAGCCGCTGTCGAAGGACCGTGCGCCGCACCCGATCTTCAATGACATCAGGGTGCGCAAGGCCGTCGCCTGCTATGGGATCGACCGCAAGGAGATCGTCAAGATCGCTTACAAGGGTCAGGCCACGCCGTGGCTCGGGATCATCCCACCCGGCACGATGGATACGGTCGACGTCAACCACATGTGTCCCTACGACCGGGCCAAGGCTAAGGCGCTGCTCGCCGAGGCCGGCTACGGCCGGCAGAAGCCGCTGACCTTCGAGCTGATGACCAACACCGAGAAGTCGGTGTTCAACGTGATCGCCACCGTCATCAAGGAGCAGATGGCGCGGATCGGTGTGACCGCGAACATCAAGCTCGTCGACAAGACGACCTGGTTGGTGACGTCGACGCAGGATGGCGCGTTCGACATGTTCGTGGAGGATCTGGCATCCCTCCTGACCGTGGACCAGAACTCCTACCTGTCAGCCAGCGCGGCGGCCTGGAACCACTCGCGCCACACCGACACCAAGATCGACGACTTCTACGCGCGCTACGCGCGAGAGATCGATCCGGCGAAGCGTAAGGTCATCGCGAAGGAGTTCCAGGAGTACAGCGCCGACAAGCTCTACTGGAACACGATCTCCGGCTCGCCCTTTTACCAGGTCGCGCAGCCGTGGATGAGGGACTACGTCTACCAGGCGGAGTTCAAGGTCAGCTACAAGCGGGTCTGGCTGGACAAGTGACAAACGACCGCTTGTTGACAGGGTTGGAGTCCTGTAAAGTAGCGCGACTTCTCGACAGGATTACGTACACTTCCGTAAATATGCGGGGAGGGATGACGCCATGATCCCGCGACGCCTTCGGCCCGGCCTCCTGCTGGGCGCGATCTCGCTCGTCCTGACCATCGCCCTGTCGTCGATCCTGTCCGATGCCCAGACCCCGAAGCGCGGCGGGACGCTGCGCGTCTCCTACGGGAACGAAATCTCCAACCTCGATTTCCACACCGCGCCCGGCTACGAGTTGAACTGGGTCGCGATGAACATCGGCTGCGGGCTTCTCGGCATCACGCCCGACGGCAAGTTCGTCCCGGACGCCGCCGAATCGTGGCAGATCTCGCCCGACGCGCTCCTCTACACGTTCAAGCTCAGGAAGGACGTCCTGTTCCACGACGGCACCAAGGTCGACGCGGCCGCCGTCAAGTTCAGCATCGATCGCATCATGGATCCGGCGACCAAGTCCAGCATGCGGGTGTACTACGAGCGGGTGCACTCGGTCGAGGTTCTCGATCCGCACACCGTACAGATCCGCCTCAAGGAGCCGTACGGGTTCACGCTGCACATGCTGGCCGCCTATCGCATGGGGCTCGTGTTCTACTCGCCCACCGCCACGCAGAAGTACACGCTCGAGGACCGGAAGAGCGGCAAGCCGGAGGCGGTCGTCGGATGCGGGCCGTTCCGGCTCGTCGAGTGGGTGAAGGGCAGCCACCTGGTCATGGACCGCTTCGACAAGTACTGGGATCACGGGTTGCCCTATCTGGACCGGGTCGTGATCCGCGTGATCAAGGATCCGGTCACCCAGATGGCGGCGTTCAAGGCCGGAGAGGTCGACTTCATCGTCGATTTCTCGCCCGAGCACGTCGACACGCTCAGGGCGCAGAATCCGCGCGCCCGGATCATGACCGGAAAAGAGACGACCCCGATGGTGGCCCAGATGAAGGTGACGGTGCCGAAGGACGCGAAGCCCATGTCCAGGGACCGCGCCCCGCACGCGATTTTCAACGACATCAGGGTCCGCAAGGCGATCGCCTGCTACGGCATCGACCGCAAGGAGATCGTGAAGATCGCCTTCAAGGGACACGCGACCCCCTGGGTCGGCATCATTCCGCCGGGGACTCCGGATGCCGTGGACGTCATGCCGATGTGCCCCTACGACCCGGCCAGGGCCAAGGCGCTGCTGGCCGAAGCCGGGTACGGGCCGCAGAAGCCTCTGACCTTCGAGTTGATGACGAACACCGAGAAGTCCGTGTTCAACGTCATCGCCACCGTGATCAAGGAGCAGGTCGCTCGGATCGGCGTGACGGCGAACATCAGGCTGGTCGACAAGGTGACCTGGATGAACGTGGCCACCCAGGACGGGCCCTTCGACATGTACGTCGAGGATCTCGCGTCGCTGTTCACCCTGGACCAGAACACCCTGCTCTCGCATAGCACCGCGGCGTGGAACACCACGCGCCACACCGACACCCGGATCGACGACTACTACGCCCGCTACGCGCGAGAGATGGACCCGGCGAAGCGCAAGATCATCGCCCGGGAGTTCCAGGAGTTCAGCGCCGACACGCTCTACTGGAACACCATCTCCGGGTCGCCGTTCTACGAGGTCGCCCAGCCGTGGATGAAGGACTACGTCTACAACGCCGAGTGGAAGATCCTCTACAAGAAGGTCTGGCTCGACAAGTGATCGGGGCCACGCTGACGGCCATCCGATGATGGAGGATATCCCGATGCGCTCGACCCGTCCGCTGTTCGGCTTCCTGCTCGGAACCGTCATGCTGCTGGGCCTCATCGACGCGTCGCCGACCGAGGCGCAGACGCCGAAGCGCGGCGGGACGCTGCGCGTCTCCTACGGCAACGAGATCGCGGGCCTCGACTTCCACACCTCCCCGGGCTACGAAATGATGTGGGTCGGCATGAACGTCGGGTGCGGTCTCATCAACATCACGCCCGACGGCAAGTTCGTCCCCGACGCCGCCGAGTCGTGGCAGATGTCATCCGACGGTCTCCTCTACACCTTCAAGCTCAGGAAGAACGTCCTCTTCCACGACGGCACCCCGGTCGACGCTGCCGCGGTCAAGTTCAGCATCGAGCGCATCATGGATCCGGCCACCAAGTCGGGGATGCGGCCGTTCTACGAATCCGTGCACAGTGTCGAGGTGCTCGATCCCCTCACCGTGCAGGTCCGTCTGAAGCACCCGTACGCGTTCATGTTCCACATGCTCGCCGGGTACCGCACAGGCCTCGTGCTCTACTCGCCGACGGCCACCCAGAAGTACACGGTGGAGGACCGGAAGCAGGGCAAGCCGGAGGCGGTGGTCGGCTGCGGCCCCTTCAAGCTCGTCGAATGGGTGAAGGGCAGCCATCTGGTGATGGATCGGTTCGACAAGTACTTCGAGCCGGGGCGCCCCTACGTGGACCGCGTGATGATCCGCGTGATCAAGGATCCGGTCACCGAGATGGCGGCGTTCAAGAACGGCGAGATCGACTTCATCGCCTCGTTCTCGCCCGACCACGTGGACACGCTCAAGGCGCAGAGCCCGAAGGCCCACATCATGAGCGGCAAGGAAACGACGCCGATGGTGGCGCAGATGAAGGTGACCGTCCCGAAGGACGGCAAGCCCATGTCGGTGGAGCGCGCGCCGCACCCGATCTTCGGTGACGTTCGGGTGCGCAAGGCCGTCGGCTGCTACGGGATCGACCGCCAGGAAATCGTGAAGATCGCGTTCAAGGGCCAGGCCACGCCGTGGGTCGGGATGGCGCCGCCCGGCACGCTCGAGTCCGTGAACGTCAACCACGTGTGTCCCTATGACCAGGGCAAGGCGAAGGCCCTCTTGGCCGAGGCCGGCTACGGGCCGGCGAAGCCGCTGACGCTGGAGCTGATGACCAACAACGAGAAGAGCGTGTTCAGCGTCATCGCCACCGTCGTCAAGGAACAGCTGGCGCGGGTCGGAGTGACGGCGAACATCCGAGTGGTGGACAAGGTCAGCTGGATGAACACGACCCTGCAGGACGGGCCGTGGGACATGTACGTCGAGGATCTGCTGTCGCTGCTCACCATCGACAGCAACGGCTATCTGTCGACCGCGTACGTGTCGAAGAACTCGTCGGTGTGGAGTCATCCGCGCCACACCGACACCAAGGTCGACGACTACTACGCCCGCTACGCGCGCGAGATGGATTCCGCGAAGCGCAAGGCGATCGGCAAGGAGCTGCTGGAGTACATGGCCGACAAGATGTACTGGAATACGGTCTCGGGCTCGCCCTTCTACATGGTCTCGCAGCCGTGGGTGAAGGGGTACGTCTACAACGCCGAGTTCGAAGTGCACTGGGACCGGGTCTGGCTGGACAAATAGACGATGCGGACCTACCTCCTGAAGCGGCTGCTGCAGATCATTCCGACCGTCCTCGGAATCACGTTCGTGGTGTTCGTGATGATGCGGTCGATCCCCGGCGATCCCGTCGTGTCCCTGCTCGGCGACGCCTACACCGAGGAGAACGCCATCAAGGCCCGCCACGACTACGGGCTCGACAAGCCGATCCTGCTGCAGTACGTGATCTGGCTCGGGAAGCTCGTACAGGGCGATTGGGGCACCTCGATCCTGAGCGGGCGGCCCGTCCTCAAGGACGTCATGCTGCGCCTGCCGGTGACCCTCGAGCTGATCGTCCTCTCGATGGCGGTGGCGCTGGCGATCGCGATTCCCGCCGCCATCATCGGCGCCCTGCGCCAGAACACGTGGGCGGACTACGGCGCGACCTCGGTGGCCATGGTCGGCGTTTCCATTCCCGAATTCTTCCTGGGCGTCCTGCTCTTGCTGGTCTTCTCCGTCGGCATGGGCGGAGCGCTGCCGAGCTCGGGCTGGGTCTACTTACCGGGCACGTGTCAGACCGTGGTCTGCGCGGCGGGTCTGTGGGGCAATACCCAGCACGTGCTGATGCCCGCCCTGGCGCTCGGCGTGGGCCGGGCCGCGCTCCTCACCCGCCTGCTCCGGGCCAGCATGCTCGAGGTCATCCGCAGCGAGTACGTCACGACCGCCCGCGCCAAAGGCCTGAGCGAGCGCCCGGTCATCTTCAAGCACGCGCTGAAGAACGCGCTGATCCCGACGGTGACCGTGATGGGCCTCCAGGTCGGCTTCCTCATCGGCGGCGCCATCGTGGTGGAGACGCTCTTCGCGATGCCGGGCCTCGGCACCTACGGCATCGACGCGATCATCGCGCGTGACTACCAGCAAGTGCAGGGCTTCGCGCTCATCACGGCGTTCGCGTTCGTCGTCATCAATCTGATCGTCGATCTCACGTACACGTTCCTGGATCCGCGGATCCGGTACACCTAGAGGACATTCATGGCGATTCAGGAACAGGATCTCTCGGCGGCGCCCGACGTCACCTGGCGGGCGGCCGCTCACCCCGAGTCGCCGCTGGCGCAGGGCATGCGCCGGCTCCGCAAGAGCACGACCGCGCTCATCGGCGCGGGCATCGTCGCCGTGCTGCTGGTGGTCGCGCTCTTCGCGGACGTGCTCGCGCCGCAGAGCCCCATCGCCAGCGACCAGACCCACACCTTCGAGCGTCCGAGCCGGGACTTCCCGCTGGGCACCGACCAACTCGGCCGCGACATGCTGAGCCGCATCATCCACGGCAGCCGCATCTCGCTGGCGATCGGCGTGTCCTCGGTGCTGCTCGCCCTCTTCGTCGGCGTGCCGTTCGGGTTGATCGCCGGGTACTACGGCGGCCGCGTCGACTCGCTCATCATGCGCGTGATGGACCTGATCCTCGCGTTCCCGATCTACCTGCTCGCGATCATCCTGATGGTCATCTTCGCGCCCACCGCCGGGCTCATCGGCACCATCAAGGTCACCGGCGCGATCGCGATCGTCCGCATCCCGATCTACGCGCGGCTGGTTCGGGGCAGCGTGCTCTCCATCAAGGAGAAGGAATACATCGAAGCGTGCCGCGCCCTCGGCGTTCGCGATCCGCGGATCCTGCTGCGCCACATCCTGCCGAACTGCCTGGCGCCGATCATCGTCACGACCACGCTCGGCATCGCGACCTCGATCATCGTGGAAGCCACGCTCTCGTTCCTCGGCCTCGGCACGCAGCCGCCGACGCCGAGCTGGGGCTGGGATCTGAAGGCCAACGTCTCGTTCATCCAGTCCAACCCCTGGATCTCGCTGTTCCCGGGCATCGCGATCTTCGTGACGGTGCTGGGCTTCAATCTCTTCGGCGACGGCCTCCGCGACGCGCTCGACCCGCGCCTGAAGTAGGTTCTTCCGCTGAGCCGCTCATCGGTGGCGCTCGCCCTGCTCGCGCTGGCGCTCGTGACCGGACCCGCTGGGCTCCATGCTCAGTCGCCGCCGCGCCCCCTCCCGCCTGCGCGACCGCCTCAAGGAGTCGAGTCACCGCCAGCGAACATCTGCACGACGCAATGGGGGTGGTGTCAGCTGCCGACGTTGTCCGCTCCGCTCGGCGTCGCCTGCTATTGCCTGACGGCGGACAACCAACAGGTGCCGGGCTCCACCCGCTATTTCCCCTATCAGGGCGACGCGAGCCCCTACCTCCAGCCGCACACCGGTCCGCCCTCGACGATTCGCTGACCCAGTCCCAAGCCACCCAAGCCCCGTGCGCGCGCCGGCCGCACGCGTGCCGGACCGTTGATCTCGACCGCTGGCAATGCGCGGTCTCGTGAGTGAAATGCAGAGTCGCCGGCTGGGCGAGGGTTGGGGTGGTGGGTGGGTCGATGAGACCCGTTCCCTCCAAGCGACGGCGGGCGCGGCGCGCCCGGATGGAGCCCAGGCGAGCGGGTCATGCGCACGCGTGCCGCGTGGTCGAACGATCCACCCACCACCCCAACCCTCGCCCAGCCGGCGCCACCCGCGTTGACACTCGCGAAGCCGTACGCGATAGTCGTGCGGCTGTGCGCTCTATCGATCTGACACCCTTGATGAACCCCGCGAGCATCGCAGTCGTCGGCGCTTCGCAGCGGATGACCCGCGCGACGCGCGTCGTCGCCAATCTCCAGCGCTTCGGCTACCGCGGCCGGATCTTCCCGATCAATCCCAGGTACACCGAGATTCTCGGCTTGCCCTGCTATCCCGACCTGACGTCGACGCCGGAGCCGGCGCACAGCGTGGTCGTCGCGATCCCGGCCGATCAAGTGCCCGCGGTCCTCACGGCCGCGCTGGCCACCGGCGTGCGCGGCGCCGTCGTGCTGTCGAGTGGGTTCGGCGAAGCCGGGCCCGACGGCCGCGCGCGGCAGGCCGAGCTCGAGCGCCTGGCCGAGCGGGGGCTGCTCATCTGCGGCCCGAACTGCTACGGCGTCTTCAACATCCGCCAGGGCGCCTGCCAGTTCAGCGCCGACGTGGCGGAGCCCTTGCGGCCCGGCGGTGTGGGGCTCGTCTCGCAGAGCGGCGGCTTCAGTCACGCGATCGGCGAATACCTGATGCAGCAGCGCCGCGTGGGGCTCAGCTACATCGTCTCGTGCGGCAACCAGGCCGGGCTCACGGTCGAGGACTACGTCCACTTCCTCGTCGAGGACCCGGCCACCACCGTTGTCGGCGCGTTCGTCGAGGGATTCAAGCAGCCCCAGCGGTTTCGCCGGGCGGCCGCGCGCGCGCGGGAGCTGCGCAAGCCCATCGTGGTGCTGAAGGTCGGCCGCTCGGAGAACGCGCGGCAGGCGATGCTGGCGCACACCGGCTCGCTCGCCGGCACGCCGGAGATCATCGAGGCGGCGCTCAAACAGTGGGGCGCCGTCCAGGTCTCGAGCATCAACGAGATGATCGACACGCTCGCGCTCTTGTCGGCGGCGACCGGCTATCGCCGTCAGGGCTGGCGGGTCGGGATCACCAGCGGGCTCGGCGGAGAGTGCGGGCGCGCCGCGGACGCCGCGGATCGCGCCGGGATCGAGCTGCCGCCGCTGTCGGACGCGTCGGTCGAGCGGTTGCGCGTCTTCATGCCGGACTTCGCCAATCCCCGCAATCCGCTCGACGGCACCGGCGCGATGTACGAGGACGCGCGGATCTTTCCCCAGCTCTTCGACGTGTTGCTGCGTGAGGACGCCCTCGATATCCTGGCTGTGAATCTGCGCGTCAACGTCCCGAAACCCGGCGGCTCGGCGCCTTCGCGCGAGTTCAGCCGCGCGATGCGCGAGCGGCTCAAGCAGCCCACCGACCACCTGGTGGTCGCCTTCAGCTCGTTCGCCGGCGGCGACCTCGACCCCGAGGTCATCCAGACCCTCGTCGACGCCGGCGTGCCGTTTCTGGAGTCGACCGAGACCACGATGCAGGCCCTGCGCCACGCGCGCGAACACCGGCACTTTCTTGATCGGCCCGTCGCGGCACGCGCCGAGACGGGCCCGCCGCGGTCGACCGCGCGCCCCGAGGGACGTGGCGTGCTCGCCAACGTGGAGGCCGCGCGCATCCTCCGCGAGTTCGGCATCCCGCTGGCAGAAACGATCCCGGCAAACCACGCGGAGGCGGCGGTGCGCGCGGCGGAGCGGCTCGGCTACCCGGTCGTGATCAAGATCGACTCGCCCGACGTCGCTCACAAGACCGATGTCGGCGGGGTGCGCGTCGGGTGCGCCGACGCCGCCGCGGTGCGCGCGGCCGTCCGCGACGTGCTCGACGCGGTCGGCCGGCACGCGCCGGCGGCGCGGCTCGACGGCGTGCTGGTGCAGCGCATGGTCGCCGGCGGCATCGAGATGATCCTGGGCGTCAAGACCGATCCGCTCTTCGGTCCGGCGGTCGTCTGCGGCTTTGGCGGGATCTTCGTCGAGCAGCTTCGCGACGTATCGCTGCGCGTGCCGCCGCTCGGTCGCGACGACGCCCTCGCGATGATCGCCGAGCTGCGCGGCGCCGCGCTCTTGAAGGGCGTGCGTGGCCGGCCGCCGGCGGACGCCGCGGCGCTGGCCGACGCGATCGTCGCGCTCGCGGCGCTGGCCGCGGCGCATCGGGAATCGCTGCGGGCCCTCGACATCAACCCCCTGCTGGTGCTCGAGGCCGGCCGGGGCGTCGTGGCGGTGGACTGGCTGGTCGAGTTTGCGTGACCGACAATGGGAGGCGACGCGATGCCCTACGAGACGATCCTCTACGAGAAGAAGGGTCCGGTACTCACGATCACCCTCAATCGCCCCGATACGCTCAACGCGATCAATCCCCAGATGACCGCCGAGCTCCACGCCGCGCTCGATCAGGCTGACGCCGACGCCGAAACGCGCGCGATCATCCTGACCGGCGCGGGGCGCGGGTTCTCGGCCGGATTCGACATCGCCCGCCGCCCCGACGGCCGGTCGTCGCTGGACGCCACCGGCATCGAGGTTGCCGACTACATCCACCGGTGGTGGGCGCGTGACCGCGACTCGTCGATGGAGCTGATGCACCTCTGGCACATCACGAAGCCGATCATCGCCGCCGTCCACGGCTGGGTGATGGGCGGCGGCTTCTGGTACGCGCTCGCCTCGGACATCACGATCGCGGCCGACAACAGCGTGTTCGCCCAGCCCGAGGTCCGGCACACCTCCAACACCACCTTCCTGTTCGCGGCGCTGGCGGGCTGGAAGGCGGCGCATCGCTACGCGCTGACCGGCGATCACTTCGACGCCGGCGAGGCGCTGCGCCTGGGCCTGGTCAACGAGGTCGTGCCCCACGCTGAGCTGCTGCCGCGCGCGCGGGCGCTCGCGGAGCGGATCGCGCGCGTTCCCGAGCCGTCGGTGCGCTTCAACAAGGCGGTCACGTGCTACGGGCTGCTGGCGATGGGCCTCGGGGCCGGCATGCTGATGAACGTCCCGCTGTCGAGCATGGCCCACGCCTCGTACAACGCGCAGCGCGCCGAGCTGATCGCGGCGATGCAGACCGGCGGGTTGAAGGCGTTCCTGGACGCGCGCGACGGCGGCTTCCGTCCCGAGCCCTTCGGGCCCAAATCGGCGCCGAAGCCCTGAGGTGAAGGGCGTCTCGGTCGGCATCCACGTGCCCGCCGCCGCGGTCGCTCCGCTGGGCTCCGGCGAGTCTTACGTGGAGTTCTTTCGCCAGGCCGAGGCGCTGGGGCTCGACGCGCTGTGGACCGAGGACCGCATCTTCCACCAGGCGAATCTGCTCGATCCCCTCATGCTCCTGGCGTCGGCCGCGAGCTGCACGCGCCGTATCCAGCTCGGCACCGCGGTCCTGGTCCTCACGCTGCGCAACGTCGCGGTCGTGGCCCGCCAGATCTCCACACTCCATCACCTCTCCGGCGGGCGGTTCGAGCTCGGCGTCTCGCTGGGCGGTCGGCCGGAGGAATACCGTGCGGTCGGCGTGCCGATGGCGCGTCGGGTGACGGTCTTCCGCGAGAGCGTGACCGCGCTGCGCCGACTGCTCGCCGGAGAGCCGGTGCGCCACGACGGCGAGTTCGTTCACCTCGAGGGCGCAACGGTGCGGCCGGCCGCGCCGGTGCCATTCTACGTCGGTGGTCAGGCCGAGGGGGCGTTGCGCCGGGCCGGAGAGCTGGCGGACGGCTGGATCATGTCACCGTTCGGTACCGTGGCGGATTTCCCCCGCGCGTGGTCCATCGTGTGCGAGAGCGCGCGCGCCGCCGGCCGCGACCCGAAAACGCTGACCGCCGGTCGGCTCGTCTACGTGGCCGTCGACGAGCAGCGCGATCGGGCGCGTGAGGCGCTGCGGACCTTCCTCCACGGCTACTACGGCACGGGCGTCGACGTGGACCAGCACGCGATCTTCGGACCGGCGCCGGAGGTCGCCGCGCGGCTCCGCGAGCACGTGGAGGCTGGCATCAGCCGGCTCATGCTAGGCGTGCCGACGCTCGATCTCGCGCACTTGCGGCGAGTGGCCGACGAAGTCGCACCCGTCGTGCGGGAAGCCGCCGCGCGATGAACGGCGCCGAGCTCGCGCGCTGGGGCCGGTGGGTCCACGGCGCCCGCTGGTCCGTCCTCGTCGCCTCCGCGTTGTCGCTGCTCGTTTCCGTCGGCGTGATCGTCGCCGGCGGCCGGCTCGACCCACCAGACGTCCCGGCCGAGACGGAGTCGGGACGCGCCCGGCGGCTGATCGAGCGCGATCTGCCCGGCCAGCCACCCACGTTCAGCTTGATCTTCAGCAGCGCGACGCTCGGAGCGCGCGATCCGGCCTTTCGAGCCGAGGTGGAGCAAGCGCTGGCGCCGCTGCGGCGCGACCCACGCGTTGCCCGCGTGCTCACCGTCTACGACGCGCCCGACGGGCAGCCGTCGGCGGCCGCCCCGCTCGTCTCGCGCGACGGCCGCCGCACGCTGGTCGTCGTCGAGCTGCACGGCAAGGTGTCGGGTTTCGCGTCGCTCGAGTTCTCGGGGCTCCCGCCCGACCTCTATCCGACCCTGCGCAAGCTGGTGCGCGCGCCCACGCTCGAGATCGTCTCGGTCGGCAACATCGCGCTGAACCACGACTTCACCGAGGTGGCCCGCCAGGACCTCGGCCGCGTGGAGCTCGTCATCCTGCCCGTGGTGGCGCTGCTGCTGCTGCTCGTCTTCGGCGGGGTCGTCGCCGCGGCGCTTCCGCTCGTGGTCGGTGGGCTCGCGATGGCCGGCGCGATGGCGGGCACGCTCCTGCTGGCGCGTTTCGTGTCGGTGTCGATCTACGCGCCGAACATCGTCAGCATGATCGGCCTCGGCGTCGCCATCGACTACTCGCTGTTCGTCGTGAGCCGCTTCCGCGAGGAGATCCGCGAGCATCCCGGGCCGGAGGCGCTCGCGCGCACCGTGGCCACCGCCGGGCGCGCGATCCTCTACTCCGGCCTCACCGTGGCGATCGGCCTGCTCGGCATGATCTTCCTGGGCCTCGGCAACCTCGGCTCGATGGGCTGGGCCGGCACGATCGTGGTCGCGCTGGCCGTCGTCTACGGTCTCACCACGCTGCCGGCGGTCCTCGCCGTCCTGGGCCCGCGCGTGAATTCGCTCCGTCTGCCGTTCCTGCACCCGGAGCGATTCGGCGAAGGCCCTGGGCTGTGGCATCGCCTCGCGGCACTCGTGATGGCGCATCCCTGGCGCGTGCTGGTTCCCGTCGTCGGCGTGCTGCTCCTCCTCGGCGTCCCGTTCCTGCACCTGCGCGTCGGCTCCGGCGACGCGACCTCGCTGCCGGCGGAGGCCGAATCCCGTCGGGGCGACGAGCTGCTGCGCGGTGAGTTCCCGGGCGGCGACACCAACCAGATCGTCGTCGTGCTCGACGCCGGCGACGGCTCGCCCCTCGAGCCCGGACGGGTCGCGCAGACGTTCGCGCTGAGCCGCTGGCTGGCCGGCCGGCCCCACGTGAGCCGCGTCGACAGCTTCGTGGACCTCGATCGGTCGCTCGACCTGGCGACGTACCAGCAGATCGCCGCGCTGCCGCGCGCGGCTCGTCCGCCCCAGCTCGAAGCCGCGCTACGCTTCCTGGTGGGCGAGCACATCGCGATCCTGATCGCCCAGACCGATCTGCGCGCGGCCGGCGAGGAGGCGCGCGCGCGCGTGCGGGAAATCCGAACGGGGCACCCGCCGTACGCCGGCGAGGTGCTCGTCACCGGCCAGACCGCGTTCGACCTCGATTTCATCGGCCTGGTCCTGCGCCGCGCGCCGCTGGCGATCGGGCTCGTCGTGGTGGTGACCGCGCTGGTGCTCTTCTTGCTGCTCGACTCCGTCGTGCTCCCGGTGAAGGCGATCGTGATGAATCTCCTGTCGATCACCGCCTCCTACGGCGCGCTGGTGCTGATCTTCCAGGACGGCTACCTGTCCGCGTGGCTCGGCTTCACCCCGGGGCCGATCCAGACCGCGACGCCGCTCATCATGTTCTGCCTGGTGTTCGGGCTCTCGATGGACTACGAGGTGCTGATGCTGAGCCGCGTTCGGGAAGAGTACGCGCGCAGCGGCGACAACGCCCAGGCGGTGGCGATGGGCCTGGAGCGCACCGGGCGGCTCATCACCGGCGCCGCCGCGATCATGGCGGCGGTGTTCTTCGGCTTCGGGATGGCGCGCTCCGTCATCGTGCAGGCCGTCGGGATCGGGATCGGGATCGCCGTGGTGGTCGACGCCACGATCATCCGCGCGCTGCTGGTGCCGGCGGCGATGCGGCTGATGGGGCGCTGGAACTGGTGGCGGCCGACCTGGCTCGCGCGTTCGCGAAGCTAGCGCTGGAATTTTTCCCGGACACGTCGGATACTCCAGGTCGCGGCGCCGCCCGCGCGCACACGAAAAGGAGACTCTCATGGCCATCAAGGTCGGTGACCGGATTCCCGATGGAACTCTGACGGAGATGATCGACGCCGAGCGGCCCGGGTGCACGATCGGCCCGAACAGCTTCGCGGTGAGCGACATCACCAAGGGCAAGAAGATCGCGATCTTCGGCCTGCCCGGCGCGTTCACGCCCACCTGCTCGGCCCGGCACGTCCCGAGCTACGTGCAGAACTTCGACAAGCTCCGCGCCAAGGGCGTGGACGAGGTCTGGTGCGTCTCGGTGAACGACACGTTCGTGATGGGCGCCTGGGGCAAGGACCAGAAGGCCGGCGGCAAGGTCCGGATGATGGCGGACGGCAGCGCGATCTTCACGAAGGCGCTCGGGCTCGACATGGACCTGACCGCGCGCGGCATGGGCGTGCGCTCGCAGCGCTACTCGATGCTGGTCGACAACGGCGTGGTCAAGGCCCTCAACGTCGAGCAGCCCGGCAAGTTCGAGGTCAGCGACGCCGACACGATGCTGAAGGCGCTTTGAGAACGGGCTCAGCGGCGCCGATTGCCCCGCGGCGTGCGCGGGGCCCGGCGGGCCAGCTGCAGGCCCAGCAGGGTGACGATGACGCCGCCGGCGACGACCGTCGTCGACGCGATGGAGTTGCTCGTGACCCTCAGCACCCACGGCGCGGCGATGAAGCCGAGCCCCAGCAGCGCGGTGACGACCCCGATCAGAAGGTCCACGACGCTATCCCGTCGCCGCCGGCAAGTGAATGGTGAAGCGGGAGCCGCGCCCGAGCGCCGTCTCGAGGGTCAGCGTGCCGCCGTGCGCGGTCACGATCGACCGGGCGATCGAGAGCCCGAGCCCCGCACCGCCGCTTTCCCGATCGCGGGCGGCGTCGAGCCGGACGAACGGCTCGAACACGCGCTCGACGTCGCCCGGCGGAATGCCGGGCCCCGTGTCCCGCACGCTCAACACGCCGCTGGCGTTCCTCGAGTCGACGTTGACCTCGACGAGGCCCCCGGCCGGCGTGAACTTCACCGCGTTCTCCACCAGGTTGCGCACCGCGCGCTGAAGCGCCGCCGCGTCGCCGAGCACCGTCACCGGCTCGCCGACCTCCATGCGAACGGTGACGCCGCGCGGCTGCGCGAGCTGCGCGCCGATGTCGAGAGCCTCCAGGGCGATCTGCTCCAGATCGACCGGCGACCGTGACGCCGGCTCGGCCCCGGAGCGGCCGACGAGCAGGAGATCCTCGGCCAGCTGGATGAGCCGGTCGACCTCCTCGAGCCTCGCGACGAGGACTTCTCGGTATTCCCGAGGCGATCGCGCGGCGCGCAGCGCGACCTCCAGCCCGCCCTTGAGCGCCGTCAGCGGGGTGCGCAGCTCGTGGGCGGCGTCCGCCGAAAAGCGCCGCATCTCCGCGAAGGCGCCCTCGAGCCGGGCCAGCATCTCGTTCAGGGTCTCGGCGAGCCGGTCCAGCTCGTCGCCGGTTCCGCGAAGCTCCAGGCGGCGGGCGAGGTGCTCGGCGGTGATGCGCCGGGCGGTGCGCGACATCTCGTCGACCGGCTTCAGCGCCTTGCGGGCCACGAGCGCGCCGCCCAGGGCGGCCAGCGCGAGCCCGAGCGGAACCAGAATCACCAGCGTCTCGGCGTACCGCGCGAGCGCGCGATGACTGCGCGAGAGCGACACCCCGACCTGAACGAGCTGCGATGGCCGTCCGTCGCGCAGCACCGGGAGCGTCACGAGACGGAGATGCCGGCGGCCCACCTGCACCGTCTCGAGCGTCGGCCGGCCGCGTCTGGCGCCCTCGCGCGCCGCCGCGGAGAGCGGCAACGTTTGACCTTTCAGACCCCGCGAGAGGTAGGCCGGCGCGCCGCCGGCGTCGACGACCTGCACGAACTGATCGCGAAACTCGGAGTCGGCGATCGCCTCGGCGGTTTCCGGGGCGCGGTCGGCGGCCACGGCCTCTCGGATGACCTCGGCGAGGCCGAGGAGCGCGCGGTCGACGTCCTGGGCCAGCGCCAGGGTCAAGAGCCAGTAGGAGAAGCCGCTGGTCACCAGGAGGGTGATCAGCAGCACGCTCGTGTACCAGAGCGTCAGCCGTGTGTGGATCGACGCGGGCGCGCGCCATCGCATCACTGGTCGTCGGCCCTCAGCGCGTACCCGGCGCCGCGCACGGTGTGGAGCAGCCGGCGTTCGCCGGCGGTGTCGATCTTCCGGCGCAGGTAGCCGACGTAGACGTCGATGATGTTGCTCTCCGGGTCGAAGTCGAGGCCCCAGACGTGCTCGGCCAGCACCGGCCGCGTGAGGACCCGGCCGCGGCTGCGCAGGAAGTACTCCAGGAGCGCGTACTCCCGAGCCGTGAGCGCGATCCGGCGGCCGGCGCGGATCACCTCGCGCGTGGCCGGGTCGAGGGTGAGGTCGCCCGCGCGCAGCACCGGCTCGCGCCGCTCGGCGCTCCTCCGCAGCAGCGCGCGGACGCGCGCGAGGAACTCGTGGAACGAGAACGGCTTCGTCAGGTAGTCGTCGGCGCCGAGGTCGAGGCCCCGCACCTTGTCGGCGACGCCGTCCCGGGCCGTCACCACCAGGACCGGCGTCGGGACGGCGCGGCTGCGCGCGGCCTTCAACAGGGAGAAGCCGTCGAGCCGCGGCAGCATGAGATCCAGCACCACTAGGTCCGGCGGCGGGCCGTCGACGAGCAGGTCGAGCGCGGTGGCGCCGTCGGACGCGACCTCGACGGCGTAGCCCTCCTCCGCCAACCCCTGGCGGATGAAGCCCGCGACCTTTCGTTCGTCTTCGACCACGAGGATGCGCATCAGACCGGCTGCTCGGTGAGCTCCACGAGGCACATGCGCAGGATCTCATCTTCGAGCTCGGTCGACCACTCGACCATGGCGCCCTCCTGTGTTGGTAGCCGCGCGCTCAGCTGTGGTTCGAGATACCGCCGACCGTCGTCGGGGTGGCGCCCACGGTGGCGCCGGCGCCGATGGCCTCGATGCTGTTGAGCTCGTTCCGCTCTCCGTCGTGAGTGAAGTCGACCTTGACCCTCATGCCCTCGCGAAGGTTGCGGAGCAGCCGCGAGTCCGTGGTGCGCAGCTCGGTGCCGTCATCGAGCTGCAGCAGGTTCATCGCACGATCCAGGAACCGCACGGTGCCCAGCTTCTGGGCGCCGTAGGTGTCGCCGGGTCCGTCGGCCGCGGCCTGGCCTACCCAGACCGCCATCCCGAGCGCCAGCGTGGTCAGAACGACTCGATGGTTACGCATGTGTGTCTCCTTCCATCCGCGTGACGTCTCGTCGCAGCGGAATGCTGTAGGGAATGAGGAACAAGTGGCGCGCCCACGCCTCGTCGCGAACCGTCGGTGGCTGCGCGAGCGCTAGCCGGAGATCGGCGAGCGTGAGGACGATCCAGGGGTGCCACGCGCCGAGCCGCCGCGGCGGGACCATGCTGATCAGCGTCAGGGCCAGCACGCCGTCGGCGTCGAGGTCCGCGACCGCGGGCTCCTCGCCCCGCGCCATCGGGATCAGCACGCGATCGGCAATCCAGCGGTGGACGCGAAGGACGAGACACCGGCGCCGGAGTGGCTCGGCCGACATCCAGCAGGTCGTCATGTCGCGGTACCAGCGGGCGACCCCGATGGCCGGCGCGGCGCCGCCGGCCTCGAGCCCCACGTCGTGCGTGAGCGGCTGCCACTGGAAGACCATCACGAGTCCATCGTGAGGTAGAGGTCGCCGTCGTCACGGTGGACCAGGAGGAGCGTCGGCGTGCCCGGCACCCGGCGGATGATCGCCCGCTCGAGCTCGTCGATGTTCGCAACCGGCTGGCGATCGATCTCGCCGATCACGTCGCCCGGTTGAAGGCCGGCGTTCGCGGCGGGGCTGTCCTCCTCGACGCCGCGCACGATCACGCCGGTCTGCACGCGCAGGTGCAGGCGCTTCGCCAGCTCGGGCGTCACCGTTTGCAGCGCCAGGCCCAGCGTGGGCCGGGCATCGGCCGTGGCCCTTCGCTCGGCGGCGTCAGCGAGCTGACCGATGGTGATCGTCACCGTCGCGGTCGAGCCGTCGCGGGCGAGGGTGACGCCGACCGCACGGTTCACCGGCGTCTCGGCAACGAGGCGCGGCAATTCGTCGGAGCGCGTGATCGTGTGGCCGTCGTAGGCGACGATGACGTCGCCCGGCTTCAGGCCGGCCTTCAGCGCCGGGGAGCCGTCGGCCACGGAGCTCACCAGGGCGCCGCGCGGCGCGCCGAGCTTGAAGCTCTTCGCCAGGTCCGCGGTGACCGGCTGGACCGTGACGCCGAGATAGCCGCGCACCACGTGGCCGGAGGCCGCGAGCTGGGTCAGCACCGGCTTGGCGAGGTTGATCGGGATCGCGAAGCCGATCCCCACCGAGCCGCCGCTCTGCGTCACGATCGCGGCGTTGATGCCGATCGCCTGGCCGCGCGCGTTGATGAGTGGCCCGCCGCTGTTGCCCGGATTGATCGACGCATCGGTCTGGATGAAGTCGTCGTACGGGCCCTCACCGATCACGCGTCCCTTGGCGCTGATGATGCCGGTCGTGACGGTCTGCTCGAGACCGTACGGGTTGCCGATCGCCATGACGGATTCGCCCACCTCGAGCCGCGCCGAGTCGCCGAGGGGAACGACGGGGAGGCCCTTGGCGTCGACCTTCAGGAGCACCAGATCCGTCCGGGGATCGCGACCCAGCACCGTGGCGGGCAGCTCGCGGCCGTCGGCCAGCGTCACCCGGATGTCCTTGGCGCCATCAACGACGTGGTTGTTGGTGACGATGAATCCGTCCGGGTTGATCACGAAGCCCGAGCCGAGGCTCTTCTCGGTGTGGCGGCGCAGGTTGCCGTCGACGCGCGTCGTGCTGACGTTGACGACGGCGGGCTTGAGCGCGCGCGCCAGCGCCACCCACGGCGACGCCGCCGCGACGGCCGGCTGGGCGACCAGCGGCCCGTCGGTCCACAGCGAGGCGCTCCTCGCGAGTCCCGGCCCGAACACGATCGCGACCGACGACA
>Ga0209376_1002103_pt1 | contig 19203 bp, 20 predicted proteins | sample GraSoiAngelo_134_FD_185891 | JGI IMG/M metagenome (GOLD analysis project Ga0209376, IMG submission 185891) | Grasslands soil microbial communities from the Angelo Coastal Reserve, California, USA - 14_0929_05_30cm (SPAdes) (version 2) | ecosystem: Environmental > Terrestrial > Soil > Grasslands ... | reverse complement strand
ATCGCCTGCCTGAGAGTCCGGATGAAGCGGAGGGCCTCTTCCACGAGGGTTTCCGTTTCCGGACGCGGGATGAGCACGCGCGAATCGACCATCAAGGAGACTCCGAAGAATTCCTTGAATCCGCGCAGGTACGCGACCGGCTCACCCGCGTGGCGGCGCTCCACGAGCGATACGAAACGGGCGTCGTCGGCGGCGGAGAGCCGGCGCTCGGGGTGCGCGAAGACCTCCTCCTTCGTCCCGCCGAGCGTGAAGGCCAGCAGGACGTCGGCGTCGAGCGCCGCGGTCGCGGGATCAGCGCCCGTCACGAGGCGCGCGATGCCCCAGCTCCGCGCCTCACCCCAGGTGCGCATCGGCGCGAAGCCTAGGCGGACCCTATCGTCAGCGCGGACATGGCGGTCCATCACGAGACACTCACGGTCGAGACGAGGACGAAGGTCTCGACCATCGACATCACCGCGCGTTTGCGAGCCGCGGTCACGCGTTCGAAGGTGACGAACGGGATCTGCGTCGTCGCCGTACAGCACACGACCGCCGGAGTGTTCGTAAACGAGAACGCCGATCCCGCCGTGCAGAAGGACCTGCTCTCACATCTCGGAAAGCTCGTGCCACGTGATGAGGAGTTCGCGCACGCTGAAGGAAATGCGGACGCGCACATCAAGAGTGTGTTGACCGGGAACGATGTGAGTCTCGCGATCCGTGATGGTGAACTCGTGCTCGGGAGATGGCAGGGCGTTTACTTCGCTGATTTCGATGGACCGCGCGAGCGCCACGCCATCGTTACTGTCATCGGCGACTAGCGAGTCGTATCCTCATCGTCGCCGGAGGGGCTGGGGCCTCTCTAGCGCGCGAAGCGCGCGTACAGCGGCAAGGGGAGAGAGGGCATCGCCAGCACGCTGACCATCACGCGTACTCCAACTTTGTCCGCGCGCGATGCAGAGCGAGCGCTGCGGACCGCGCTCTCACGTGGCGGTGACTTCGCAGAGCTCTTCTGGGAACGACACGAAACGCTGCAGCTCGTTCTCGACGACGGTCGCATCGAGGACGCGATCACCGGTGTCGACCAGGGCGCCGGGATCCGCGTCACGAACGGCGAGCGGACGACGTACGCGAACGGGAACGTCACCGACGTCGACGACATCATGTCGCTCGCTGGCCGGGCGGCCGGGAGCGTCTCGGACGGCGGAGAGCTCCACGAGGCTGCGCGCCTCGCGCCCGACGAGCTCGAGCGCACGCACCCCGTGGCGATCGACCCGCGCAGCGTGCCCGTCGAGCGCAAGGTCGCACTCCTCAAGAAGGCCAACGAGGTCGCACGGGCGTTCGATCCGCGTGTCATCCAGGCGACCGTCTCGTACGCCGAAAGCTGCCAGGACGTGCTCGTCTCGAACTCGGACGGCACGCATCGCACCGACCTGCGCGTGCGCGTGAACTTCGCGGTGAACGTCGTCGCGAAGCGGGGCGAGGTGCTCGAATCCGGCTTCGAGGCGGTGCGCGGGACGCGCGGCTTCGAGATGCTCGGCGAGGACGTCATCGTCGAGGCCGCGACGACCGCGGCCCACCGCGCCGTGCAGAACGTGGGCGCGGAGCCGGCGCCGGCGGGCACGTACACGGTCGTCCTCTCGAGCGAGGCCGGCGGCACCCTCATCCACGAGTCCGTAGGGCACGGCCTCGAGGCCGACCTGAACCTAAAGGGCCTGTCGGTCTATTCCGGCCGGATCGGCGAAAAGGTCGCAAGCGAGCTCATCACGGTCGTCGACGATGGGCGCGATCCGGGTCAGCGCGGCACGGCGGCCATGGATGACGAGGGCACGCCGACCCAGCGCACCGTGCTCATCGAAAAGGGCGTGCTGAGGACGTACCTCTCGGACCGCAGGCACTCCGAGAAGCTCGGCACCAAACGGAGTGGCAACGCGCGCCGCGAATCGTTCCGCTATCTGCCGATCTGCCGAATGACGAACACGATGATCGAGCGCGGCGAGTCCGACCCCGACCAGATCCTCAGTTCGGTGAAGGACGGCGTCTTCGTGAAGAAGATGGGCGGTGGCCAGGTCGACGTGGTGTCGGGCAACTTCGCGTTCGAGATCACCGAGTGCTTCCGCATCCGCGACGGCAAGCTCGCCGAGCCGCTGCGTGGGGCGACGCTCGTTGGTCAGGGACCGAAGCTCATGAGCGAGATCGACATGGTCGGCTGGGACCTCGGCTACTCGACAGGCACGTGCGGCAAGGATGGCCAGGGCGCGCCGGTCGCCGATGCACAGCCCACGCTTCGCATTCCCAAGGTGGTTGTCGGAGGAAAGCTCAAGTGACGCAGCGGCTCAGCAACGATGAAGTCATCGACCGCGCGCTCAGCGCACTGCGCTCCGCCGGCGCGCGCACCGCGGAGGTCTTCCTCCGTGAGGCGCAGTCGGGCACAGTCGAGACGAAGGACGGGGAGATCGAGGTCGTCATCGCTCGCGGCGAACGCGGACTTGGCGTGCGCGTGCTCGATGGCGAACGGATGGGCTTCGCGCATTCCTCCGACCTCGCGGCAGCGGGCATCGAGGCGTGCGTCGAGCAATCGCGTCGCATGTCGCGCATCACCGAGCCGGACGCTGATCTGCGCATCGCGAGCCGCGCGCTCGACGTCGCTGACCTCGCGATCTACCACGCCGGTCTCGAGCGGCGGGCGCTCGCGGACCGCGGCGCGATCGCGCTCGCCGTCGAGAAGGCCGCGCGCGGCGCGGATCCGCGGATCACGCATTTCCGAAAGACTTCGTACCTCGACGCCGAGGTGACGACGATCATCGCGACGACGACGGGCGTGCGCGCGTCGTATCGCGAGACCACCTGCGGTGCGATGACGAGCCCGGTCGCGACGAGCAACGGTGAGCGTCAGATCGGATACCACGGCGAAGGCGCGCGACGGCTCGAGGACCTCGATCCCGCCGCGATCGGCGCGCGCGCCGCGAAGCGCGCGACGGACAAGCTGGGGGCGAAGCCGTTCGCGACGCAGAAGCTACCGGTCGTGCTGGACCCGTGGATGGCGCAGAGTCTCCTCGGCGCGATCGCGCCCCTCTTCTCCGCGGACAACGTGCTGAAGGGCCGGAGCCTCTTCGCGAACAAGGTCGGGAGCAAGGTGGCGAACGAGCGCGTCACGATCGTCGACGACGCGCGTCGCAAGGGCGGCCTGCGCAGCGCACCGTTCGATGGTGAGGGCACGCCGACGACGACACGAACGCTCGTGGACAAAGGCGTGCTGCGCGGCTACCTGACGAACATGAAGACGGCGAACAAGATGAGCACGTCGTCCAGCGGAAACGCGCGGCGCGGATCGTACGCATCACCGAGTCGCATCGGACCGTCCAATTTCTACATTCAGGCGGGCGTCGACGATCCGAAGACGATGGTCGCCCGCCTCGATCGCGCGCTCGCCGTCACCAGTCTGCTGAACCTCCACACGATCGACCCCGTCTCCGGGGAGTTCTCGCTCGGCGCGACGGGCACGTTCCTCGAGAAAGGCGCGCCGGTGCATCCGGTGCAGGGCATCACCATCGCGGGCAACCTCACGGATCTGCTCTCGTCGGTTGTCAGTGTGGGGACCGATCTCGTCTTCGGACCAAGCGGCCTCGGTAGTCCGACCTTGCTCATCTCCGAGCTCTCGATCGGCGGCACTTGATGCTCTGGCAGACGCTGCTGCACGGCGATCCGCTGCCGTGGCTGCTCGAGAAGTCCGATCCCGCGGTGCGCACGCTCACGCTGCGCCAGCTTCTCGACCGCGGGCCGCGCGATGCCGACCTGCGCGAGACGCAGCAACGCGCGATGTCCTCACCGCCGATCTCGACGCTGCTCAAGCGTCAGCGCACCGACGGCAGCTGGCCCGGTCCGAACATGTACGGCCCGAAGTACCAGGGCACGCATTGGTCGAACCTGCTGCTCATCGAGTACGGGGCCGACCCCGGCGATCCGCGCGTGCGCCGCGCGGCGCGACGGGTCCTCGAGGACGTCTCGCAACCTGATCACGCCGGCATGGGCTGGGTGTTCGAGCGCGATCACGGCGTGTCGTGCTTCGTCGGCAACGTCGTGCGCTACGTGTCAATGGCCGGATACGGGGGGGACGCGAGACTCGAACCGCTCGTCCAGCGGCTCGTGCGTGAATCGAAGAAGTACGACGCGGCGTGCGTCATCAACGGCGACGACCCGTGCGCCTGGGGCTACTCGCGGCTCATCTGGGGCCTTGCGGCGCTGCCCGAGCCAGCGCGCACGCGCGATGTCGAGCGCACGCTGCGCCGCGGCGTCGAGTTCTTGCTCTCGTACAAGCTCGAGCGCGGCCGCTATCCGACGGCGAGCGAGCCGAGCTACCTCTGGCGTCAGCTCTCGTTCCCGCTCTTCTATCAGGCGGATGTGCTGTTCGTGCTGCGTGCGATCGACGCGGCTGGCGAGATCGACGACCCGCGCGCACAGCCCGGGATCGCGTGGCTACTGGCGCGGCAGGATTCGCGCGGCCGGTGGGCGGGTCGCGCGCCGTACGCCGACCGCATGGCCTCGCGCGTCGATGCGTCGAAGTGGGTCACACTGCAGGTGCTCACGATCCTCAAGCACGCCTTCTCCCCGGATGAGAATGGCAGCTAGCCCGGCGGACCTGCCCGCCGTACCATACGTGCTACCATACACGGATGATCAAGACGACGGTCTACCTTCATGAGTCCACAAAGCGTCGTCTCGCGCGCAGAGCAAAGGAGCTCGGCGTCTCCGAGGCCGAGCTCATTCGCGATGGCATTGAGCGGGTAGTCGCGGGCACGGCGAAGCGGCCTACATTCCCGCTCTTCAGCAGTGGCGATCCCACCCTGTCCGATCCCGCTCGGATAGACGAGGAGCTGCGTAAGGGCTTCGGCCTTCGTTGATCGTCCTCGACACGAGTGGCGTGCTCGCGCTGATCGACAATAACCAGCCGCAGCACGAGCGCGTCCGCGCCACGGTGGACAGCGATAAGGGACCCTTCATTCTCCCCGAGATCATCCTCAGCGAGGTCGACTACATGATCTCGACGCGCGTCGGCGTCGACGCCGAAATAAAGCTGCTTCGTGATGTCGCGACCGACGCATATCAATTGGAGAGTCTGGCGGGTGAGGACATCGGAGTTGCGACGGACATCATCGAGCGGTACCGAGATCTCGGCCTCGGTCTTGCCGATGCCGCCGTGGTCGTGATCGCGGCGCGCGCAGGGACGACCCGCCTCCTGACCCTTGACGAGCGCCACTTTCGCGTCGTGCGGCCCCTGCGCGGCGGCGGATCGTTCGTGATCCTTCCCGCCGACGCCTGATGGCGCGAAGCCGTGTCCTGAAGGACATTCCCCCACTGCGGTTCGGCGAAGGACGCGACTGCACGCTCCCCGCATGTCTCGCACTGGCGACGGGCAGCGAGTACGACTGGGTGATGGGAGTATCGGGCGCGGCGTTCACGTCAACGATCGACGTCGCGACGTGGGATCCGCTCGCCGCCGCGCCGCTCGACGACGCGACGCTGTCGCGCGCCGCGCACGCGACGGGGACGAAGCCGGACGTCGTCGGCCCGCCCTTCGACGATGAGATGCGCGCGCTCGTGCTCGATCGCGTCGCGGAAGCGATCGACGCCAAGATGCCGCCCCTCGTAAAGGGGATCGCGGGCCCGCCCGAGTACGGCCTCATCGTCGGCTACGACGAGGAGGGGCCGACGTTCCTCGCGCGGACCTACTTCGACAAAACGGACAAGCCCACGAAGATCGGCTGGAGCGCATTTGCCGACGCGGAGCACGGGCTGGTCGCGTTCCTCGATCGGGGCGCGGCGCCAGATCGTGCGAAGGTCGCGGGCGAGGCGATCGGACATGCCGTGGCGACCGCGCGCGACAACGAGGACGCGCTACGCAGTTGGCTCGAGGGACTGCGCGACGACGCGCGCTGGTCGGACACGAAACACGCCGGCGCAGCGGCGTTCGGCGATCACGCGATGCGCACGATCCTCGCAGACAAGCGCCGCGGCGCGGCGCGGTTCTTGCGCAACGTGCGCAGCATCTTCTCGTCGTCGCCCGGCGCCGACATCCTCCGCGCCGCCGAGTCGTACGGCTACGTCGCCGACGCGTGCGCGAAGGTCGGCACCGGTCCGTTCGATGGTTCGGTCGCGATGCGCTTCCTTGACGTCGGCAGTCGCCGTGCGTGGGCGAAGCAGCTCGACGCCATCATCGGGCTGGAACGCGAAGCGCACGCGGCGCTCGCCGCGGCGAAAGACGCGCTCCATTGAGCGTGAGCGACCTGGCGGCGGCGGTCATCCTCGGACTCGTCCAGGGCCTCACCGAGTTCCTCCCCGTGAGCTCGACGGCGCACCTCATCCTGGTCTCCGGCGCGCTCGGACTCGATCCCGAAAAGTTCGGGCTGTCATTTGACGTCGCGCTGCATCTGGGCACCGCGCTCGCGGTGCTCCTCTACTTCGCGCGCACGTGGATCGGCATTGTCGTCGACCTTCTCCGCGGTCGGTGGCACATGCCCGCGCTCGTCGTCGTCGGCACGCTCCCCGCGGCTGTCGCGGGCCTCCTGCTCGAGAGCACCGTCGAGCGAACGCTGCGCGCGCCGATCTGGATCGTGGTCGGCCTTATCGCGGGCTCGATCGTCTTCGTCGTCGCCGAGCGGCTCGCGACGCAGCGTCAGCAGATGCCGCAGCTCTCGTTCGCGGACTCGATCGTCATGGGCGCGGCGCAGGCGATCGCGCTGCTTCCTGGCATCAGCCGCTCCGGCATCACGATCTCCGCGGGGCTCCTTCGCGGTGTCACGCGCGAGGACGCGACGCGCTTCTCCTTCCTGCTCGCGACGCCGGTCATCCTCGGCGCCGGCCTGAAGACGCTGCTCGACGCGAGGAAGGCCTCGGAGCTGTTCGCGACGCCTGACGTGCTCGCGGCGGGATTCGTCGTCTCCTTCCTATCGGGGCTCGCCGCGGTCGCGTTCCTCGTGCGGTTCGTGCGGACGCATTCGCTCAATTGGTTCGTGGCGTACCGCCTCGCGCTGGCGTTGGCCGTATTCCTAATTCTCGCCTTCCCACGTCCGTGAGTACGGACGTCCTGCTCGCAGCGGCGATCGCGTTCGCGGTCGTCGGCATGCTGCACCTGTGGTTCGCGCGGGACGAGATCTATCTCAACTGGCTGCTGCCCGTGGCGTTGCTCGGAATGTTCGCGGCCTACATCGCGATAAATGAGGCCATCGCGCGCGCAGCTCTGGCTGGGCTCGTCACTGGTGGGCTCGTTTTCGGACTGCGGTCGTTGCGCCTGTACCGCGATCATTGCGACCGGCTTGAGCGCTTCGCCGGCGAGCTCGGCCTGTGCTTCTCGAAAGACGACCAGACCTATGCGGGTCTCGGGTCGAGGCTGGCCGACGATCGCGGACGCTGCGTCAACGTCGTCTCGGGCACCTGGCGCGGCATACGCGTCGCTGCGTTCACCTACCGCTACGCGGACATCAGCGAAGACCCCGCCATCATCGAGATCACGTGCGCGACAACCACGATCGACCGGGCGCTGCCGTCGATGCTCATCGAGCCGCTCGGGGCGAAGGAATACCTGCGACGGCGGCTAGGCGAGACGAATCTCAGCGCGTTCGACCGACGGTTCCAGATCTACGCGCCGGACACCGACGCAGCAAGGGCCGCGTTGCCATTACGCACGCGCGAGTGGATGCTCGAGCACGCGAAGAACGGAAGGCTGGTCGTCGATGGCGACCGCATCGGCCTCACGGTCGGACGCTCACGGATGCGGCAGCTCCCGGACGTGCTCGACCGCATCATCGCTCTCCGGTCCACTTTCCACTGATGGAAGGCGTGGCACTCTAGTCGCATGCACCGCTTCCATCAGCGATACCGATGATCGTCAGCGAGCGGCTGCGTCCGCAGGTCTTCCGCCTGCCGATCGAGAAGATCCGTGCGGGCTACAAGTCGGACATCTACTTCGCGCGAACCAAGCTGATCCTCGAGCGGGACCAGCGGCATGACCGCGTCACCATGCAGGTCTTCCAAAAGCATCCCGACGCGGTCATCGTCGGTACGGACCAGACGCTCGCGCTCCTCCACGTCGGGGCGGGCGCCTACCACGATCGTGCGAAGTCGGAGACGCTCTTCGCGCGCTATCTCGACGCCGAGCGACGCCTGTACGCGCACTGGCTCGCGCTGCCGCGCGGCTCATGGGAGACGTACGAGCCGGTCGCGCGCGAGGTCTACGAGCTCTCGAACGAGCTTGCGACGCTGTGGGAGCCGGCGTGGCAGGACCTCGCGGTCTCGTCGCTGTACGACGGTGAGATCGCGGCACCGCGCGAGCCGGTCATGCACATCGAGGGCGACTACGCCGCGTTCGCGCACCTTGAGACGCTCTATCTCGGCGCGCTCTCGGAGGGTACACGCGTCGCGACGAATACGCGCGATGTCGTCGCCGCGGCGCGCGCCAAGCCGGTGATCATGTTCGGGGCGCGCCATCAGGGCCACGAGGCGCAGGCGGGATCGGGCTACGCCGCCTACGTCGGCGGCGCGGTCGGTGTGTCCACCGACGAGCAGGGCGAGTGGTGGGGCTCGACCGGGCTCGGCACGGTGCCCCACGCGCTGATCGCCGTGTACGGCGGCGACACGACCGTGGCGACGCTGAAGTTCGACGAGTTCATCAACCGCGCGCGCGACGCGGTCGGACATCTCACCGCGAAGGGCACACCTGAGGGACACGTGAACGTCACCGCGCTCGTCGACTTCCGCAACGACGTCGTGAACACGTCGCTCGGCCTCGCGCACGCGCTCGGACAGCGCCTCTGGGGCGTGCGCGTCGACACGAGTGAGACGCTCATCGACAAGTCGGTGCTCGCGGAGATCCAGGCCGCGGACGGTCTCGTGCGCGACGGTGGCGTACGCGGCGTCACGCCACGCCTCGTCTTCCTCCTGCGCCGTGCGCTGGACGACGCGGGCTACGGACACGTACGTGTCGTCGCGTCGGGCGGCTTCGACGCCGCGAAGATCCGCCGCTTCGAGGAGCTCGGCGTTCCGGTCGACGTGTACGGCGTGGGATCCGCGCTCGTCTCAGGATCGGGATTCGACCACACCGCGGACATCGTTCGCGTGAACGGCAAGCCGCTCGCGAAGACCGGCCGCCGCTACACGAAGAGCGAGCGGCTACACGTCGTCGACTGGCGAGCGCTCGTGCCGGACGGGGATTGGGTCCGCTCGAGCTAGCGATCCTCATCGTGGGCCTCGCCATCGCGGGGCTCGCCAAAGGGCTCGCGGGAATGGGACTGCCGCTCATCATGACGCCGATCCTCGCCGGCGTGTTCGGCCCGCGCACGGCGGTGGCGATCGCCACGATCCCCGTCTTCGCGGCGAACTCGCTCCTGCTCACGCAAGGTTTCCGACGACGCGACCTACTGCGCGGTCTCGGCTCGCTCATCGCGGCGTCGATCGTCGGCACGGCCATCGGCACACTGCTGCTCGCGCAGCTCGATCAGCGCACGTTCGCGCTCCTCATCTCCGGGATGGTCGCGCTCTTCCTCGCGCGCGGCGATCGGCTGCTCGGCGACGATCCCGCGGCGCTTCGCGCGCGCATCCTCGGTCCGCTCGTGTGCTTCGTCGGCGGCGTGCTCCAGGGCACGACCTCCATCGCGAGTCCGCTCGTCGGCTCGTACTTCCACGCGCGGCGCCTGTCACCTGCCGACTTCGTCTTCGTGCTCGCCGCGATCTTCGAGCTGAACAGCGTCGTGCAGCTCATCGGGTACTCGCTGCAGCACCTGTACACGCCGGAGATCGTCGCGATCGGCGTCATCGGCCTCGTGCCAACGCTGCTCGGCTTGCTGGCGGGCATCTTCTTTCGCGGCCGGCTCGACGCGGCGCTCTTTCGGCGGCTGATCGTCGTGCTCCTCGTTCTCTCCGTGGCGAACCTGATCTGGCGGTCTTTTATCGCGACCTAGGATTGGACCGGTGGAGGTCGGGGAAGGGCTGCACGCCGTGCGGCTCATTGGCGCCAACGCGTTCCTCGTCGCGGAGGACGAGCTCACGCTGGTCGACGCGGGCCATCGCGGCTCGATACGCATCCTGCGCCGCTACCTCGAGAGCATCGGCCGCGACGTGCGCGACATCACGCGCATCGTCTGCACGCACGGCCACCCCGATCACATCGGCGGCGTGCACGAGATCGCCCGCGCATCCGGTGCGCGCGTCCTCATGCACCCAGCGGACATGGAGCGACTGCGCATCCGCTTCCGCGAGGTGTTCAGCGGTCGGCCGATGCCCGGCGCGATCATCGCCTACCTCACCCAGGCACCCGAATCGGCCGACCCGCTGGCGGACGGCGACGAGCTGCCGGTGCTCGGCGGGCTCCGCGTCATCCACACGCCAGGGCACACGCCGGGCAGCATCTGTTTGTATTCGCCGACACGCCGGCTCGTGATCGTCGGGGACATCCTTCAGCGCATGCGCGGCGTCGTGACGTTGCCGAACTACGTCTTCACCGACGACATGAGTGCGGCGCGCCGCTCGATCGCCCGTCTCGCGGATCTCGACATCGACACGATCCTCTTCTCGCACTACCCCGCCCTGCGTGAGGGCGCGCGCGACGCGCTCCGGAGGCTCTGCGCATGAGCCTCGACACGCTGAACGACATCATCGAGGAGTCCGCCGCGAAGTTCGGCGACAAGGACGCGCTCATCATCAAGCCGGGCTTCCGCACACGCGCCTGGACCTATCGCGACCTCGCCGACATCGTGCCGCGCATCGCGCGCCATCTCGCCGAGTCGGGCATCAAGAAGGAAGACCGCGTCATCACGTTCGGCGTGAACCGGCCCGAGTACGGGATCGCGGTCCTCGCGGCGCTCCGCGCCGGCGCGGTGATCGTGCCGCTCGACGTGAATTCGACCGTCGATTTCGTGAAGAAGATCGCGCAGCGCACGCGTGCGTCGGCGGTGCTCGTCACCGCGCAGACGAAGGAGCGCGCCGCAGCGCTGGGGCTGCCGATCCACGAGATGGAGCTCCTGCCGGACAAAGCACGCGACAAGCAGCCGCTGCCGAAGCCCGACGTCGACCCTGGCGATCTCGCCGAGGTGATGTTCACCTCGGGCACGACGGGCGAGCCGAAGGGCACGATGCTCACGCACCGCAACCTTCTCGCGAGCGCGATCGCCGCGACGCAGATCTTCCCGATCGGCCCGTCGCAGCGGCTGCTCTCCTTTATTCCGCTCTCGCATATCTTCGAGCAGGGCCCCGGCTTCCTCTGCGTGCTCGTCGCCGGCGCATCCGTCGTCTATCCGACCAGCCGTCAGCCCGCGGTCGTGCGGCGGACGTTCAAGGAGCGCAAGGTCTCGATGATCCTCATCACGCCGGCCGCGGTGCGTTCGCTGTTCATCGCGATCGAGCGCAAGGCGGAGCAGGACGGCAAGGGCGAGCTCTTCGCGAAGCTCCGCCGCGTCGCGCGACGTCTACCGCTCGGACTTCGACGCATCCTCTTCACGAGCGTCCACAGCCAGTTCGGCGGGCGCTTCCGCTACATCGTCTCGGGTGGCGCCGCGCTCGACCCCGCGATCGGCGAGGCGTGGCGCGAGCTCGGCGTCGATGTGCTCCAGGGCTACGGCCTCAGCGAGACCGCGCCGGCGCTCACATTCAACCGCCTCGACCGCAACCGCTTCGGCTCGGTCGGCGTGCCCGTGCCGGGCGTCCAGATCAAGATCGCCGACGACGGCGAGGTGCTCGCGAAGGGGCCGAACGTCTTCATCGGCTACTGGGAGAACGACGAGGCCACGCGCGCCGCGCTCGACGGCGAGTGGTTCCACACCGGCGACCTCGGGAAGTTCGACGACGATGGGTTCCTCTGGCTGCATGGCCGGAAGAAGGACATGATCGCGCTGCCCGACGGGCAGAAGGTCTACCCCGAGGACGTGGAGAACGTCATCGCCGCGCATCCGAAGATCCAGGAGATCGCGACCGCGCAGCGGCCGACCGTCGCTGTCGTGGTCGGACTCGAGCGGCCCGGCGAGAACATGCACGTCCATGCGGTCTTCGTCGAGCCGAAGGATCCGGAGGAGGTCGCGTCGATCGTGCGCGCGAGCAACGAGAAGCTCTCCGGCGCGCAGCAGATCCGCGGCTGGACGATCTGGCCCGACGAGCAGTTCCCGACGACGCCGACGCAGAAGGTGAAGAAGCGCGAGGTCATCGACCGCATCCTCACCATGGGCAAGGACGAGCCGGTCACGCGGCCAGCGGCGGCGGCCCAACGCGAGCTCACCGAGGTCGAGGCGATCGTCGCGCGCGTCGCGAACGTCGGCCCCGAGAGGATCTTCCCCGAGGCGCAGCTCTCGGCGGACGTCGGTCTCGATTCGCTCGGCCGCGTCGATCTCCTCGGGGTCATCGAGGAGGAGCTCGGCGTGTACATCGACGACGCCGCGCTCGCGCCGAGCGCCACCGTGAAGGAGCTCGAGACGATGGTCGCCGCGGCGCGCGACAACAAGCCCGACACCGGCATCTTCGGCTGGCCGCTCTCACCGTTCGTGCGATCGATCGGCATCATCCTTCAGCAGTTCCTGCTGTGGCCGCTCGTGCACCTTTTCTATCGCGTGAAGATCACCGGTACCGAGAAGCTGGAGGGTCTTCGCGGACCGGTGATGTTCGCGCCGAACCACTGCCTGCACTGGGACAACGGGATCATCCTCACGTCGATCCCGGTGGCGTGGCGATGGAAGCTCGCCGTCGCGGCCGCCGCCGATGACGTGTTCGGCAACAAGCTCAACGGCATCTTCTCGGCGATCCTCGCGAACGCGTTCCCACTCGCGCGCGAGGGCGCGATCCGTCGCAGCCTCGAGCTCCTCGGCGCTCGGCTCGATCGCAAGTTCTCGGTGCTCATCTACCCCGAGGGCAAGCTCACCATCGGCGGGCCGATGCAGCCGTTCAAGTCCGGCACGGGATTGATCGCGGTCGAAGGTCGGACTCCCGTCGTGCCGATGAAACTGAAGATCGGCAACGTCTCGATCCTCGACCACATCGACCGCAAGTGGGAGCCGTTCCGCGTCAACGGCTGGCGCGGCCACGTCGAGGTCGTCTTTGGCGATCCTCTGTACTTTGCGGCCGGCACATCACCGGCCGAAGCGACCGCGAAACTGCAGGCGGCGGTCGCGGCGCTCTAGTTAGACGGCGTCCCAGCCGGCCGGCATTTGCGGCGGCTCCCACGACGGATCTGGCGTCCATGCGAGCCACTGTTCGAAGCGTGCGCGGCTGCGGATGAGCTCGGCGACAGCAGCCTCGCCCTCCGCGTAGAGCGCATCGGCTTCCGCACGGTTGTACACGCCGTTGGTGACGTTCCATTCCAGCTCGTCCGCGTCCTTGAACTTCCAGCGACGCAGATCCAGCTCGATGACGACGTCCAGGCCGTGCTCGAGGAAGTCCAGACACGCGCCGCGCCGCGCCACCGGTCCGATGAGGTCGACGTACCAGAACTCCGGCGCGCCGGTCGTCGCATTGCTGAAGAGCGACGTGGCGTGCTTGCCGTTCGGATCCATGACCAACAGCACGTGCGAGCGACTCCATTCCGGGACAACGGCCCAGCCATCGAGGAGCCTTCGCACCGGTTGATGCCGGAACCCGGGGACCGTGCCGCGCTCCGAGTTACGGCGGCGCATCGGGTAGCCCTGCCCGCGGTAGAGGACGAGCTCACCTGGCTCGTCACGCACGACGCGCATGCCGATCGCGAAAGACGGTCCATGCCTGCCGCTCGCGTCGCGCGGGCAGTTTCGCCACGCCACCACCTCGCCGGCGGCGAAGCGGCGCTGGGGCGTCACGTGACGTTGACGCGCGTCACTCGCGCGCGACGAGCCGCGCCTTGGTCGCGGTTTCCGTCATCGACGTATCCATGAACGCGTACTGACGGCCGGCGCGATTCGTAGCCGACGCGTGCGTCCCATCGGCGGCGAGGACGACGATGTTGAACGGCGCCGGATCGAGCGCGTTCGCATCCATGATCGCCTCGCGCGCGACGCTCGCCGGGCGCATCCCCTCGGCGAGCCGGTCGACGGCGGTCTTCGCGGTGAGGTTGCGCATCGCGAGCTCGCCATAGCCGGTGCAGCACGCTCCGCCGGCGATCGTGTCGCAGTAGTTGCCCGCCCCGACGATCGGCGAGTCGCCGACGCGGCCCGGGTACTTGTAGCCCCAGCCGCTCGTCGTCACCGCCGACGCGATGTTCCCCTTCCGATCGAGCGCGATGAAGTTCACCGTGCCGAGCCGCTTCGCGATCACGCGCTTCACGATGGGCAGCAGCTTCTTCGCGCGCCGGACGCTCGCCGGCGTCGCGCCAACCGCCGCGAGCGCCTCGATCCACAGCTTGCGTGTCGACGGCGTGAGGTTCTGTATCTTCTCGGCGCCGATCTCCGCCGCGAAGCGCGCGGCGCCGTCGCCGACGAGCAGCATGTGCGGCGTGTCCATGACTCGGCGCGCGACCGAGATCGGGTGGTGGAAGCCGACGAGCGCCGCGACCGCACCAGCGCGATGCGTCGTCCCGTCGACGATCGAGGCGTCGAGCTCGACGACCCCGAGGATGTTCGGGAGGCCGCCGCGACCGACGCTCACATCACTCACGTCCGCCTCGACGTAGCGCGCGCACGCCTCGACCGCATCGAGGGCGCTGCCGCCGCGCCTGAGGATGCGGATGCCATCCGGCAGCGCCTTCGCCCCGTTCCCGCTCGCGACGATGATCGGCGTCACTCGCGCGCGCGGACTCGTCTTGGGTGGCAGAGCCACTCCTCGCTCATCTTCCAGTCATGCTGCGCACGACGCGAAAGCCGTGCCCGCGAAGATCCGCGCTCAGCCGCATGCGCCGCGAGGGGATGCACTCCGCCATCGGGTCGAGGTACGACCCGCCACGCATGACGCGACCGTCGGCCCAGGTGTTCGTCCACTCGCGCACGTTGCCGATGAGGTCGAGCACACCATCCGCGGACGCGCCGGCCGGATACGCACCGACGGGCGACGTCCCACGGAGGCCCGATTCGCGCGTGTTCGCCCGCGTCGGGTCCTCCGAGTCGCCCCACGGCCAGCGTTGTCCCTTCCCTCCGCGCGCGGCCTTCTCCCACTCACGCTCGTCAGGCAGGCGGTAGATGCGCGCGGTCGCGGTCGAGAGCCAGCGGCAATAGACGACGGCGTCCGGCCACGAGATCCCCTCGGCCGGGTGATCCGCGGGTCCCTCGGTCCAGCGCTCCGCGCGATGCGATGTCACTTTCACGAACTCGGCGAACTCGCTATTGGTGACGGGACGCTTGGCAATGGCGAAGACATTCACGTGATGCGTGCGCGGCGGATCTTCGAGGAGGGCGTCGCCGGCGGCGATCACCACGACGTCCGGCTCAGGGGGAGGGGCCCCTGGGCGCGAAGCGACGGGCACGTCCGGAATGTATACGCGGCGGCTGCGTGTCGCCTGAGCGGGTGACAAGACTCCCCCATGAAGCGTGCATCGAGTTTCACCATTCCGCGCGAGTCGACTTCCCCTCGCAGCGCGATGGCACGAGCGCTCAAGAAGAACAAAGTTCCGCGCATGGACGACATGCGCATCGACGACATCCGACCGATGGTCTGGTCAGCACAAGTGATCGCCCCCGCGGCGGACGCGAACGTGACCGTGCTCCTGCGGGTCTCGTACCGGTCGCTCGAGGAGATCTGCGCCGCGCTGTTCGAGCAGCAGGACGCCGTGAACGCGGGAGCGCGTCTCTCCTAGACGGCGGTCACGCGGGCGTCGCGACCTTCTCTGACTCTCGCTTCTTCTTGTCCTCATCCGCCAGCTGACGTCTCAGCGTCTTGCCGATCAATGTCTTCGGCAGTGCCTGACGGAACTCGATCTCGTGCGGCACCTTGAACGGCGCGAGCTGCGTGCGGGTGTGCGCGATGAGCTCCTCCGCCGTCGCGGTCTGCCCCGGCTTCAGCACGACGAAGGCCTTCACCTCTTCGCCCTTGATCGGGTGCGGTTTGCCGATCGCCGCGCTGTCCATGACCGCCGCGTGCGTCGCAAGCGCTTCTTCGACCTCGCGCGGATACACGTTGAAGCCGGAGACGATGATCATCTCCTTCTTGCGGTCGACGATCGAGTAATAGCCGTCTGCGTCGACGGTCGCGATGTCGCCGGTGTAGAGCCAGCCGTTCCGAAGCGCAATCGCGGTCTCATCAGGTCGGTTCCAGTAGCCGTCCATGAGCTGCGGCCCGCGGAGGATGAGTTCGCCGGGTTCGCCCTGGGGCACTTCACGGTCGCCGGTCTCGATGTCGACGAGCTTCGACTCCGTGTCGGGATACGGGATGCCGATCGTCCCGATCTTCTGTTTCCCCTGGCCGTAGAGCGGGTTGACATGGGTGACCGGCGCGGCCTCGGTGAGTCCGTAGCCCTCGACGAGCTTCGCGCCGGTGAGCTCCGTGAACTTCTTGTGCGTCTCGACCATGAGCGGCGCCGAGCCGCTGAGACACGCCTCGACGCCCTTGAGGTCGTACTTCGTCGCGAGCGGCGAGTTGATGATCGCGTTGTAGATCCGCGGTGCGCCGGGGAACGTACGCGGCTTGTATTTCTGCATGTCCTTCAGGACTCGCTCGAGCTCGAACTGCGGCTCGAGCAGCATCGCGCTCGCGGACTGGATCGCCTGGCCCATCACGACAGTGAGCCCGTAGACGTGGAACAACGGCATGATCCCCATGGCTATCCCCTCGCCGTCTGTCGTGTTCACGTGCCACGCGCGAGACTGCAGCGTGTTGGCAACGAGCGCGCGGTGCGACAGCATCGCTCCCTTCGACACGCCGGTCGTCCCGCCGGTGTACTGCAGGACCGCGATGTCGTCCTTCTTCACTCCGGCGTCGAACGGCGTGGCCGGCGCTTTCAGCAGCTCTCGGAAGGCGACCGCGCCAGGATCGTTCTCGAAGTGCTGCCGATGGCCGTCCTTCTTCTCCTTCGCGACCGTGAAGAGCGTGCGGAGGAGGGGCGGCATCTCCTCTTTGATGTTCGTGACGATCACGTGCTTGACGTTCGTGCCCTCGCGTGCCGCTTTCGCGACGGGGTACAGGCGCGAGAGGACGACGAGCGTCTCGGCGCCCGAGTCCTGCAGCTGGTGCCGCAGCTCGGGGATCGTGTACAGCGGATTGCAAGGGACGACGATCGCGCCCGCACGGAGCGCGCCGTAGAAGGCGATCACGAACTGTGGCGTGTTCGGCAGCATCACGCCGACGCGGTCGCCCTTCTTCACCCCGAGCCGCTTCAGACCATTCGCGAAGCGCCACGCGTCGTCCGAGATGGACCGGTACGTCCGTTTCGCGTTGAAGAAGATCGTCGCCGTCGAGTTCGGATACGACTCGACCGCGTCGTCGAGGAAGGCGTGCAGCGTCACGTCGGGATAGGTGAGCGTCGCCGGGACGCCGGGGTCGTAGTGGCGCGTCCAAGGACGGCCCGGCATCGGCGCCGTGTCTTTCGCTACGACCTTCAGCCGCTTGGCCATCGCACTACTCCCTTGCCCGGTCCCTAGGCAGAGGATATGCCGCCGTCACGTCTCAGCGACGTGTAAGGTCGCCGCTCCGAGCGTGAGCCGCTCGAAGCGGACTCGGGCGAAACCGGCCTCGCGCAGCAGTGCCGCGAGGCGCTCGGGCGACGGGAACGCGGCGACGGATCGCGGGAGGTAGCGATACGCATCGCGGTCTCCGCCCAGGAGCACCGCAAGACGCGGGACGAGCCCACCGAAGTACGCGCGGTAAGTGGCGCGTACGAGCGGGTTCCGAGGCGTCGAGAGTTCGAGGATCACCGCACGCCCGCCGGGACGGAGCACCCGTCGCATCTCGCGCAGCCCTGCGCCGAGATCTCCGAAGTTTCGGACGGTGAAGCTCGCGACGACACGGTCGAACGACGCATTGGGGTACGGCAACCGTTGACCGTCGGCGCGCGCGGTCTCGTACCGCGCCGCGAGCCCCCGACGCGCCGCGCGGTGTCGCGCCCGTTCGAGCATCGCCGTCGAGAGGTCGACGCCGGCCACGCGGGACGTGGGGTCTGACGCGCCGAGCAGATCGAACGCGAGATCGCCGGTGCCGGTGCCGATGTCGAGTGCGCGCTCGCCGTCACCCAGGCGAGCGCTCGCGACGGCGCGGCGACGCCAGCCGATGTCGTTGCCGAGCGAGAGCACACGGTTGAGGAAGTCGTAGCGTGGCGCGACGCGGTCGAACATCGCCTCGATCTGCGCATCGTGCTCGACGCGTGGCGCGTCGTCTGGACTCACGGCATCTAGACGCTAACGTGACCGCGTGACCGCGCCGATCGCCGCGCAGGGAAATCCGATCGTGACGCTGCCGCTCGTGCTCGCCGTCGTCCTCGTCGAGATCGCGACCGGCGGCGCGTTCGTCCTGTGGTTCCTCGATCGCCGCGGGATCGCGCCCGGCGGTTTCCTGAAGCTGACGGCGGGCGTCGATGCGGTCTGCGTGGCGGCGGCCGTCGGGCTCATCCCGACGATCATCCCCCGCGAGCTCGCGTCGAACGTCGGGCTCGACGCGGCGCCGCTTGGCTCGTTCGGTCAGGCGCTGGCCGTCCTACTTGTGCTCGCGGTCATCCAGCTCATGGCGACGTTCTTCCCGTCGCGCGACCTGCGCGCGGTCGCCGGCGCGCTCACGGTGCTCGTCGGCGTCGGCACGCTCGAGATCGCAACGATCTCGCTGCAACCCCTGCCCGCATTCGACGTCCTCGCCTACGCCGTTCTGCCGCTCGGCGCGCTCGCGCTCGGCGGGAGCGACGCGGCAATGCTCCTCGGGCACTGGTACCTCGTGACGCCGAAGCTCAGCCCGGCGCCGCTGCAGAACGCCGCGCTCATCGTCGTCGCAGCCGTGGCGCTGCAGGGAGCGGTCGTCGCGGCGACGATCGCGCGGGGCGAGCTCGTCGGCGCCGCGGACCAGGTCGGCCTGATGGTCGCGGCGGGGCTGCGCATCGGCGTCGGGATCGCCATGACGTTCGCGGTCGCGCTCGCTGGATGGTGGACGGCGCGCATGAACACGCAGTCGTCGACCGGGCTGCTCTACGTCGGGCTCGGCACCGCGCTCGCCGGCGAGATCAGCGCGCGGGTGCTCTTCTTCCTGACGGGCGCGGCGGTCTGAGCGCTACTTCTTCTTCGACTTCTTCTGAGCGTCGCGTTCCCGGATCGTTTGCTCGACCGTCTCGAACTTACGCAGCGTCCCTCGGCGATCCTTCTGCTGCTCGCGCGCCCC
>Ga0209376_1002102_pt1 | contig 19205 bp, 19 predicted proteins | sample GraSoiAngelo_134_FD_185891 | JGI IMG/M metagenome (GOLD analysis project Ga0209376, IMG submission 185891) | Grasslands soil microbial communities from the Angelo Coastal Reserve, California, USA - 14_0929_05_30cm (SPAdes) (version 2) | ecosystem: Environmental > Terrestrial > Soil > Grasslands ... | reverse complement strand
AGCTGAGCGTGCCGCAATTCCGGCAGGCGGTGCGGAAACCTTGGGGTATTATGCCGGCCTTTACCGAACAACAGCTTAGCGATCAAGAGATCGCGAATCTGGTGGCGTACTTCAACGGCCTGCCAGCCGCAGCACAACCCGGGTCCTGGAGGTTCGACGTTCCAGCGGGAGCACCGCAAGGACAGCAGGTTCTGCTTGCCACAGTTGGCTGCGGCCAGTGTCACGGGCCGACATTCAACGGACCGCGGGCGAATGCAGGGGGCGTCGGCGCGGATTTCGAATGGCTCAAGAAGATGGTCTATGAGCACACCACATCGATGCCGCAGCATTGGAATCTGCTTCAAGAGACACCGGCCGTTCGCGTCCGCATGGGCAACTATTCCAGGTCGAGATTGCCGGAATCCGTCCTCCAGGAAATTTGGCGATTCGCAAATGATCTCGGGCTACGCGTGCCCGTTACCGGGCAGCTCAGCGCCGGCTCGCCGGGGGCCGATGGTGTCACTTACACGCTGACGGTCCAGAACGGAGGGCTTGCGGGCAAAGGGCTCACGGCGGAGGACCTCACCATTTCGCTGGCCATCCCCGCGGGTTCTTCCGTGGTCAAGACGACCGGGAACGGCTATCAGGGAGTGCGGCGCGATGAGCAAGCCAAAGCGGAGGTCGCTGTCTGGCGGTTGCCGCGTATAGCTCCAAAGGAACGCCAAAGTTATACGATCACGCTCTCTCGAGCCGGGACCGGCTCCGACAATTTGAAGGGCACGGTGCGGTGGACGAAACCTGCGGTGAAAACGGGGCCGGCCGATGAAGCCAATATTGCCCCACCTCCGCAGCAATCGGCCTCGCGGTAGCGGCGGGAGGGACGAAGGGGGGCGCACACCTGAACTCCCGATTTAATTGGGAGTTCAGGTGTGCGCCCCCCTATGGCTGCGGCGGGGCGCCGGCATTTGACGGTGGCGATGTCGCTGGGCCCAGGATTTTGCCATCCGCGAGCACAGCCCCGACGATTCGCCCGTATGGACGGCCGTCCTTGAAAGGCTCGACGGTGATCGTCACTTGATCCCCAGCCTTGAACGAGTCGCGGCGATAACCGATCGGGAAAATCGAGGCCGGCGGTTGAGTCTCCGTAGTCCACTGGACCATCTGGCCGTCCGGACCTTTGACCTCGAGGATCAGCATACAGTGCGGGTTGGAATACACCCACTCCGTGACCGTGCCTTTCAGAATCACTTTTTTCCCGGAATCGAAAGCCGCGCTGCTGTGGTGTGCGAATACTGGACGTTGAATCAACAGCGCGGCAGCGACAATTAATAGGACGACAGCTTTGCTTCTCATCGTGCTTCCTTTCCGCTGGCGGCGTTTCCGAAACGCTTGTTGTAGTTGTCCTGCTCGACCGGTGAACAGTAATATTCCATAACGTCGGTGCGCGGATCGTGCAATCGCATCGGGAGTCTCATCGTCTCCCATGGTTTTGAATAGACCTTCGGATCCTCCAGCGTTTCTGACCACACCAGCGTGTCGTAGTCCACACGCCGGAATGTCTCAGTGACGCGCACCCGATCGCTGATCGGCCGGCCCGTCGAATCGAGCCAGACACGGTCTTCCGGCATGGTTCCAACCGTCTGAACCTCTAATGTGTAATCATCGACCCAGCTGCCGACAGAGTAGCCGAAGAACCTCTGTTCCCGAAGGTCGCTGCCGATTTGTACGCCGCCCTCGACGAGTTTTGGAAGTTCCCTGCCGTCGGTCCAGATGAGGCGCCAGCGGTTATCGTACTGATACAGAATCACAATCTTGTACTCATCCTGAAAGATTTGCGTGAGCCGGATGTTGTAGTGATTGTAGCGGGGCACACCCAACAATTCGCAGCGATTTCGTGGATCGTTATCTTGGGTTGGCAATACGGCGTCCACGCCTTCGAGCGCCTTGTGGGACCGGTACAGTTCCACGCCGTAGGGTGTGTACGGAAGTTGATTTTCCGGCTTGCCGTTATTGGGCTTCAACTGCACCCCCGAGGCCTGGGTGCCCGCACCCGCCCCCTCGGCCGGACCCCACGTCCCGGCAAGGCTGCGCCGCGGGGCCGGCTTCCTGTTCGCGTCGGTTATCGGCGGTTTGTTCCAATCCGGAATCATCCAACCGCCCGAAGAACTATTCTGAGCATGAGCGTCAATGGGAGGTCTCAATGCCGCAAGGCAAAGACCGAGTATCACGACACAAATTCGCATTTCGGAACTCCCTGGAATCATCCGGAAGTCTTTCGGATGACTCTCTCTTCAGGTGCACAAGCATAAACGGAATGCGCCAGAGCGGGCAACATCACTTGAGCAACGACAGAAAGGCTTCATTTGATGGCCATCCGCCGGATTCGCATCTGTTGGTCTACTGATTTTCATCTTGGTCTGACGAAAGTACCTCTCGTGATCCATACCTGAAGGGCTAACCTCCAGAGCCGCAATTCATGACCGCGGGCAGCAGGTATTGAGGAGGTTCGGCCGATACCCAGCCCGGCCCAGAATGCCGTCGCGGGCGCGGTCCGCCAGGCGGCGGAGCCTCTTGAGATCCACACCCATCAGGTTGCCTTTCCACTTCATGATCTTTCCCGCAATGAGGACGGTGTCGACGTTGCTCGTGTCCATGAGGGTCACGACAGCGCCGGGTGCGTTGTTGAGGGGAAACACGTTGATGTCATCCGTCCGCAGCAGGATGAGGTCGGCTTCCTTGCCGGGCGTAAGTGATCCGACCTTGTGATCGAGGTGCGCGACTCGGGCGCCTTCAATCGTGGCCATTTCCAGCACGTCGTGGCAGGTGAGCCATGGGGGGAGGTTCTTTTCCCCGTTGGATCGCCGCTCGTTGATGAACATCCGCTGCAGGGTGAAGGCCGTGCGCATGATTGTGAAGAGATCCGACGTCATCGAAGTCTCAACATCCGTGCTCAGGCTAGGCCGAATGCCATGGTCCAGTGCCGCCTGAAAGGGCGGCACTCCGTGTCCTTCCTGCATCTCGACGGCCGGGGCAATCGAAACCTTGCCGCCCGTGTCCCGAATCCGTTCCCAAACTGCGGCGGGAAAGTGTGTGCAATGGATGTATTCATTATCCGCACGCATGAGCCCGGCGCGGTCCAGATTAATCAGTTGACCCGCAATCTCTGGGTTGGTGGCATGGGAAACAATCGGCACGCCTGCCTGGCGGCCGGCTTCCCAGACCTTGGCATCGATGGGAGCGTGCAGAGCAAGCGTCAACAACTGGTCATCCGACGAGAAATATTGCGAGCGGAGCCGGACGATGTCCTGGGGATATCGGTTCGCCGGGCCTTGCCCCGCGGAGTAGCCGAAGACAGTCCGGCGTCCGGATTCCTTGAGGCCGGCAATGCAGGCGTCGCTGTGAGCCGGCGAATGCGAGATCTGCGAAAGATCAACGGACGTGGTAACTCCCGCGCGCATCTGGCTAATTGAGGCCAGCAACTCTCCAATGTAGGCATCATCGGGTTGGTAGTAGGCATTCAGCGCGCCGGGATTGTTGATGACACGGTTATAGTCATCCTGGAGCAAAGCATCCGCGATGAGGCTTCGCAAGACGGCTTGATATTGATGATGGTGCGTGTCCACGAAGCCGGGCATCACGATTCTGTCCGTCGCGTCGATGACTTCCGCCGTGGACCTCAGATTGGGTCCCACGTCGGCAATTTTCTTTCCGTCAATCAGCACATCGGCTTTCTCAAAGTCGCCAACGTTACGGTCCATGCTCAGTACGATGCCGCCTTTAACCAGAATACGGCGTCCAGTCGTTCCGCTTCCGGCGGGAACAGCCTCACGCTGCGCTAACGCCATCTCAGGCAGCGGCGTTGCGGCGGCGATTGCGCCGGCAACAACGCCGGCCGTGCTGGATTGCAGGAAACTGCGGCGCGGCATCCGGGCGCGCGCCCCTATATCGGGATACTGTAGTTCAGGATGTTTGTTCATGGATGTACACTCTCCAAGAACCAGTCCGTCGGAATCTCCTTTCCGAGACCCTTGGCTTTTGCCTGAAGGTACACTGCGTGACCAACTGCAGCGAACTGAATTCCCAGGCCGATATTATTAATAAAGCACGTCGCTTCTTCAGGTGATGTCCTGCCCGGGACGCTACCGGCAATCACGTCCTTCAGTTCAGGAGAATCGATCCAGAATGGCGATGCATCATCAACCGCAATGGATTTGTTGCCCCGGATGAAATCAACGGGATCGTGCGCGGAAATTTTCTGGTCCCCGCAACCCGCAATGTAGTTTTCCGGGGCGAAGTTTCGGGAGTGGATCACGATGCGATCCGCTCTCCGGAGCGTTTCACCATCGAATTCACAATCCTTCACACAGGTCGCGTGCACGCCGGACCTCAGCCACGTTGCTGAAATCACTGGAGTGATCGCATTAGTCGCAGCCACAAGGATATCCGCGTCTTTGGCCGCCGCCTCGGATGACGGCACAGGAACTACAGGAATCCCGACGAGTTGCTCCATCTGTTGGGCAAACTTTTCGCGATTGTCTTTCGCCGGGCTAAAGACATTGACCTTCTTGATATCTCGTACGGCGCAAAAGGCCGGAATATGAGCACCAGCTTGCCAGCCCGAACCAAAGACGGCTAAAACCGAAGCATCTTTCCTGGCCATTTCGCGCGCGGCGAGAGCGCTCGTTACCGCGACTCGTATGCGCTGGACCACACCATCAGGGAATATGGCCAACGGTTCACCCGTTTCTGCCGAGAACAGCTGAATCAGTCCAACCCATTTCTTTCCTGGAGCGGCGGGAACTTTCTGCTTAATTATCCGGCTTTCGCGGTCTTCCCAGCGGATTACGTCGGAGTTGAGACGCAAAGCGACGACTTTCGATTCGACCAAGCCACCTTCCATCGATTTGAACGCATAGATGCTGCCGTCATGGACACCGGGCAAATACAGGTCGCTCCGCGGCCTATTCACTGCTCTGCCGCGGGCTTGATCGAGGTAGGCCCGTTCCAGCGCTTTGAAAGCAACGTCCAACGTCAGGACAGACTCGATGTCGTCGTTGCTGATGATCAGCATAAGGCAGTATAAGGATGAAAGAACCCTCAAAGAATCGAAAAGGAGTGCATGATGAAACTCAGCGATCTGTTTATTCCGGAGTTCGACCAAGAGATGGCAACCGCCAGGAAGACATTGGAACGGATTCCCGAAGACAAACTCTCGTGGAAACCGCACGAGAAATCGATGCCCCTTGACCGGCTTGCGGGACACATTGCCGAGTTGGCAGGCTGGGCAGTTCCCACGATCGAACAGGATTCCCTTGACTTCAGACCTCCGGGCCAGCCGCCGCCGTTTCAGCCGACATTCGCCACGTCCCAGAAACAGGTTCTCGGAGTCTTTGACAAGAACCGGGAAGCCAGCCGCCGCTCGATCGCCGGGGCAAGTGATGAACACTTAATGAAAACGTGGACGCTGTTAAGCGGCGGGACAACGATACTCAGCATGCCCCGCTTTGCGGTCCTGCGAACTTTTTGCATCAATCACATCATTCATCATCGCGCCCAGCTCGGAGTCTATCTGCGTTTGAATAATATTCCGGTGCCTTCTGTATATGGTCCATCGGCTGACGAAGGTACATTGGGGTAAGGGCTATCCAGGTGTGAACGAAATGAAATTGCGGAAAATCCGGCCTCTCCCTCTGGGAGAGGCCGGCGCGAAGCGCCGGGTGAGGGTCGCAAGTCTATTCGAATTTTGAGACCCTCAGCATCTTCCGCAACTTCACCTTTCATCGGACCTCCTTTTGGCACCTCACGTGCACCTTATATTTCATCCAAATGCATAAATATATAGGAGGTTGAGCATGCATTTGCTCTGGATGATTATTGTGGGACTTATCGTCGGCGCGCTCGCAAAGCTGATTATGCCGGGACATGATCCGGGTGGAATCGTTGTGACCATACTGCTCGGCATCGGAGGTTCGATTCTGGCCGGGTTCCTCGGACGCGCAGTGGGCTGGTATGCGGAAGGTCAGCCTGTCGGATTTATCGCTTCCGTCATCGGGGCCATCATCATATTGGCGATTTACCGCGTCATTATCGGCCGCAGAGCCGGAGGAGGAGGCATACGCCGCGCCGCTTAAGGACTTTAGCCGGCGCTGTTTTTCTTGAAGAACAAATCATAGAGTTCGTTCCGGGTCATTCCCAATTTTTTTAAGACATCCTCGCGGGATAGAGGGGTTTCTTTTTTTTGTATCTCCTTGCTTCCGGCGATCACAACGACAAATTCGCCTAAAGGCTTAACCCGCTTTCGGACATCGGAAAGCCTGCCGAATAGGTACTCCTCATAAAATTTTGTGAGTTCGCGCGCGACGCAGGCTTCCCGATCCCCGAAAATTTCCTCAATGTCTTCCAGCGAAGTCTCAATCCTATGCGGTGCTTCGTAGAAAACTAGTGTGCAGGCAATATTTGCTAAGTCCACCAATTTTTGCCGGCGGGCATTTTTCTTAGCAGGTAGAAAACCAGCGAAAAGGAACTCGCCGGAAGGCAGGCCGGAGGCCGCTAACGCGGTCAATGCGGCATTCGGACCAGGGATGGCGACAACAGAAATCCCTCTTTCTCTACACAAGCGGACGAGACGGTATCCTGGATCCGATATCGCGGGCATTCCAGCATCGGATACGAGTGCGATTTTGATATCTCCCGTCAGCTTTTCAGCCAGTTCTTCCGCCTTCTTCTGCTCGTTGAACTCGTGATAGCTGGTGAGCGCTTTGTGAATTCCCATGTGATTCAGAAGTTTGACCGTCTGGCGCGTGTCTTCGCAGGCAATGAGATCGGCTTGATTCAGAATTTCCAGCGCGCGTTGGCTGATGTCGCCGAGATTCCCGATCGGCGTCGCAACTAGGAAGAGAGTTCCCATCGCATAACTGGATCAGGCAATTTTGCGAACGTCTTCGGGCGGCGGGATCTCCCCTCGTTCGCGCTGTTTCGCGTCCTGCGTTATGGCTGCGGCACCTTTCAGCGGACGCACCACAAAGCGTCGCTGTTCGGCGTAAAGTTTCGTGAACTCAGCCCCCAGGAACAAAATCTGTGAGGAGTAGTATACCCATGCGAGCACGATGAGCACGGAACCGGCCGCACCGTAAGCGGAACCGACGCCGGTCCGTCCGATATAAAAGCTGATCCCGGCTTTGCCCGCGGTAAACAATACTGCTGTGACGATAGCGCCGGTCCACACATCCTGCCAATCGATGTGAACATCGGGAATGATCTTATAGATTGCCGCAAACAGTACGATAACAACTCCAAACGAAACGCCAATATCGAGCGCATGCCAGATGAAGTTCGCCCCCGGTATCAAAAGCTCAAAATAGCCGGTGACTGCAGCCAACATGGCGCTGATCATTAACGACACGAGCATGAGAAAACTGATGCCAAGCACCATCGTGAACGAAATCAAACGCTGTTTGAAAAAATACCTCCAGAAGCGGCCGGGCATCGGCTGCACGCCCCAAACTCGATTCAGCGCTGTTTGCAATTCTCCGAAGACGCTGGAGGCGCCGATGAGCAGCACGACAATACTCACAACGCTGGCAGCAAAGCCGTGCTCGGATGTCCGGACCGAATGAATAGCGCTCGTGATCGCGGTGGCTGCGTTTTCACCGATGAGATTGGCGATTTGCGCATGAATATAGGAAAGGCTGTCTCCTCTATAAAACAGACCGACAATGGCGAGAGCAATAATTAACAACGGGGCAATCGAAAATGCTGTGTAGTACGCAAGAGCAGCGCCCCACTCGAGCGCATTCTGGTCGTTCCATGCCGCTACGCTTCCCTTGACGAGGGTCCAAGTCCTAGCCATCTTCTTCTTTACTTTCATGATAGTGCCCCAACAATTTAGACGAGAACGAAGAACTCCGCGTCGCTGCCATCCTGGAAGAAGAGCTGCAAGTGTTTTCCGTTCAGACGGAATTGCGAAAGCTCCCGGCAAACCCGGTCTGCTATCGTCTCGCCTGCGGATGCCCGCGCCCAACGGTTACTGCGGCTGGAATGCTCGAATTGGAGATAGCTGCCGTCTTTAAAGTAAAGCAGCGCCTGGGTGAAGCTGGCATTTACGGTGTATCGAGTCGCCTCTGTTTTGGCGAAATCGGCCAGCATATGGAGACCCGCCCAGTGACGAAGTTGGCGCGAGGCAGTCAGTATATGTAAGAGCAATTGGAAGGGAAATCTCTATGTTTATCGCCCTATTCGTCATCTTTCTCGCTTTATGGCTTTTCGGATTCACTGCGCTGCATATCGCGAGCGCCGCTATTCACATTTTGCTGCTATTGGCCATCATCTCGCTCATTGTTCACTTTGTGCGGCCGCACGCAGGTCCGCCACCGGCCGCGTGAAGCATTCGTGGCTTATTCGGTCGTATCGAGCATTTTCATGGCAGCTTCAGGGTAGCGCGGGCCGGCGACCTGGAATGATCCGACCTGTCGATCGAGGTCCGACCAGACGGTTTCCGGCAGCCTGAGGTCGAGCGCCTGCACATTTTCACCGAGGTAGTCAATGTGCCGCGTGCCGGGGATCGGCACGATATCATTGCCACGCCCGAGAACCCACCGAAGCGCGACCTGCGCCGCGGCCGTCCGGTATGACGAGGCGACCTTTTCGATAGTCTCCGTCAGTTTGAAATTGTGCTGGAAGTTGTCGCCTTGAAACCTGGGATTATTACGCCGCCAGTCCGATTCACTAAGATCATTGATGCTTCGGATTTTACCCGTTAGAAATCCCCGCCCGATCGGACTATAGGCAACCAGTCCAATACCCAGTTCTCGAAGCGCCGGCAAAACTTTTTCTTCCACACCTCGCGTCCACAACGAATATTCGGATTGAACTGCGCTGAGAGGATGTACTTTGTGGGCCCGGCGAATGGTGCCGGGTCCGACTTCCGATAAGCCTATGTAGCGTACTTTGCCTTGCTTCACCAGATCAGCCATAGCATCGACTGTATCTTCGATTGGTGTGTTCGGATCCCGGCGGTGCTGATAGTAGAGATCGATGTAGCTGGTTCCCAGCCGGCGCAGCGATCCTTCAACAGATCGTTTGATATTGGCAGGACTGCTGTCGAGTCCGATCTGTTCGTTGTTTGGTCCGAACTTCCAGGCGAATTTGGTCGCGATGATGACATCTTCGCGCCGCTTTCCTTTCAGGGCGCGCCCAATGAGTTCCTCATTTTTGAAAGGCCCATACGTTTCCGCGGTATCGAAGAAATTCACACCGATATCGAGAGCATGATGTATCACACGAATACATTCGGATTCATCGGAGCCGCCGTACGCCCACGACATTCCCATGCAGCCCAGACCCAGGGCTGAAACTTCCAGACCTTGCCGGCCAAGTTTTCTTGCTTCCATTGCGGATCCCCCTAAAACAATCCAATGATACGGCCATCACGCGTCACGTCGATTTTGTTGGCGGCGGGAACCTTCGGCAGACCGGGCATGGTCATGATGTCGCCACATATTGCGACGATAAACTCCGCGCCCGCCGACAGCCGGACTTCACGGATCGGCACGACGTGATGTTTGGGCGCGCCCTTCCGGTCCGGATCGGTCGTAAAGCTATATTGAGTCTTCGCGATGCAGACCGGAAAGTGGCCATACCCCTGATCCTGCAGCTCCCTGAAGCGATCGCGAATCTTCTGATCACCGATAATGTCGTCGGCGCCGTACATTTCGCGCGCAATCGTTTGTGCTTTTTTCCAAAGCGGCGTGTTGTCATCATAAAGCGGTCTGAATTGCGAGGGATTCGTCTCGATCGTCTTCACCACCGCTTCGGCCAGCTCTACTGCGCCTTCGCCGCCTTTAGCCCAATGGTCTGCAGTGATCGATTCGACCTCGAGCTTCTCGCATAGCGATTTCAATAGCGCGTTCTCGGCTTCAGTGTCGGCAGTAAACCGGTTGATCGCGACTACGACGGGCACGCCGAATTTGCGAACGTTTTCGACATGGCGCGCCAGATTGGTGAATCCCCTTTCGAGCGCCGGAAGATCCTCCTGTTTCAGCGCGTCTTTGTTCATACCCCCGTGCATCTTGAGAGCACGGATGGTTGCGACGACCACCGCACAGTCCGGTCTCAGTCCCGCTTTGCGGCACTTGATGTCCATGAATTTTTCGGCGCCGAGGTCCGCACCGAATCCGGCTTCGGTGACGACATAGGCTGCAAGCTTCAACGCGCTCTTGGTGGCAATGACCGAGTTGCAGCCGTGTGCGATGTTTGCAAATGGGCCGCCGTGAATCAGAGCTGGATTGTTCTCGATCGTCTGAACAAGATTCGGCGCGAAAGCGTCTTTCAATAAAGCAGTCATGGCACCGGCGGCTTCGAAGTCCGAAGCGCGGACGTATTTCCGGTCGCGGGTCTGTCCGACAATGATGTTGCCCAACCTGCGCTTCAAGTCATCGATGTTTTCGGCGAGGCAGAACACGGCCATGATTTCGGAGGCGGCGATAATGTCCCACCCGTCTTCGCGAGGGAAGCCGTTACTTACGCCGCCCAGTGCGATCGTAATTTGCCGTAGCGAACGGTCGTTCATGTCCACCGCCCGGCGCCAGAAGATCCGGCGGGCATCCAATCCCAGGGAATTTCCCCAATAGATTTGGTTATCAACCAGGGCTGCCAGGAGGTTATTGGCCGCACCGATGGCGTGAAGATCGCCGGTGAAATGCAGGTTGATGTCTTCCATCGGCAAGACCTGCGCGTACCCCCCGCCGGCCGCGCCGCCCTTGACGCCGAAGCATGGACCGAGACTGGGTTCGCGCAGGCACACGATTGCCGGCTTGCCGATGCGATTCAGGGCATCGCCGAGCCCGACGGTCGTTGTCGTTTTGCCTTCTCCTGCCGCCGTTGGCGTAATGGCCGTAATCAGGATGAGTTTCGCATGGTCCCGAGGCTGAAGCGTATTCAGATAATCCAGCGATACCTTGGCTTTGAAGTGGCCGTACAAAAAAAGATCGCTGAGGTTGATGCCGAGCTTCCGATGGCCGATCTGCGCGATCGGCAGCATCCGGGCTTCTTGAGCGATCTCGATATCGGTTTTCGGAGTCTGATGTTGGTCGTGCACGGGAGTTCGAAACCAGAAACCGTGATTTAATGAGCGAGTACCTGCGTCTCACCTATCGCCGGGCGCTCCGGCTTCATGACCCACCTCAGGGAGAACATCGTCACCGCGGAGATCGCGGCCGGAATGGCTGCGGCATAGAAAATCTCGCGGGGAGCCCAACCGGCTCCAATCAGCCCGCCGGCAAACAGCGGGCCGACGATTCCACCGATGCGGCCGATACCTAGACCCGACCCCACACCTGTCGAACGCAGGTGGGTGGGATAGTAAGTCGCTGCAAGCGCATTCACGGCTCCCTGGCCGCCGACGACGCAGAAGCCGGCCGAGAACACTATCATGAACAACAATGCGAGCGGCAAAGCAGGCTGGCCGATGAAGGCAATGCTGAGGCAGGCGATGGTGAATGCCGTGCCGAGTACCGGCACGAAACCGATCCGTCCAATCAGCCACGCAAACAAGAAGGTGCCGAGCGTTCCTCCAGTTTGCAGCGTCGTGCCGACAAGCGCCGAGGTCTGAATGGAATATGAAGCGCTGACGACCGTTGGAAGCCAACTCGCCAGGAAGTAAAGGTTAAGCAGGTTCATAAAATTGATAATCCACAACAGCGATGTTCCGATCGCGCGCCCCTCATAGAACAAGTGAATTAGAGGCATGCCCTGGGCTTTCTCTTCACGCACAACGTACTTTGCATTGCCGGCCTGCGCGGCTTCGCGATTGATTCGCCCCAGCCATTTCCGTAGCTTCGATGGGTTCTTTCCCCTTACCGCAAGAAATTGAAGCGACTCCGGAAGCAATACGAGCATGATTAAGCCAATGACCAGGGGCAGGACCGCGCCGAAATAAAACACGGATCGCCAGCCGAATAGGGGAATCATTCGCGCGGAAACCAGCCCCGCTACAATGGCGCCGACATTGAAGCCGTTGGATACGACGATCATCATCAAGACGCGCCGGCGCCGCGGTGTGTACTCGCCAACGAGCGCAACGGCATTCGGCATGATGCCGCCCAATCCCACACCCGCGATGAACCGGGCCAGACGCAATTCGGATATGGAAGCGGCCAGTCCCGTCCACAGCGTGATCAAGGAGAAGAACAACGTGGCGACAATCAGCACAGGCCGCCGCCCGAACCTGTCGGCCAACATGCTGAAAAGCAACGAGCCCACCAGAATGCCGACGAGCGCGGCGCTGAGCACCGGACCCATTTGAGCGGGCGGAAGACTCCAATCCTTAATGATCGCGGGAGCAAGATAGCCAAGGGCCTGAACATCGAATCCGTCCATGATCAGGCAAAGCGCACACAGAATAAAGATGCCGGTCTGAAATGCTCCGATCTTGCTCTGATCGATAGCTTCGGAAATGTCGATCGTGCGTTGCATTATGGATTGGGGGAATATATCACGTCCCATCGTTTTTCTTTTTGCGCTTTGCACAAAAACTCGAATTGGGGCAGCGTAAAGACCAACAGTCGGCAAATCCGAGTGTGGGGTTCAGATTTCCGGTCACGGGCGTCTTTCATCAGGCGGCTTTTAAAACGGATTGTCCTCTCGTACACTTATTTTCAGACCCGGCGAAGCCGAGCGAGAGCAGGCAGTGAGTGCAATACTTCGATTTATCATCCTACCCGCCTCGATAATCTTGGGCGTGACATGGTGGGTGCTGCTCAAGCACAACCGCTCTACGCTTCTCCCGTTTCTAGCCGTCATCGCCGCTCTGCTGCTGGCCGTCAGATTGGCCGGCTTGTCGCCGCTTGGATTTTTTGTTTCCTTCGGTGGCTACCTGTGGTTTGTTGCCCTGGCTTGGGTCGCGGCAGCAGTTGTGCGCGCACAATCGTATCCGGCGTGAATCCTTCCCTGGCCGTGGCCGTCAGCCTTGGGGGAGACGCGTCTTGGCTTGTTCGATGGCAATCTGGTTCACGTGGCTGAGAGCCTTCGCGCCGGACGCGCCCTCAATGGCCTTGACCGCGATGTCCTGCACTTGGCGCTTGGCTTCTTCCAACTGTTTGTGAAGCATCTCGATCTCGGCGGATTGCCGAGCTACCGTATTCTGCAACGACTGGATCTGAAGCTCGGCAACGCGCTTTTCGGCTTCGCCGTCCTTCTTGATCAGGAGCATCTCCCGCTCGAACTTACCTTCGGCCGATTTGGCGGCGTCCGCGGCAGCCTTCTCGATCTCGCGATTCAGCCGGTTTGGGAAATCCTCTAGCTCCCTCTTGAGACGGGCCCATTCTTCCTCTTTCTCTTTGATCGCGGTTTCCCGTTGCTGCCAGCTTTTTTCCAGGGCCTCCTGCTTCTCCTTGTTCTTTTTCTCCAGCAGGCGCATTTCTTCGTCGTACTTGTCCTGCGCTTTCTTGCGTTCGAGCGCCTTCTTGTATTCGTATTCTTCCATCTCGCGCTGGCGCTGTTTCTTCAAACTGTCCTCGGATTCCTTTTCCGCCTGGTCCCGATCCTGCTCTTCCTTTTCCCACGCGGCCCGCTGGGCGGCGATTTCGGCTTCGAGGTGGGACTGCTGGGTTCGATAGTCTTGAATGAGCTGGTCTAGAGCCGTCGCCGCGACATCAATTTTGTGCAGGCGCTCCAGCTCTTTGGTTTCCAGCGCCACAGCTTCGCGAACCGTGGCGAGCTGATCTACTTCTTGAACGAGCTTTTCAGAAAGCTCCGCAAGGGACTTCGATATCTCCAGGCCGATACTGGACAGCTTCTGCACGACCCCATCAACAGAGATACCCTGGACGCTTTCGCGGATCTCCGTTTCGCGCGCTCGCGCCATCTCTTGAGACTTTGGATTCGTCGCGGACTTTTCCTCGTCCGCTTCTGCGGCGATTCTCGCGAATTCCTTTTGGGTCTCGGGCTTCGACCGCTTGGCTCGCACAGGTGTCAGTTTAGGCATGTGTCACTTCTCCGGTAGTCAAGGGATTATTTGAGTGGCGGATTATATCAGGCGCGAACGTTTGGGGATATTTCGTACAACTCGATATGTCGAGTGACTCGTCTCAACTAATCACCACAAGAGAAAAAGACCGGATGGTGCGAAGTAAAATGAAATCATCCCGATTCCAGTATATAAAGTCGCGACAAGCGACCGCGCGCTCAACGCCAACAGGCAGTCATTCAGCAGGGCCGCCGAATTGGCTCTGAGATCCGGCCGGATGCTCAGAACTTTCGCTAACATAGTTCCCGCATCTTTCCACTGGCTGTGGGTCGGAGTTACGATTCGGCCCGCCCCTTCGAACGGCCGTAATAATGCTTCCACGCTTCCTTCCCGCAAGTGTGCGAGCGCCGGCCAACAATTCTTGAGCGACGACGGAGCTGAAGAAGATACCTGGGGCGTCCTTGTCGTATAGTTCAGAGCCTGCCAGTTGGCAGTCGATCGGCATTTACACGCTCAGTAGTTGGTCCAGAGAGCTTCTACACGCGCTTGCTTTACGGAATGACAGGTCTTCGCTGTTGAATCTGTCCGCTTCCAATCTCTGTAGAGTGAATCCATTAGGTCACATCTGTAGCCAGAAACTGCGGCCTTTCCTTTAATCGCAGATAGTGTTTTCGCTAAGTTCGCGTGTTCTTGGTCGCTTAGTTCATACGCGTAAGCCTTAGAATCTCCTCGCGACGCATGAATGTACGGTGGATCACAATAAAGGAGGGTGTTCCTGTCATCATAAAGCCGGATGATTTCAAGCGCGGGGCGATTTTCGATCTGAACGCGCAGCAATCGTTCCGCGATATTGGGGAGCATCTCAATGCTTCCGAGCCAGCGGGATACGACCCCAGACATACCAGCACGACTGGTATTCTTGCAATTCGCCCAGCGGCCTAATGATGCAGTTTGAGCGAGTCCGGTTCGCACTTGTCGAGCTCGAACGAAGAAGCGCCGCGCTCTTTCAACGTCACTGTCGACAGCTTCTTCAGAAGCTTCTTCAGACAGAGCCCGATAGAACTCTTCTCGCGAAAATGGCGTCAGCCCTATTTGCTCAATCAATTTTTCTTTCTGCTCTCTCAGTACTCGGAAGAAATTAGTCACCTCGCCGTCGATGTCATTGTACGTTTCAACAGGTGATGGTTCCCGATTGAGGAGCACGGCAGCCGAACCTGCGAATGGCTCTACATAATGATGGCACTTTGGTAGTAAAGGTAGCAGCCAATCGAGATGGCTATATTTGCCACCGTACCAGCCAAAAGCTATATGTTTCCCGCTGCTCCTTCGAATTGGAGTCAATCCCGTAAGAATGGGCGAAAGATTTCTCATCCTAGACATTTACTAACTCCTCCTTGTCCCAGATGTGGTCCGCTAGTATCGGGCGTCCCCCCGAATATCAATGTATCAGCAACTTTTCGACGAGCTTACGGCACCTGCTCAAGCTGGGTTCGGGCGTCCTAAGAGGGTCTTTTTGGGAAAAAGGACCGCGCGTCGGCTTACGGAGGATCAAAGCCTGACGTAATCGTTCAGATGTGCGGCGAACAAGTATTATGAGCTCGCCTTCGGACTCCGGGCTTTCCGGACGAGCTGTATAAACTCCTCACGATAGCGATTTTTACCTTCCTTCAGGAGGGAATTAGGTTATTGGCTGGAGGCTCGGCCGGCGTGCGTACTCTGGACTGGCGCGATCTCGGCCGGGAAACGGGAGGAAGCGGCGAGTGTCAAAGACCCGAAGGCCACGACCGCCAGAAGGCTGGCGGCATAGAATGCATATCCGTAGCCGCCAAACGCGTCGTAGACCCAAGCGCCGATCATGGGTCCAATGATGCCCGCAGCGCCCCAGGCGGTAAACAAGAGGCCGTAATTCGTGCCGAGGTTGCGGGTTCCGTATACATCCGCTGTGGTTGAGGCGAAAACTGAGAGCTGCGTCCCGTAACACCAGTACACGGCGACGACAAGGATGTAAAGCAAAAGCGTCTGTTCGCGAAAAAGGAACAAGGCGGGCATTGCGATCGCGGATCCCAAAATCATGATGCGCAGGGTTGTCAGCCGGCCGAGGGTGTCGGACAACCACCCCGAGAGAATTCGCCCACCGGCGTTTCCAACTGCCCCGACTGTGATCGCAAACGTTGCTGCCGCCGCTGTCAGCCCCGCCGACCGGGCAAAAGGAACCAGTTGGCTGATCGTCATCAAGCCTGCCGTTGTGCCCAGACAATAGGCGATCCACATTTCGTAAAATCGCGGCGTGCGCAACATTTCAATCGGCGTGTAGTCGTGCGAGGCGTTGAAGCTGGTAGCTTTTGCCGTCCAGCCCGCAGGACGATAACCTTGGGGCGGGTTGACCATCAGCCACGTGCCCAGTATTCCCAAAACGAAGAACGCAGCGCCGAGAAGCTGGAATGTTGGACGCCATCCCATCGAGTCAATCCAGCGTGTGGCCATCGGGCCAATGATTGCGGAACTCGCTCCGTACCCGCCGACCATCAAACCAACTACCAGGCCACGCTTGTCAGGAAACCATTTCGACGCGACGGGAATCGGAGTGGCATAGCCGAATCCATTGCCGGCGCCGACGATCAACCCAAATACGACATACAAGAAAATCAACGAAGTCGTCATGCTGGCAAGAAAAAACCCGATTGAGACCAGAAGTGCCCCGATCAGCGCACAAGGACGAGGACCGAGTCTGTCTTGAATGCGGCCGGCTAGAATGAACGTCAACGCGAACGTCACAATAGCAATCGTGAAGACCCAGGAAGTCTGAGCGCGCGTCCATCCGAACTCTTTTTCCAGTGGGAGTACGAACACGCTCCAGGCGTACAACGAGCCGAGCGCCAGATTCATGGACATCCCGCCAATGACAACACGCCAGCGATTCATAATTTGGCCTTTCCGGAAGCGGCCATTATATCCAAAACCCTGTGACGGGAGTGTCCTATCAAGCAACAGTGACGATTCTTGGGACCGTATGAGGAACCGGCGCGAGCCTACCTGCCCTCGATCCTCCTCTAGTGCAGCTTAGCGGTAATTCCTCTCATCGTTGTTGCGAGTGATTTCATGCGAGCCCCGTCCTGTCCCGCGGCTTTAGCCGCATCTCCGTCGAGTGCGTTTGTGAGGGAATTCAAATCCCTTACAACGGCTGCCGCATTCCGATCACGGCTGGATCCGATTTTACCGGCGCGGTCCAGCGCCGCCGTGATGGTACGAGCGCGTTCCGCTGAAATCGACTTCGTGCGTGTGAGCTGGTCGAGATACGCTCGCGCGACAAGCGGGCTGGCCGGCCAGACCACTTTCGACTGAGCCTGCGCATTCAACTCGCGGCTTTGCACGAGCGCCGCAGCATCGATTTCATTTTGCGAGAGAAATTCGCTCGGCGTCAGCTTGAACGCGTCGAGACCCCGCGCGATCTCGGACGCGTAGATGAGACCGTTGTACCAGTATGCCGACCAATATCCGCCCACGATCAGGTCCTTGGCATCGATGGGGCCGCGGTCGAAGTACGCAATTTCCACCGGATGCTCCGAATCGGTGAAGTCAAACACGGTCAGCCCGCCTTGATACCAGCCTTGAACCATGATGTCGCGACCCGGCACTGGAATCAGGGAACCATTATGCGCGACACAATTCTCCTGCTCTGTCTGAGCTGCCGGCAGCTTGTAATAACCTCTAAACCGCAGCTTCTTGTCAACGATGTCGAAAATGGCGTCCGCCCCCCAGGTCGGCGGGTCGGCGGCGCGGCATCGCGGGCGCGTGCCTCCACCCCATTCGTCGGTGAAGATCACCTTCGTACCGTCATTATTAAAAGTCGCCGAGTGCCAGTAGGCGAAGTTCTTATCGATGACCTGATCGAGCCGAACCGGATGCACGGGATCGGAGATGTCGAGCAGGATTCCGTTACCCGAGCATGCTCCTGCAGCAAGGGCGAGTTCCGCAAAAACCGTGATGTCATGGCATTGATTCGTAATCGACGTTCTTTGAGTTCCCGGTCCGTGATCACCGCCACGCCAAAGACCGGCAATGTTTCCGGTGGCGGTATCTGCAAAGATGCGAGGCCGGTTCACAATCTTTGCCCTCTGCGGCGCAGCAAGCGGTACTTGAATGATATCGATACTGAAAAGAGCCGTACTCGGATCCTTCTCCGGAGCGTCACCGGAGCACCCTGCGAGCTCTTGCGCGGAGCGGACCCGGCCGGTCCCTTGTCCGTAGATGTAAACGTTGGATTTGTCTTTCGGATCGACGACGAGCGTATGCGTGTGCGATCCACGGCAGGTTTGAACGGCCGCCACCTGCCTGGGATTTCTCAGATCGCTGATGTCGAAGATGCGCACGCCGCGAAAACGTTCGTTACTGACGGGCGCTTCTACGCCTTGAGTTCCGCAGTCGATGCGGCCGCGTGTCTGTTCCACCGACATGAAGAGCAAGTTGCCGTAAACGGAAACATCGCCCTGGCCTCCAGGGCACACAACCGAGACAAGAAGCCGCGCCTTCCTGGGATCCTCGACGTTGTACATGTTAAAGCCGTGGAAACTGCCCATGATCAGACGATCGCGGCTGAATGCCAGATCCGAGTTCGCAAAACTCAACGCGGACTGCACTGCCGGGTCAGGTGGTGGGGGATTTACTGTCGCGGCCGCGTCGTCGGCGGGAGGCGGCGCATCATTGGGACGTTCTGGGGGCCGTTCCGGCGGAAAAGGTGCGCCCGCCGGCGCCGTCGGATCGAAGAATCCATCCGGTTTGGGCAGACTCCAAATCAATTCCAGATTCAGTTTGGCCACACCGGCGTCTCGAAAGCCGGGCTTTAATCCAACGCGAAGGTCCTGGGCCATGACGGCCGCAACAAAAAGCGCCGAGATTGCAGTGAAATAAGAAAAAGTTTTAATGAGGACTCTCATTTTGAAGCTCCTCGATCATCGCTGCCATTCTATCCATCTCCGCCTTCTGATCGGCGACAACATCGGATGCGAACGAAAAGATTTCCGACTCCTGTCCCGCGCCAGGTACGGAGAAAAGATCGTCTACCATAATCAGCGCGCCGTCGTGGTGCTTGATCATGCTCTGGAGCCAGAGCCGATCAAACTCTGCGCCTGTTGCGGCTGCCAGACGGTCCATTTCCTCCGCCGTCAACATGCCCGGCATCAGCGTCGCGCCAGGCACGTGATGTGCATGAATGTCGGGAACCTCCTGGCCGCGCGCCTCCAGCCAGCGCCGCATCATGTTGATT
>Ga0209376_1002101_pt1 | contig 19206 bp, 18 predicted proteins | sample GraSoiAngelo_134_FD_185891 | JGI IMG/M metagenome (GOLD analysis project Ga0209376, IMG submission 185891) | Grasslands soil microbial communities from the Angelo Coastal Reserve, California, USA - 14_0929_05_30cm (SPAdes) (version 2) | ecosystem: Environmental > Terrestrial > Soil > Grasslands ... | reverse complement strand
CCGGCCGGGAACACGGGACGTTACCCGGGCGTTATGGCGGTGTCAAGCGAATCCATGTCTATGCGTGAACTTTTTCGCCCGGCTGTGGTATAGCGGGCGGAGCGAAAACACGTGCCCATGCGCAAGCCCAAGAAGAAGACGCCAGCGCTCAAGAAGAAGGCGCCCGCCCCCGCGGCCAGGGCGACGTCCGCCCCCGCGGCGGCGAAGCCCGGGCGCAAGCGCGGCCGTCGCAAGGGCATGCTCGCCGGGCTCGGGACGCACGAGCACGAGCGCGACATTCTCGACCAGTACCTCCACGAGGTGAGCAAGACACCGCTGCTCACGCAGAAGGAGGAGATCGCCCTCGCGCGCAAAGTCCGCGCCGGCGACCAGGAGTCGATGCAGGAGCTGGTCAAGCGCAACCTGCGCTTCGTGATCTCCGTCGCGAAGAAGTACCAGAACCGGGGCCTCCCGCTGACCGACCTGATCGGCGAGGGGAACGTCGGGCTGCTCACGGCGGCCCGCAAGTTCGACCCCGATCAGGGCGTCAAGTTCATCTCCTATGCGGTGTGGTGGATCCGCCAGGCGATTCTGGCGGCGCTGGCGCGCCAGGGGCGCACGGTGCGCGTCCCCCTGAACCGCACGGCGGACCTGTCGCGCATCGTGCGCACGGCGGAGTACCTGCGCCAGACGCTGCGGCGCGAGCCGACGCCGGAGGAGATCGCCGACGCCACCAAGCTGTCGCTCGAGGTCGTGCAGTCGCTCGCCGCGCTCAACACCGGCGACGTGCGCCTCGACGCGCCGCTCGACCCCGACGGCGACCGCGCGCTGATCGAGCGCTTCATCGCCGAGGATCTGCCGGACACGGAAGAGAAGGCGATGGACCGCTTCCTCTCCGACGAGATTGAGACGGCCTTGAACAGCCTCCAGAAGCGCGACGCCAAGGTGCTGCGCCTCTACTTCGGGCTGGACGGCGGGCGCGAGCACACCCTGGAGGAGATCGGCGGCATGCTCGGCGTCACGCGCGAGCGCGTCCGCCAGCTGCGCGACCGCGCCCTGAAGCGGCTGCGCGAAGGCACGGTGGGCAAGGCGCTGGGGACCTTCGCAGCGTAAGTTGTAGCCCGTGATCACGGGCATCGGTCGCAGAGCCGTCGCGGCGGTCGAGGCCGTCGGACGGCTCGGTCATTTTGTGGGGGACATGACCCGGGCCCTCCCCGACGTGCGCACGTGGGGCCGGCTCGTCGCGCAGCAGATGCGGCGCATCGGGGTGGACTCGCTCCCCGTCGCCCTGTTCATCGCCGCCTTCACCGGCGTCGTCCTCGCCCTCCAGGCGTCCTACACGTTCACCGGCGCCGTCCCCCTCTACTTCGTCGGCACGCTCGTCGGCAAGACCATGATGCTGGAGCTCGGCCCCGTCCTGGCCGGCCTCGCGCTCGCGGGCCGCGTGGGCGCCAGCATGGCCGCCGAGCTCGGCACCATGACCATCACCGAGCAGGTCGACGCGCTCGAGACGCTGGCCTACGATCCGCAGAGCTTCCTCGTCGTCCCGCGCGTCGTCGCCGCGACCGCGATGTTCCCCGTCATCGTCACGTTCGCCGTCGCCACCGGCATCGTCACCGGATGGCTCACCAGCCTCGCCCTGCTCGAGCTCTCGACCGCCCAGTTCCTCAAAGGTCTCAAGATCTTCTATGTCTTCAAGGACCTCTGGTTCGGGCTGTTCAAGAGCGCCACGTTCGGGTTTACGATCGCCCTCGTGGGATGTCGCGTGGGCCTCGGCACGCGGGGCGGCGCCGAGGGCGTCGGGCAGAGCGCCATGCGCGCGGTGGTGTACTCCGCGGTGCTCATCCTCATGCTCGACGCCTTTTGGGCGGTCGTGCTGCTGTGATCGAGCTCCAGGATGTCCACAAAGCGTTCGGCCCGAAGCAGGTCCTCACCGGGTTCACGCTCACGGTGCGCGACGGCGAGACCCTGGTGCTCATCGGGTATTCGGGGACGGGCAAGAGCGTCGTGCTGAAACACATCGTCGGGCTGTTGCACCCCGACGCCGGGGAGGTCATCGTTGACGGCCGAATGGTCCCCGAGCTCGACCGCGCGGAGCTCAACGCCGTGCGCCGGGACATCGGCTACGTGTTCCAGTTCGCCGCCCTGTTCGACTCGATGACCGTGGCCGAAAACGTGGCGCTGGGGCTGCGGAACCGGGACCTGCCGGAAGCCGAGATCGTCGAGCGGGTGCAGGAGGCGTTGGCCCTCGTGGACCTGACGGGCACCGACGAGCGCGCGCCGGCGGAGCTGTCGGGCGGGATGCGCAAGCGGGTGGGGCTCGCCCGGGCCATCGCCCTGCGGCCGCGCTACATGCTGTACGACGAGCCCACGACGGGCCTCGATCCGGTGACGGCGGCGGTGATCGATCGCCTCGTGGTCCGGACGCGCGAGCACCTGGGCGTCACGGGCCTCGTCGTCACGCACGACATGCGCAGCGCCTACACCGTGGGGGACCGGATCGCCATGCTCTACGAGGGCCGCGTGCGGCAGGTGGGCACCGTCGAGGAGATCCGGGAGACCGACGATCCCGTGGTGCGGCAGTTCATCGAAGGGCGTCCCGAATGAAGCGGGAGAACGAGTTCGCCGTCGGCCTGGCGGTGATCGCCGCGTTCTGCGTCGTCGTGGGCGGCGCCCTGTGGCTGTCGGGCGCGCACCTCGGCCGCACCGAGGCGGTGTACACCGCCCGCTTCCGCACCGTGGGCGGTCTCGGCGTCGGCAACCCCGTCGTGCTGCGCGGCGTGCGCGTGGGCCGCGTCGAGGCGATCCGGCTGGCGTCGGGCAACTGGGTGGAGGCCGACCTCAAGATCTATTCCGGGGTGTCGATCCCGCCGCGGCCGGCGGTGATCGCCGCGTCCGCCTCGCTGTTCGGCGAGTGGGCGGCGTCCCTGTACTCACTGGACGAGCTGCCGGACGATCCCAACGTGCGCCGCGACCTCGCGGAGGCGCGGGCCGCGGGCGGGACCCGCTGGCCGGGCGCTACGCTCCCCGACATCGGGCAGCTCACCGCGCAGGCGAGTCGCATCGCGACCGACATCGCGACGGTGGCGAACCGCGTGCAGACGGCGTTCGACTCCACGGCCGTGAGCGAGCTGCGGCGCTCGATCCGCGACTTCGGCCAGGTGGCCGACCGCCTCGTGCAGGTGAGCAACGAGCAGGCGGGCGTGATCAGCCGCGTCGGCACCAACCTCCGCACCGGCTCGGACGTGCTGGCTCAGGCGGCGACGAACCTCCAGAGCACGCTGGGCCGCGTCGATTCCGCGACGAACCAGGGCCAGCTCGCCGCCATCCTCAACAACACCGCCGCCGCGAGTCACGACCTGCAGCAGTCGTCCCAGGACCTGCGGGACCTGCTCTCCGCCGCGCACCGCAACCAGGAGAGTCTGGTGCGCGTGCTCGTCGCGGCGGACAGCGTGATGTCGCGGATCGCCAACCGCAGCGGCACGCTGGGCCTGCTCGTCGCCGATTCGTCGCTGTACCGGGAGACCACGCTCACCATGATTCAGCTGCGCCAGCTGCTGTCGGACATCCAGGCCAATCCGCGGAAGTACTTCACGTTCAGCGTGTTCTAGAGGCCAATGCGGAACGCGGAACGCGGAACGCGGAAGAGAAAGGAGAGTCCCCGGCGCGGCCTCCTGCGTCGACCTCACCGCGAGTGTTCCGCGTTCCACGTTCCGCGCTCCGCGTTGGAGTCATGAAGCCGGCTCGCCCCCGGGCCACCCGCGAGACGAGCGCCGGCGGCGTGGTGTTCCGCCGCGGCTCGGACGGCGTCGTGCGCTACCTGTTGATCCGCGACTCGTACCGCAACTGGGGCTTCCCCAAGGGCCACCTGGAGCCGGGGGAGCCGCCCGCCGAGGCGGCGCGCCGCGAGGTGGCCGAGGAAACGGGCCTCGCCGACCTCGCGCTCCACGGGCCGATCCGCGTCATCGACTGGTACTTCCGATTCCGGGGCAAGACCATCCACAAGTTCTGCCACTTCTTTCTCTTCGAGTCTTCAGTCGGCGAGCCCGCCCCCCAGGTCGAGGAGGGCATCACCGCCTGCGTGTGGCAGGACTACGACACGGCGCTGGAAAAGATCTCCTACGACAACGCGCGCGGCGTGCTGAAGCGCGCGGCGGAAATGGTGCGGGTGCTCGATCAGGCGGGCGACGCCGAGGCGCGCGGGTGAGGCCGGTCGTGCCGGTCTATCATCCGCGCCGCGAGGCGCGGCGGGCGGTGAAGCAAGGCTATCCCCGGCGCCTCGGGAACGTGCGGCTGTGCCGCAGCGGCGAGGGAGTGGAGCGGCTGCTGCAGCGCCACCTCGTGGACGCCGTCGTGCTCGACGTGAAGGCGGCGCCGGAGCTCGCGCTCGCGCTCCCGGTCCGGTTCCCGCGCATCCCGGTGTTCGCGCTCTCGGCGTTCCGGCCGGACGACGGCGCGCTGGTGCGCCGCTGTCAGGCGGCCGGGTACGCGGGCGTGCTGGTCGAGGGAGTGGACAACGCGGTCGTGGCGGAGTGGATCGCGGCGCGGACGGCGCAGGCGGCGCGCCGGCAGGCCCTGGCGGCGGCGCCCCGGTTGCTGCGCTTGACCGACCGGCTGCAGCTCGACGTCTGGGAGGAAGTGTTGCGGCGCGTCGCGATCCCGACCAAGACCGGACAGCTCGCGCTGGCGCTGCGGGTGACGCGGGAGCACCTGTCCCGGCAGTTCGCCGCCGGTGGGGCGCCGAATCTGAAGCGCGTCATCGACCTGGCGCGCACCGCCTGCGCGGCCGATCTCCTGGGCAACCCCGGTTACTCGGTGCGTGGGGTGGTGCGGATCCTGGGGTACGCCTCGCCCAGCCACCTGGCGGCGGCGGCGCGCCGGGTGGCGGGCGCGGCGACCCAGGAGCTGCGCACGCTCGGGCCGGGCGGCGTGCTGGCCCGCTTTATAAGAGGAAGGACGCGGTCGCGGGAATGACAAGTCGGAGGAGGTCGGAGGAGGACGGAGGAAGGCGGAGCAGGTGTATACTTTCTCCGTCCTTCTCCGACTATCTCCGACTTCCCCCGACCTGTAGTATGTGATATTTTTCACAATCTCTCCACCCCGAGCCTATGGCCAGCGACTCCATTCTCCGTCCCGGCGAGCTCAAAGAGATCCTCCTCAAGGAAATCCAGGCCGCGGACTTGGCCGAAATCGACGTCCGCGAGGTGGGCACGGTCCTGGAGGTCAAGGACGGTATCGCCCGCCTCTACGGGCTCACCTCGGCGATGGCCGGCGAAATGCTCGAATTCACCTCCTCGGAGACCGGCGAGAAGGTCACCGGCCAGGCCCTGAACCTCGAAGAGGACAACATCGGGGCGGTCATTTTCGGCGACTACCTGGTGCTGCGCGAGGGCGACGAAGTCCGTCGCACGGGTCGCGTGCTCGAGGTGCCGGTGGGGCCGGGGCTCGTCGGCCGCGTCGTGGACCCGTTGGGGCGGCCGGTGGATGGGCGCGGCCCGATCCCCGAGGCGAGGAGTCGCAAGGTCGAGATCGTCGCGCCCGGCATCATCAAGCGCCAGCCCGTGAAAGAGCCGCTGCAGACGGGGCTCAAGGCGATCGACTCCATGATCCCGATCGGCCGCGGCCAGCGCGAGTTGATCATCGGCGACCGCGGCACCGGCAAGACGGCGATCGCGGTGGACACGATCATCAATCAGAAGGGACAAGGGGTCATCTGTGTCTACGTGGCGATCGGCCAGAAGAACTCGACGGTCGCCGCGGTGGTGGAGCGGCTCAAGGAGCACGGGGCGATGGCCTACACCATCGTGGTCGTGGCGTCCGCCTCCGAGCCGGCGCCGCTGCAGTACATCGCGCCATACTCGGGCTGCACCATGGCCGAGTATTTCATGTACGACGAGAAGCAGGCGACGCTGTGCATCTACGACGACCTCTCCAAGCAGGCCGCCGCCTACCGCCAGCTGTCGCTGGTGTTGCGGCGGCCGCCGGGCCGCGAGGCGTATCCCGGCGACGTCTTCTACCTCCACAGCCGCCTGCTCGAGCGCGCCGCGAAGCTCTCCGACGAGATGGGCGGCGGCTCGCTCACGGCGTTGCCGATCATCGAGACGCAGGCGGGTGACGTTTCGGCGTACATCCCGACCAACGTCATCTCGATCACCGACGGCCAGATCTTCCTCGAGACGGACCTGTTCTACTCGAACGTGCGGCCCGCCATCAACCCGGGCATCTCGGTCTCCCGGGTGGGCGGCAACGCCCAGATCAAGGCGATGAAGCAGGTCGCCGGACGGCTGCGTCTGGACCTCGCCCAGTACCGCGAGCTCGCGACGTTCGCGCAGTTCGGCTCCGAGCTCGACGCCGCGACCCAGCGGCAGCTGGCCCGCGGCGAGCGGGTCGTCGAAGTGCTGAAACAGCGGCAGTACCGCCCGATGCCGGTCGAGCAGCAGGTGATGATCATTTTCGCCGTCGGCAACGGCCACCTGGACGACCTCGCTGTGGGCGCCATCCGCGCTTGGGAAGAGGGGTTCCACGAGTTCATGGCCGCCTCGCATCCGGAAATCGGCGAGGAGATCCGGCGCGCCCGCGCGCTCTCCGACGATTTGTCCGGCCGGTTGCGCAAGGCGATCGAGGAATACAAGGCGCTCGGGGGCCGCTAGTGGCCAAGGCGCGGGAGCTCAAACGGCGCATCCGCTCGATCTCGAGCACGCGCCAGATCACCAAGACCATGGAGATGGTCGCCACGTCCCGCCTCAAGAAGGCGCAGGACCGGGTCGTGGCCGCGCGACCCTATGCCGCGGCGCTCGCCGAAGTGATCGGCGATCTGTACGCGCCGGAGCTGGCGGAGCGCTTCCCGCTGCTGCGCCGGCCGGCGGCGGACGCCGTGGGGCGCCGACCCACCGCGGTGGTGCTCATCACGTCGAACCGCGGGCTGTGCGGCGGCTTCAACGCGAACCTGATCCGCGAAGCGAGGCGCCGGCTTCAGGAACTGGAGGGCCAGGGGGGGGCGGGGGGGGCGGGCGCGACCGAGCTGCATCTCGTCGGGAAAAAGGGCGTCGCCTACTTCCGGTTCACGCGGCGCCCGGTCACGTCGCAGCGCATCGACATCGGGGACCGGCCCACGCCCCAGCACGCCGCGCAGCTGATCACGCCGCTGATGACGCGGTTCGCGCAGGGCGAGCTGGACGCGGTCGAGATCGTGTTCGCGAAGTTCAACAGCCCGATGTCGACGCCGCCGACGGTGCTGCGCGTGCTCCCCATCACGCCCCCTCCGTCGGACGGTCGGACGGTCGGACGGTCGGACGGTGAGGGGCGGGGTCGGTCCGACAGTCCGACAGTCCGACAGTCCCGCTTCTACATTCTCAAACCGTCGCCGGAGGCGATCCTCGAGGCCCTGCTGCCCCTGTACGTAAACAACCAGATGTACCGGGCGCTGGTCGAGACGGCGGCGGGGGAGCACGGCGCGCGTCGCACCGCGATGAAGAACGCCACCGACAGCGCCGGGGACATTCTCGACGTGCTGCGGCGCACCTTCAACCGGGCGCGGCAGGCGCAGATCACCCAGGAGCTGGCCGAGATCGTGGGGGGAGCAGAGGCGTTGAAGGGCTGAGCAAGTTCGCGGTTCTCGGTTTTCGGTCGTCGGTAAATGCCGAGAACGGACTCAAATGGCGACCCAAACCAAATCGGCTCCGAAGAAACCGGCTGGCGAGACCAAGCACAACGTCGGCAAAGTCGTCCAGGTCATTGGCCCCGTGCTCGACGTGGAGTTCGAGCCGGAAAGACTCCCCGAGCTCTACAACGCCCTCGTCATCGAGCAGCCGGGCGTGCGCCTGGTGGCCGAAGTGCAGCAGCACATCGGGCGCAACCAGGTCCGCGCCGTCGCGATGAGCTCGACCGATGGCGTGGTGCGCGGCATGCCCGCGCTGGACAGCGGCGGGCCGATCACGGTGCCGGTTGGGAAGGCGGCGCTGGGCCGCATCCTCAACGTGCTGGGCGAACCGGTGGACGAGGGGCCGCCCGTCCCCGCCGACGTCGAGCGCTGGCCCATCCACCGCGATACGCCGAAGTTCGTCGATCTGGAGCCCAAGACCGAAGTGTTCGAGACCGGCATCAAGGTCGTCGACCTGATCGCGCCGTTCGTCAAGGGCGGCAAGATCGGCCTGTTCGGCGGCGCCGGCGTCGGCAAGACGGTGATCATCCAGGAGTTGATCCACAACGTGGCGCTGGGCCACGGCGGCCGCTCCGTGTTCTGCGGCGTGGGCGAGCGCACGCGCGAGGGGAACGACCTCTACCTGGAGATGAAGGAGAGCGGCGTGCTGGGGTCGTGCGCGCTGATCTACGGCCAGATGAACGAGCCGCCCGGGGCGCGCCTGCGCGTCGGTCTCTCGGGGCTCACGGTCGCCGAGTATTTCCGCGACGTCGAAGGCCAGGATGTGCTCGTGTTCATCGATAACATCTTCCGGTTCACCCAGGCGGGGTCGGAAGTGTCGGCGCTGCTCGGGCGGATGCCCAGCGCTGTGGGCTACCAGCCGACGCTGGCGACGGAGATGGGTGAGCTGCAGGAGCGGATCACCTCGACCAAGAAGGGCTCGATCACGTCGGTGCAGGCGATCTACGTCCCGGCCGACGACCTGACCGACCCGGCGCCGGCCACCGCGTTCTCCCACCTCGACGCCACGGTCGTGCTCGACCGGGCGATCGTCGAGTTGGGGATCTACCCGGCGGTGAACCCGCTGTCGTCGTCGTCGCGGATCCTCGACGCCCAGTACCTGGGCGAGCGCCACTACAAGGTCGCCGTGGAGGTGCAGCGCATTCTGCAACGCTACAAGGACCTCCAGGATATCATCGCGATCCTCGGGATGGACGAGCTGTCGGAGGACGACAAGCTGCTCGTGGCGCGGGCGCGGCGGGTGCAACGGTTCCTTTCGCAACCGTTCTTCGTCGCCTCCCAGTTCACGGGCCTGGAGGGCAAGTACGTGAAGCTCGAGGACACCGTGGCCTCGTTCGAGCGGGTGGTCGCAGGGGAGTTCGACAACCTACCCGAGCAGGCGTTCTACATGGTGGGGGGGATCGAGGAAGTCACGGCGCAGGCCCAGCGCCTGGCGGCGATCTGATGCGCGTGACGCTGATCAGTCCCGACCGGTCTGTATACGACGGGGAGGCCACCGCCGTCCAAGTCCCGGCGTTCGACGGGCTCGTCGGCATCCTCCCCGGGCACGCCCCGTTCGTGGCGCTGCTGGGGGAGGGGGAGGTGACCGTGAACCACGGGGGGGGGGTCGGTCGTTATGATGTAGCTGGCGGGTTCGTGCAGGTCGCCGCTGACGTGGTACGCGTCGTGGCGGAGCGGGCGGACGAAACCATCAAGGAGGGAGTATGAAGAGGACGGTGCTGGTAGTGATGGCTGCGATGGTGTTGGGGGTGGGGGCGGCGGCGGCGCAGGCCGCGGCGGCTGCGGCTGGTGGGGTGCGCGTCGGCGTGGGCGCCGGGCTCATCCTGCCGTTGAGCGACTACAAGACCGCGGACAAGGCGGGGTGGATTGCGGGGGCCGATGCCACCTACTGGCTCGCGTCCCAGCCGATCGGCATCCGCGTCGAAGCCGGCTACAGCCAGACGAGCGAGAAGGCAGGCGTCACGCCGGCTCACAAGACCAAGATTTTTGGTGGCGGGGCTGACGTGGTGTACGCGTTCGGGGCGAGAGGCGACCAGATTCGCCCCTACATCCTCGCCGGGCTCGGCTTCTACAACGCGAAAATCGATGTGACGGGCTTCGCTTCCGGCTCCAGCACGAAGGTGGGATTTGGCGGAGGTGCTGGCGCGGCGTTCAAAGTGGGCGCGGGCGGCACGCGCATCTTCGTGAGGGCAAGTACACGAATCTGAAGGTGAACGGCGCCAATCTCAGCTTCATCCCGATCCGGGTGGGCCTGCGGTTCGGATCGAAGTAACCGTTCCTGAAGCGGTTGGGCGAGACCGGGGCTGCCTTGAGCTCCGGTCTCGCTTTATGTTGAGGGCGGTCACTCATCCGGGAGCGACGATGCGAATCACGATCGGTCGAATGGCCGCGGGCGTGGCGCTCGCGGCGCTGCCCGCCGCCCTGGCCGCGCAACACACCGCGATGGAAGTCAAGCACGAAGTGGGGGTGGACATCGGCTTCGCGTACGAGCACCAGAGCGCGATCGATTCCACCGCCGTCGTCGCGCTCAATCACTTCCTGATCGCGACGCCGGTGGACCTGCGCATCGGGTTCGCGGCCGGCGCGAAGCTGGTCGTCGAGCCGCGCATCATCCTCGCCTTCGACAGTAAGGGCGCGGGCGGGACGAGCCAGTACATCTTCACGCCCGATGTGAACCTGCTGTGGGCGTTCACGGGCAACCGTCAAGGCGGGTACGCGACCGTGGGCGCGGGCGTCGACCTCGAGCATGCGAACGGTCAGAGTGCGTCGCAGTTCTCGATCAACGGCGGCCTGGGCGCGCGGGTGCCGTACGAGTCGGGCGCGATCCGGCTCGAGGCGTTCGGCCGCTACGCGTTCAAGAACGCCGGGAAGCTCTTGCCCGCGACGTTCGCCGTCGGCGCGCGGATCGGCCTGTCGCTCTGGCACTGACGCCACACGCCGTCGTCGTGGGAGCGCCGTCACACCGTGACGCGGCCCGTTCGCGTGACCGCGGGCGGGCCGCGACTTCTTATACTGGGGCATTCGTGCGCGGGAACGCCGTGCGGTCCTGCGGGTAACCCCGTCACACACCGACCACCTGACACCCTGGAGACGACGATGCGACGGATGATCGCGATCGGGCTGGTTCTGGCCGTGGCCGGCGTCGCCGGCGCGGGCGCGCAGGCGACGGGCACCACGACGTTCAACGCGCCGTATCGGGCGTTCACGCGCGCCGAGTTCGGCGCGTTCTTGAGCTTCCCCAACGGGGGCGGCACGGCATTCGAAGGCGTCTACCGGATGGCGAGCGGCAAGTTCGACATTGGCTTCAAGGGCGGGCTCTTCGATCCGTCCGGGCCCGGGAAGAGCGTGTTGCTGCTCGGCGTGGAAGCGCGCGAGCGCGTCATCGCCAAGACGGCGGATTTCCCGCTTGACGGCGCGCTGATCTTCGGCGTCGGGGCGAACCTCGTCAGCGGCAGCTCGGTCCTGGTCATCCCGGTGGGGCTGTCGCTCGGCGGCCGAGTGACGCCGCAAGGCTCGACCGTCACGTTCGTTCCGTACGTGCAGCCGAGCGGCTTCTTCCTGGCCGGCAACGGCAGCTCCGATTTCCAGTTCGCCCTCGGGCTGGGCGTGGACCTGCGGCTCAGCCGCGTCTTCGACGCCCGGATCAGTGCGGGCCTCGGGGATGTCCGGGGTGTGTCGATCGGCGCCGTGTGGGTGCATTGAGACGACACACCATTGACTTCGCCGCGGCGCTTTCCTACCGTAGGCGCGCGGTATCGCGGAACCGGGCAGTCCGGCTCCGCCCCCCACACGTGCGGAGGAATCACATGAAGCGTGCAGCGATCGTGCTGGGTCTGGCCGTCGTGGCGGCCGGACCAGCCGTGGCGCAGAACTTCGGCAGTCCGCTGTGGAACAATCCGAAAGGCGGAACCGGAGTGACCGTCAGCGCAGACTACGCCAAGCCCAATAGCGACCTCGGCAAAGGGAGCGCCTGGGGCGCCCGCGGCTCTCTCGGGCTCGCCAACCTGACCGTGGGTGTGGGCGTCACCACGTGGAAGCCGGACGGCGCTCCCGACAGCTACAAGTCGTTCGCCGGCAACGCGGCGTTCCGAGTGATCGGGGGCAGCCTGATTCCCCTGTCCATCAACCTTCAGCTCGGTGCCGCGCGGCAGGGCGCCGCCAACACCGATTCGGCCATGACCCGGATCACCGCCGGGGCTGGCGTGTCCGTCAATGTGCCCACCCCCGGGCTGAGCATCGAGCCGTACCTGTCCGTGAGCAACCGTTGGTACAAGTTCTCCGGTATCAGCGGAACCACCTCGAACATCGGGTGGGTCATCGGGGCGAATCTCGGCTTCGGTATGTTCGGCATCCACGTCGCGTACGATTCGGAGAAGCTCGACAGCGGCGCGACGGGTGGTATCATCGGCATCGGCGCCCACGTGGCGCTGAAGGCGCCGATCGGGATGTAAGCGGGTTCACATCGGCGCTCGGTGCCGCTACCTTTGGGGCGCGCCGCCCTGCGGCGCGCCCCATCGTTTCCCCGGGAGACTCGTGGCATCGTATTCGCGTCGCGCCTGGCCGCTCGCGCTCGCCGCTCTGACGGGCTGCGCACTGAGCTTCGACAGCACCAAGCTGGGTGTGCCGGTGTCGCTCGCCGGCGCCGCGCCGGTGCCCGCCAGCGGCACACCGTTCCGCGTGACGAAACACCCGGTCTTCGTCTTCTGGGGCGCGATCACCGCCGCGCCGCCGAGTCTCGAGGACGTCCTGGCCAGCCAGGTGGGCACCGGCGCGCGCATCGCCGAGCTGCGCATCAAAGTGCGCGCGCGCTGGAGCGACCTGCTCATCACCGGACTCACCGGGGGATTGTTCTCCCCCCGCTCGGTCACGTTCGAAGGAGTGGTGGTGCCGGCTCCGCCCGCCGGGTCGCCGTAAGCAGTCCCTCGACCAGCGCGCTGGTCCGCTCCGCCGCTCCCCGTCCTTCCGCTACCACCTTCCGTCCCGCGTTCCCGGCCTTGCGGCGGGCGGCGGCGTCGTGGTGCCACACCAACCACTGCGAGTGCAGCGGGTGCCGCCCGTCGGCCGGCAGCGCGACCGCCGCGCCGCGGGCGAGGAGGAGCCCCGCGTCCCGGCTGTTCTCCCAGCGCGGTCCCACGATCACGGGCGCCCCGAACACCGCCGGCTCCAGCACCGAGTGCAGACCCGCGCGGTGGTAGCCGCCGCCCACGAACGCCACGTTGCCGAGCGCGTAGAGGTCGGCCAGCACGCCGACCCGGTCCACCACGATCACCGGCGCCGCCGGTGCGTGCTCTAGCTGGGAGAGGCGTACCGGGCGCGGCAGCTTCAGCTCCAGCGCGCGTTGCGCGATGCCCGCCAGGTGGTCGGGGTTGGGCTCGTGGGGCGCCAGCACGAGGCGGGCTTGCGGCACCTGCACCAGCAGGTCCGCGAACGCCGGGAGCAGCACCGCTTCGTCGGACGGCCATGTCGAGCCCGCGACGATCGTGAACGTGTCCTTGCCCGCGGTGGCGGCGAGACGCGCGAACGGCTCGCGCGCGCGATCGAGCCGCTCGGCCCGCTCGGCGACGCTGTCGTAGCGCGTGTCGCCGGTGACCTCGATCGCGTCCGCGCGCGCGCCGAGCAGCTCCAGCCGGCGCGCATCCTCCTCGCTGATGGTGCCGATGCGGTCGAGGGCCCGGTAGGCGGCGTGCCCCCACTGCCGCGCCGGCCAGCGCAGCCGCGACGAATGGAGCGCCACCGTCGCGGAGATGAGGGCGAGCCGCACGCCCTGCCGCGCCGCCTCCAACGTCAGCTCGGGCCAGACGTCGAGCTTGCTGAACACCAGCGCCGCCGGGCGCAGAGCCTCGAGCGCCGCCCGCACCTGCCGGGGCCGGTCGAGCGGCAGATAGTCGACGACGTCCACGGGCAGCGTCCGTGCCAGCCGCTCCGCCGAGGGAGAGAAGAACGTGTACGCCAGCTGCCAGTCGGGGTGCGCCGCCCGCAGCGATTCCAGGACGGGCTTGGCCTGCAGCCCCTCGCCGACCGACGGCGCGTGGACCCAGATCAGCGGGCGGTGCGGGTCGCGATTCGCCTGTGCCCAGGCCGTGAGCCGCGCGACGAGGCCGCGGCGCGCGTCGAGCCCGCGGGCCACCTTGCGGTCGAACCGCGCGGCGAGCGCGGCGGCGCGCTCCGCGAGGCTCAGGCTCAGCCGGTAGATGAACGACGGCCGGGGGGGAGCCATCAGCGCGGGGGGGCGGGGCGGGTCTTGGCGAGGTAGACGGAATCGAGGATGCGGCGGAAGTCTTCCGCGCCGGCGGCCCCTTCGAGGAAGCCGTGGTCGATGAGAAACGTGGGGGTCGCCCGCGCGCCGATGCGCGCGGCCTGGTCGGCGTCCCGCTGGATCGCCGGCCGCGTCGCCCGGGCGGCGACGCAGGCGGCGAGGGCGGCGTGGTTCAGTCCCACCGTGTCCGCAACGGCGAGCAGATACGAGCCGGGGTCGGCCTGGCCGGCCCAGGTGGGCTGGCGCTGGTAGAGCGCGTCGTGCATCTCCCAGAAGCGTCCCTGGCGGGCGGCACACATGGCGATCTCGGCCGCGGCCACGGCGTTGCGGTGCATGGGGAGCGGGAAGTTCACGAACACCCAGCGCACCTTCCCCGTGCGGACGTATTCCTCTCTTATAGCCCCGAACGTCGTCAGGGCGAACTGGCGGCAGGCGGGGCACTGAAAATCGCCGAGCTCGAACACCGTGACCGGTGCGTCGGAGCGGCCCAGGCTGCGGGCGGTGGAAGCATCGGGGTCCTGCCCGGTCCGCCACGGGCCCGGCAACAGGGCGAGGGCGGCGGCCCACACGGGGGCGAGGGGGACGCGGCGGACGCTCACTTGCGGGCCCAGAAAAGTCGGCTCACATTGGGAACGTAATACCATATGCGACGCGCCGGCGGCCCGCCACTCCGGGACGTGACGGCGCGGTTGTTGTTTGACGGCGCATCCTTCCCCGGAGGAGGTAGCATGACCAGGGCCAGCCGGCTGCTGGGGGCCACCGTGTTTACGCTGCTGTGCGCGCTCGTGCCCGCGGTGGTCCGGGCGCAGACGGTGTCCGGCCGTGTGGCCGACGCGACCGGTAAGGCCGTCGCTGGCGCCCAGGTGGGTGTGGCCGGCACCGGTATCCGGGCCACCGCCGACGCCGAGGGGCGCTACCGGCTCACGGTGAGCGCCCCCGGCGCCATCGCGCTGCGCGTGACGGCCATCGGCTACACGCCGCAGAGCAAGGCGCTCACGGTGGCGGCCGGGCAGACCGTCACGGTGGACTTCACGCTCACCGCCAACCCCGTCGGCCTCGACGCGATCATCGTCACGGCTACCGGGCAGCTGCAGAAAGCGCGCGAGATTCCCAATGACGTGACGCAGGTCGCGGCCGGGGATGTGGAGAAGGCCCCGGTGACGAACTTCGCCGACTTGCTGAACGCCCGCGCCGCGGGGGTTACGGTGATGCCGTCGAGCGGCACGACCGGCGGCGGGGCGCGGGTGCGCATCCGCGGCTCCAACAGCGTGTCGCTGTCGAACGAGCCGGTGTTCTTCATCGACGGCATCCGCGTGAACAGCGGCGCCACCGGCAACGCCTCGAACACCGTCGGGGTGGGCGGCCAGAACCCGTCGCGCATCAACGACATTCAGGTGGAGGACCTGGAAGCGATCGAGGCGGTGAAGGGCCCCTCGGCGGGCACCTTGTACGGCACCGCCGCCGCGAACGGGATCGTGCAGGTGCGCACCAAGCGCGGCCGGCCGGGACCGACTCAGTGGACGGCGTACGTGGAGGGCGGGACGCTCTACGACCACACCACCTGGCCGGACAACTTCTTCGGCCTCGACACCACCAAGGCCGGATCCGCCCGCTTCGGGTGCACGCTCCAGAACGCCGCGCTAAACCTGTGCAGACAGAACGGCGGGGTCGTCACGCTGAACCCGCTCCGCGACGACAGCCCGTTCCGCATGGGGAGCCGCCAGCAGTACGGCGTGTCGCTCTCGGGCGGGAGCGAGGCGACCACCTTCTACCTCGCCGGGCATTTCGAGAACGAGCTCGGGGTGTTCCTGAACAACTACCTGAACCGGGTGAGCCTGGTCGGCAACGTGCACAACCAGGTGCGCCAGGGGCTGGCCGTCGGGGTCAACACCCGGTTCACGAACAGCGATCTGCGTCTCCCCGACAACGACAACAACGCCCTCGGCTACCTCGGCAGCGGACTGCTCGGCAACGCCACCGGGCGCAACGGGTGGGGATTCCTGCAGCCGAACGACGTCCGCAAGATCAACACCGACCAGACCATCAACCGGTTTACGGGGAGCCTGGATGCCGACGCCACCCCGTTCTCGTGGCTCACGGCCCGCGCGGTGATCGGGCTCGACTTCACGAACCGCTACGATCAGCGGACCCTGGCGCCGAACCAGGTTCCCTTCAACCAGGCGACCCAGGACGGCAGCCGCGCGGCGGACCCGGTCCAGGTGTTCGATTTCACGTCGAACTTCAGCGCCTCGGCCCGGCGCCAGCTCACGTCGACGATCAGCTCCAGCACCACGGTCGGGCTGCAATGGTTTCGCGAGCGGTCGATCTTCGTGTTCGCCTCCGGCCAGAAGCTCGCGGCGGGAACGAGCTCGCTCGCGGGCGTCGTGATCCCGACCGTCAACGAGGACCAAGTCGAGTCCCGAACCCTCGGCACCTTCGTCGAGGAGCAGCTCGGGTATCGCGACCGCCTGTTCGTGACCGGGGCGCTGCGCCGGGACAAGAATTCCTCGTTCGGGAAGAACTTCGGGTTCATCAACTACCCCAAGGTCGGCGGATCGTGGGTGGTGTCCGAGGAGCCGTTCTTCCCGCAGCCGGCGTGGCTCAACAGCCTGCGCCTGCGCGTGGCGTATGGGCAGTCCGGGATTCAGCCCGGGAGCACCGATGCGCTGCAATTCTACAATCCGGTGGTCGCGATCGTCGCGGGGAACGACGTCCCGGCGTTCGTCATCGGGAACCTCGGGAACGCCGATCTGAAGCCCGAACGCACGACTGAGACCGAGGCCGGGTTCGACGCCGACCTGGCGAACGACCGGCTCCACCTCGACGTCACCTTCTACTCGAAGAGCTCGCGGGACGCCCTGATCAGCCGGCCGCTCGCGCCATCGTTCGGCGTCACGACGGCGCAGTTTTACAACCTCGGGAAGGTGAGCAACAAGGGGGTCGAGATCACTCTCAGCGGGCAGCTCGCGCGGGGCGCGACGGTCTGGGACTTCGCGCTCTCGGCCTTCGGCAACCGCAACCGGCTGATCGACCTGGGGAAGGACTTCCTGGGCCACGACATCCCGCAGATCATCTTCACCCCGCAGCGGCACGTCGAGGGCTTTCCTCTCGGCGGCTACTGGGGCCAGAAGTACACCTTCAACGATGCCAATGGCGACGGGATCATCACGCCGGGCGAGGTGACCCTGGCCCCGACGTTCAGCTACCTCGGGAGCCCGTTGCCGACCCAGGGAGCCTCGCTCAACACCGGGGTTTCCTGGAAGGATCGGTTGCGTCTGGCGGTCACGCTCGACTACCGCGCCGGGATGAGCCTCTACAACCTGACGGCGGAGTTTCGCTGCCGGCAGGGCAACTGCCCCGAGCTGGTGGATCCCAAGGCGCCGCTCGCGGATCAAGCACGGGCGGTGGCGGCGGCGTTCAAGGGCGACCCTATCGGGTACATCCAGGACGCGGACTTCCTGAAGGTGCGCGAGGTGTCGCTGACCTACTATGCCCCCGCCGCTGTGGCCCGGCAGTTCGGCGCCCGAACCCTCAGCATGACGCTCGCCGGCCGCAACCTCGCCACCTGGACGCATTATCCCGGGTTCGACCCGGAGGTGAACCAGAACGGGCAGGCCAACTTCACGACGACCGACTTCCTGACCCAGCCGCCGATCCACTATTGGATCGCGCGGATTAACGTGTCCTTCTAGCCGGGGGCCAACGACCATGACCATGCTCGGATTTGTGAAGACCGACGGGCGCGGCGGCCGGCTTCCGCGCTGGCTGACCCTCGCCCTTGCCGCAGCGGCGCTCCCCGTCGCGGCGTGCTCGCTCGATGTGACGGACCCCGACATCATCACGCCCGACAATCTGCAGGGCGCCTCGGCGCTCCCGACCATCCGCGCGGCGGCGATCGGCGATTTCGCGCTCTCGTACAGCGGTTCTGGGGCCGACGGCTCCCAGGGCACCGAGGGGATCACGATGATGAGCGGCCTGCTCGGCGACGAGTGGGTCAACTCGGAGACGTTCCCCACGCGGATCGAGATCGATCGGCGATCGACCCAGGTGACCAACGGCACCCTCACCGGATGGTTCCGCACCATCAGTCGCGCCCGTCGGTCGGCGGAATTCGCCGCGGACCGCTTCCGCGCGCTCTCCGACACCCTCTCGAACACCGGGTACACGGAGATGCTGAGCCTCTCGGGGTTCACGTACCTGTGGTTCGCGGAGAACTGGTGCTCCGGCGTGCCGATCAGTACCGCGAGCCCGGACGGCTCGCTCGTGTTCGGTCAGCCGCTCACCACCCAGAACCTGGTCGACAGCGCGGTGGCGCGCTTCCGGCACGCCCGGAACGTCGCCGACTCCATGTCGTTGCCGGCGGCCGCCAAGGCGACGGTCTTGAACCTCGCCCGCGTGGGTCTGGGGCGGGCGCTACTGGACAGCGGCGCCTTCGCCAACGCGGCCGTGGCCGTCGCGAGCGTCCCCAGCACGTTCACGTACAACATCCAGCACTCCTTGACGACCAACCGCGAGAACAACGGGGTTTTCGTCGCGGTGAATCGCTCGAAGCGCTATTCGGTCGCGGACCGCGAGGGCATCAACGGCTTGCCGTACCGGAGCGCCGCGGATCCCCGCCTGCCGTTCGTGCGCGGCGCCGGGATCGACAGCGTCGGGTTCGACGGCACCTCGCCGCAGTGGAACCAGCTGCGGTTCCAGGATCAAAAGGCGTTCATTCCTCTGGCGACGGGCGTCGAAGCACGGCTGATCGAGGCGGAGGCGGCGCTGCACGCTCCGGCGGACACCACCGACAACGCGGGGGTCTTCTACGGGAAGGTCAACGGCCTCCGGACCAATCCCATCCAGGGCAGCTACTATTGGCAACCGCCGCTCTCGGTCCCGCCGCCGCTGGCCGCGCTCACCACGGACTCCGCGACCGCGTACGGTGGAGCCGTCAGGCTGCTGTTCCGCGAGCGGGCGTTCTGGATGTGGATGTCCGCCCACCGGCTTGGCGACATGCGGCGACTCGCGCGGCAATACGCGTCGTATGGAGACTCGGTCTCGAATGTGTTTCCGATCGGCCCGTATCAGCCGACCACGACCAAGGGCGGCGTCTACGGCCCCGACGTGAACTTCCCGGTGCCGTTCGAGGAGACCAACAACCCGAACTTCACGCAGTGCCTGGACCGGAACCCCTGAAGGGGTGACCGGTGCACGCTACGACGGGAGGGGCCTCGCGGCCCCTCCTTCTTATTGGTGGGTCAGGACGGGCCCGAGCGGGTCCAGATCACGATCGCGCCGCACATTTGATCGGAGCGGAGGAACTGTTGCG
>Ga0209376_1002099_pt1 | contig 19222 bp, 15 predicted proteins | sample GraSoiAngelo_134_FD_185891 | JGI IMG/M metagenome (GOLD analysis project Ga0209376, IMG submission 185891) | Grasslands soil microbial communities from the Angelo Coastal Reserve, California, USA - 14_0929_05_30cm (SPAdes) (version 2) | ecosystem: Environmental > Terrestrial > Soil > Grasslands ... | reverse complement strand
GTCATACCAGTCCGGGCGATCAATCGCGCCTTTTGCGCTGGCACTGGCGATGGCCACAGTGGAGTTGTCCTGTTGGGCGCCGTACATGTAATACGGGAACCGGTTGTCGGTAATCACATGGTAAAACTGCGCCGTGGGCTGGTTATACACACTGGTCCAGGAATCGCCGCCGTCGGTGGAAATAGTGGCGCCGCCATCGTTGCCATTCGCGAGACGCTTGGGATTCGTGGGATCGATCCACAGCGCGTGATGATCTCCGTGTGGCGCGCGGATTCGGCTAAAAGTCTTGCCTCCGTCATTGGATCGATACGCCGCAGTGTTCAGGATGTACACCGTATCTTCTGACTTTGGATCGGCAAAAATGTGCGAGTAGTACCAGGCCCGCTGGCGAAAACGGTGGTCGTCGGTGGTTAAGTGCCAGGAATCGCCGCCGTCGTCCGAACGATAAATTCCGCCCTTCTCTGCCTCGATGACCGCCCAAACGCGGTTGAAGTTTGCGGCGGAGACCGTGATTCCGATGCGGCCCAGGATACCCTCGGGCAGTCCGTGTCCTTTGAGTTCTTTCCAAGTTGTTCCGCCGTCTCGGGAACGATAAAGGCCGCTTCCTGCGCCGCCGCTATCCAGACTCCACGGAGTGCGCCGAGCTTGCCACAATGCAGCGAACAGGACATTGGAGTTGCTGGGATCGAACACCACGTCGATGGCCCCGGTCTGGGCATCCTTATAGAGCACCTTCTGCCAGGTCTTGCCGCCATCCTGCGTGCGGAAGATGCCGCGCTCTTCGTTGTCGGCAAAGGGATGTCCGAGCGCCGCGACAAAGGCGATGTCAGGATTCTTGGGGTGCACGGCGAGGCGTCCGATGGCATGCGTGTCGGCAAGCCCAACAAACTTCCACGTCTTCCCGGCGTCGATCGACTTGTGAACACCGTTTCCACCAACGATGTTGCCGCGAATGCACGCCTCTCCCGTGCCCACATAAACGACATTGGGGTCAGATTCGGAAACCGCTATCGCCCCGATCGCCGGCGATGCATCCTTCGTCTTGTCGAAAATTGGTTTCCAGTTGAGGCCACCATCAGTCGTCTTCCACACGCCGCCGGCGGTGGAGCCAAAGTAATAAACGTTATCCTGTCCGACGACGCCTGACACCGCGACCACGCGCCCGCCACGAAATGGGCCGACCAGGCGATACTGCAGACCTTTCCACGGGTTCTTGTCCTCGCCTTCTTCTCTCTCTTTCTGAGTGTCAGCGGTCTGCGCCCCGGCAGTCTCTGCCTGCTTCTGGCCGGAATCAGGGGTCTGCTTCGGCGGGTGTTTCTGCGCGAACACTGGGGTACTAAGACATGCAACTAGAAGAGCGAGCCAGGTCGTTCTCAAGTTTTTGTTCCTCCGGAAACGTAAACGATACATGCGGCAGCCACACCTTCTCAACCGGAAAGATTGCTGTTGTCTAGTTTTGTGTTTGCGAGTCGGAGCGACGCGGGAGCGCTTCTAGCGAAGCACTGCCAGATTTTCCTGCGATCGCCGTTTTCATGCCCATGGCCCAGGCCTTATCCTTGCCCTTCCAAGAATGGCAACTCAACCCCCTGACAATCTTACTGGCGCTTACTGGCGGCAATCATGAAAACTATTGCGACGAATTGCGCCGACTTGAGGCCGATTCGAATACGCGGAAATGAAATTGGAGCAGAGCAGGCAGGTGTTCTGCCACGTAGACCCAATTGTGACCCCCGGGGTAGAGGTGAAACTCGTGGGGAATGTGACGCGAGTCAAGCGTTTTGTCCAGAGCTACGGCACCGGCGTCGAAACCAAAATCGTCTTCGGAGCCGCAATCAAAGTAGATCTGCAATCCGGCGAGACTCGCCGTGCGCGCGATGGTCAGGGGGTCGTTGTGTTTCCAGAAGACGGGGTCGAGCGGAGAACCAAAGACGTCACCGAGAATCCGCGACCTGGCAAGCTGGCGCGAATCGCTGGCTGCGACTGTGGGAATTTTCTCAAGCAGGGCCGCGCTGTGGGCGCCAAGGGAAACGAAGAGCTCCGGATGAAGGAAGGCCAAATGCAGCGCGCCGTATCCGCCCATGGAAATTCCGGCTATGCCGTGAGAGGCGCGCCCGGCCCTGGTGCGATAGCGTTTTTCGATCTGCGGCAGAAATTCTCGGAGAAAGAAATCCTCATAACGACGGTGGCCGTCGCGGGAATTTATGTAGAAGCTGGAACCCCCATCCGGTGTGACGATTAGCAAATCACCGAGCTGATGGCGCTCCCAAAGGTCCTCGACGAGATTGAAACCGCCGGAATGGATGAGCATTTGCTCGTTGTCACCGAGGCCGTGAAGAAGATAGAGGATGGGATACCGGCGCGTCTTTTCCGCGTCGTAGCTAGGTGGCAGGAGCACGCAGTAAGCGACCGGATGACCTAGTATTTTGCTAGCTGCGGAAAGACATTCTGCCCGGCCCGTCGCAAAAACGGCGTGATCAAAGGCGAGGCAACCCAAAAATAGCACCACCCCTCGAAGCAGCCGGGATCTATTCATACCGCAAGGCCTCGACGGGGTTGAGACGCGCGGCGCGCGTTGCGGGATAGAGCCCGGCGACGAGGCTCACGAGGATGGCGAAGGCAATCGCACTCAGGACCAGCCACCACGGCACGGAGAACACATGGGCCGGAGGCAAATTTTGGCGCTGCAGATAGAGATTGGTACCCCAGGTCACGATTTTGCCGATGAGCCAGCCGATACCCACGCCGAAGACCCCGCCCAGCAGACCCATGACTCCGGCTTCGATGAAGAAGAGCTGTTTCACGTCCCGATCGGCGGCGCCGAGCGCCTTGAGGATTCCGATTTCGCGCCGGCGCTCAAGAATGGCCATTACCAGAGTGTTGATAATACCGATGGTGGCGACGGTGAGCGCCAAACTACCGAAGATGGCGAGGAGAAGATCGAAGATGGTGAAAAAGAGGCGTAAATTGCGCGTGGCGTCGAGCAAGGAAAAGGTGGAGAAGCCCATGTTCTTGATAGAGGTTTCAATCGCTTCCACCTGGGAGGGGCTCCTGGCGCGAACCGTTAGGTTTGCATAGCTTGGTTTGCCGTTCGATGTGCGCACGGCATCCCTCAAATCATTCACTTGTGCCGCCCGCAGCGCCGACGCAACCTCAAGCGGGATGAACAAGCGGCCGTTACCGTAACCGGCAAACCCGGCGGCCGGTTCGGTCTCGACAATGCCGACAATGCGGAGTTTCTTCTCCCGAGGAACAATGGAAAAGCCTTCGCTGGCACTGTCATGGGGAGACGTAACCGCGGAGCGGTCGACATTTCCGGCGCGCGGCGGATCTGCCGGTACAGGTTGGGGCGCGAGCGGCTGGCGCTCGACGTAGCGCACCACGAGCTCCTTGCCGATCAGCGTGGAAGGCTGATCAGATAAATCCTTCGCAAACTCGATCTGCAGAATGGCCTCATCGGCGGCCGGACGCGAAAAAAAGCTGCCCTGCATGCCATCGTAGGCGCCATTCCCACGGGCAGAAGCAGGCACACCCGCCACGACCGTGGAATAGGGATTGCCCGCGTAACGTACTTCCGTGGGGAAGCGAATCTGCGGATAAACTTCGATGACATTCGGCAAGCGTTCCATTTCCTTGCGGGCGTCTTCGTCAAGAGATCGCACTTTTTGCGGGGACGCAGATTTTTCCGTAGTGGGGCGATTGAAATCACGAAGGTTGCGACGCAAGGTGACCAGCACCGTATCAAACAAACCGGAATTGGCCAGGCGCTTTGAGGCCAGCTCTTGCAGGCCGACGCCCAGCGAAAGCATGGCGACCAGTGAGGCCACGCCGACGGCGACTCCCAGCGTCGTCAGTGAGTTGCGCAAGATGGCCTCGCGCAGATTGCGGAGAGCGAGTTCGCCGAGGTCGCTGGCTTTCACGATTGCACCCCGTCGCTCACCAATTTGCCGTCGGCAACAGAGGCAATGCGATCGGCAAATTTTTCAGCGAGATGACGTTCGTGCGTGACCAGCACAATGGTCATTCCGAGTGATCGCTGGATTTTACGCAGTAAGACCATGATGGATTCACCGGTGGCGCTGTCGAGATTGCCGGTTGGCTCGTCGGCCAGCAACAAGGCAGGGCGATTCACCAGTGCCCGCGCCATCGCAGCCCGTTGCTGTTCCCCACCGGAAAGCTCACTCGGGCGATGTGTCAAACGCGTTTCCAGACGCACGTGCTCAAGAGCCTCCCGCACGCGCCCCGCGCGCGCACTGCGATCCACTTCGGCGAGACGCAAGGGCAGTTCGACGTTCTCCTCAAGGGTCATGCGCGGAAGGAGGTTGAAAGACTGAAAAACCATACCGACGGTGCGGCTGCGATAGCGCGCCAGCTCGAGCGGGTTCATCTCGGAAAGATTACGGCCATGCGCGAAGATGGCGCCGGAGGTGGGGCGATCCAGACCCGCCATGAGGTTTAAGAGGGTGGACTTCCCCGAGCCGGAGCTTCCGAGCAGCGCCAGGAATTCCCCGGCTGGGACGTCTAGTGTGACGTCATCCACGGCTCGAATCAGCGCAGCACCCATCTGATAGTGGCGCGAGACGCGCTTGGCACACACCGCGGAACCATTACCTGTTGGCAGCATAATCTCTCGATGTTACTACGCATGGCGGGCTTATTCGGTTACCGCACATCTGGCGGCAGGTGATTTGATCCGGTTAAGGCGTCTACCACGAGTTAGTCTGGGCTAGAACTCGCATTCTTCTCGCTGATGATCGATGGTGTCGCTTACACCGACGGCGCAGCTCAACGAGGCTCAATCCTGTCATCCCACATATGGTGCGACATCTTCCACTCCCCATTCGTTTGCTTGCGCAGAACATTCAAGAACATTCCTTTGTGCGACGCGCTCGTCGTCTTGCCGTTTTGCACCGTCGTCCAGGCCACTTCGTCCGTCCCCCACACATACGCGATCTCCCCGTCGCCACCGATATTCTGCGGTGTCACGACCAGCTTGGTGATCTGAGTTAGCGGAGCATCGGGCGAAAACCAGTATTCGTTCAATCCCTTTTGCCCGATACGCGGCTTGTCTCCGTGTGGCGGCAGCAACACACAGTCCGCCGTGAAGAGAGAGCGCACGCCATCTGCATCTCCCTTGAGCCAAGCTTCTTCGTACTTGCTGTGCACTCGCTTTATCTTTGCAGTGTCTTCCTCGGACAAGCTGCGTCCGGCGTTCCCGATCACGGGACAAACCAACGACAGCGAAACCGACAGCGAAACCAGTGGCAATACCTCGCGAATGTGCATGAAGCCTCCCTGAAGATACCTGCCTCTTTGGACGCCCCACACATACTTACGTCATCGCCTCATTCCTAGGTGAAAACCAAGTGCTGTCTCTGCTCCTGGTGCACGGAGCGCTGTTTTCCTGCCGAGTAAAAGCACTATCCCAAGGGCCGCTAATCGCCGTTACCTCCGTAGGTGGGATCGAAACAGTTCCGGTGCCACCTCTTGCCCAGAAAAAGTCGAGGGCAACAAAAACCGGGCCGCCAACTGAGAATTTTGCGGTCACGGACCCTTCGCGCTGCTTTTCTACCTCCATCGCGCCATGGATTTCTGGAGGTGTCCAACACCAAAGTCTCGCGGCCATACTTGCAATTCGCTGATGGGCCCTTCGGCAGGCTAACTCTGAGTTGCATAACCGTTTACTTGACCCGCCAGCTTTCGCCGTGCGTTCTCGGCGATACCTCTTTTCTTTGCCAGTGCGAACAGCGCTGCAGGCTACCGCCGTCGACGCAATTCACCTAGGGCCGATTATGGTGGACGTGGGGGACGCGAATCCGGGGGCCCGTGCTTGCAAAGCAGAGCGGGGAAACACTAGCCTGAATTTCCACGGACCACCGTTCGCCTAAGTGTTTTGGTGATTCTTGGCCCGTTTGTCGGGAACGCAGGGAAAATGAATTAACATATTAGTGCCCTGATAAGCCTAGAGTCATTTGTATTCTTTTCGTGGGCCCGCGGACATCCCGCAGGCAAGAGATTCGTCGAAACACCCAAAACGCTGTAAATACGCAAATATTGTGGCAATTGCCGATTGCGTCCAAAATTGCCCTTGACACTGCATATTGTATGTGACATTCTACATATGTGATTATCGGCGCACCAAAAGAATTAAGTACACTTCGCCGCTTCTTCCTCGAGCCCCGCCTGCCGAAACACCGCCAATACGAGGCCCTGCGCGCTTATCTGGTCGAGGGCCGTCTCGCCAAAGACGTGGCCCGCGCCTTCGGCTACTCCCTCAACTCCTTCCACGTCCTTTGTCACCATTTTCGCAGACAAACTCATCCCACCTTTTTTCTCTCTCCGCGGCACGGCCCTCAGTCCCAACCCAAGAAGTCCGCGGCTCGCGACCTGATCATCAAGTTGCGCAAGCAGAACCACTCCGTTTATGAGATCAGTCAGATTCTTAAGGATCGCCAGTGCCCACTGAGTCCGACCGGAGTGCGGGAAGTCCTCAAAGCCGAAGGGTTTGCTCCGCTGCCTCGGCGGCTGGATGAAGAACGACCACGGCAACCCCGCCCCACCGTTGAGCCGGTGGCCAATGTCAGACTGTTTTCCCTGGCCCCGCGCACCTTCACCACTCGCTGCGGCGGGCTGTTCCTGTTCGTCGCCGACTTGGTGCGTCTGCAGACACAAAAGTTGACACAAGTAGCTGGGTTGCCAGGCTCCAAGATGATCCCCGCCGATCATGCCTTGCGATGTTGCCTGGCGCTCAAGCTCTGGTCGATTGAGCGAAAAAGCCACGTGATGGCCTTGATCGCCGATGAAGGGCTGGCCCTATTCGCCGGCCTGAATGCCTTTCCCAAGAAGAGCTATCTTTCGGAATACTCTTGCCGAATCGATCACCGCAAAACGGCTCGGTTCCTGACTGCTTGGCACCACTGCATCCAGGGAAGCAAACTCCTGCCCGCAGAATCCTTCAATTTGGATTTTCATTCCGTACCTTTTTACGGCGAAGACCCTATGGTGGAACGGCACTATGTCTCGGCCCGTAGCCGCAGCCAGCCCAGCGTGCTGGTCTTTCTCGCTCAGGATGCGGGCAGCCATGTGTTCTGCTACTCCAATGCGGATCTGCACAAAGGCGAGGAAGCGGAGGAGATTTTCCAGTTCATCGCTTTTTGGAAGCGCGCTCACGGCAAGCTTCCCAGCCATTTGGTTTTCGATTCCAAACTGACAACCCACGAGGGACTGGCACGGTTGGATGCGATGAACATTCCTTTCATCACTCTACGCCGCCGCTCCCCCAAACTTCTGAAGGAAATCGTTCTGCTGCCACGTTCGGCCTGGCGGACCGTTGAGTTGGATGTTCCCACTCGCAAATATCGAACTCCGCGAGTCTACGAACAGACCATCTCGTTGGCCGGCCGGTCCCTGCGGCAGTTATTTGTCCAAGACCTCGGCCACGAGGAACCGACCATTCTGCTCACCAATCAACGGCACACTACCACCAAGGCGCTGCTGACCCGCTACGCTCAACGCATGCTGATCGAAAATGCGCTCTCCGACGCGGTGCGTTTCTTCCATATTGATGCGCTCTCCTCAGCCGTGGGGCTGCAGGTGGATTTCGACATGGCTTTGCTGGTGCTGGCCAGCGGTCTTTATCGCCTGATCGCTCAACGCATGCACGGCTACGCTGACGCGCAGGCGCGCCAAATTTTCCGTGATCTCATCGATATGCCCGCAGATGTTACCCTCAGCGACAAGGAAGTAGAGGTCAGCTTTCACCGCCGCGCACACTTGCCGATCCTTTTGGCGTCGGATCTCATGGAAAAACGTATCGCAGTGCCCTGGTGGGATGGATTATCCTTACGACTGACAACCTACGATGGACGTCAAAACTTGTCGTTGCCGATGAGTTAAACCGGTGGCCTTACCCGTGGGGCCGTAAAGCCCCGGACTTCAGGCCAGAGCCCATTCGTGCTGAATCGGACCAGAAGATTCGAGAGCGGCATCAGTCGCTATTCTCTTTTCATGCTTTTCACGCAGGCCTTAGCCTGATTTGAGAGAAGGAATTCTTTCCCGAATCTTCCCCAGGATACGCCGCCAGTCCGCGCAGCCACGCGTCGATCGCGGAGTGCTGCTCGGCATCCATCTCTTCAAACAGCACGCCCATGCCGAAAATTCCGAAGCCGCCGCCAGAATGCACGTAGATCACTTTGCCACGGACTTCGCATGTGCTCATGCCATCGCGGATGCAGAGACGTAATCTGGTACGGATGGGAATGGCTTCGAGTGTATCGATATAGCAACCACGCGAGCTCAATTCGCTTAGCTGTCCGCGAACCCACGTTCCGTCGAGCAGGGTAACTTCGGCATCCGCGAAAAACGAGAAGCGCGGATTGACGCGCCTTCTGGTGTAGGGAGCTTCAGCCATGGTGTCTCTCCGGTCCGGGAACTCTTAAATACACTTGAAAACAAATCTAGCCATGAAATGAAGCAATCCCCTAACCAGATAAAACCTGAAGAGTAAGAACCCCTATCTGATAGTACCTAAACACCTTGGGGCGATAGCCACGAACAGCAGGCCCAGCCACAAGCACAACGGACAGCATCTTCTTGCGCACTGCTGGAGAATGTTTGCCACAGGGCTTACCGGGGGCGTCCTCCGAATCGGTGGGGGAGCTGGTTCGGCCGAGGCCCCACAGAGGGAGTGGGCATCCGCCTCGCTCAAGAAGACGAAGCGGAGGGGGGCTGCGCAGGCGATCAGAATGTGACAGGGTTACCTTTAATTGCCTTGAATTAAACAAAGTGCGGTGATACGTTCAACCCCTTCCGGGCACTACCCTTCCAAATGACCGGCTGGTCAATTTGTCTCCGCGCCGGGAAGATATCCAAAGAATGGAGGGTCACTAGAATGTGTAAATCGCCAGAGTACATTTGCACCATCCTTCCACCCCATATCCTGACCAAGATGACTGAATCTAACCGCCATCGGGAGCGCGCCTTACGGACAATAGCCCTGACGGAACGCGCGCGAGGGCGGCGCTCTATCCTAGGAACGATGCTCGGGTCGGTTCCGACGGGAACGCTACGACGTACGATCTATGACGCGCAAACGAGCGAACGCCTGCCCGGAACCTTTGTCCGCGGGGAGGGCGACGCGGAAACGAGTGATGTCGCCGTCACGGAAGCCTACAAGTATTCGGGAAACACATACGATTTCTACAAGCAGATATTGGGGCGCAATTCCGTGGACAACAACGGATTGCGCCTGGATTCCACCGTGCATTACAGCCAGCAGTACGACAACGCTTTCTGGGACGGGCGCCAGATGATTTATGGCGACGGGGATGGCGAGCTCTTCAACCGTTTCACGCTGGACCTAGACGTAATCGGTCACGAGCTCACCCACGGCGTCACGCAAAATACCGCGGGACTTGAATACGCGGGGCAGTCCGGCGCACTGAACGAGTCGATGTCCGACGTCTTCGGCACGATGGTGAAGCAATGGGTGCTCGGGCAATCCGTGGATCAGGCCGACTGGCTGATCGGCGCGGGCCTGTTCACGACGGCAGTGACGGGAGTGGCGCTACGCTCGATGAAAGATCCGGGATCGGCCTACAACGATTCGCAGATTGGCAAGGACCCCCAGCCGAAGAACATGGCCAACTATGTCGACACGACCGAGGACAACGGCGGCGTTCACATCAACTCCGGAATTCCGAATTACGCATTCTACCTGGCGGCGACGTCCATCGGGGGCAACGCCTGGGAGAAGACCGGTAAGATCTGGTACGAGACGCTGACGAAGAGGCTGAGTCCGAAGTCGGACTTCCAGTCCGCGGCGGATGGGACGGTAAGCGCCGCCGGCGACCTTTTCGGACAGAACAGTAATGAACAGAAGGCGGTAATCGACTCCTGGACGAGAGTGGGAATAAGACCTGCGAGCGCGCCTTCGATCAAGACGGTGGGCGCGAGCCGCTAGAACAAAGCAGAACACCGTAAACGTGCGGCATGTGCGGAGCAGTCCGGTAGGTGTGTTCACATGCCGCACGTTTATTGGCACACCAGCGATAGAATTGAGGCGCAGAGCACGAGAGGCTCTCGTCGAGATGCACATCGCCTTCCAGCGTACCGGCGGTTTTGCGGGAATGCGCACCGGGTGCGAGATTAATACGGAGAATCTGTCCCCCGAAGAAGCGACCCAAGTGGCCGCGTGGGTGGATGCGGCAAATTTTTTCAGTTTGCCGGAAGTTTCACGCTCCGGCGGAGCCGACCAGTTCCAGTACAAAATCAGCATTGAAAAAGATGGCCGAAAGCACACGGTCGAGACCGACGAGCGCGCCACACCGGCGTCCCTGTCTCCGCTGGTTAAGTGGTTGATGGCGGCCGCCCGCCGAGGTGCGTCTGGCTAGGCGCTGGTTGGACCGCTTCTTCCAGATCGAGGCGCAACGAATCGGATGCCACCGACGCTTGAGGTAATAAATCATTCCGGATTCCATGGACATGAGCAGCCCGCTGGTAGTGGTCAGGGTTTCAGCAGTTCTTGACAGAGCCAGACACGCACGTGCGCTTTCCCCCTTTGTTACAGCACATGACTTTGATTTCATCGCGGAGGTCGGCCCAGGAGCCTGCCAGGCTAGCGCTGGTCACTTGGTGTTATCGGACTGATGCTCTCGGGAGTGCACAAGCGGCGTTCGTGGTAACCTACCTCTTCACATTGGATTGATATTTCCCGCGCCCGGTTCGTGTGGCGCGATCCATTTTCGAATTGGACGGTCAAGGGAGACAATCCCTATGAATGCGATTGTGCAGCGAATAGGTGCCCTGGCGGCGTGTTTCGTAGCGGGAATCATAGCTGTCGGTTGGCACATGGAAACTAGAGCCGCCGGCTCCAGAGATCCAAAGGCCAGGGCGAATCGCCTCGATCAGCCTGAAGCAAGAATCGCCAGCTCCTGGGACCAGCAGGCTGCCGCCGCTTACCTCGACCAAAGGGCAGCCTGGTGGATGGAATGGCCAAAGGCCGCGCGCGATCACGAAACCTTCTGCGTGTCGTGTCACACGGCGGTACCTTACGCGCTCTCGCGGCCTGCTCTTCGTAAATCGCTCGCCGAGGCAGCCCCTTCCGCGAACGAACGCAGGCTCCTGGACAATGTCGTCAAGCGCGTACGCCTTTGGAAAGAAGTTGCGCCTTTCTACAGCGACGCGGATCGCGGGGTGTACAAGACTGTCGAGTCTCGCGGGACGGAATCCGTTCTCAATGCCCTGATCCTGGCCAGCAATGACGCGCAGAGCGGCCAACTCAGCAACGACACGCGCACGGCGTTGGATAACATGTGCGCCGAGCAGCAAACCACGGGAAATAAAAAGGGCGCGTGGCTGTGGCTGCGCTTCGCCAATGAGCCGTGGGAAGCGGACGATTCAGACTACTATGGAGCCGCTCTTGCCGCAGTCGCGGCGGGCACTCCCCCGGGGAGTTATCGCGCGCGGCCTGAAATCCAAGATAACCTCAAGATGTTGCGCGAATACCTGAACCGCGCATGCGCAGCCCAGACCACCATCAATCGTGCTGTCCTCTTGTGGGCTTCCGCGAAAGTCCCCGGACTCCTCGAACCGGAAAAGCAAAAGGCGATCATCACTGAACTGTTGGGTAAGCAGCAGGCCGACGGCGGCTGGAGCCTATCGTCACTGTCTGGGTCCTGGAAACGAAATGATGGCACCCCGCAGGAAGAGAAGAGCGACGGATATGCAACCGGGCTGATCACGTATGCGCTACAACAGGCGGGGATCCCTCGAGACAATACTCAACTGAGGCAAGGGATCGCGTGGCTGGCCGGTAATCAAAACAAGTCGCAAGGCTTCTGGCAGTCCTACTCCCTAAACAAAAACATAGAACACCACATGACTCCAAGCACCGCGCTCTTTATGAACGACGCGGCCACGGCTTACGCCGTGCTCGCGCTTACTGAGGCCAATCGACATTAAGTCAGAACGCACCGGTCAACTGGCCTCCAGATCCCCTTTTGATTGCCGGGAAATTCTTCGAGATTTCGATTCAGCGGCCAGGTAACAACCCTGGCGAGTGTGGCTTCAACTCGCGTGCCGGTCGCTGAGAGTCCAAATCGCTTGATGGTTTCTCATTGCCGTCAAGCCGCAATGAAACGGTTGTGACTATCCTGCCGGAAGTAGGACCTGCTTGGCCTGGGATGAATGTTCCGCGTGGTCCTGACTGCGCTGCCGCAACGTCGGTTGCATACAAGAACCGAAAAGTGCGCGAGCCAAGCGGCGTCGTTTGCGTGGTATCGGCGAGCACAATGTCGAGCATCGCGCTGTTTGCCTCTCGCTCGGCATCGCCACCTGAATTGACACTCAGGATTTCGACGCGCATGAGCACGAGAGCCTGGCAGCGTGGAGCATCTGCCGAAGCGGCCCCTATTGACGTAGGTGTGGGAATTGAGTATTAAAGGGTAAGGCGAGCCTAAGGAACTACTATCCCTGAGCCGCCAAGATGTGGGTTTTCGTTCTCGATGACACCGAGCCCACCATTGCGTACCCTGGTCCGGTTGCGGTTGACATCAAGCATGAGGAAGCTCCTGGAAACCTGGTTGCCGATCCGGCCAAGATAGAGATGGAGAGAAGAAATGAGCCTGGCTACTCCCGCAGATAACGGCCGTTTTTCCGGCATCGACGCACGCCGAAGCACCCGCCTAGAACGTGCTATCCCCCTAATTATCATGGGCATAGATAAACTTGGAGAACTCTCTCAGGAGGCCACCTCGGCGGTAAGTCTGAATCTCCATGGGTGCCGATTTCCCTCACGCCGTGATTATCCGGTTGAGACCTGGGTCAACCTGCAGGTGGCGGAACCAAATGGCGGGGCCAAATCAGCGCTGGTCCGCGCCAAAGTACGGTCCATCCACGGTCCCAAAGCCCCGCAAGAACTCTGCGAGATCGGCGTAGAGTTCGAAGCGCCGAGCAATGTGTGGGGAATTCCTACCCCCCCGGAAGATTGGCGATGCGCACCGGGACCAGCTCCCGAACGGGAGCCTGTGGTGATGGGTGCAGCACTTCCACTGAACGAAATCGCTCCCGATCAGAGATTGCCCGAGGTGGCAGCATTCCCTGCTCCGCCGGCCGCCGCGGAACGGGCAAAAGATCCCAGACTGGCCAAACCAGAGCGGATGGTAATCACCAAAGACCAGCTAGTTAAGGCGCTACAGGGGAAACTGCAGCTGGCCGCCGAGAAGGCCGTAGCCAGCGCCTTCGCAGCGCAGCTCGATGGAGCCGTGAAAAAGGCTCTCTATAAGATCGCTGAGATTTCCAAAGCGAGTCTGCAGCAGGCCCAGGAGTTCACGGGGCAACGTCTGGAAAGTTTGGTAAATTCCTCGCAGGAAGAGATTCTCAGCCGGCTGACAGGGCAGCTCGGAGAAGTTCAGAACCGCTGGGTAGAAGAGCAGAACGTGTATCGCAGCCGGTCAGAAGAGATTTCCGAGCGACTCGAGAAGCTAGTCACCGAGACTCAGCAAAGTTTCACTGATGCACAGGCGTTTATCGGGAGGATTGCCCACGAGCTGGGACCGCAGTTTCAATCGCTGCACACGCGGCTGGACGAGTACGCTACCCGTGCCGCTGAGGACTTCGAAGTCTTGGTAACCAGCGCTTCTGCCCGGCACCTTGTACAGCTGAAGGAAAGCACGCTGAAGGTGACGCAAGAGGCTTCGGCACAACTGGAAGCGCGCACCGCGGAGGTCGTTTCGCTAACTGGCGTGGCCAGCGCCTTATCCGAAGAACGCCTCGAAGCGCTGCTCAGTTCTTCACGCGAGCAGATCCTCACCCAGCTGGGAGTTCGGCTTGGAGAGTTCCGGCGCGACTGGGAAGAGCAGCAGGGTAACTATCGCAACCGGACTGAAGAGATTGCTCTGCGGTTGGAGAAGCTAGCCACCGATGCGCAAACTGATTTGGCCGATACGCGGGCTTTCGTCGAGAAAGCCGCTGGCGACCTCGAAACTCATTTGCGTGTCCGACTGGACGAGAGCGTCAGGCGTGCCGCAAAAGCATTCGAAGCTGCGGCAGCCAGCGTTTCCGACCAGCAACTCGCTAGGCTAACAGAAGGCCCTAAGACGGCGGCACGAGAGGCTGGTTTGGAGCTCGAGACCCGCACCGCGGAAGCGCGAGAGGCTTCCGCTCAGCTGGAAGCCCACGTGACACAAACGCGTTTGCTCCTGCAGAGTCAGAGCGCTGTGAACAGCGTCTCTGAAGAGCGCCTTGAGAGTCTGGTGAATTCCGCGCGGGAAGAAATTCTGAGCCGCCTCGAGGAGCGTCTCGGAGAAGCCCAGAGTCGCTGGGAGGGGCACCAGGAAGCGAATCGCAGCGGGGCCGACGAGCTTGCGCGGCGATTCGAGAAGCTGGCTGGCGAAGCCGGTCCTGAGCTGGGCGAAACGCAAGGATTCATCGAAAAGGCTGCCCGCGAACTTGAGCCGCAGATGCGCACGACGCTGGAAGAAACCGTTGGCCGCGCGAGGGAGGAATTTGAGGCTGCGGCAGCCCGAGTCTCCGACCGGCAATTGGTGCGCCTAATGGAAGCCACGAGAATGGAGACGCGAGAAGTTTCCTCGCAACTCGAAGCGCGAGCGGCGGAGGCGCGCGCGCTGATCCAAAGCGCGGCTCATAGCATCCTGAACGAGTTCCGGCGGCAGGCGGAAGTGCAAATTGATTTGGCCATCTCCGAGGCAACCCAGCGGACTAAGTCCTCGCTGGCGTCGCTGGAGGCGGAAAACCGGACGGCTTGCGATGCGCGCCGCCGAACGCTCGAGGATGAGGTCGCCCGAGCAGGAGAACTGTCGTGCAAGGAGTTCCCCACGGGAATCAGGGCTTTCCTTTATTTCTGCTTGGTTGCCGCCGTCAGCTCCGCTCACAACCAACCAAAGACTACGCTCGATGGATTGGTCAGAGATCATGGAATAACTGTCCAGGAGATTGCCGGCTCCAGCGATTCGACGGAACAAGGCGAGAACCATTCTTAACGCGGTCGGAAAATTCCGGAGACGCCAATCCGGAGCCCACCATTCTTAGCTGGGCCAAATGGCCTTCCCTTGCCAAGAGGCTATCCGGCATGAATGCCTTTGAATCAACGATATTCAAGAAGATGAAACGGAGCAGTGCTAACCAGGCAATCAGGAATATAACAAGGTTACAGTAGGTCGAAAACTTTCAAATGGCATTTTCGTAAAGCATTACTCGAGACCTATCCCCCACGGCTGGCCGCGTGGCGGCGTGCTGACGTGCAACGTTTTTTTTTGCCAGTGCGAATTGCGCTGAAGGCTACTGCTGCCGAAGCAATTCACTGGCGGCGCCTGGGACCTCGCTCGCAGGGAGGCGATGGCAGCTCGGTGCGAAAACAAGAATGAGGTCGCTCGGATCTACTTGGCCCACGCTACGGTGCGTGTGACGGAGTTTGGAAATTACGGGTAGTGCCCAGCACGCTTTACGCCGCCTATTTGCGCGGCCTGGCGTACTTGCCTCTGAATCAGCCCACTCTTGCGGCCAACCAGTTCCAAAAACTGGTGGATCACCGTGGTTGTGTCCAGAGTTTCTTCCTCGGCGCGCTTGTTCATCTGCAGTTGGCACATGGTTTTGCGACCGCTGGAGGCAAGATCAAGGAGCGCGCGGGCGGATCAAGACTTCCTCACGTTGTGGAAAGACGCCGACCCGGACATTCCCATCCTCATTGCTGCCAACTCTGGGTAGGCAAAGCTCCATTAGTTCCGAGCAGAGGACGGCGTTTTGCGCCGTCAGTGGCGACAGGAAACAAACGACTTACGCGTCTGTTTCCTGGAGGCAGCCAAGAACAAACCCCTGCCAGTGGACGATTAGTTGTATGGAGGTGAATGTCAAAAGAAAAACCTCTCCTTGCTATGCAATCAGGTGGGGACAAGACCAGTAAGCACCCCTGACCCTGTCCTTAAACTGATCTTTGGTACAAATGACAGCTGGCCCTCTGCTTGTTAACCTGGCCAGTATGGGTAACTCTTCTTCACACGAGTTTCGTAGCGGTTCCGCGCACCTTGGCTGGATCGCTCCTTCGATTCTAGAACCAAAATCAAGTGAACTGCGCCTGGGCCTAGGGCTGGGCCCCAACCGCAAGAGCCCCACCCCCCCGGCCGGTAAAGACGCGAACGACAAAAAGAGGGTCTCCGTGCGTTTCGAACTCCTCCCTGACCGGAAGCCGCGGTGGGACCGAATCGGCCTGAGCGCTGCCGGACAATTGGCAACCGTGGGTTTCCTACTCTTAGCTCCCCTGATTTTCCCGCAGCCGATGCAGACCGCCCTGAAATTTGATGTTGTGGATTTGATGCAGCCGGTCACGCAAATTAGCCTCCCGTCATCAACTCCACCTCCCCCAAAGATTAGGCCCAAGGTTCGGCCGCCAGAACCTAAGCCGGTACTTCCTGAACCGCCGGAGTTGAACCCCAGGCAGCAGCACGTTTTTCTGGTTCCGAAGCCTGAAGCGCCCAAGGTTCGCACCGTGGAAGCAAAGCCTGTGGAACTCCATCCGATCCTTGAACAAACAAAGATTGTTGTGATGACGAGCCAACCAAAGCCCCCAAAGGAAGATGTAAAGGTCGGCACTCTCAGTTCGGGCAGCCCCGCTCCATCAACGGTGGTTGCTCCAGCTAACAAAGTGCAGACCGGAGGCTTTGGCGACCCGAACGGAATCCTAGGTCCCGGAAATCCGAACCGGGCTGCGAACATTAACCAAGCTGGCTCGCCTCTTCTGCCCGGGGGTCCCGGCTATGGCAACGGTGGTAGCGGCGCCCGAGGCATACGCGGCGCCGTGGCCGCCGAGCAGCCCAAGAAGAGCGCGCCCGCCACGGGAGGCGCGACCACGGGTGTCGACATTTTGGACAAGCCAAACCCCGTTTATTCCGCCGAAGGGCGTACTCTCAGAATTGAAGGTGATGTAGTTCTGGAGGTAGTCTTCCTCGCCTCGAGCCAAGTGCAAGTGATCCGCGTGGTGAGCGGCCTAAGCCACGGTCTTGATGAAACAGCAATTCAGGCGGCAAAACAGATACGCTTCAGGCCTGCGAAACGCGACGGGCAGCCGGTTGATTTTCCCGCTCGTGTGCGGATTGCGTTCCGTTTGGCCAAGTAAGCTTGGGGCAGCGACATGAGGAAGATACTGGCAGCCATGCCCTGCAATCCTAAAATCTTCGATGGCGGCCCCCTTTACCCGGCTTGTGCCTTCAGCGACGGGCATCTTCATTGGTCTCTCAATTCATTGGTCCACGTTTCTAAGATCAGCTAATCGTTTTGTTCAATACGTATGAAGATAACTCCCATGGAGCCGGCCGGCCGAACATTAGCGGAGAACTTCGCAGCGAACACGTCGAGTCGCAGTCAAGCAGTCCACGCAGGAGGTCACTTGGACCATTCGCAAGAGCGGTCGGATAACCGTCATTTGACCCGCCAGCGCGAATCGCGAGGAAGGCTACTGCAGCCGAGGCAATGCACTGGGGGCCGATTAAAGTTGACCGGGGGACTCGAACTCCGGCTCCCTGCTGGCAATCGTCTTGCTATTAGAACTCGGGTGATTGAGCGCTTCTGCCCCGTCCGAAATCTTCGGTTCGGATAACACTTACTTCTTGCCGGATGCCGCTTTGGCGATTCCGCTTTCAATCCATTCCAAAACTCGAACAATCAACTTTTGGTGGCGCTAGGCCAATACTACGGGCGAAAAATCTTCCGATTCTTCTGCCGGGCCACTTCCAGGTCATCCGTTTGTTTTTTCTGGCGTTCGGCTTCCCGTTTAGGACCCTCTTGCTCTTCTAATTTCACAGCCTCCGCAATGGCAAGCTCAGCTTCTGCATTGACGCGCTTGGAATAAATGATCAGCCCAAGACGATCGGTGAAGGAAGAACGGACAAGATTGAAGGAATATTGCGCGTCCTCCCAGGATGCGACGGGCTTTTGCGTCGCGTCATAGTGGTCGTTCTTCGCGGAGTCGATCTCCAGCACAACATTTGTCGCCGGACCGTATTTCTCCGCAATGGATTTCGCCATGTCCTCCGCGGTGAGCCCTTCCGTGGAGGTTTGATCGTAAGTCACAGAAATCTTGTAGAGCTCGCCGTTGTGGAAGGAGAAAAGAATCTGTTCGACAGCATCCGATTGGAACGAAGTCCCGGGAACATTCGGCGGCCACCAATTTACTTCCTGAACCAGCGCTGGACGGCCTTGAATCACCTTTACATCGGCCATCTTTTGGTCGGTACGCTCCAGCACTTTGGTCTGGCTCATTCCCAGGCTAAAGTGCCGGTACTTGGAAAGATCCTGAGCACGAAGCAATGGCGCTGTAAGAAGCGACACAACAAAGCAAAGAATCAAAATGCGCATTTTTTTCATTTCCCTGTCCAACGAATTCCTAAGGACTCGAAATCAGAGCCGCATATTCCTCAAGACAAAATTCTTTACGGGAACTATTATAAGGCGATACCTGGTAGGATATGTCGAGAATGGGTGGTAACACTCAGGAAAGGAATGCCGAGGAAACGTTTTGAAACGACTCTGGTAATCTCTAGCGGTAGTTTACTCAGAATTTGAAAAAAAGAGAGGTAAGCCGCTGATCGGCAAGAAGTTCAGGAAGCAGCGGGCGTATTGCCCTCTTTAGGCAACCGCAGCGCGTCCAGGCCCAGCTCTTTGGCCAAGCTCTGCTGTGCGAGAGTCTGCGTTGAGAGGACCAGAGCCACGCGGTTGGTCCCCTTTTCACTCTTGGGATAGAGCAGAGCAAACTGTTGGATCTGACGAAGTTCTTCCAGCAACTGTTCCATCGACAGCCCAGCCCAGGCAGCCTGGGCTTTCCTATGGATGTACTGCAGCAGCGAGATGCCCAACATGCAGTAGAAGGCATGAACACGAATCTTTTTGCGTGCGGCACATTGTCGAAAAGCAATGCGGTTTGGTGCGGCGACGATAGAGGCAAAAGTTGTAGATCGTCCGCATTCGGTAGCGCCGCAGTCCAAGGCAAGTTTTTCCTGAGTACGACACCATTGTTGAAATGCTCTGGATGTTAGGTCCGGAGAGTGGTTGGTGGAATCCCTCAAGAATCGATCCAAAGAATGGAGCACCTGGCATTGGTCAGAAAAATCGCATCCCAACGCTCGCTTTAGGTCCATGTAGCGACGGAACATGGGGGCCATAGAAGAGGAAAAAAACACCGCCCTTTTCATGACCACACCTCCTTGTGCCTTGGCTT
>Ga0209376_1002096_pt1 | contig 19230 bp, 20 predicted proteins | sample GraSoiAngelo_134_FD_185891 | JGI IMG/M metagenome (GOLD analysis project Ga0209376, IMG submission 185891) | Grasslands soil microbial communities from the Angelo Coastal Reserve, California, USA - 14_0929_05_30cm (SPAdes) (version 2) | ecosystem: Environmental > Terrestrial > Soil > Grasslands ... | reverse complement strand
CTCGTACGCGCGCGGGGCATAGCAGGTCATGACGGACAGTCCGACCAGATCGCAGGGTCGGTCAAAGTCCACGTCTTCGACCGCCTCATCCACCAGGTCCACCTCCCAGTGGGCCGGCGTGTAGGCTGCAATCACCGGCAGGCTGAGCTTTGGGAACCACACGGCCCGTCGTTCGCCGGCGGTCAAGTGATAAGGGTTGTTCCTGGGATAAGGATCAACCAACAACAGGGTGCGTGTCTTTCCGGCTGTTTGGATTGTTTGCATCGCTCTCTCCTCCTGACAGAGTATGTACCGTCTCCTCAGCGTGTCCCAACCGGCCGCAGAGGTGGCAGGGTAATCTCCTCTTGCTCAACTGCTTCTTCCCCTGGCTTCTCCTCACCCTTTTTCGATTCTGCTTTCTGCTCCTGGATCGCCTTCTGTTTGTCCTTGGCCTCGCGCTCCTTCTCCTTCTGGAGTTTCTGGGCAACCGGGAGATCCTCGGGGGGAATCGGCGCCCCAACAGTCCCGCAACCGGCCATCATTCCCAAGAGCACAATAACTAACGTAGTTCGTGAACCGTGAAGCGCAAGAAGACTCTTTGCGATTAACGACGACCGGTCAACATTTGACGTCTGCAAGCGGATCACGTTTGACGCTTCACGCTTGCGCGCCGAAGCGCTTCAGCGCGCAGGCACGATTCACGACCTTAAAGTCAGGACTTTCTCCAATGCCTTGATCCGTGCCTCAACCCGTTTCCTGGCGGTGCCGCCGATCTGAGCCTTCCGCTCAATGGCCCCCTCCACGGTCACCACGTCCAGTGCGTCCTTCTCGAAACGGTCAGAAAAGGAGCGCAGATCAGCCAACGTCAGATCGCGGAGATCCTGTTTTCGATCAAGGCACCATCGCACGACCCGGCCAATCGTCACATGGGCCTGGCGGAACGGCACTCCCTTCGTCACAAGATAATCCGCCAACTCGGTCGCCAGCAAGTACCCGGAACCAGCAGCCTTTGCCAGCATGGCGCGGTTGACCGTCAGGCCCTTGATCAGTTCCGTTGAGACTTCCAGAGAGGCGACCACCGTACTCATGGCGTCGAACAATGCTTCTTTGTCCTCCTGGAGATCCCGATTGTAACTGAGTGGCAAGCCCTTCAAAGTCGTCAACAGGGCCAGCAGATGACCATAGACCCGCCCGGTCTTTCCCCGGACAAGTTCCGGTACGTCTGGATTCTTCTTCTGCGGCATCATGCTGCTCCCCGTGCAGAAGGAATCCGGCAGGTCCACAAACTGGAACTCCTGGGACGCCCAGAGCACCAACTCCTCGCTGAGACGGGACAGATGCATCATGACCATCGAGAGCGAGGCCAGCACCTCGATCGCGAAGTCCCGATCGGACACCGCGTCCAGGCTGTTCTCACTGACTTGGGTGAATCCCAATAACCGCGCCGTGTAGGTGCGGTCCACCGGATAGTTCGTACCGGCCAGCGCGCCGGACCCTAGCGGCATCACGTCCAGTCGAACCAGGGCATCCCGCACCCGTCCCTTATCCCGCTCGATCATCTCCACGTAGGCCAGCAGATGATGCGCAAACAAGACCGGCTGGGCTCGTTGCAGGTGCGTATAGCCCGGCATCACCACATCAAGATGTGCACGTGCCTTTTCCAGGAACACCCGCTGGAACCGACGCAGACTGTCGAGCAGAGCACCGAGGGCGTCCCGAAGATACAGGCGGACATCCAAGGCCACCTGGTCGTTTCGGCTGCGGCCTGTGTGCAGTTTGCCGCCGATCGGTCCGATCAGTTCCGTCAATCGCCGCTCGATCGCCATGTGAATATCTTCATCTTCCTCAGCAAACGAAAAGCGCCCCGACTCGAGCTCGCTCCGAACCTCCTCCAATCCGCGCAAAATCTGCGCGGTCTCTTTCCGGGACAGCACCCCGGCCCGCTCCAGCGCCTTGCAGTGAGCCACGCTGCCCTGAAGATCATAGGGGTACAGACGCCGGTCGAACGAGAGCGAGGAGGTAAATGTCTCCACCAGTCGATGGGTGCGATTGCGGAATCTACCGGACCAGGGCTTGCTGACTGGCTTAGCCGCGCCGGGCCGTTTTTGCTTTTTCGTCACGTTACCTTCCGATCAATGATGAGTGATGAATGACTAATTCCGGACACTGCCGTTCATCATTCAGCACTCCGCACTCATCATTTCTTCGAATCGCGGCGTTGGGCGCGGATCGCCAACCGCAGCGCATTCAGACGAATGAACCCTTCGGCATCCTTCTGGCGATAGGCCTCGTCCTCTTCAAAAGTGGCCAGGTCTAACCGGTACAGCGAGCGGTCCGACCGCCTGCCGACCACCGTGCAACTGCCCTTGTAGAGTTTGACGCGCGCGACGCCGCTGACGTCTTGTTGGGCCTCGTCGAAGGCTTTCTGCAGCATCTCTCGCTCCGGCGAGTACCAGTACCCGTAGTAAATCAATTCGGCGTATCGCGGGATGAGGCTGTCACGCAGATGCAGGACTTCACGGTCCATCGTGAGCGACTCCAACCCGCGATGCGCGACATGGAGAATGGTCCCCCCGGGCGTCTCATAGACGCCTCGAGACTTCATGCCAACGTAGCGGTTCTCCACCAGATCCACCCGCCCTACTCCATGCTCCCCGCCCAGGCGGTTGAGATAGGCGAGCAAGGTGGCCGGGCTCATACGCTTGCCGTCCACCGCGACCGGGTCGCCCCGCTCATACTCCATTTCGACAACGCGCGGTTTATTCGGCGCTTTTTCCGGAGACACCGTCATCTGGAAGATTTCCTCCGGAGGCTCTTCCCAGGGATCTTCTAGGATGCCGCCCTCGTAGCTCACATGGAAGAGATTCGGATCCGTACTGTAGGGTTTGGCTTTTGTGGCCGTCACCGGGATCCCGTGTGCCGAGGCATATTCGATGAGTTCCCGCCGTGACCGAAAGGCCCATTCGCGCCAGGGGGCGATGACCCGCACTTTCGGATCGAGCGCCAGGTACGTCACCTCAAACCGGACTTGGTCGTTTCCCTTGCCGGTCGCGCCGTGCGACACCGCGTCGGCGCCTTCTTTACGGGCGATCTCAATCTGGCGACGCGCGATCAGCGGCCTGGCAATGGAGGTCCCCAGGAGATAGCTGCCCTCGTATACGGCGTTGCCTCGCAGCATCGGAAAGACATGCTCCTTCACGAAGACCTCACGTAGGTCTTCGACATAAACCTTCGATGCCCCGACCGCCAGCGCCTTTGCCTTGACCGCTTTGAGATCCTCTCCCTGACCCAGATCGGCGCAGAAGGCCACGACCGTGCAGCCATGGGTCTCCTGGAGCCACTTGAGGATGACTGAGGTATCGAGGCCTCCGGAATAGGCCAGCACGACTTTTTTGATTGGCTCACGCCTCATTTTCTTTTCCTTCAGCAGAAGGCGGCTAGGGGCAATAGGCAATGGACTGGTGCTTAACAACAGTGCTGAGTTTTGAGTTATGAGTGCTGAGTTCTTGGTTTAAGAGCTTTGATCCAAGGCCTTGCGCTATCAACTCATAACTGAGACCTCATAACTTCTAAGCTCGGCTATCGCCCCTGGCCCCTTGCCTCTCGCCTCGAAAGTAGTTCAACCAGAATAGCCTTTTGCATATGCAGACGGTTCTCAGCCTGGTCCAGCACCACGGACTGGGGACCATCCAACACACCAGCGGTGATCTCTTGCCCTCGGTGCGCGGGCAAACAATGCATCACGATCGCATTCGGGCGGGCCTCCTTCAGCAGCCGTTCATTCAGTTGATAAGGCCCCAGAGCCTTCAGGCGACGCGACTGGTGACGCTCCTGTCCCATGCTGATCCAGACATCGGTATAGACGACGTCGGCTTCTTTGACCATGGCATGAGGATCCTCGCCAATCTGAATTATCCCTCCGGTCTGGTCCGCCTCCGAACGTGCACAGTCCACGATTCGCGGGTCAGGCTCGTATCCGGCTGGACAACCGAGGCTGATGGTCATGCCGGTTTTCGCAGCGCCCTCGATCAGCGAGTTGGCCACGTTGTTGCCGTCGCCGACATAGGCCAATTTGAGGCCCTTCAAGCTGCCCTTCTTTTCACGGATCGTGAGCAAATCGGCAAGCGCCTGACAAGGGTGGCACAGATCCGTCAGCCCGTTGATCACAGGAATAGTGGCCTCCCGCGCCCACTCTTCGACGGTCGCGTGGTCATAGGTTCGGACCACGAGCGCGTCCAGGTACCGGGACAGAACCCGAGCCGTGTCCGCGATACTTTCGCCCCGGCAGAGTTGGATGTCCCTGGCGGAGAGGAACAGCGCTTGCCCCCCGAGCTGATTGATGCCGGCTTCAAACGAGACCCGAGTCCGCGTCGATGGCTTTTCAAACAACAAGCCAAGGGTCGCTCCCGCCAGGCGCTGATGGAGCACGCCTCCACGCTGCAGGGCTTTGAGTTCCTCTGCCAATCGCAGCAGATGCGCCACCTGGCCTCTGGGAATCGCTCCTACCGTCAGGAGGTCTTTCCCAAATGAACGCCCGAACGAACGAAGAGACGCTTGGCGAGTTACACGGACAGACCGTCCGGTCATGCCAGCCTCCTTTAAACCCGCTTGATCAGAACCTGAGACAGCGTATCCAAGAGCCGATCAATCTCGTGCTGGGTGATGATGAGAGGCGGGACAAACCGCAATACTCGTTCCATCGTGCAGTTGATCAAGAGCCCACGGGCCAGACAGTCGTCCACGACCGGGTTCCCCTCGATCGTGAGCTCCATGCCTTGCAGCAAACCTAGGCCGCGCACGTCCTTGACGATGTGGAGACGGTCCTTAAGGTCAAACAGGCCCTTGGCCAAATAATCGCCCATGCGGCGGCTCTGTTCCAACACCCGACCCTCGAGCAGCACTCGCAGGACGGCGAGAGCCGCCGCGCAGGACAGAGGATTCCCGCCAAAGGTGGAGGCATGTGCTCCCGGCGAGAACGCAGCGGCGACTTCGTCTGTTGCCAGACAGGCGCCGATCGGCACTCCCCCGCCGAGTCCCTTGGCCAGCGTCATGATGTCCGGGTGGACTCCCAACTGCTCATAGGCAAACAGCGTTCCGGTTCGTCCCATGCCGGTCTGGACTTCGTCAAATACCAGCAGGACATCGTGCTGGCGACACAGTTCGCGCAGGCCTTTGAGGTAGGTTCGATCAGCAACGTGGACACCACCCTCCCCCTGGACCGGTTCCAGCATGACCGCCGCGGTCTTGCTGCTCAGCGCCTTCTCCAGTTCAGGCAAATCGTTCAAGGGGACATACCTGAAGCCGGGAACCAGCGGCTCGAACCCTTTCTGCACTTTCTCCTGTCCGGTAGCGGTCAAGGTCGCCATCGTCCGGCCGTGAAAAGAGTTCAGCATGGTAATGATCTCGTACCGGTCCGGGCCGTGCTTCTGATGGGCGTATCGTCGAGCCAGCTTGATCGCCGCTTCGTTAGCCTCTGCCCCGCTGTTGCAAAAGAAGACTTTCTTGGCGAACGAATGGTCCACCAAAGCCTTGGCGAGCTTCACCTGGGGCTCGGTGTAATAGAGGTTCGACGCATGCAGGAGGTGCTGCGCCTGCTTTTGGATGGCCGCGACTAGGTCAGGATGCGCATGCCCCAGCGTATTGACGGCGATCCCAGCCACAAAATCCAGATATTCGCGGCCTTCCAGATCGTAGACTCGGCTGCCGCGACCGCGCACGATGGAAATCGGTGAGGGAGCATAGGTAGGCATCAGAACCCGTTCTGTCTCCCGTCTCAAGTCCTCGGTCGGCATGGCACACGTATCCCCGCGTTAATTAGAGGAAGCTAGCACATCAATTGCAATGAAAGCAACATGAAACACCTCGACAAGATTCTCTATCCTGCTCTCACCATTGAGAAAACCCGCCGCTCCCTCACTTGAGCCACCGGTTTAACAATGTTATAAGCTCAGGCGATGAAAGCTTGCGCAGGGTGCGAAAAGGAGAACCCCGATGACGCCCTCTTCTGCCACCACTGTGGGATGGCCTTCGCCGCCGGCGCAGTACAGTCTCCGGCTGAAGAGGTCCGACTCTGGCGAGCCTTCATCGGCCCCAGCAAGGCGATCCTCTTTTCCTTCAACAGCGGCTGGTCCTGGCAAAGCGCGGAGACCCATTACCTGGAAACATTTCAAAAGTTCTCGCTCGGCCCCACATCACGGTTTGCCCTGACCTGGCACTGGTCAGCCTTCTTGCTCGACCCGTTCCTCTGGTTCCTGTACCGCAAGATCTATCTCTACGCGCTCGTGTACGCGATCGGGCCAGTGCTGTCAGCCTATTTCACCGGTGACGTCACGGTTGGGATCGTCTGGCGCATCATGGCGGGAAGCAGTGCCAATTACATTTACTATTGGCACGTCAGGGATCACCTGGCCACAATCCGCAGGAAGGATGGTCTGGATCACTCAGCCCGGGAGCGACTCCTCCGGGACCTGGGCGGGGTCCAACCCTACGTCCTGTGGCTGGGCGTCGCGCTGCACGTCCTCCTTCTAGTCCTCGTGATCGGGGCGATTCGTGAAGGTCTGCTAGAAGGGGGAAGATGATGGCTGGATACCGTCACCGTCCCGGCTGGGGCGAGCGGGACACCTGCCAGGCAAACCAGGATCGGAACCATTCAATATCATGCTGGTAGGCGGCACCGGTCGGTTCGGCGGCGCCTTTCTGCTCCAGCTGAGTGTAGGTGCGAGGCCAGTTCTTTTGCCACCAGGATTTCAGCTCATCCGCGACATAGGGTAGCCCACTGGGCTGACTGATGTCGGCAGCAACAATCATCTCGGCGATGAGTGGCCAATACCGGTCTTTCCCCAATCCCAGCGCCCTGAAATGTTCGCGAAGCAAAAAGACGACCCATAATTCGGCACTGTGTTTCTTGTTGTGTTTGAACGGCTGAGTCTGCCGCAAGGGAATCGGGTCGAAGTTTTTGATCACCGACGTATAGTCGGGCCCGCCGTAACTCCCTGCCACCTCGGCGATTCCTTCCAGCATACGCGCCAGCTCTACTTCGACGACCGGTCTGGCTTGGGGCGATTCGACGGCCGAATTCGCGCTCAAGGGATTTGAAGCGGTCAGCAGCTCGATCAGCGGCTTGAGCTCGCGGAGACGGGCCACCGCGCTCTTTAAGATCTGCTCGGATTCGAGCCAATAATCCTGGTCGTTCTTGGACAAGCGCTCCCGACCAGGCGGCGGCAAGACCGGCTGAATCCAATAGCGAAGCAGCACAAAGAGAATATAATTCACGTCTCCTCCCATCCGTTGGACTCGTTCAAGTACGTGCCCCTGGCCCAGCGCCTGCTTGAAGAAGAGCTGGGTGCGCTCGACCACGCCAACGCGTCGAGCCATGTCGGTCCACCACCGTTCCAGGTCTTGCCAGGGCTGTTCCTGCGGCGGTCGATGCGATGACATGCTGGAGCTCCAGCGACGGGCGGAAAGAGAAGCCAGTGCCGTTCCAACATGATCGTCCAAATTGACGGATCTCCCTCCTCACCCAACCCTTTCCCCTTAAGCGGAGAGGACTCAGATGAGGAGGTGTGAGGCTCGCCGCAAATAGTTGGAACGGCACCAGCGGCATGGTACTGTCTGTGGGGGGTGATTGCAAGGAGCGGAGATTGGGGCGGCTGGGCTAGATCTCGTGCTCGCGCGACGCGCACACTCAGAAGGTGCCCGGTGGACGGCCGCATTAGGGATCACTCCAGCCACCCCAGTAGAGGAGAGAGGAAACACAACGCAGGATCCCCGCAGTGAAGGGCAGCCCTACCGTCCCACGAAGGGAGAGGAGAAGGACCGTCGTTGCGTGCGGCGTCTTTCCCGTCGAGAGCCTCTGGGTCGAACGACGCGACAGACGCGGAGCGCTATTGACGCGATAAACGCTATCGACGCGACGACCCACTTGCGCGAGGGTGGTTGCTTACGTATCCTGTGACAACGAGAGAGGGAGGCGTGAGAGATGGCCCGCATGGTGTTGTTGCGGCATGGCGAATCGCAATGGAATTTGGAGAATCGTTTTACGGGATGGGTGGACGTCCCTCTCTCACCGAAAGGCGAAGAGGAGGCACGGGCAGCGGGGCGCAAGCTGATCGGATTCCGATTCGATCGCGCCTACGTTTCGGTGCTGAAACGAGCCATCGACACCTTGAGAATCGTGCTTGAGGGGATCGGCCAGACCGACATCCCGATTGAAAAAGACCAGGCGCTCAACGAGCGCATGTACGGCGAGCTGCAGGGACTCAACAAGGCTGAAACTATCGCCAAGTTCGGCGAGCACCAGGTGAAGCTCTGGCGTCGCAGCTACGACGTTCGCCCGCCTGGAGGCGAAAGCTTGAAGGATACAGCCGAGCGGGCCCTCCCCTATTATGAGCGCCGCATCAGGCCGGATCTTATGGCTGGAAAAACCATCCTTGTCACCGCTCATGGCAACAGCCTGCGGGCGCTCGTTATGCATCTGGACCGACTCTCCCATGAGGAAGTCCTCGAGCTCAACATTCCGACCGGCGTGCCGCTCCTGTACGAGTTCAATTCGTCCGGAGCCGTGCTGACTCACCGGTATCTTTGATCAATCAGGCCTGCTAGTGCCGTTCCAACCAATCCCGTTCTAACGCCGTGGAACGGGACTTGTTTCCCCCAATAAATGCACGGAAGCGAGTCGGTCGCGGTGGCGATAAGGTGGAACGGAACTAGTCCGTCAGTTTTATGTTCTGCGCCAATTCGCCGAGCTCATCCACAGGGATCTCGTCAATGAGCAAGGCCAAGGCCCTCTGGCGATCTTCCGTCCGTACGGCCCCGGTTTGCTCCATGATCGCGGCGGCCTCTGTAGCCACCGCCACGGGAGCGCCGCCCTCCCTGATGATCTCATCATAGGTCAGGTGTCGCTCTTCCATCTCTTCGAAGTAGCGCTGCGCGTTTTGCCCAGCCTGCCCCAGGGTCGTCTCCCAATTTCTGAGGACGCACTGCTGAAACTCATCGAAGACACGCGTCGCGTCCCTGACCGACACATGAGCGCGCAGGGCCCATCGGGCCCAGAACAGGCTCAGAGTGAGAATCTCACGCGTGATCTGCTGAATCTGCTCACACGAGGCCTCCATCCCGTAGTCTTCAAGCGTGCTGAGCGACACCGCGCACGGCATGATGTGGAAGAGAGCTTCCGCCGCTTGCCCGGGGGTGTGTCCTGACGGCACAAAACCACCTCGTACGGAATTGAGAGAATCAGCATAACGCATTCGCGTAAGTCCCAACAAGCCTCGCGTCATCGCGTCGAGCGCGCCGATAGCGTCTATTGAGTCGTTGCGTCTGTGGCGTCCTTAGGATCTTTCGCGATGGACGCGACAGACGCCGCACGCGATAGACGCATAGACGCAACGACGCGTCGGCTTGTGACACAAGGAGGTGTGTGATAGAGTCGCGCGCGATTGCCTGGCGAGGAGGGGAAAGCCTATGAACATCAGACCAATGAAGAACGCGATCCGCAGTAGAAAACTATTGGCTGCGCTGTTGGCCGTCGCCTGGCTGGCAGCCAGCGAAGGAGTTGGGCAGGCCCAGGAAAATCGATGGGGGTTCGGGACCGACGTCGGTTTTCTAAGCGGGACCGTGAATGGGACGGTGTTCGCCTTGGGTTTTAACGCGGACTATTATCTGGATCGGTCCTTTTCCATTGGCCCCATGCTCCTGCTGACCCCCGTGGGGGATCTCACTCAGATTGCTATGGCCGGCGTCGCTCGCTACCACTTCCGAACGGGAGCTTTCAACGTGGTGCCGTTCGCCGGATTTGGTCTCGTGCATGCCGACCTCGATCGCGGCTCCGGACCAGGTCGCATTGACAAGAACGACACGAGTCACTACATTCCGCTTGGCGTGACCGTGGAGTACCAGGTCGTTCCCACACTCGCGCTTGCCAGTACGATCATGCTCAATCTCCACGACCTTGACCTGGATCCTCCCATTGAGCGCGATCGCACAAGCATCGCCGTGATGTTCGGATTCCGGTTCGGCCCCTGAGCTTGTGCTGCTGAGACGGGAAGGCCGGAAGAGGATTCACATCCTCTTCCGGCCTTCTGCGTGACCAGACCACCCCCGCACCCAGCAGGCGCAGCAGTGTTATTTGCTGAACCTGACCACGATTGCGCCCATCAAATCGCCCTGCTTGAAATTCTTTCTGGGGCTGTCCGGATGAGCGTTATGACAGTCCGCGCAGGATTGGACGATCGCAAAGTCCGCCGCCAGGCCCTTAAACTGATTGCCATCTGCGAACGTGAGTACCTTCAGCTGCGGGTCTGCCTCCATTTTTTTCAATGCATCGGCTTCAGCCTGCGTTTTGGGAAGGTTGGATTTATAAATCGGGGTGAGCCCGATCAAGCCAAGCTCAAAGTCCTTCAGTTCGGCACCTGCCGCTTTCACAAACTGAGCGGGTAGCATAATGGCGTGGTCATCCTTCGTCCAGTTCTCGTTCGGTTTGATGCCTGCCTTCTTGGCCTGATCGATGATCTGTTTGACATACACCGTCCGAAAAGCCTTGACCGTTGCGAGAATATACTTCGCCATCGCCTCCTGGGATATGTCAGCGGCAAGTCCCAAGGGGACTGCCACTGCCAATAACACCGCTACGATCGCTGTCTTGACCGCGACCCTCCGTCCCATATGAGCCTCCTGGGTGCAAGATGGTTGATCAGGCTGGGCCGTCGCACAGGCCAGTCAGCTACTCCTTTTCGATATCCTTGTCAAGGTGAGTTCTGAGGCGATTATGTTGCACTTGACACCTGTATTCCTACTCTCTTACAATCGATTCGATGTCCGGTCAAGCTATACGAGAACTGCTTTGGGCGGCGTTTCAGCTTAGCGGATACGAAAACGCTGGGATGGCGGTCATGGTGATCGTCATCGTACTTGTTTTGGTGTGCTGGCTGTATGGTCGTCCATCGTTAGAGAAATGGCTCTCACGACGTTGGGGAAGAAAGAAATCGACAAAACGTGTAGCTAACGTCGTTGCTTCATTTACCACAGTTCTTATTATGGCCGGACCTGCTATCTTTTATACATCGACACTACCAGCACTCAGCACTTCACCTCCTCGCTTGGCTACTTATATCAACGGTCATCCCCTCGAAGGGTACAGAATGTCGGTCCCCGTGAAGAAAATTGGTGACAATCCAATTGGCTTTGCCTTCTCGACCGGCCAATTTGAAGTGCGAGAAGAGGGAAGAAAAACAAGCGTTCAACTCAGTCCGATCCGCCTACGCCTTTCGCAAGAAGGACTAGTTTGTTTTTCGCCATGTACTGGACTGGTAGAACCTGGCGACAGGGCATACCCAAGCGTCACACACTTTCATGCTGTCTCTGTCGCTCCAGGGGACAAAACGTTTTTACCCTCAATGGAATTTCACTCAACAGTACGTCCAGCCAAGGAGATCAGCGCGATTCTGGAATTAGGGTACGGGACATCGGACCCATTAAAAGTGCATTTTACAATCGTGGCCGATGGCCCATATGACTGAATGTCTCACATCTTTTTCTTTGTCTTGTGTTTCTTCACTATTTTCTTGGCTCGTTGGGGATTCGTTTTTATCAGTGCATTGATGGCTTCTTCAAAACTTAACGGAAAGAGCGACACCGGCTTCGCTTTGGGCATAGGTCGCCTCCAAATGGCAAGCGTAATTGGACGTTCCTCGCTTCGTATTTCATCTGAGCACGTTTCAGCGGGGGCGTGCTCAGCATCCTGCTACGACCGCCTCAAAGATGTTAGGATCCGTCCGATTGTTATGCCGAAACGAAAATTCCGCCAAGTACAGCGGCAGATACGCTTTGCTGACGTTGTGGAACGTGCCGACCACGCCGCGCTTCAACAGACTCCAAAAACTTTCCAGGTTATTCGTGTGGATATTGCCCCGCACGTATTCGTGCTTGGCATGATTCACAACGGCGTGCGGATAGGACTGGCTCAGTCGGCTATACCCTGGGGCTTCATCGGTAGCGACCAGAGACACTTTGTCAGCGACGGTCTTTTTGACAAATTGGCTCAGCGTCAGACGGTCCGTGTTCTCGATCAGTTGGCACACCACATTGCCCTTCCTGGAAATCGCGCCGATCACGGTGGCCTTCTGGCCTTCCTTGGCATTGTGCTTCTTTTTACTCCAATGGCGGTTTTTATCACTCCCGCCGATAAAGGTTTCATCAACTTCCACTTCACCCATCAGTTTCGGAAAAGTCGTGTCTTTCATCGCGGCCCGGATGCGATGGCACATATACCAAGCCGTGCGGTAGTCACCGCTTCCAATCTGGCGGTGGATCTGCAACGCGCTAATTCCCTTCTTGCTCTGCGTCATCAAATAAATCACCTGAAACCACGTCCGCAGAGGATAGTTGGTGTTCTCAAAGACCGTCTTGGTGATGACCGAAAAGCGATAGCCGTTCCGTCCGCCACATCGGGCTTGCTTACAGACCCAATGGAATGGACGGGCTTTCAGCGCGTACACTTTCTCGCTCTGACAGCGCGGGCAGTGTACGCCGTTCGGCCATCGCTTGTCCTGCAAAAACTGCTTGCAGGCGTCTTCGGTGGCGAAGCGGTTCATCAAAGCGGTCAAGGTGAGCGTCGGCTTGGTGGTCATGGTGTCCTCGCTTTCTGTTGAGGACACTCTAGCAGATTACAATGCGGGTGTCAAGTGCAACATAATAGCCAGTTCTGATCTGGTCTCGTTCCGCAGGCGGATGGCACCGAGGGAAACGACAGGAAGGATTAAAACGACTGGGGGCCGTGCCTCAATTGGGGCAGCATCTTGAAGGGACCGGGAAACACCACCTGATGCCCACGATCCAATCGATGTCGATCCTGGCCAGAGAAACCTCCGCGGACACACCAGTACCCGCGTATTCCGCTCTTCCCATGGAGTGCGATATCTCCCACGAAGAAATCGACCGCGTAGGCACTGGCGGGGTCGGCAGAATACGAGGTCCCTGACCAGTATGGGGCTGCTTTCACGTCGCGAAAGGGATGACCGTTCGGTAATCTCGGGCTCGCCGGCCCTGCTTTGACAGAGGGGTCTACGAGGCTCATCAACTCGTAGAATGAGGGCAATCGCCACCCCTTGTGCCCCCCCACAGACTTGATCGCGCACCGCACGGGAGCGCTGGTCCACTCAGCCCCTGTTGGACTTGGAGATCGCTCCCAGACAAGCTGGGTTTCATTGTCCAGGACCGCCTCGCTGTTCAACTCCTTCAGGACCGTAAACCGCAGGTCCTGATTTTCAACCTTGGTCTCCCAGCCCTGGAGTTCGACCGCATCGGCTCCTACCGCGACAAGCGCCAGACGGAGCAGTGCAAGCATAGCCCCCCGGAGGTATACGTGCCGCACCAGTTGCACAGCCTTTCTCTTCCTGAACTATGGCCTTGGTGGCAAGATCGTCAGAGAGAAAAGCAATAAGTAGGCCGCCGAGACTCGCGAGACGGCTTTCCTCATGTCAGGACCACAATCCACACAGGAAGGGGCCCTAAATAGTGGGATTTCCGTCATCATGCTGATGCACAGAACCGCATCCCCACAACACACCGGTGCCCGAGGCTGGTACCCTCCCCTGTCAGTCTTGCCCCAATTTGTACGGGTATCACAAATCATGGGCATTTATTGCCCGGGAGAAAGAGCGTTGATGAGGGCCCTTTCCAAGGGGGGTGTCGTGGCGAGGGCCTGTAAGAAGGCGGGAGCAGGAAAACGAGATCGGAGAAGACGGCCGTTACCTGATCATCTCACACTACATAATGCTGCCAGGTCGCCAGCGCAGGCCGATGTTGAGGATGTGCTGCAAGAGGACCCGGTAGGGAATGCCGGCCCGTTCAGCCGACTCGGCAAAGTCCTCGTCGTGAGCGATCTGGGGGTTGGGGTTGGCTTCCAGGACATAGACCGTTCCATTCGGGTCGAGCCGGAGATCGATGCGCGCGTAGCCGCTGAGTCCGAGGATGCGAAAGACGCGCTTCGCGATGTGTTGGATCTCCCCGGCCATGCCGTTCGGAAGATCTTTCGCCTCTCCGGACGTGATGCCGTACTTGGTTTGATACTTACGGCTCCACTTGACCCGCTGGGTGGCAATGCGCCGACACTCCTCGGGCATTTGGTCCATGATCAGCTCCCAGACCGGCAAGACTTGCAACTGCCGATTCCCCAGGACGCCCACGTAGAGTTCGCGGCCCTCGATGTACCGTTCCACGAGGGCACCGGTTCCCACGCTGCTATGGATGAAAGCGACCCGCTCCTTGAGCTTTTCGTCATCCTCCACGATCGAGGCCTGTGATATGCCGAGGGACGCTTCCTCGGAGACCGATTTCACGATCAAGGGGAATTCCAGACGCTTCGGCCGTTTGATTGTCTCGCCCAAGGGACAGACGAAAAAGTCAGGGCTGGGAATTCGGTGGTAGGACAGGACCTTCTTGGCCAGGCTCTTGTCGCGAGCCAACATCAAGCCGCGTGGATTGCAGCCGGTATAGGGTATCCGTAAGAGCTCGAGGTAGGACACGACGTTTTGATCATAGACTGCGACCCCGTCGAACTCCTCGAGGAGGTTGAAGGCGATCTGCGGTTTCCTCTCTTCGATCGCCTTTCGAATCACGGCCAGGTCATTGCGCAGGCCCAGGGGTGACACCTCATGCCCCATGTCGCGGAGTGTCGTGACGATGTCATACTCCGTCTTCCACTCGACGGTCGCGAGATCCACGCCTTCCCCTGGCTTCTCCGGCGGGATCAGGTCTTCGTGCATGAGCGCCAGGACGGAGAGTTTCTTCATAGGGCGACCCGGTGACGACCGCTATGCAGATAGTTCATCGTTTGCACCGTGAGGAGGATCGTGAAGTCCAGTTTCGCCTGGTCTTCCGGTACAGCCAGCCGCAAATTCAGCTCCCGGCATCGTGAGATCATGGATTCCAAGACTTGATCGATCGTGTATTGATATTCTCCGGTCCAGTCTGCCACCTTGCGGCGGACTTCCTTCCGGACGCGACTCAAAAAGTTCGCCGCCGTCTTGTTGACCTTGAACTCAGGCGAGTCCGAGAAGAGCCGCCTGAGATCTCGGTCATAAAAGGTCGGGTACACCAATCCATAGTGCTCCCGTTTCGCCTTGTAGTGCTCCCGCAGGCTTTTCTGCAGACCAGAGAGAGGATCAACGCGTTGTTCCGAGGTGACCGGAGGGGAAGTGCCGGCGATCTCGCGCATCAGGCCATCCATGTATTCCAGTTTCTTCAGAGCCGGCCAGCCGACATACCGTTCACGCCACATGGATCCAGGGGTCAACCAGACCGCAAAGGTCTCCGCGAAATCCTCGTCTGGGTGGCTTTGCGAGTACCACATGTCGAGGTGCAGGACAAAACTCTTGCTGTAGGGTTTGGGAGAATAGTAGTCGGGGTAAGATCTGGAAGACTTGCCGAAAATCTGCTGACGCTGCCGGCGCCGCCGTAAGCGGTAGGCGTTCTCGATCGCGTGGCCGGTCTCGTGCCTGAGAATGCGCATGCACCACTCTGGGGTGCCGCCTTCCACCTCGAGCATCTGGTTGAGCTCAAGCTTGGCCAATCGTGGATGGACCAGGTAGAAGGGAATGGCGATCCCGGGGACCCCGTCCGGAGTGAACCACTCATCCGACAGCCAGACATGCGGTCGAAAGAGAAGGTGCTGGGATTCCAGCTCGCCGGCAAGTTGCCGGAGCTGTTCTTCAACGGGACTGCCCTCGATGTTCACCGGCAGATCGCACAATTTGACGTCCAGGAGCCTCTCATCAGGCCACGTCACCCAGTCCTGCTCCAGCCTACGCCTCGCACCAGGCGGCTCATTCACGATGGGAGCGCTCGCTTCGGTCGTCTTATCCACAGGGTCGATTTCCTTCCAGGAGCTCTATAATGTAAATCGCCATCAGTATAGCACCGAGCGTGCGTCACTTGAATCTGGACACCTATTGACACCCGATGCTCCTCCAGGGCATCTGAATTGCCCTACCCTCCGAAGTAGAGCAGGCCAGGGTCTCATGCGCATGCTTGATCAAGGTTCTGAATCCCTTTAAGCTGTCCTCCGGAAATGCAGCAAGGCCTGACTCGGTTGAGGGAGAGTGCGGGGTGTGAGTTACTTCATAGTTGCCGCGTTCACAATCAGGCATAATTCTAGCAACGACATGATCACGGAGAGCGAAGAACCAGAATAACAGTCCCCGTCGACGCATGGCCGGCCGTGAAGGTCGACCTCGCAGGGACAACAGACAGGAGGACGACCATGAAACACCTCAGGCTGACAGCCTGCTGGATTATCACAGGGTTTACATTGTGCCTGCCGCTTTCCGTACCGGCTGCAGACCAGCCCTCCATCACGGAGGGTCTCAATGCTGATCAACGAGCAGAGGCCTCGCTCACCAGCGATCGGCCTGCCAAACCGCCGGCCTCACAGACGCTCACTCCTATGGTGGACACCAAACCCGATCGACGGATCGTGAAAGGAGCAGGGACGCGCGGGATATGTGGGACCTTACCAACGCTTGCGGCCCTCGCCCCCTATCCGACTGGGCCGACCGCGCATGATCAGCCATCGCTTTATTGGTTTATCTCGACAGCGGTCAGTCACCCGATCGAATTCAGCCTGATTGACGAAGATGAAAACGTCCCCAGGCCCTTGTTTGAAACTCGCATTGCTCCTCCGGTGCAGCCAGGCGTCCATCCGATTCGGCTAGCGGACTCGGGGGTGCGACTGGAGCCGGGAAAACGATATGAGTGGTCTGTCGCGGTGGTGTGCGACGCAGAGCGCCGCTCCAAAGACATCTTTGCGATGGGCGTTATCGAACGAGCCAAGCGCTCAGACGAGGCCGGGCTCTGGTACGACGAAGTGATGGCGATCTCCGACCTGATCGAGGCAGCCCCGACCGATATGAATCTTCGTCGAAAACGGGCTTCGCTGCTCAAGGAAGTGAAGCTGTCAGATGTGGCAGCCTATGACCTCCGCACCGTGGCCGGAGTGTCACGCTGAAGCGGTGCTCCGGCGGAGCATCGCCAGCGACCGGGCCCTCTGAAAGACATGGCCGCCGCGGATCAGGTAGGTTTGAGGCCATAACGATTCCTTTTCTTGATCAACCCTTGCCGGCTCAAGCCGAGCGCCTTGGCGGCTTGGAGTTGATTCCCCCGAGATTGGCGGAGGGCCTCCGCGATCAGGCGCTTCTCCAATTCTTCGACGGCCCCTTTCAACGAACCGCCAGGTTCTGTCGAGGAAACTCCCCCTTCATGGAAGGCCGCCCGAATCGTGTCGGACAAGTCCTCTTCGCCGATCATGGTCCGACGAGTCGAGGCCACGAGTCGTCTGATCTCATTCTCTAATTCCCGCACATTGCCAGGCCAGTCGTACTTTGTCAGGCACCGTTGCGCTCCCGCGCTCAGCTTTTTGGGAGCCGCTCTCATCTCTTGAGAGTATTTCCGCAAAAAATAATTCGCGAGCAACGGGATGTCTTCCCGAACCCGCCGCAGCGGAGGCATGTGAATCGTCACGACTTTCAGGCGAAAGTATAGATCCTGGCGAAACGTCCCGGCGCGGATGGCATTGTCCAGGATCGCATTGGTCGCCGCGATGACGCGGACATCCACCGGGATGGAGGTCCGACCCCCAACCCGCTCCAGCACCCGTTCCTGCAAAACACGCAGCAGTTTGACTTGTGCCGCGAGCGTCAGGTCGCCGACCTCATCCAGGAACAAGGTCCCTCCGTGAGCCTGCTCGAATTTTCCAATGTGACGCTTTACACCTGTGGCCACACCCTCTTCAATTCCGAACAGTTCGCTCTCCACCAGATTCTCGGGAAGCGCCGCGCAGTTGATCGCCACAAACGGGCCCCTCGCCCGAGGGCTATTGTAGTGTAGGGCCTTGGCCACCATCTCCTTGCCGGTTCCTGTCTCCCCCGTAAGGAGGATATAGACCGTGCTATCGCGGATCTGGTCAATCAGCCTCACGATGGCCTGGATCGGCTCACTGGTCCCAATGATGTTCTGAATGGAGAATCGCCCTTCGACCTCTTTCCACAACTGGGAATTCTCGACCTGCAACTTATCCAGGCGCTGCTTCAAGGCCTGCAAGGTGGTCGCAGTCTCAATCGCAATGGCCGATTGCGCTGCCAAGGCCTTCGCGATCTCTTCATCGTCTCTCGTGAAGTGCCCGCGCTTCTTGTTGAGCGCCTCGATGACGCCAAGAGTCTCTCCAGACGGCGAGCGGAGCGGAGCGGCTAAGACGCTCTTGGTGCGATACTTCGTGTGTGCATCCACCGAGGGGTAAAACCGCTGATCCTGCTGAGCATCGGCGACGTTGATCAATTGCCCCGTCATGACACAGGCACCGACGATCCCAAGGCGGGCGTCGAGCCGGATTGATTGGCCATCCAACGTGACCTGCGACAGCAGCTCGCACCGCTCCCGATCCAACAGGAAGATGCTGACTCGATCGGCACTCATCAGCCGAGCCCCCTCGCGCGCGATCATTTCCAGAAGCGCCGGCACGTCCCGTTCCGCCATCATTTTTTCACAGACGGCCCGCACCTCAACCAGTTGCCTGTCCAGAGATCCACCCTCCGGCAGCGGTTCATCTCGTCGCGATCCCATGTCCTTTCCCCACCAGACAGACAGGGCAAGCTGCGAATATCTTTAGATATGTCGCGGCGTTTCGACCGCACCTCCTATCACGGCCTCCATGGAATGTCAACGTTGTTGACAGGCTGACAACGACGTTCACAGCCTCATAAAACCCGCATGGAGACTGCGCAGAAAGCCAATCGGCTGGATGCGTCTGTCCACGACGTAGAGGCGCAACGGCCACCTGGTGCTGCCGCAACGGGCCCCAGCACAGGTTCTCTTCATCGAGAACCTTGGCAAACGCCACGTCAGTCAAGGGAATCACGGCTGCAGCGTCCGAGGGGCCGGGATGGCATCCAGATTGCGATATGTCTCTCTGCGCACAGTCGAAGCGATCAAAGGAACCGGAAGGATGGAGGGACGATTGATGTTGGTGCTCATGATGCTGGTCGGATTCATGCTGGTCGGATGGGTCTATAGCTGGGTCGTAGCACTGATGCTCGGAGACAGCAAGGGCTTGTAATGCAGAAGAGGAAAGAAAGTTCGCGACAGATTCCCTAATAGGCAAGATCCTGCCGCGAGCTTCTGCGGGGCGAGGAGGTGGCTTATGCCTCGGATCTGTTCAAACCAGGCTGAACTGGCCATCCAGGAAAGGTCCAAGCCTTTAAT
>Ga0209376_1002092_pt1 | contig 19242 bp, 17 predicted proteins | sample GraSoiAngelo_134_FD_185891 | JGI IMG/M metagenome (GOLD analysis project Ga0209376, IMG submission 185891) | Grasslands soil microbial communities from the Angelo Coastal Reserve, California, USA - 14_0929_05_30cm (SPAdes) (version 2) | ecosystem: Environmental > Terrestrial > Soil > Grasslands ... | reverse complement strand
TGACTGGTCCATGGTCCGTCATGATCCGGTCCTCCTCACTTGGCTAGGCAGTCTTCTTTTCCGCGAACTTCCTATACATAATCGGCACCAGGGCCAGCAGGCCCAAGAGCGTGAAGGCCAGCAGGACATTGGGCGATGCGATCTCTTTGAGTGAGTTGATCATCCCGAGCTGTCGGCCGGCATAAGCGAACACGAAGCTCCCGGGGATAATGCCGATCGCCGTGGCTGTGACGTAGGTGGCCAGACTGACCCGCGTTAAGCCCGACACCAGGTTGACGATGAAGAACGGAAACAGCGGAATCAACCGGAGCGTCATGAGATAGCTGAAGGCGTTCTTCGAGAACCCCTCCTGAATCGGGGCAATCCGCTCCCCAAACTTGCTCTCCACCCAGTCGCGCAACAGATACCGAGCGGCCAGAAACGCCAGCGTGGCGCCGGTCGTCGCCCCGAGATTCACGAAGACCGTTCCCAGCACGCTTCCGAACAGGAAACCGCCGGCCAGGGTGAGGATCGCGGCTCCGGGCAAGGAGACCGCGACCACGACACAGTATATGGCGATGTACAGGGCAACGGCCAAAGCAAAGTGTTGGTTCGTAAAGGCCAGCAGGGCGTCACGGTTTGATTTGAGGGCCTCCAATGAGAGGTACCGCCCGAGGTCGAAATAGAAAAAGGCCCCGATGGCGGCGGCGAGCAGCAATAGGATCACGATCTTCCCGCGATTCGACGAGGAAGCTGGAACCGAGGTGGGGACGGTCGCATCACGATTCATGGTGGTGGTCTCCTAGAGTCTGAGTATTGTAAGCCGACTGGCCGAGGATTTCATGTGGTCACCGTAGATTTCTTACCAGCCTCTTCATGCGGAGCGACCAGTGGTCAATATTGCCTCGCGGGACGGCGCCGATGGACGTAACAGGATTCTTTCCTGACCGTGCAGGGAGGAGAAGGGTCAGAGTGTGCAAAGATTGATGATCACAGGGCTGGAACGGCGTGAGCGGCGGGTGTGGAAGAACCTAGCCTATACTGGTCCCCCAGAGTTCTTGAAGACGTTGCGCGCGCCCGCAGTTGTACTTGTATAACTTATACCGCAACGGGTTCTTCTGGGAGAAGTTCTGATGATACTCCTCCGCCGGGTAGAACTGCGAGGCCGGCACGATCTCGGTGAGGATGGGCCCTCGAAAAGGCTTGGATTTCTCCACCGCCTTCTTTGACTCCTCGGCGAGGCGCTTCTGGGTCTCGTCATGGTAGAAGATGGCGGAACGATACTGGGTCCCCTTGTCACAGAATTGCCCACGTGGGTCCGTCGGATCGATGTTCCGCCAATAGAATTCCAGGAGCTTGCTGTAGGTGACTCTTGCTGGATCGTAGATGACCTCGACCGACTCAGCATGTCCCGTTTCGCCTGCCGACACTTCCTCATAGCTCGGGTTTTGCTTTTGGCCCCCCGTATAGCCCGAAGTGGCAGAGACCACGCCGTCCACCGTCTCGAAAACCTCCTCCATGCACCAGAAGCAGCCACCGGCGAACGTCGCCTTCCCCAATTGGCGATCGCCCGCAGCGTGGCCGGCATCCTTCGCGGCGGCTGCCGCCGCCGCCAGGAGCATGGTGCCCAGGAACAGGTTGAATAGGGTCCGACTCTTCATCATCGCCCTCAGTGTCCTGCGATCAGAACCGGTTGTCAACTCCCCCAAAGGTTGCAACGAACGCCAACGCCCTCTTGCGCAATCACGCAGGAACGCCGGTCTTGCCGGTCAAGTGCCGGGAGGCGGCCGGAATGAACAAGCAGGGCAACCCCCCCCAGGAGAGCGGCAAGGCGATCGGGCTCAACTGAATGGTCCTCGCTCAGAGGAGATCGTTACAGGCAGACTCTGGAAGGAGCTTGCTTGGACCCTCAGTGGTAACTGGGGACGAGACGAGCGGGAGAGAAAAGCGGAATCCAGCGGGTGAGACAGGAACGCGAAGGGATTACACGGCGAACCGGCGGGTACGTGGCCAGCCTAGTTCCAGATCACGTCCTCTTGGTTGATCAGAAAGTCAATCAGCTCGATGCTGTCACGCACGGCGAGCTGGGCGTGCTCGGACATGGGCAGGATGGCCCCGACCGGCCTCCCCGGTTCCAAGTCCTCCAGGGAAGGGATCCCGAGATTGAGTGGCTTTTCATGCTCTGAGCGGAAGCTGGCCATCTCGATCCCTTTCTGTTGCGATGCCGACCCTTTGATTTGACCTCGGCGACGGGTCACGTTCACGCCTATTCAAACAGTATGCCCATATCATAGCATATGGAAATTTTATGGCCCTCTGATTCACTGTAACAGATTGATTTTACTGGCCGGTCTAAACAAATCCCACGATGGTTCGTGCAGGAACGCGGGTCAGTTCGCGGGGGCCAGGGCTCCGAGGTAGGCGAACCCCCCGACCCGGGTCAAAGGGGTATCCGGGCGCAGGCGGTAGTCATCTTTGCCGGGGTCCACAAACCGAGGGTCGACCGCCAGATCGGAATCGACCTTCAGCTCCGGCGCCGGCCTATTGGGGGAGCCGGCTCTGAGGTAGTCATGCTCGCTGTTGTAGAGCGCGTTGTACGAGATCGTCGCCTGACTTGAGGAGCCAAGCACGAACCCCGCCTTATTCAGCCCAACGATATTGCCGGTCACCTGGCTCCGCGAGCTGCCCAGAAACGCCACCCCGCCGCCGTTTTTTACGATCGTGTTGCTGATCAACACCGCCTTGGCGCTGTCCGTCACCACCACGCCTTCGAACAGGTTCCGCACGATGACGTTGCGCTCCAGGCGAATGTCGGACTTGCCGGCGATCGTGACGCCATGGTCGTTATCATGAATGAGATTGTTCACCAGGACAGCCTGGGAATCGGCGAACTGGACACCAGTCGTTTCGCTCCCACCGATCACGCAGCGCTCGATCCGAACATCCTGGACCTGCTGGCCGAACAGCAGCCCGTTGATCCGGACGTCGTGCAGGACCACGCCCCGCCCGTTATAGAGGCCCATCGCCAAGCCCCCGCGTTCATTGATGGTCACCCCGCTGATTTCGATATCCGTCGCGCCATAGGGCCATTTCCCGATATGAAAGACCCCGAAACGGTCACGTCCAAGGATCTTCACCCGGTCCATCCCTTCCCCTATCAGCCGGAGCCGGTCCTTGCTGTGGATGACCACATCTTCCTGGTATTCGCCGGCTTTGACCTGGATCGTGTCACCCGAGACGGCATGCTCGATCGCCTCTTGGATGGATCGGTACTGGCCCGTGCCGTCCAAAGCCACAAGCAACGTCCGAGGCTCCTTGGCAGCGGGCGGTCGGTCCGTCTCGCTCCCGCTTCCCGCCGGCGTCCAGCAGAGCAGTGAGGCCAGCGCAGCGGCCGCGGACCAGGCAGTCTGAGACCGTAACGATCGCATGACAGCGTGATACAGGGAAGTCGCGCAGCAAGTCAAGCCAGTCGAGTTCCCGCTTCTTGTGGGGGTGGATCGCTCCATGCTATTCTCCCGCGCATGATTGTCGTCGGACTGACCGGTGGTCTCGCCACCGGGAAGAGTAGCGTGGCGCGGTTGTTCCAAGACTGCGGCGCGATCGTCATTGACGCCGATGTGTTAGCCCGCGAGGCGGTGGAACCGGGAAGACCTGCCTGGCGAGACATCGTGCGCGTCTTCGGAAAGAAGGTGCTTCAGCCCGATCGAGCGCTGGATCGCCGGACACTGGGTCGGATCGTCTTTGGCAACCGGGCGAAAATGAAACAACTTAACGCCATCGTCCATCCACGAGTCGCCCGGGAACAGAATCGCCTGACGCGGGAGATCACCAGCAAGGAACTGGACGCGGTCATCATCTACGATGCGCCGGTCCTCATCGAAGCCGGCGCGCACAATCGCATGAACAAAATCATCGTCGTGGCGGCGGATCAAGCCACTCAGATCAAGCGGCTGTGCAATCGCAGCCACTTCTCCCGCGCCGAAGCCCTCCGCCGCATTCGCTCACAGTTGCCGCTCGCGCAGAAAATCAAACTCGCCGATTATGTGATTGACGGCACCCTGTCCTTCGAGCAGACGAAAAATGAAGTACAGCGAATCTACGCGCAGCTCGAACAGCTCGCGTGACCATCCTGGATCAGTACTGCCTTGGTTTGTTGATTGCCATGCATGTTCAAAGGGTCAAACTTCTATAGACCAGACACAAAACTCAATCCCCAGGATAGATCGGCATGGCCCGTGCCGTGCATTGATCCCCTTTCCTGTGTTAAAGTCCCCTCATGCGTCACGTCGTCATCATCGGGTCCGGACCGGCGGGGTTGACCGCCGCGATTTATGCCGCGCGGGCGAATCTCTCACCTCTGGTAGTTGAAGGCCCGCGGGCCGGCGGGCTGTTGACCACGACCACGGAGGTGGAGAACTACCCCGGCTTTCATCACGCGATCATGGGACCCGACCTGATGAAGGACATGCGGGCCCAGGCCGAGCGGTTCGGAACCGAATTGCTGGCCTGCGAGGTCACCGCCGTGGATCTCAAGCGCAGCCCGCTCAGCGTCACGGTCGATGGCGAGCGGCGCATTGAAACCAAGACCCTCATCATCGCCTCTGGCGCGTCAGCCATTCAGCTCGGCATTCCCGGCGAATCGCGGCTCATGGGACACGGCGTCTCGACTTGCGCCACCTGCGACGGCTATTTTTTCCGCGGCAAGGAACTCATCGTCGTGGGCGGCGGTGACAGCGCGATGGAAGAAGCCACGTTCCTCACGAAGTTCGCCACTCGCGTGTCCGTTGTGCATCGGCGGGACAAGTTGCGGGCCTCCAAGATCATGCAAGATCGGGCGTTGAAGAACGAGAAGATCTCCCTGATATGGAACTCCGTCGTGCAAGACATTTTGGGAGAGACCACTGTCACCGGTGTCCGCTTACGAAATGTGCTCACCGGCAAGACTTCGGAACTGAGTGGCGCGGGTGTGTTCGTCGCGATCGGTCATAGTCCCAACACCAGCCTGTTCAAGGGACAGATCGAGATGGATGCGAAAGGATACATCCTCACGAGGAACGGCACCGCGACGAACGTCCCTGGGGTGTTTGCGGCCGGCGATGTCCAGGACTCGCGGTACCGGCAGGCCGTGACTGCGGCCGGTTCCGGCTGCATGGCCGCCATGGACGCGGAGCGGTATCTTGAAAACCAAGGTTGAGGCTGAGGCTCAGGTTAAGGTTGAGTGAGGAGCGAACCTCCTGAGCCTCAACCTTAGCCTTAACCTGCGAAGCCCATGCGCTGCGCCATCGTCCATTACCACGAGCTGGCCCTCAAGGGACGGAACCGCCCGTTTTTCGAAGCCCGCTTGGTTCGGAACCTGCGGCAAGTCCTCCGAGATCTCAGCGTGACCCAGGTCGAATCCCTCCCCGGGCGTATCCGCATTTCGCTTCCGAACGAGACACCCTGGAAGTTGGTCAAAACCCGGCTCGCGCGGATATTCGGCATTGCGAATTTCTCCCTCGCGCAGTCGGTGCCGCTTGAAAAAGACGCGCACGCCTCGCTGGATGCGCTGAAATCGGCCATTGGCGACGCGGTGCGAGAGCTTCCCTTCACCACGTTTCGTGTCACGACCAAGCGCGCCGACAAGCGCTTTCCGATGACGTCCATGGACGTGGACCGCGAGGTGGGCGCGCACCTCTGCCGGCTGACCGGCAAGCGGGTCAGCCTCGACAACCCGGACCTCACCGTCCACATCGAGCTGCTCGCCCGGGACGCCTACTATTCCACCCAGCGCGAAGCCGGCCCCGGCGGGCTGCCGGTCGGGATCAGCGGCAAGGTGGCCTGTCTGCTTTCAGGAGGGATCGACTCGCCGGTCGCCGCGCAGCGCATGATGAAACGGGGATGCAAGGCGGTCTTCGTGCACTTCCATGGCAGGCCCTACGTCAGCCGGGCATCGGAAGAGAAAGTGCGCGAGATCGTCCAATTATTGACGCAGTACCAGCTCTATTCGCGCCTGTATCTGATCCCGTTTGGCGACATTCAGCGGCAGATTGTGCTGGGAGCGCCCGCGGCTTTCCGGGTGGTCCTCTACCGTCGCATGATGTTGCGCATCGCCGAGGAGCTGGCTCGACGGGAACGCTGCTGGGCGCTGGTCACGGGCGACAGCCTGGGGCAGGTGGCCTCACAGACACCGGAAAATCTGGGGGTGGTGGAAGAAGCCGCTCAGCTTCCGGTCCTTCGCCCGCTGATCGGCATGGACAAGATCGAGATCACGGAGCAGGCCCAGCGAATCGGTACCTTCGAGACTTCCATTGAACCGGATCAAGACTGCTGCAAACTCTTCGTCCCCGCGCACCCGAGCACCAAGACCCACCTGGATCAGATCCGGAAGGCTGAGCGCGGCTTTGATCTGGACGCTCTGGTCAAGCAGGGCCTGGAAGGAGCCGAATTGGCGGAGTTCAGATTCCCTGCTCAGTGAGACTGGAGTCGCTCGCCGACCTGTTCCCTAAGGATCCGAAAGTGCTTTTCCAATTGGCGCCGGAGTTCCAGAGCCATTAGCCAGTCCGGAGCCCAGGTATCCACTTCGACGAGCAGTTCGAACTCCGCACGAGTCAGCCCCTCATTCCCATCCTGCACGAGCCGCCACGTCCGGCGGTAGCGCCTGAAATCGCCCGCGAGAAGGCTGGTGACGAGCCCGCCGCCGGGCAACTCCCGGTTCTCGCAAAGGAGCCGGCTCTCCCCGACCAGCAGTGGATGGCTCAGATACAAGTCTGTGACCACGCGATCCCCTTGTCGCTCCACGTGAGCCAGTCGCATAGAGACTCCAAACAGCTCCGGCCACTTCGCGTAATCAGTCAGCACCTGGTGGACCACTGACGGCGGCGCGGGGAGATGCAGCGTGCCCGTCGCCCGCACGCCGCCGGAGGGCTCCGGTTGAACCTCCAGGACCGATGAACTGTCCGTGACGGCCCAGGCAACAGGGGTAGCCTGATCGAGGGCATCAAGGGTGCTCACAGATATAGTCACAAGGAGTACAGCGGCATGGCGCAGCGGCAGAGAGCGCGGCACTTTTTACCCCCTTGTCCAGTCCTTGGCTTGAGGAGTAACCTTAACAGCGAAGTTTTCCCAACCTGCAGACATACATAACCAGACCCGCGACACCCAGACGGTCAAATTCGAAGGGAGGTGAGTTGGATGCCGATGTATGAGTACAAAATGTCTGGATTGTGGCAAAGAGTCTCTTCTGACCTTAAGCTTAAAGGAGCACGGGAGCGGATCGGTGAGTTGTCCATCTTGCAAGAGCAAACGGATGGAGCAGTTGGTCAGTGCCGTCATGGCCAAGACGAGTCGAAAGAGCTGATCTCGACACTTGGCCCACACAGCACAACTATCACTTACCCCTCAAAGGGTTTCTGGCTGAACGGGCATGAGAGGGCACACCCTGCATTGACGGAGCTGCTAAGGGAAGGGCGATAATACTCCTACCCGATAATGGCGTCTAGCAGACGTTGGTGGATGCGGCGCACGCGTTCAAGTTGGCCCTTGGCCGGGAAGCGCTCATAGAAGCCGTCCGCCCGAAATTCTTTCGTCAGCCCGGCCCAGGGCATGAGGGTATTCGCGAAGGGCTTGGGGGATTTCTCCTGCTCCCACTGCCCCATGAGCTTGCGATCCACGATCAAGTCGTCCAGCACCCGGATCAGCGCCTTCAGCGTCACGTCGCGCGTGAACATGTACCGCTCGTTGTTGCCCCAGACCTCGTGCATCACCTCCTTCGCGGCTTTGAGATAATCGCGCACCAGGGCATAGCACTTGTCGGTCCTCGTACCGAGGTGTGACTCGACCCAGCGGCCGTGATGCTTCACCAGCTTGTACAGCTCGTTGAACAGCTCCGATTGTAGGATCCATTTCTCCTGCTTGCTCCGCCCGCCCAAGCGATTGATCTTGTACTGGATGGGAGAGTCGGCCTCCCCATAGAGCAGGTTGACCACCTTCGCCGCGAACTTCTTCTCGGGGCTTTCCCATGAAACCTTTTCGTAAAGGTCCACCAGGTGCGATCGGTTGATGCGCGTGTGCGTGGAGTTGATGATGACGAACATCTCCGTCGCGAACTCGGCGCTCCGCCCATCGAACACGACGCAGGGGATCTCCACGTTCGCCGCCTGATCGGCATGCCGCTCTTTGAAGAACTGCAGGCCGGCCAGCCGGTGCTGTCCGTCGATGACGAGGTATTTTCCCTTCGGCTCGCTCAAGTGCCCAATCGAGTCGGAACCGTCCAGCTTGCGGAAGCTCAAAGTTTCGTCGGTGAAAAGAAGTACCGTCCCAGGGACCATCGGCTGGGTCAGAACGGTTTCATAGAAATTCACAATCTGTTTGATCTTCTGCCGGTTCAGCACCCGTTGGAAGCCCTTCTCGCTCCGTTCGATGCCAGCAATGAACTGCGCCACCTCATCGTCCTGCCGCAAGCGGGCCTCCGACAGCTCCTCCCCCTCGAAGTAGTACCGGCTGGTGAATTTGACCTTTTCGAGCAGATCGGCAGTCCTATACGCAACAAAATAAAACGTGCTTTCCTTCTGCTTGACGCGCGTGGCAAGCATAGTGGCTCCTTCTCCTAACAGACAGTGCTGAGTGCTGAGCGATGAGTGCTGAGTGGGGACTTCTTTTCAGCTTTCAGCATTCACCGTCGCAACTTCAGCGCTGGAAGTATCTCTTCGGGACCCAGCGTATTGACCACGTCTGAGGGCTCCAGCCCGCCTTTGCGGGCGACGTTGACTCCGAAGGGCACATCTTCCAAGCCTTCCGTCGCGTGGGCGTCGGGGTTGATGCTCACCCGCACCCCGCGAGCCTTGGCGTACCGACAGAGGCGCCAGTCCAGATCCAGTCGGTGAGGGTTGGCGTTGATTTCGACGATCTTTCGATGCGCGGCGGCCGTTTCGATCACCTTTCGCATGTCTACGCGATATCCTTCCCGGGATAGCAGCAATCGCCCGGTCGCGTGTCCCAGCATCGTCACGTAGGGGTTGGCCAGCGCCAGGCAGATGCGTCGCGTCTGGTCTTCTTCGCTCAGGTTGAATCGGCTGTGCACCGAGGCGATCACGAAGTCAAAGCTGGCGAGGACGTCATCCGGATAGTCCATCGCGCCGTCCACCAGAATGTCGGCCTCGATCCCTTTGAAGATCCGGATGTCCGAGAACTTCTGTTGCACCGCGTCAATCGCGGCGTGTTGCTCCCGGATCCGGTCTTCCTTGAGGCCGTTGGCATAAAAGGCGGACTGGCTGTGGTCCGAGATGCCGATGTAGCGATACCCGAGCGCCCTTGCGGCAGCGACCATCTCGTCGAGGCTGGCCGAGCCATCGCTGTAGGTCGTGTGATTGTGAAAGACGCCCTGAATGTGTCCGGCCTCCACCAGCGGCTTCAGACGGCCCGCCTCCGCCGCCTCGATTTCTCCCAAGCCCTCCCGCAGCTCCGGCTCGATGTAGGGCAGCCCCAACGCGGCATAGAGCGCCTCTTCCGAGTCGGCCTTGGGCGCGATGCCTCCATGCTCGCCCGTGAGATTCCAGGGAACCTTCATGCGGGCGGCCCGCGCCGCGAGCGCGGCCAGGTGCTCCTCGCTCGCGCTGCCGGCCAGCATCGCATGAGCCGCGAGGTCTTCCGACACCGTCACGGTCACCGGAACCCCCAGAGATGATCTGGCGGTGATCCGATTGCCGGCCTGGGTCACCTCTCCCAGTCCCTCGACGTGCCGGAGGCCCTCCAGCACGGAATGTGGCCGATCCGCGCCGGCCAGGACCGAGATGGTTCGGACGACTTCGAGGCGTCGTCTCAACTCGCCAACCAGCTCGGCGCGCCTCACCCCCGTCGCATGTCGGATCGCCCCGACGAGCCGTTCCGCTTCCCCGATGACCGTCGCGTACAGGTGGAACCCGCGCCGCCGCTTCAGCTGCTGGATCCCCTGCCGGATTTTATCCTGCGTCTTCTGACCGAAGCCCGGCAGGCCGACCAGGCGATTCTCGATGCAGGCGTACTCCAGCTCGCCGACCGTCGTGATGCCCAGTTGATTCCACACCGCTGCGATCTTCTTGGGTCCTAATCCCGGAATCGCGGTCATTTCCAGGAGCCCCTCCGGCACGCTCCGTTTCAGTTCCTCGTAGTATCCGAGTCGGCCGGTGCCGACCAGCTCCGCCAGCTTCCCGGCCAGCGCCTCTCCGATTCCCTTCACTTCTCGAATACGGCCGGAGGCCACCAGCTCGCTGATATTCTCCGTCAACATCTCGATCGTGCGGGCCGCGTTGTAATAGGCCCTGCTCTTGAACGGGCTTTCGCCCTTCAGCTCGAGCAAGAGCCCGATTTCCTCAAATATTCTACTGATCTCGCGCTTGTCCATGCTTGGGCCTCGCCTATCTCGGGTCCGCGTTGCTGAATTTTACGCCACGTCTCCGCACGCTGCAAGCGGGAGGATCCCGATCTTATGAACGGCAAATCTGTTGCTAAAACACATTCGGAGACCTATAGTGACCTCGCGGAGGGTTCGACCTTCTCGGAGTGGCGGCTTCTCTCAGAGCGCGTTCCTTGGCTGGTCCTTCTGTCGGAGGTGCCTCATGAACCCATCTCTGCGAAGCCCGGTCCCATCCACCCCCCTCTCCGTCTCAATCTCCTCTGGTGCGTATCGCCTGAGCTTTCACGGAAGCGGCGGAGAGCTCTTCGGCATTTTTATTCTGAACCTGCTCAAGACCATCCTCACGCTCGGGGTATATTATTTCTGGGCCAAGGTCAAGACCCGCCAATACCTCTGGGGGCAGACGGACTTCGCCGGCGACCGGTTCGGCTTCCACGGTACAGGGAAGGAGCTCTTGCTGGGATACCTCAAAGCGGTCGTCGTCTTTGGAGGGCTGGTCCTCATCCAACTGTTCCTCAGTCTCGCGGAGCAGAAGATTCTCGCGCTCGTGGTTTTTTGGGGTGGCCTCATCGCCCTCTGGCCCCTGGCCCTGATGGGAGCGGTACGTTATCGGCTCAGCCGGACCTCGTGGCGGGGCATCCGATTTTCATTCCGAGGCGAATACCAGCCCTTTCTTGGGCTGTTTGTCCGCGGAGTCCTCCTGATGGCATTGACGCTTGGCTTGTATTATCCTTTCTATCAGGCCAGCCTGCGCCGGTTTCTGATCGGACACGCTGCATTCGGATCGACCCTGTTCACGTTCGACGGCCAAGGGAAAGAGTTGTTCGGAAAGTTCATCCTTGCCCTCCTGCTCACGATTCCCACGCTGGGATTAATTTGGATCTGGTATACCGCCTTGCAGCGGCGGTATAACTGGGGCCATACCTCCGTCGCAGAAGCTCGTTTTCATTCCACTGTGACGGGCTGGGGTCTTTTTGGTTTAGGTCTGGTCAACCTTCTCATGATCATCTTCAGCCTTGGCCTTGCTATCCCTTGGGCGACGGTGAGAACCTTGCGGTACGATTGCAGCAACCTCGTCTTGCAAGGACCACTGGACCTCGACAGCATCGCGCAGCAGGCCCAAGCTGCCACACCGGCCGGCGAAGAGCTTGCCGATCTCCTCGGCATCGACGTGCTTCCCGGATAGGCTGCGTGGCCGGCTTTCCTTGCATACCACGATGCAGACCTCCTGGCCTGGACATTACTACGACGGCCGTACCAGCACCCGCCACGCCGTCACCGTCTTTCTGACCCCGAGCGGGCTTGAAATCTCCCTGAGCGACGGCTCTCGGATCTTCTGGCCCTATCACGAACTCACCCAGACACAGGGGGGCTATGAGCACGAACCCGCCCGACTTGAACGCGGGCAGACAAACCCTGCGTCATTGGTCGTCGAAGACCCTGGATTCCTCCCGTCGATGCGAACGATCGCTCAAAGAGAGGGGAGGCAATTCCGAGGGCTTCGTGAGTTTCCACGAGGGGCACGAGTCATCGTGCTGGCCGGGGTTGCATCTCTCGCCTTGCTTGGCGCCCTGATGCTCTGGGGGATCCCCGCGCTGGCTGAATTGGTGACTCCACTCGTCCCGACAACCTGGGAAACCGCCTTGGGTAACAGCATCATTCCAGAGCTTGCGCCGGTCGACCTCCGATGCGGAAGCCGCCGGTTGCGAGAGAACGTGGACAAGATCGTCACACGTCTTGGCGCTGCCGGCCCCCCGACCCCCTATACCTTTCGAGTGACGATCGTCGAGAGCCCGGTCTTCAACGCGCTCGCAGCCCCTGGTGGCTCTATTATCCTCTTTCGGCCATTAGTACGGTCTACAGAGACGCCGGAGGAGCTTGCCGGCGTCCTGGCCCACGAGATGCAGCACGTTCGCCTGCGCCACGCGACCAAGGCCTTAGTCCGGGATCTCTCGATGGCCGCGATCGCCGGGGCTGTCTTGGGAGACGTGAGCGGGATCGGCGCCTTCGCCGTGCAAGCCGGCCGGACCTTGACCACTCTCCACCACAGCCGGGGGGCCGAAGAGGAAGCTGACCGGGAGGGCATGCGCCTCATTCAGGCCGCGCAGATAGACCCCTCAGGCATGATACGATTTTTCGAAACGGTGAAGGCCAAGACGGCCAACGCCGAGTTGCCGGGATACCTGTCCACCCATCCGGAGACCGATCAGCGATTGGCCCGGCTGAAGGCCTTAGCGGCCGAGGTCCCGGTGCACTCCACACCGCTGCTGCCGGATGGTCGTTGGGAAGACGTGAAGAACCTATGCCAGTGACCGCTTCAGCATCAAGTTTAACTTCGCGCAAGGCAAGCCAGGATGACGCTCGCTGAAGACATCAAGCGGGAGGCGCGGGCCCTCGGGTTCCAGGCGGTCGGGATCAGCCGCATCGAAACGTTCCTGGAAGGCACGGAGACCCCGCTATCCCGCTCTCTCCATGCCCGCCTCCTGGAGTGGCTCCGGCGTGGGTTTCACGGAACCATGAGCTGGATCGCTCGCGAGCCTGAGCGGCGCGCCGATCCTCGCACGATTCTGGCGGGCTGTCGCTCCGTGATCTCGGTCGGCATGAACTACTACACCGAGCATCGGGCGGACGAACGGCCGGGACACGGCCGCATCGCCCGGTATGCGTGGGGCGAGGATTACCATACCGCCCTGAAGCAGCGCTTGGAGGAGTTGGAAGACCGGATCAGAACCCTGGCGCCTATGGCCCAAACACGGGGCTACGTGGACACCGGTCCGGTCATGGAGAAGGCCTGGGCACAGCAGGCCGGCCTCGGATGGATCGGCAAACACTCGAACCTGGTCTCCGAACAATACGGATCCTGGCTGCTCCTCGGCGAGATCCTGACCACGTTGGACTTGGAGCAGGACGAGCCGGGCACCGACCTCTGCGGGTCCTGTACGCTCTGCCTCAGGGCATGCCCGACCGGTGCGATCACGGAGCCGTACGTGGTGGATGCACGACAATGTATTTCTTACCTGACGATCGAACTGCACCAACCGGGCGATAAGATTCCTGACGATTTGGCACGCAAGATGGGAAACCGAATCTTCGGCTGCGATGATTGCCTGGATGTCTGCCCGTACAACGTCAATGCGTTGCCGACCGCGGAACGAGCCTTCCAGCCTTCCCCCCTCACCCTGACCCCGTTACTGACGGAGCTCTCAGACCTCACCGATCGCGAGTTTGCCGCCACCTTCCACCGGAGTCCCATCCGGCGCGCCAAACATGCCGGCTTCCTCCGAAATGTCGGGGTGGCGCTGAAGAACCTGAGCTAGGTGGTTGAAATGCACCGGGCGGCTGCGTGGATTCCACCATCTCCGTCGGTTGCTGCTGAGGGAGTCCAGCCCGCGACGAACCAAAATCTCTTGGGGATAGGCCGAGCAAGGGGGCCCTCCTCACCAGCCCACTGGTTTTCCAAGTGGGCAACACGTATCCGTTTTGCTCGTCTTCTCATCCCGTGACCAACCACAAGAACCCTCTCTTACTCAGCCCTGAGTCGCTCAGGTACCTTTTTGGGCCTTCCAATTGCATGCACCTGAAGAAAGCGATAGACTCACACGGAAAGGAGGGCCTTATGCCGCTGTGGCCGTTTGGAATGCTGACAAAGGAGACCCCTGGACTTGGACGTGTGCTGGTGGTGGACGACGAGGAGAATATAAGAAAGATTGTGCGCCTGACCCTGACCAAGGCCGGCTATGACGTGGAGGAGGCTGAAGACGGCGGCAAGGCCATCGAGGTCCTCAATACGGGGGAAAATCCGCTGATGGTGGATGTCATTATCTGCGATATCCGCATGCCCCGGATCAACGGCGTGGAGGCCATCGAGTACTTCCTCGCTCAATATCCTTCCATCCCGATTATCGTGCAGACCGGATACCCCGACCTCCAACTGAGCACCTCCTTGTTGAAGCAAGGAGTCGTCGACTATCTGGTCAAACCGGTTGACCGAGAGAAGTTGCTCGGTGCAGTCGAAAGAGCTCTCGAACAACGCTCCATCTTCAAATTCTAAAGACCGATACGCGGGAACGAGAGGCCGCCGCCGGGTATCATGAACGGCGGTGGAGCCTCGAATACTTCCGGCGCGGAGACCCCCGCCGCTGCCCATGGCTTCTGTAGAGCCCATCAAGGTCATTATACTCGGCGCAGGAAAGGGCGGCGCGGCTCTGATTGAGCTGTTTACCAGTTGCGCCGGCGTCAAGATCGTCGGCGTCGCTGACAACAACCCGAACGCTCCCGGACTGCAACAGGCTCGCCTCCTCAACATCCCTACCTCCACGGAGACCGCCTCGCTGATCGCGAGAGGCGGGGCCGATCTCATCGTGGATGTCACCGGAGACCCGGCGATGACCGCGCTGATTGCCGATCGCAAGCCCCCCGGGGTTGAAAGCCTGAGCGGGAACGCTGCCAGGTTGGTGTGGAGTCTGATTCAGGATGAGCAGGAGCTTCGCGAACACCTGGTGCATACTGAAAAGCTTGCCACCCTCGGCACCCTGGCGGCCTCCGTGGCCCACGAAGTCAACAACCCCCTCCACTGGATTCTCGGGTTCGCCCAGCTGATCCAGGAGGAGAAGAAGCCTGCGGTGATCAAGGAGTATGCCCAGGAGATCGTCGAATCGGTCGAACACCTTTCGGAGATCGCGAAGAGCCTGACCATGTATTCACAGGCGAGCTATCAGGGGGAACCCGTCAGGGTCCACATCCCTGATCTGCTCGACAACGCAGTCAAGATGGCCAAGTTCGCCACCGTCCTCGATGAGGTGGAGGTGGTCACAGAGTACGCCCCTATTCCGGAGATTCAGGCGGACCCGGGGGACCTGATCCAGGTCTTTGTAACCTTGCTCGTAAACGGGGCCCAGGCGATGAAGGGCCGGGGACGGCTCACCCTGGCCACGCTCGTCAAGGGGGATGCGATCACGGTCTCCATCCACGACACGGGACCTTGGATTCCATCTGAGCACCGTGAAAAACTTTTCGCCCCGGTCTTCACCACGAAGCCGGGTGGAACGGGCACCGGGTTGGGACTCTACGTCGTGCGCACCCTCATTCAGAAGCATGGGGGACGGATTCTTGTCGAAAGCGAAGAAGGTCAGGGTACGACATTCTCACTCCAGTTCCCGAAGTCCGACCGACCCTAACGCTGCGTCAGGACCACAAGGGCAAGCCGGCCCTTGCGCCCCAACGCGCAATGTGACTATAGTCACCCCATGCAAGATCATCAGTCAGCCACCCTGAATGGAAGGTCTGATGCTACATTCCTTCCCCTCTGAGGACTCATGGCTGACCACCGACGATCCAACGGATGCGACCTCCAAAACTGCTGATTATTGAAGATGAAGAACGGATGCGCCGCCTGTTTGAGCTGGTGCTGAAGCAGGAAGGCTATGACCTGCTCCTCGCCAGCACCGGTGAGCAGGGCATCCGGACCCTCCACGATGTCGCAGACCTCGATCTGATCGTCACCGACCTGCAACTCGGCAAACAGTCCGGATTAGACGTGCTCGAGGCGGCGAAGCGGGCGCTGCCGGACGTCCCCGTCCTGATTATCACCGGGTACGGGACCGTCAAGTCAGCCGTGGAGGCGATGAAGAAAGGCGCCTACGACTACATCTCCAAACCGGTTGACAATGAGGAGCTGAAAATCGTGCTCGCGCGGGCGTTACAGGTCAGGCAGCTCTCCCAGGACAATCGGGCCTTGCGAGCCGGTCTCCACGAACGGTTCGGATTCAATCGCATCGTCAGTGTGTCGTCCAAGATGGCTGAGGTCAAGCGCCTGGCCATGGAGGTGGCGCGCACCGACGTGACGGTGTTGATCACCGGCGAGAGCGGAACCGGCAAAGAACTGCTGGCACGCGCCATCCATTACGCCGGCGCCCGCGCCGGCGGTCCCCTGGTCGCCGTGAACTGTGCCGGCATTCCCGAGAATCTCCTCGAATCGGAACTGTTCGGGTACGAAAAAGGCGCCTTTACCGACGCGAAGAAGGCCAAGGCCGGCCGCTTCCAGTTGGCTGACCGCGGGACACTGTTCCTGGACGAGATCGGAGAGATGAGCCTCGCCGCCCAAGCCAAGCTGCTACGGGTGCTCGAGGATCACACGGTGGAACCGCTGGGCGGCGTGCGCGGGGTCAAAGTCGACATCCGGGTCATCTGCGCGACGAACCAGACCCTCCCCGAGCTCATTCGGAAGGGCAGTTTCCGCGAAGACCTGTACTATCGCCTCAACGTCGGAACCTTGCACATCCCGCCGCTGCGCGAACGGAGGGAGGACATCCGCGCCCTGCTGGAATCGTTTCTGGAGATTGCGAGCCGGGAACGCGGGACTCGCATCCACCAGGTGTCACCAGAAGCCCTGGCTCTTTTGGAGGGCTACCATTGGCCGGGGAACGTCCGGGAGCTGCATAACGTGATGGAATGGGTCACGATCAGTTGCAAAGAGGGCGAGATCAAGCCGGAACATCTCCCGGCCTTCCTACACCCATCGGCGGGAACGACTCACGACACAACCTCGCACAAGAACGTGCCGTCTCTCCTGTCTTTCGGCCTGTCGGTCGAGGAGGTGGAGAAAGCCATGCTGCAGGAGGCGCTGGAAAAGACCGGCGGGAACGTGTCGGAAGCCAGCCGATTGTTGAAAGTCACACGCAACACCCTCAGGTATCGGATGGCGAAGTACCACCTCACATGACGTTCGGGTGAGGAGAACGGCACCGGGGTGAATGTCGGGGGGATCCGCGAGGGGATCCGGTGGAACAGCACTCACGACGAGGCGGCCTTCAAAGGAAATTTTTTATCTCCCTCCTCATTGTCGGAATCCTGCCCGGCGTCGCGGCCCTGATCGCCACCTACCTCTACAGCACCGATAGCCTGAAACACTCCATCGGGAGCAGCTTCCAGGAGATCGCGCGATCGACCGCCATCCGCATCGCGACGGCGGTGGATACGGAGATCGATCGCGCGCTGCAGCTCGCCTCTCTCCCGATGGTCGTCCGACAGAAGGTGGAAATCGCGAACCAGCGATACCGCGGCAAGAGCGAGACAGAGGTGCGCACACTGCTTGCGGCCGGCGAGTCCGCATGGTCCAAGGCGGGCCTGAACGGTCGCCCGTCGGCGACGACCGACACGACCGGGTACCTGAAGACCTGGGTCAGCAAGACGGACTCCTACGTGCGGTTGGTGATCACGGACAGGCGGGGGGCGCTGGTGGCGACCACCGATCCTCACACACCGTACCTCAACGGGGATCGGGCATGGTGGCAGGAGGCTATAAAGGAGGACCGCGGCTCGGCCTACGTGAGCTCGCTCAGGAGCGATCCCGTTCTCAACGAGTATGTGTTCGATGTCGCGGTGCCGATTCGTGACGATGACGGCCAGGAGCCACTCGGGGTGGTGGGCCTCGTGATCCGCCGCAACGTGCTGATGGACACGATCCTGCCGATTCGTGTGGGAGAAACGGGGCACGGCATGCTGCTCGATACCGAGGGCACTCCGTTGATCTGCCCGGTCTTGCCCCCCACCGCGCACCTGATCCACGATGCGCTGCTCAACCAACTGGCCCGCGACGAACCCCTGTGGTTCGTGGCCGATGACGATGCGCACGGGGGACACAATTCCATCGTCGGGGCGGCTCCGGTTCGGTTCAGACACCGGCTGGCCGCTTCGAGTCTGGGTGGTAAGCAGTGGTTTGCGTTCGTGAGACAACAGCCGGAGGAGACTTACGCGCCGATCTATTCGCTGTTGGTGACCGTCGGCCTGATCGGGTTCGGGCTGGTCGTCGGTCTCGCATCGCTGGGGTTTTTCGTCGGCCGCCATACCGTCAGTCCCATCCTCGCGCTCAGGCGTGAAGCGGAGGCCCTCCGCCGCGAGGTGGCGACGCTGCCCGAGTCGGTCTCGCCGCTCCACGTGGGGGCGCCCCCTGCGTCGGTCGACATCAGGACCGGCGACGAAATTGAGGATCTGGCGCGCACCTTCCAGGCCATGCGCCGCGCACTGGAGGATAGCTTGCTCACCATCAGGACGCAGCAGGAAGAGTTGATCCGGAGGGAAAAGCTCGCCTCCGTCGGCCAACTCCTGGCGGCCCTCGCCCACGACCTGCGGAACCCCCTCGCCGTGATCCGAAGCTCAGCCCAACTGGTGTTGGAAGGGCACCAGGCGGACGCCGTGAAACAGGAGGTCGGGCGATATATCATCGACGAGGTGGATCGTCTCACGCACCGGATCAACGATTTTCTCCGATACGCGCGCCAGAAGCCTCCCGAACCGAAGCGCATCCAGCCCAAGGCCATCGCCCAGTCGGCGCTATGGCACTGGAAGGCGCAGGGCGGGCACGAACGCCTGACGGTGGACACCCGGTTCGGCGGAGACCTGCCAGATGTGGAAGTGGACCCGGATCAGGTGGAGCAGGCGCTGGTGAACCTGCTCATGAACGCGCGGGAAGCCATGCCGGACGGCGGTCGGCTGACCGTCACGACCAGGAACGGAGCGCATGGCCACATCGAGATCGAGGTCGCCGATACCGGATGCGGTATTCCGCGCGCCAATCTGGAGCGAATCTTCGAGCCTTTCTTCACGACCAAGGAATATGGGACCGGCTTGGGTCTGACGAACGTGAAGCGGCTGATCCAGGACAACGGGGGCACCATCGAGGTGCAGAGCGAACAAGGCATGGGCAGCAGGTTTGTGCTGCGGTTCCGGCCAGCCGAGAGACCGGTCGAGGAGAAAGCGACCGCGACGAATTCCGCGTAACGCGACTCATCCTCCGATTCCAGATGGTGAGGGACGTATCACGCCGCGCTTGGGCTGAACCACGGCATTCTGGAGGGGTAAGTCATGGGTGATAACGAAGTGGACAATGCGAAGTG
>Ga0209376_1002087_pt1 | contig 19262 bp, 22 predicted proteins | sample GraSoiAngelo_134_FD_185891 | JGI IMG/M metagenome (GOLD analysis project Ga0209376, IMG submission 185891) | Grasslands soil microbial communities from the Angelo Coastal Reserve, California, USA - 14_0929_05_30cm (SPAdes) (version 2) | ecosystem: Environmental > Terrestrial > Soil > Grasslands ... | reverse complement strand
AAGATTCTCCATCACCCACGCTGTGGCGCGCTCGGTCAGTTCGGCGCCGCTGTGCAGACCGAGTTTGCCTTTGATATTTCCGCGATGGGTCTCGATCGTTTTCACGCTCAGGTTCAGCGCGTGTGCGATTTTTCTTGTGCCAAGTCCGGAGCCGACCAACTGAAAAACGTGCATTTCGCGGTCAGACAAATTTTCAACACGTGGCGCCTTCTCCAGGAGGCGGTGTTGTGGCTGTGTTTCGAGCGATTTTTGGAAAGCGTGCAGTGCCAATTCCCGGCTCACATAGATTTGACCGCGCAGAACATCACGGACGGCGATGAGCATCTCCTCTCGCGTCGCCTTTTTCATCAGGTAACCGTTTGCGCCCGCGCGCAGGGCTCGTTCGGCGAAAATGGCTTCCTCAAAGGCGGAGTATACCAGTATCAGTAGCTTTGGGTACTGCGCCTTGAGCGCCTTGACAAATTCCAAGCTGTCACCAGTGCCCAGCCGTAACCCAATTAAGAGGAGGTCCGGCCGACATTCTGCGACCTTACTTTGCGTTCTGGGGATGTCGTCGGCTTCGCCGCAGACAGTCACGTCGGACTGGCAATTGAAGTAAGTGATGATGCCGTGGCGAAGCATCGGATGCTCGTCCACCACCAGGACGCGGATTTTTGCGGCGTGGGTTCCTGGAAGGCTCATGCGTGTCGAGTGCTCTTTCGGATCTTGGGATCAGAACCTTCCAGTGGGCGCATTTTGTTGTTCTGGGGGGAACAGCATGCCTGATGTTATCAGCATCCGTGCCAAGTCTTGGAAAACATCCATTATTTACGATGCTTCGCACTGTTCGTCATTAAACGATAGGCACTTACAAAGCGCGGCTTTCTAAGAAATAACTATTTAATATCATTAAAGATTGAGACGAATGGATTCATTCTAGTGCCGGGCTGGCTTATTTTTTAGACCAACCGAGTCGCAATTTGGTGCGTGATTGATGGACCGCGGATTGCGCTCATTTCGATCATCAATCTGCGCTCAACCAGGTAGGGCCATTGACGAGTCGTCACGGCGCTCTGTCGCCGTGTTTGGAACGCAACTTGGAACGCCTCGACAGAGCGAGGCGGCTACAACTCTGGGAGCGCACGCGCCCTCGCTGAACTTCCCGTCTTCCCGAAAAGTTCGTGATCGCGGGGCGCGATCACCTGCACGCGAGGCGGGTCCGCTTCCCAATCCGGGACGCGCGGAGGGTGTTTCGTGTAGGGGCGCGTCGCCTCACGCGCAGATGTAAAGAGCCTTTGCAGCTGCGACAGCCGCCGCTAGACCATCATTCGTATCTATTCGTGTGCATTAGTGGTTAGAATTCATTGGCGTTCGCCGCGAGGAACGCCCTACAATTTCGAAACGTACCGGGCGCCTCGCTATTTCAGAAAGAGATTCATGCTGTCAAGATCGATGATGGCATGACAGTTGTACAGCGTATCCATCCCCAAGATCCCGCTAATTCTGGTGCTGCCCTGCCGCAATGCAAAACCAGGTAACGCAGTCACGCCAAATTTCTCTGGCGGCACTTTGAAATCACCAATCTTAAGATCGTTGATTTGCGCGGCACTGATGTGCTTCGCCGTTCCGCTGGCAAAATGAGCAGAGACCCGCGTTGGTTCCGACGCGATTCCGAGCGATTTAAAGAGAGCTTCGTGAAAAGTAGTAACAAATGCGCCCGTATCGACGAGCAGACGAGCCGATTGGTCGTGAATCGAACATGGCACGGTGAGCGCGCCGTTTTCCTCCCGAAGCAAGGGGATCCTGGTGAATTTTTCTGATGACGCAATAGAGCTGAGGTTTATCCGGCGCGATTGATCAACCTTTAAGAAAGCAAGTTTGGTTTGGCAATTGATCACCGCTTTGTGGCGGAGCAGAATGTCCAGGCCAAGAACGCCGTCAACATGGCCGTTTCCACCGTCGAAGTGGATTGGATTGCGCAGTGCGATTGGGCTGCTGCCAAAATTCATACTGCCGGCCATGATACTCTGCGCAAAGCCCACGGGGAGTATCTGGCCATTAATTTCCGTGAACCGGATATAGCGCAGACCGCGTTGCGATGGCCTTACGCCGAATGATTCAGCTGCGTCCGCATCCAGGATGATTTGGTTTGCGCCAGTATCGACCAGCAAATTCGCGGGCTGCCCATTGATGTTAACGGACATGATCATCTTGTTCAGAGGACCGTAGCGAACTCGCACGGCTTTGTATCCGCTTAATTGCGGCGGGGGACGACTTTTGGCTGCGCCGAAAATCGAGATCGGCACAATCGCGACGAAGCTAAACAGAACTGCAGCGCGCCAAATACGCCGCGCCACGGTCGCACCCGTTACATTCCCGTTGGGCAATCGATGAATGCGCATGGAACGTTAAACCGTTTGGACAAATGCGCGGCCACCGCTTTTACGCCGAAGACTTCGGTGGCGTAATGTCCGCCGAGCAGGAGATTCATTCCAAGTTCGTCGGCAGCCACCGCCGCCCAATGCGGCGCTTCCCCCGTGATAAACGTGTCGATCCCCTCCCGGGCGACCGCGTAAATTTCCGAACCGGCGCCGCCGGTAATGATCCCGATTGCCCCGGTTTTCTTGGGACCAAACATGAAAGTTTTTACTGGACCACCCAATGCCTTTCGCAACTTGCGATCAAGTTCTTCGCGCAGCCACGAAGTGCGCGCCTTGAGCCCAATCATCTGACCCTTTTCTTCGAAGAACGGCTGGTTGGACTTAAGTCCGAGCGCCGCTGCGAGCTGTGCGTTGTTGCCAACTTGCGGATGAAGATCGAGTGGCAGATGCGCACTGTAAAGCGCGATGTTGTTTTCGAACGCGACGTTTAGTTGCCGACGCAATATGCCGGTCACCGGTTGGAGACCAGGCCAGAACAACCCGTGATGCACGATCAAGAGATCGACATCTTGTTTTGCGGCCGCTTCCAATACTCGTGTCGAAACGTCCACGGCTGCTGCGATTTTAGTAACGCGCCCCGCGTTTTCGATCTGCAGACCATTGAGCGCGTTGTCCCAATCGCCCACCGCGCGAATGCGCAGAAAATCATTCGTATAGTTAACAATGTCCGAAAGCGACGCCATGATCACGTCTCGCATCGCACGGCGAAGATCGACAATCGCCCATCGATACCGCGCACTTCCTGCGGTGGCAGTTCCTCGAAGCTGAACGAATCACCTGAACGATCTCGCACCGCCGCCGTGACAAGCAGTGGTTTCCCCGTCGCCTTCGTCAGCCCTTCCACGCGTGAAGCGATATTCACAGTATTTCCAATGGCGGTAAACTCCAGTCGTTGCGGCGAGCCGATGCTGCCTACAATCGCCGGACCGCAATGGATTCCAATTCCGATTTGGATCGGTGCGCGACCCTTTGCGGCAAGATCCTCATTCAACTTTTTCACAGCAGCCAGAATTTCTCGACCAGCCGCAACGGCATCGTCGGCATGATTGGAACCGGAGTCGCCTGCGCCAAAAATCGCCATAAACCCGTCGCCCAAATATTTGTTTACCATGCCGCGATGTTCTTCCTCGACTACACGCACGGTTACGCGGAAAAAATCGTTCATCACTTCCACCACGTCGCTCGGTACAGATACGCTAGTTCGTGCGGTCCACGAACGCATGTCCACAAACATGACGGTGATCTCCTTTTGGACGCCGTTCAATCCCGGATCGCGCGCCAGAATTTGTTCGGCTGCGCGCCTGCCTACATGCAAGCCGAATGTCTGGCGCAATTTCTCCTTATCTTTGAGTTCGTGAACCATGTGATCGAATTCGCCGAGCAACCGGCCAAACTCATCTGCCCGTCCAGCAGCTGCCGGACCGAGTTCGACATCCAAATCCCCACGTGACACCGCATCCGATGCGGCACGCAGTTGATCAATCGGTTTAGCAACCAGCCAGCACGAAAACGGCACACAAGATTCCGCGGCCGCGCAACGAAAGCGTGAAGACGCCCGGGGTGAGATCGGCACGCTCGCCCCGAAAGAAAACGGGAAACAGTCCCCAGTGACTGGCCAGTTCGACCAGAAAAAATGAATGTGTGACTGCGATGAAGCCGGAAACGCAGAATGAAATCGGCAAATGCCAGAGCAACCGCGGATCAAGTGGATTTTGAACTTGCAGAAGCGCGCCAATAAAGACAGGAATGCACAAAAACCAGGCAACACCGCAGATCGCCGCTGCAAACCATGGCAGGTGAATCAGTCGGCGGCGCGCTCTTGCGAGTGACGCAGAATCGATAGCTGATGCCGCGCAAAGACGATGGAACAATCCACGAAACGAGAAGATTCGTCTGAGCCACAGCAAAACGCCGACTGGATAGACCACGCTATTATAAACCACGACCATGTCGAAAAAACGTTACTTCAAGGAGGGAGAAACGAGTAACGGCTGAATAACCGTGGTGTTTGTTATACCAGATATTGAACGCGCTCCCGATAATTTGCGGAACCACTGGCGCGAGCGCTGTGAGCAGAAGGCTGTAACGTTCGCGCGCCGCAGTCATTTCACCTGGAATAGCCACGAAACCGACTCCTTTAATTTTCATTTCACTCTATCGGGAAATTCCAAATTCTAATTCCCAAATTCCAGGTAAATCTCAATGGCCAAAATCGAAAAAAGCGAAAGCGACGCGACGACGCGTGCGCACTCCGAAAGTCCGGCAGCTGCCAGACGAAACGGAGCAAGGCGCTCCCTTGCATTTCGCACGAAGTGCTTTGGGAGTGCGATGCGTCTTCGCATCGCTTTCATCGCCTCAACATCACCGGTCTCAGTGGATCTTCGTGATTTCGCCTTCCCTTCCGTGAGAGTTAGTATTCGATCCTTTGTTTGGGATTTGGTTCTTGGTATTTGGGACTTACCGCCATCGACAGCGTCCATGGCCGGAAATAATCCAGGAGGATTAAGCAGCCACGATTCGCTCGTTCGCAGTCGCGCCGCACCCCGCGAAAAATCCGTAAGCGGCCCAAATTGAAATCCGGCGGCCAACGGCCGAAAGAAATTGTCTTGGTGACTTGGCAAAATGTAGCGTGGCTCCAAATGTTCGAGCGCGCCAGGCAGTCGTGCACGTGAATCTGGCAGGGCCACGCCCAGAATTGCCAGATCGACCCGCTCATGGGGCGGCAACTGCGCAGGTGTTCTACCAGAAATCGATATAAATGCGCTGCCCACCAACTTGGATGAGAAACGCAAGCGGCTCGCCACAAATCCAATCTGCCGGACGCTGCGGTGGGCTAGAACTGCGCACCTGACGTTGATCAAAGGTCACTTTGCCGAAAAGCCGGTCGTGCATAGCAGGCAACACTCGAATTTTCCATGGCCCAATCCGCCTCACGTCTCCGGCTGTCACGACATCGCCAGATGACGTGCCCGCGCGTTTCGCAAGATCGACGGCTGAAGGGGAAGCAATGAGACGCGCCTGCGTTTTTGACGTTAGAATTGGAACGTCGAGCAAATGATCGAAATGGCCGTGGGTAACCAGGATCGCGTCCGCTTCGGCGCCAGATGTCGCATCCCTTCAGCAACGCGAGGGTTGTCCGGTTGAATACGCGAACCGAGTGCGATGCTCAAAAGATTCACCCGCGAGAAATAAGGATCGACAAGCAGGGCGTGGTCCTTGATTTCGAATTGGTAGCCGTTTGTGCCGAGGTAAGTCACGCGCACTCCGTCGCGCGGCGCAGGGCGAGAGTCGTTAACAGTCAGGTAAGCATAGGGATTCAGCCCCGCGCTAAAAGCCTGCGTGGAGAATCCGAGGAAAAGAAGAAGCGCGCCTTTCAATCTTTTACGATCGATTCTATCGAACCGCTGCATTGCGGCCAACTGCAAGTTTGCTTGACGAATTCCGCGCGCCTTGTGACCTTCAATGATTGAAATGAGCGTGGAGTACACGGATGCACCTGCCACTCGGCCTGAAGCGAGCGGCGGAGATAAAATGCCGTGTCCATATTGCGGACACCTCTTGCCGAAAGATGCCGAAAGCTGCGACCGCTGTGATTGGACGCGTAGTGGCGCGACTGAAACTGCGGAAGGCAAAGCGAGCGACGCGGTAGCGGTGATCCTAAGTGTGATTCCCGGGTTGGGACACATTTACAAGGGACACAAGCTGGCAGGCTTTTTGTGGATGGCTGGCGCCATTCCCGTAGGAATTTTCGTGTTTCTGGCCGCCATCGCGTCCGCGGGATTCGGGATCGGTCTCTTTTTCTTTTACCTCATCGCGGTCATGCTTCATGCCTACGCAGTTGATGATCGCGTCGTGGCGCCCAGAGAAGATGAGGGCGAAGAGTACTGAGAGCGTTGAAGCGTGTCGGGCAGCGCGCGCGCCCCGCGTGATCGCGTCTTGGCGACCACGACTTTTCCTGTGCTCCGCGTTGCCCTAAAAGATGATGAGCGTTGTAAAGACTGTTTCAGCGCGAAGACGAAACCAGGACGCGAGACGCGCGTGCTAGCCGATCATCCATGTCACATTTCCAGTACTTGGGTTCACTCGCGAAACTGGAAATTGTGGATCACCTTTCAGCACGCGCTGGATCAACCCTGCGTTTTTCCTCGCGCCCACCAGGAAACATATGTGCCGTGCCCGATTGATGAGCGGAAATGTGAATGTCAATCGCCAGGCGTTCAACTTGGGAACGAAATTTGCGACTACGCACCGTATTGTTTCCTCTAATGCAACAGTTCCAGGAAAAAGCGACGCGGTGTGACCATCGTCGCCCAGGCCCAGCAGAATCAGGTCGTGCTGGTAAGTCGGTTCACCGCACTGTGCCGCCAAAAGATCGAGATCGTCCTGGTATTCCTGCGCCGCGATTTGCGGATCGATTTCACCGCGCATACGCATAATTGATTTTTCAGGAACCGCGGCTGGCGCCAAAAGAGTTTCACGCGCCATTCTGAAGTTGCTCTCTCGATCATCCGGCGGTACGCAACGCTCGTCTCCGAACGTGATTCGAGTCAACTCCCACGAAATTCTTCGTTCGAAAAACTTGAGGCTCCGCTTTCATGGGTGAAATACGCTACTTATTTACGCTAGCCGAGGGCATAGTCAGCCGATTGATTCGCCTCTCCCTTTCGAAGGGAGACGGTACGGTGAGGCCTCAGCATTGCACCGTGCGCACGCCTCACGTCAATCCTCTCCCCTCAAATGGGGAAGAGGCGGAATCACGCAGACTGCGGAAAGGACGAGCATCAGATCGCGCAGTGTGACTGGCCGCGCTTTTGTAGATAACGCTGATGATATTCTTCCGCCCGCCAGAACGTCGGTGACGGTTCAATTTGCGTTACCACCGGTCGACGAAAACGGCCGCTCATATCAATCTTTTTCCTGGACGCTTCCGCCGCTGACTTTTGCTCGGACGAATGATAAAAAATCACCGAGCGATATTGCGTTCCAACATCAGGACCCTGCCGGTTCAAGGTCGTCGGATTGTGGTTCGACCAGAAAACATCGAGCAGGTCGTCGTAGGCGATCTGCGATGGATCGAACTCTACTTCCACGACTTCGGCATGGCCGGTTTTGTCCGTGCACACATCTTCGTAGCTCGGGCTGTCTTTCGTTCCGCCCGCGTAGCCGACGCCCGTCGAGATCACACCTTTCAAATTTCGAAAAGTTTCTTCCACGCCCCAAAAACAACCTGCACCAAAGGTAGCTTTCTCCGTTTTCATTGGGACATGATGGAACGATTGCGCGCAGGGTGCAACCGTCCTCACGTTGCAGTTCCATTACTTGACAGTTGCTGGTGGTGACTTTGGTATTGACCTAAAGTCCTAGTAGCCAGCTGCCGCCAAATCTGGCAGAACGTCAGCTAAACCTTTTTCCTCAAATGAATTCTTTCGCCACGACTCTCGACCAGACTCGGCCAGCCCTGCCGGTGCGGCTTCTCAATGGCTGCGGCGCATTGCTGGAGAAAACCCGAATTCCGCGCGCGCCGCTTCGTGCAGTGGATTTGATCGAAACATCGAAGCGCCGTTGCGGTCTCGATAATTTTGGTGGAGGAGATTTTTTCGAGGGTCTCTCGCGATTGCTCGATTCCTGCCATCGCGAGTCTCGCCTTAACCTGATAGGGAAGATCGCTCTTCGGACCGATCTTATGCGCACATTGTGTTCCCGTTTGTTCATGCATCGCGACCGGCAGCTCTATCCGGGCATTGCACGGCAGGAAATTCGCGAACCGCTGTTTATCGTCGGCCTGCCCCGCAGCGGCACCACGCTCTTGCATACTTTGCTTGCAGCGGATCCGGAACATCGAGCTCCCCTCACTTGGGAAGTTATGACGCCATCTCCGCCTACTCGCGAGAATGAGAAACGGCGAATTCAGCGCGCAACGCAAAGTTGTAACTGCCTTAATTGGCTGGCACCCACATTCCGCCACGTGCACCCCGTTGGTGCGGAGCTCCCGCAAGAATGTGTCGGCCTGATGACGCCCACGTTTATGAGTGATCAGTTTGATACGATGTATTATGTCCCATTGTATCGAGCCTGGTTCTTTCGTCAGGATTTGCTGCCGGCATACGAGTATCACCACTGTTTCCTTCAGCATCTGCAATTCCGCCAGAGCGCGCGCCGTTGGGTACTGAAGGCGCCTACACACATGTTTGCCTTGCCAACCCTGCTTTCCGTTTACCCCGATGCGCTCTTCGTCCAGACTCACCGGGCACCGCTCGATGCGATGGCTTCCGTATCGAGTCTCATAACGATCCTTCGCCGCGTGTTTAGCGATGCGGTCGATCCACTCATAGTTTGCCAAGAGGCGATCGGTTACTGGTCGGAAACGTTGGATAGATTTTTGCAAGAGCGCGATCGATTGGCAGCCAACCGCATTTGCGACCTGAACTATATTGAGATCCGTCGCGACCCGATCGCTGCCGTCCGGCGCATTTATGAGCATTTTGGCTGGTTGCTCTCGCAGAAAGCAGAGCAACGAATGCGCCGCGTAGTTGCAAGCCAGGCGCACGAACAATCTGGGTTGCATCGCTACGATCTCTCGCAGTTTGGCCTCGACCCAGCCGAGGGAGCGGAAGCATTTGCGGCCTATTGCGAACGTTTCGATTTATCCGCGCAGGCGGTTGACAGACCAAGCCACCGCGCGAAAACGCTTGTTTTAAAGTAGCATCGCGGATTGCTGCGCCGATTTTCCTGGCAGCTGCAGACCGCCTTACATCACCCCACGGTTACACAAGGAACCTGAACGATCCACCTACTCGCGCGGCAGTCGTTAGGCGGCTGGCTCGCCGAGTTGCTGGATCTGGCGGGATGAGCGAAAAGTCATCGGATGAACTTTGAAGTTCACCGTACGATCGACGCTGATCATCCCAGCTTGCTCGGGCATTTCCCCGGCGCGCCTGTTGTGCCGGGTGTAGTAATCCTGGACGAAATCGTCGCAGCGTTGACCGAGTGGCGCGAAGATTCTCGCCTTACCGCCATACCCGCGGTCAAGTTTCTCGCGCCTTTGAAGCCTGATCAGCCGTTCACTATCTGCATTTCCGGAGGCCATGGCGCTAACGGCGAAGTCCATTTTTGCTGTTGTGTTGAAGACCGCGTGATAGTTGAAGGTCGACTTCAGGTCCGTTGCGGGACAAGCTGACCTCGTGAACGCGGCAACACCTGATAAGCCTATGTTTAAAGCTCCTCCGCGTCTGGCGCATTGGCTCAAGGATTACCCGCCGTCGGTGTTCAGCGAACACTTGTATCAAAGCATCGAACTAATGGAGCGGTATAGCATCGAACTGGCTATCGATCTGTTGCGTCGATTGGATTTGATTGACCAACTCGACGAGTGGCGATCGGCGGATGAACTTTGTCGTGTGCTCTCTTTTCAGCCCCGTTTCAGTTTCGCTTTAGGTTGGATTTTGGAGCGCTTGGTGCAGACCGGCTGCATGGAGGCACGAATCGAAGGTGATACTTGCGCTTATCACCTGCGACACGCGCCGTGGCAACCCGGGCTCGAGCGCTTGCGTGAAGTGGGGCTTAACATCGATCTGACCAATGCAGCGACTTTGGATTTGTTGGATTACGCAGCAAGCCTTTATCCAGGCGTCGCACGCGGCGAGCAGAGCGGCGATCACAGCTTGTTCGGACCGCAAGGAATATCGTTGTGGCTAAATTATTTTGACAATAGCAATTTAACTTACGCGGTTAATAACTGGGTCAGTGCGCTGCTCGCCGTTAACCGCATGTCCACGCGATCCAGGCTGCGAATTTTAGAAGTCGGCGCGGGCGCAGGGAGCGCCAGTGAAACCTTGCTGCGCTGCTTCGATGAACGCGGGCTTCTGCCGCAGATAGAACGCTACCTCGTCACAGAACCGAACGCGTTCTTTCGGCGGCGCGCTCAACGCGAACTGGCGAAGCAGCATCCCGATCTGGCGCTGGAATGGGGGACGCTCGACCTCAATTTGCCGTGGGATGCTCAAGGCGTCGCCTCTGGCGAGTTCGATCTCGTTTACGCCGTCAACGTTCTGCATGTCTCCAAAGATCTTTTGTTTAGCTTAAATCAGGCGCGCTCTGTTTTGAAGGGCGATGGCTGGCTGGTGATCGGCGAATGCCTGCGGCCCTATGTTAATCAACCGATCTATCCGGAATTGATGTTTCAAATTCTGGAGAGCTTTACAGAGGTCCAGACAGATCCCGAAATCCGGCCGAATCCGGGCTTTCTGACTGCAGGTCACTGGCGCCGCGCATTTACACGCGCAGGCTTTGAGCGCACCGAAGTTGCGCCGGATGTCGACGGCATTCGCGAGGTCTATCCGCATTTTTTCACCGGTGCGATTTGCGGCCGCAATACCGGCCACGACAAATGATGTCCGCTAAAGCCTTACACGCGCATCGTTGGGCGACCTTGCCGGAGCGCGGCACACCCGCGTTGCTATCGCTCATCGCATGGATCGCCGTACACATTGGACGCTGGGCAGCAACCCTTCTGCTGTATCCTATCACGCTTTATTTCCTAATCAGCGCACACACAGCCCGGCGAGTATCGTACGATTACTTAAACCGCGTCCGCGGCCGTCGGCCTCACTGGTGGAATGTTTTCCGCCATCTTCATTGTTTCGCCGCCACGATTTTGGACCGCGTTTATCTGCTAAGAGGCGAGTTTGAGTACTTTGACGTGACTCTTTATGAGAAAGAAATCCTGCACCAGCAAATTGAAAGCGGGAAAGGCTGTGTCCTTTTGGGATCGCATTTAGGTAGCTTTGAGGTGCTGCGTACCCTCGGAGTAACGCAGCAGGACTTTCCGCTCAAGGTGTTGATGGACACCGCGCACAACCAAAACATCACGCGTTTTCTTGATACGCTGAATCTGAAAATCGCCAGCACGGTAATCGTGCTGGAGCGCCCGGATACGTTGCTGAGGGTCAAAGAGAGTCTGGATGCGGGCTTCCTCGTTGGCATGTTAGGCGACCGCGTCTCGAGCGGCGACAAGACAACGCGATGTCAATTCTTAGGTGCGCCGGCTACATTTCCGGCCGGCCCGATCATGCTTGCCGCCATGATGCGCTGCCCTGTTATCCTGTTTTTTGGTCTCTACCGCGGTGGAAAACGCTACAAAATTCATTTCGAGCATTTCGCCGATGAGGTAATTTTGAATCACGATCGCCGTGCGGAGGACATCCAGCATTGGATGCAACGCTATGTCGCGCGGTTGGAGCATTACGCGCGTCTTGCGCCATACAACTGGTTTAACTTCTACCCGTTTTGGGATTAACGGCCGTTCTCGTGAGAGCTCTAAAAACGATTAACAAATCGGAGATCCGTACGCTCATTCCCCACTCCGGTCTGATGTGCTTGTTGGATAGCGTAAGCGAGTGGGATGATCGATCGATCATATGCATCAGTAATACGCATCGTGATCCGGCAAATCCATTGCGTCGCGATGGGCGGTTGTCGGCAGTGCATGCTTTCGAATACGCCGCTCAAGCGGTTGCAGTGCACGGCGGATTGCGAGCGCGTTCAGCAGGTGCCACAGCACCACCGGGCTACTTGGCCGCGCTGCGGGAGGCACGCTTGCACGTGAAGCGACTGAATGACGTCGCCTCGCCGCTCCGGATTTGCGCGCACCGCCTGTTCGGAGAAGGCGCCAATGTAGTTTACGAATGCCGCGTCTCAGCCGGCGATGCTCTTTTGGCCGATGGACGTATTACCATCATGCTGCGCGCGTGATTGCTTGCTTCTGTAGCCGCTTCGCTCTGCGAAGCGCCGGACCCAACAGTGACTTTCGCGCGAGCCACGTCGCTCAGAGAGCGACGGCTACAGCTCACATCACGATTCCGCCGTCCACGCACAGCACCTGTCCAGTGATGTAGCTAGCGTCCGCGGACGCTAGAAAAGCCACGGCACTCGCGACATCTTCAGATTGCCCCGTTTTGCCGAGCGGAATTTGCGCGTGAATCGTTTTCTTGATTTCCTCCGAGAGGCCGGAAGTCATGTCCGTCGTGATAAATCCCGGCGCCACCGCATTCACGGTGATATTGCGGCTGGCTAACTCACGAGCTAGCGATTTGGTGAAACCAATCAAGCCGGCTTTGCTCGCCGCGTAATTTGTTTGACCGGCATTTCCAATCAGTCCGATTACCGAGCTGATGTTAATGATGCGCCCGCTGCGCTCTTTGATCATCGCGCGCTCTGTGGCCTGCACGAAGTTGAACGCTCCTCTGAGGTTCGTGTTGATGACCATGTCCCAATCCTCGATCGGCATCCGCATGCTCAGGCCGTCGCGCGTCACACCAGCGTTGTTAATCAGAATGTCGATCTTGCCAAAGTCTTCGAGAATCCGGGCACCGACTTTTTGCACCGCTGCATGATCCGCGACGTCGACTGCGTAGGCCTTTGCTGCATCCGGTCGCGTCGCCTTAATTTCATTCGCAGTCTTCTTTGCGTTCGCCTCCGTCCGGCTGACGCACGCGACGCGCGCTCCTTCGCTCGCCAACCGCACCGCAATCGCATGTCCGATCCCCCGCCCTGCTCCTGTCACGACAGCGACCTGGTTCTCAAATCTCATGATTTTCCCAGATGGATCGACGCGTTTTCAGAAATGCGAACGGACCGTTTTTAAGTTTCCAACGCGAGATCATCCGCCTTGCGCGCAGTATGCCGGCAATTATTGGCGTGTGCATCTTAATTCATATGGACTGCCACCACAGACGGATCATATCGTAAAGATGGCGAGGAAAGCGACTTCGATGGCCAGCGCTTCCTGAATATTGCGACTAAGATGATAGCGCAATTCCTCGAGACAGCGAACGCGTCTCAAAATTTCGGCAGTGCTGAAACGCTTCGCGAGCGCGGCCGTTTCTTTTCCTGCGTTGGGCAGACTACAGTACTCTACACCATTGCGCGATCGAAGAACATCAGACCACCAAGCGAATAATGTCTCGATCAGTCCTGCGCGCCGTTGCAGATAGAGGCTTTCTGTGAGCGCCTTGTAGTATTGTTCCCGCTCTTCGAGCCAGGCACCATCAGTCGAATCCTTGTAGCGCGACTCCTCCTGTTTTAATGCCTGATCTGTTTGGCTTTTAATTTGCTCCCGAACTAGGCGTAGCAGACGCTGAAATTCCTGAGCCAATCGATACGCATACTGAATACTCCAGCTCTGTTCGCGGGCAGCCTGTTGTAGCAATTTCACGAGCTTTTCCTCTTCCACTTTATTTTGAGGTTGGCCGTTTGGCGCAAGTGGAATTGCAATGCATCGTGAAAGGATCGTCTCCGGTAGAGCTTCGGGTAACGCGCTCAGAAGGAGCAGCAAGGAATCCTTCGGCGGTTCTTCCAATGTTTTAAGAAACGCGTTCGCAGCCTGCGGTTGGAGCCGATCGGCATCGACGATAATCGCCACCTTGCGTCGGCCATTTGATGCACGCATTTGCAGGGCATGCTCAAGATCACGGATTTGCTCAATAACAATGCGCCGGGATTTCGATTCGGGTTGGGCAACGAAAATATCCCGAGCTTTGGCAGAGAAAACGTCGCTCACCTTTGTTCCGTTGACGAGGCTGGCTAGCTCCGCCGCGAGCAGCTGCTTTCCGCTGCCCGGTGACCCCCAAATTAAATAGGCGTGCGCGAGCCTGTTTTGTTCATTAGCGCGCCGCAAGTATCTGAAAGCTGCTGTGCGGGGAAAGGCCATTTCAAATTTTCGATTTTGCCATTGAAGCAAATCCAGGGAAACGCGAAGAAACTGTTTCCCAAATTTCCTTCTCGATCTCATCCGCATCGCGCGAGCCGTCAAGCAGCACAACGCACGCATTTGCAGGGCATGCTCAAGATCACGGATTTGCTCAATAACAATGCGCCGGGATTTCGATTCGGGTTGGGCAACGAAAATATCCCGAGCTTTGGCAGAGAAAACGTCGCTCACCTTTGTTCCATTGACGAGGCTGGCTAGCTCCGCCGCGAGCAGCTGCTTTCCGCTGCCCGGTGACCCCCAAATTAAATAGGCGTGCGCGAGCCTGTTTTGTTCATTAGCGCGCCGCAAATATCTGAAAGCTGCTGTGCGGGGAAAGGCCATTTCAAATTTTCGATTTTGCCTTTGAAGCAAATCCCGGGAAACGCGAAGAAACTGTTTCCCAAATTTCCTTCTCGATCCCATCCGCATCGCGCGAGGCGTCGAGCAGCACAACACGATTTAATTCGCGCGCGGCCAGTTCTCGGTACGCTTCGCGAACTCGCTCATAGAACTCGGCAGGTTGTCGTTCCATCCGATCCGTTCTGCGCGGTTCTTGCATTCTTGAACGGGCGGTCCCTGCGTCGATATCAAGCACGAAAGTAATATCCGGGACGCAATCGCCGACCACGAATGTGTTTAGCCGTTCGACAATTTGTCGGTCTAATCTTCGCGCCGCCCCTTGGTAAACAGTGGTCGAATCAAAGAAACGATCCGCGATCACGCAAACACCGCGTTCGAGCGCCGGTTTGATTGTCTCGCGCACGAGCTGACTTCGGCTCGCCTCAAACAAGAGCAGCTCGGTCTCCGGTGTCATACCGAAGTTGTGCGGCGCAAATTGTAGAAGCTCACGAATGGTTTCGCCGATGGGCGTGCCACCCGGCTCGCGGGTAATTACATAAGGCACACCCATCTGCTGAAGTCGCGTCGCCAGTTTTTTTACTTGCGTGGATTTTCCGCATCCTTCCGATCCTTCGAATGTGATGAATGGCAGCCGCTGCATCAGCTCGATTGTGAAATAAAGCAGCTCAAATGTCGAATACGAGCGTGGCACAGCCATCTTGGCTGTGGGGCGGCGGGCGTCTCGCCTGCCAGCCGTGGATTCAGCAGGCAGGATGCCCGCTGGCCGCACAGGCTGGGAAGCCTATGCTACTATGGGGCATGAAAAATTTCTGGCTGGTGAAACAGGAGCCCTCCTCTTATTCGTGGTCGGATTTTGTCGCGGAGGGCCAGACGAGCTGGACGGGCGTCCGCAACTACACCGCGCGAAATAATCTCCGCAAAATGCGCAAAGGCGATGAGGTTCTTTTCTATCACAGCGGTGAGGAAAAAGCGGTAGTCGGCATGGCCAAGGTTACGGGTCCAGCCTACCCCGATCCGACGGCAACCGAGGGTGATTGGAGCGCCGTCAACCTTGCGCCAATCAAATCTCTGCGCCGGCCAGTGACGCTGCGCCAAATCAAAAGCGATCCGCGCTTCAAACGGATTCAGCTCGTGCGGCAATCGCGGCTCTCCGTTATGCCAATGGCCGCCACCGATTTTCGTGCGATTGTCTTGATGGGAAGATAGCGCAGGCGCTAGCGCTTTGCGCTTGTTCATATGACGAGCGCGATTGAAAATTTGCGGACATGACTTCGGTGGTTGCCAATCAATTCCTGCCGCTGGTCGCAGCGGCGGCTGCCACGACGGATTCGATCGTTTTCTCTGTGCACGATGTTGCCCCCCACAGCCGAGACGTCACGGAAAAGATAATAATAGAACTGGCTCATCGCGGCGTGTCCACCTGTTCTCTTCTCGTTGTGCCCGATTATCGCCATCAGGGCCTGGCCACTAAAGATCGACAATTCGTTTCCTGGTTGCGAGATTTGCAATCGGCCGGTTATGAAATTGTCATCCACGGCTATTTTCATGAACGGCCACGCCACGCGAACGAAACGATACGCGACAAGTTTTTTACTCGCCTCTACACCGCAGACGAGGGCGAGTTTTACGATCTCGATTACGACGAGGCGCTCCGCCGAATCACAGCGGCGCGCGATGAATTTCGCGCCAGCGGTTTGAAGCCGCGAGGTTTTGTTGCGCCAGCCTGGTTGCTCGGCGCGGAAGCCGAGCGCGCCGCGCGGGATGCGGAGTTGGAATATACAACTCGGCTACGAACTTTGCACGACCTTCGCTCAGGCGAGGAATTTCCTGTTAGATCAATTGGTTACAGCGTTCGAAGCAGATGGCGACGCGCAATCAGCCGTGCGTGGAACGCGACGCTCTTCCGGCTTTTAAAGGGCAATCCGCTCTTGCGGATAAGCATTCATCCGCCCGACCATTCTCATCCGGCCATTTGGCGACAGATTGTCGATCTTATCGACGCGACGAGCGGGTCGCGGACAGCGACAACCTACCAGGACTGGATCGCCGAACAAAGACTAAGACGCGGAGTCTAGACATGAGTAAGTGCGACCTTCACATTCACTCGCGCTACAGCGCGCGCTCGGAGGAATGGCTGTTTCGTCGTTTTGATTTTCCCGACAGCTACTCTGCTCCGAAGGAGCTGCACCGGCAGTTGCTGGAACGCGGCATGGATTATGTGACGATCACCGATCACGATACAATCGCTGGCTGTCTGCAAATTATAAATCTGCCTCATAGTTTTATTAGCGAACAAGTTACGACTTATTTTCCGCACGATCCGTGCAAGCTGCACATACTCGTTTGGGGGATTTCACAAGAGCAGCACGGCGAGATCGAAGGTGTCCGGGATAATATTCTTGAGCTGCAACACTATCTCCAAACGGCCCAAATCGCTCACGCGGTTGCGCATCCCCTTTACAGCGTTAACGGCCAACTGGACGCGAGTCATCTCGAACGGCTCATCCTTCTTTTCAAGCATTTCGAGGGAATCAACGGTCTGCGTGACGCCCTTCTAAGCGATCTTGCCCAAACTCTTTTCAAGCAACTGACACCGGACAAGATTGATGTGTTCGCAAACCGCCATAATCTGGCGCCCACGCACGCCGAGCCGTGGAAAAAGATTTTCGTCGGCGGCTCAGATGATCACGGCGGACAATTTGCCGCTTCAGCTTACACGGAAACGCCAGCGGCAGAGTCCGTGACAAAATTCCTCGAATACATCCGCAACGGCAATTGCAGCGCGCGAGGTTACGGTGGGACTCCCCTCGCCCTGTCGCACGGCTTCTACAATACAGTCGTCCGTTTCATCGAGGACCATTTCCAGGAAAAACTCGGGCCAGGCGCCGCGCTGTTGGAAAAAATGTTTTCGCGTTTTATGGAAGGACGCGATCCGACGGAATTCACGCTCGCGGAAAAAGCGAGCCTGGCTGGACAAGCTGTCTTATCCGGAAAAATTTTCGAACTACTCAAGCCGGCCAACGTGTCGCTCTGGAAAGAGCTTTCCGGTTATTTCGCACGACCTGAAGTAAAGGCGAAACTCGCCGAGCAATTGGATGCAGTCAGTGAACCTGAGCGCCGCACATTTCTCATGGCCAACATGGTGGCCGAGCGACTTGCCTTTCGATTTTTCCAAAAGTTCGTTCAACAAATCAGCAGCGGCAACATGGTCGAGAGCATGCAGGCTGTCAGCGCAATTGCGCCGATCCTGGTGATTCTCACGCCGTACATCTACGGTTTTCACAGCCAAGCGCCTTCTCGAAAATGGCTCCGCGGCATTTTCAAAGAGTTGACCGGTGAAACTCCCGTCGCGCTGCAAAATTGCAAACGCGCGTGGTTCACTGACACACTGGACGATGTAAACGGCGTGGCGACTACGATTCGCAAAATGACCGCGGCCGGCGCTGCCGCTGGAAGGGAAATAGTCGTGGTCGTTTCGCGCGGCGAGCTGAACATCAACAACATCCCAATCAAGAATTTCAAGCCGATCGGCGAATTCGAGTTGCCCGAATACGAGCTGCAGAAGCTTAGCTTCCCGCCGATCCTTCGAATCCTTGATTACATTCAGCGCGAAAAATTTACCGAGATTATTATCAGCACACCCGGGCCGGTCGGATTAACTGGGCTGCTAGCGGCCAAGATGCTTAACCTCCAAACGAGCGGCATTTATCACACCGATTTTCCGCAGTACATCCGCATTCTCACCGAGGACAGCTTCCTCGAAAGCGTTGCGTGGCGCTACATGCACTGGTTTTATGGCCAACTCGACCCCGTCTTTGTCAACTCGGACGAATATCGGCAAAGCTGGGTTAAGCGTGGCTTCGATCCCGCGAAGCTGAAAATTTTCCCGCGTGGTCTCGATACCGAGCTGTTCACTCCAGCGCGACGTGAGCCGGCCTTTTGGGAAAAATTTGGCGCGAGTAACGGCCAGGTGCGGCTGCTTTACGTCGGCCGGATATCGCGAGAAAAAGATCTCGACGTTCTGGCAGATGCCTACCGGCGATTACGCGCTGAAGATCTTCCCGTGCAACTCTTCGTCGTCGGTCACGGCCCGTACGCCGAGGCATTTGCCGAATCGTTGCCCGAGGCGTTTTTCACCGGCTATCTCACGGGCAAAGAGTTGGCCACGGCGTACGCATCAGCCGACATTTTTGTTTTTCCCAGCACCACCGACACGTTCGGCAACGTGATCATCGAAGCGCAGGCTTCCGGGGTGCCGGTAGTCGTTTCCGATTCCGGTGGGCCTAAAGAGTTGGTGGAAGACAAAGCCAATGGTTTGATAACCAGGTCGCACGATGTCAATGATTTCACGAGCGCCATTCGCACTCTGGTCACCGACCCCGCCCTGCGGGAACGCATGGGCAACCGCGCCCGGAAGAGTGTCATCGACCGCAGCTGGCCGAGCGCGTTCCGCAAATTCTGGACGATGACGGATGTCTAGGAGGAACCAACGTCTGAAATTCTTTTCGAAGCTGTAGCGGCTAGCGATCGCGGTTACTAATGAGATCCGTCTCAGTCGGCGGACTTTCCACCCAATTAACGTCCCAAGCACCGTCAACCGTGATGAATGTGAGCGAGTTTGCGGGGAGCCATGCTTCGTGAATCATCTTCGCAGGCATGAAATTGAACCCGCCCGGGCTGAGCTCAAACTTCTTACCGTCGCACGCGAGCGTGGCTGTGCCAGTGATCATCGTGTG
>Ga0209376_1002085_pt1 | contig 19281 bp, 17 predicted proteins | sample GraSoiAngelo_134_FD_185891 | JGI IMG/M metagenome (GOLD analysis project Ga0209376, IMG submission 185891) | Grasslands soil microbial communities from the Angelo Coastal Reserve, California, USA - 14_0929_05_30cm (SPAdes) (version 2) | ecosystem: Environmental > Terrestrial > Soil > Grasslands ... | reverse complement strand
GTGGTCGCCAGCCTCCACCAAGCCCACAGTCTTCTATTGAGCGCCGTCGAGACCGCCATCAGCGACGTGTTCTCGCGTCGCGCTACGCTCGGTGATCCTTCGCTCCGCGCCCGGTTGGAAGACGCCTACGCCGAGCTGGTCAGGTCCCGGCCGCAGCTGAGCGCCCACATCCGGTGCGGGCGCGGACCAGACGGCACGTTTCAATGGGAATTCCCGTTGGACCCAGCGAAGTCGGCCACCATCACGTACACGGGCCTCCGCATCTTCAACGCGGTCGCGCGACAGGCGATGCCGCTCGACTTCGAGCGACCGATCGCTCCCGCGGTCGCCAAATTCCTCGGATTTCTGGATGGGACGCACACCGTCTCGGAGGTCCGGACAGTCGCCACGGCGTCCGGGCGCGACCTTGAGCGACACCTCGGCCGGCTGATGGATCTCCTCACGAAGCATGACTGCCTCGCCGTGTCCGCGCGCGCGTCGGTGCGGAGCCGGTGGCTCGAGGCAACCAGCGATCGCGACATCGTCCATCTCGGTCACGCGGCCTTGCTCTATCGTCAGCGCGACAGTTTCTTCCTCTTCGACCCCTGGCTGATGCCCTGGTTCGCCGAATCGGCGGTGCCATCACTCTGGGGTAGCCTCCTCCCCCGCCCGGCCGCCATCTTTTTGACGCACGATCATGACGACCATGTGGATCCCCGGACTCTGCTGCACTTGCCGAAAGACGTCCCGGTCGTCGTCCCCAGCCGAAAGAATCGCCGCGCGCTCTACTTCGATTACTTGGCGCTGCTGCGCGAGCTCGGGTTTACCCAGGTGATCGAGTTGGCCCATGGAGACAGCTGGAAGTTCGACGGGGGAGAGGTGGTCTCCGTCCCCTTCTTCGGGGAGGATCCCTGCGATATCGAAATGCCCCGGAACTGCTACCTGATCGTCGATCGCGGCCGGAATACGCTCGTGCATGTGGACAGCGGTCCGACCAACTCCGGGAAGTCGGCCGTGAAGGAGGGCGTGATCGACGAGTTGGTCCGGCGGCATGGACCGATCGCGACGTTGTTTGCCTCCCAGCAGCAACTGCTCGAAGTCCGAACCTACGCCGCCCATGCCTGTTTATCCCATCCTGGAAGGTGGCTGGAATCCGGCGAGAACGGGCATTTGACGAACAGCTATCTGACTCAACTGGCCGCCAGTGCGAAGGCCCGCCTGTTCGTCTCGTACGCCACCGGAGGGGCCGACTGGTATCCGGACCATCTGTCCTTCATGTTCAGTCAGCGCAACCCGGCCCGCACCGCGCTCCTGACCGCCAACTGGGAGCCACCGGAGCAGCTCAAAGAGAAATTGGCGCCGTCTGGGTGCAGGTACCATTACAGTCACGCCCTCGACACCTTTCGGCCGACTCCCGACGGCGGAACCAAAGTGGTGCCGGCCACCGATTCGCTGGATCCCCTCCAGCTCTACCGGCTGGACCACGGCGACCCGCCGTTCATGCGGCAGGCGACTCCACCGGGTCGCACCTGACCCGTGTCGGCTTTCTCACCCTTCCATGAGGGGAAGTCCGAGGGCAGCGTGATCAGAGAGCGCGGGGGATGGAGAAATCAATGAACCGTACCGATACTGTGATCCTGGTGACCGGTGCAGCGGGCTTCATCGGCTACCATGTCGCCCGGAGGCTCCTCGAGCGCGGTGACCAGGTGTTGGGCGTGGACAACCTCAGCGACTATTACGACGTGCGGCTGAAGGAAGCCAGGTTGGCGCAACTGGAGTCCTCCCCGCGGTTCCGCTTTATCAAACTGGAGATCGCTGACCGCTCAGCCGTGCGGAATCTGTTCTCCGCCCATCCCACTCGGTGGGTCGTGCACCTGGCGGCCCAGGCAGGCGTGCGGTACTCATTGGTCAACCCCCATGCCTATGCGGACAGCAACCTCGTGGGATTTTTGAACATCCTGGAGGGCTGCCGGCAGGGGCAGGCGGGGCATCTGGTCTTTGCCTCGTCGAGCTCGGTGTACGGCGGGAACACCAAGATGCCCTTCTCAGAACATGACAACGTGGACCATCCGCTCTCGCTCTATGGGGCCAGTAAGAAAGCGAATGAGCTGATGGCGCATTCCTACGCGCATCTGTACGGACTCCCGTGTACCGGACTCCGGTTCTTCACCGTGTATGGCCCCTGGGGGCGACCGGATATGGCGCTGTTCCTCTTTACCAAGGCGATTCTTGAGGGCAAACCGATCGACGTGTTCAATCACGGCAAGATGCAGCGGGATTTCACGTACGTCGATGATATCGTCGAAGGCGTCGTCCGTGTGCTGGACCGGCCCCCGGCCTCTGATCCGAACTGGTCCGGCCAGGCGCCGGACCCTGCCACGAGCTCGGCCCCCTATCGCGTCTACAACATCGGTAATCACAAGCCGGTGGCGCTCATGCGAGTCATCGAGTTGTTGGAAGAGGCCTTGGGGAAAAAAGCGGAGAAGCGCTTGCAGCCGTTGCAGCCAGGCGACGTCCCGGCCACGTACGCCGACGTGGACGACCTAGTCACGCATGTGGCGTTCAAACCGGATACCCCCATCGAAGTCGGCATCCGGCGATTCGTGGAATGGTACCGAGGGTACTATAAGATTTGAGAGTCGCGTGACTGAAAGAGCCGGTGCAGCCGATCCAAGGACGCGCCCGTCAGGCCCGGCAGCACCGCGTGCGCCTCGGCGAGCTGGTCCGCGGGATACGTGGTGGCGAGGCCGACGACCCACATCCCGGCGGCTAGGGCCGCGCGGATACCGGCTCGTGAGTCCTCGATGACGAGGCACTCCGGCGGTCGGACCGGCGGCCTGGGCCGGGGGGGCGCCGCGTTGAGTCGCGCGAGGGCCAGCCGGTAGATCGCCGGGTCCGGCTTGCCGAACAGCGTGTCTTCCGCCGAGACGATCACCGTGAAATCCTTCTCGATCGGCGTTTCCCGCAACGCGAACTCGATCTGCTCCCGCTTTCCCCCCGAGGCAATCGCCAGCCGGTAGCGCGCGCCGGCCTGCTTGACGAACTCCACCGCCCCCTCGAACAGCGGCGGCTTGTGCGTCGCCGTGTAGGCCTGGAACAGCGTCGCTTTTCTTGCCATGATTTTCCGGAGGCGCGCGAGGTCCCGTCCGCCTCCGGCGGAGTCCAGGAGGGCGGCGGCGCAGTTTCGTTCGTCCATCCCCAGGTAGGCGCCGTAATAGGCCTCCTGCGTCAGCGCGAGGCCGTCCTCCGCGAGCGCCTGTTGAAAGGCGAGGAAGTGCGGGGTCTCATCGTCGGCGAGCACCCCGTTGAAGTCGAAAATGATGGCGCGAAGGGCGACGGCGGACACGGACCTCCCCCATGGCCGACCCTACTGTAACAGGGGCGCTCGAGGCCTGCCAAATTTGAGCGCACTCGCAAATAGTGTATAGTCTTCGAGCCACGCACCCATCCTGTGTCGGAGGGACCCGTGCACTCTCCCGATGTGTTGAGCGACCTGCTGGTGATCTTCGCCGTCTCGATCGCCGTGGTCTTCGTGTTCCACCAGCTCCGGTTGCCCTCGATCGCCGGGTTTTTAGCGGCCGGCGCGCTGATCGGACCGTATGGATTGAACCTGGTCTCGGACCTCGGCCAAGTCAATATCATGGCGCAGATCGGCGTGGTGCTCCTGTTGTTCACGATCGGAATCGAGTTCTCGCTCGCGCACCTGGCGGCGTCCCGGAGCATTCTCTTGCTCGGCGGCCCGCTCCAGGTGGCCGGCGTGCTGCTGCTGGTCACGGTCGGCGGGGTGCTGATCGGGCTGCCGTATCGCCAGGCGATTTTCTGGGGCTGTCTCCTGTCCCTGAGCAGCACCGCGATCGTGCTGAAGGCGCTGGCGAGCCGGGGCGAGAGCGATTCGCTTCATGGTCGAGCCACGATCGGAATCCTGATCTTTCAGGATCTGGCGGTGGTGCCCATGATGCTCATGACCCCGATCCTTGCCACTGCGAATCAGGAGGTCCTGCCGGATGCGCTCGTGGCGCTGGCGAAATCAGCGGCGCTGGTCGGGATCATCGTGGGAGCGGCCTGGTTCCTGGTGCCCTGGCTGCTGGAGCATATCGTCAGAAGCCGCAGCCGCGAGCTGTTCCTGCTCACGATCATCGTGCTGTGCCTGGGCATCGCGTGGCTGACCTCTCTCGCCGGTCTCTCGCTCGCGCTGGGCGCGTTTATCGCCGGACTGGTCATCTCCGAGTCCGAGTACAGCCACCAGGCGATGGCCGAGGTACTGCCGTTCCGGGATAGCTTCAATAGTCTCTTTTTCGTCTCCATCGGCATGCTGATGGATGTCCGCGTGGTCCTGGCTCACCCGGTGCTGGTAGTGGCGCTGGTCGGTGCGGTCCTGGTCGGCAAATTCATCACCGCGGTGGGGCCGGTGCTGGCCTGCCGCTATCCTCCGCGCGCGGCGGTGCTGGCCGGCATTGCGCTGGCCCAGGTTGGAGAATTCAGCTTTATTCTGGCACAGGAGGGGAAAGATGCCGGGTTGCTGACCGGCGAGCCCTACCAGGTGTTCCTGGCGGTGTCGGGGCTCACGATGCTGGTGACCCCCTTCCTCATCCAATGGTCGCCCAAGCTCGCCAGGCGGGCTGAAGCGTTCCAACGCCTGTATCACTGGCTTCCCGGCCAGACGACCGCGCGTGTGGCCACCGTGACCACGCGCCAACTCAGAATCAAGGACCACGTGATCGTGGTGGGGTATGGCTTGAACGGCAGAAACCTGGCACGGGTGCTCGAAGAGACGGAGATCCCCTACGTGGTGCTGGAGCTGGACGGGGATCTGGTGCGGCGCGAATCCCGAATCGGTGTGCCGATCCATTACGGAGACGCCTCCAATCCCAGCGTGCTCCGCCAGGTGCGGATAGAGCAGGCCCGTGTCCTCGTCCTTGCCATTTCGGATCCCTTCGCGACCCGTCGCACCGTCCAGATTGCCAAGGGTCTCAATCCTCAGGTGCACATCGTGGTGCGGACACGCTATCTCAAGGAGTTGGAGGAGCTGCACCAATTGGGGGCGGATGACGTCGTGCCGGAGGAGTTCGAGACCTCCATCGAGATCTTCACGTTGGTGCTCCGTACCTACAAGATGCCCCCGGAAGTGATCATGCAAAAAGCGGAGCAGATCAGACGGGAAGGGTATGCCGTACTTCGGCGGAGCGAGCTGCCGGAGCTTGCTCATCATCTCCGTGGCGGCATCTTGACGGACGTCGAGGTGGAAACTTGCCGGATCGAGCCCGACTCCCCGGCGGTGGGCAAGACTCTCGCGCAGGTTTCAATCCGGCCGCGGACGGGCGCGTCGGTCATCGCGCTCACCCGGAATGGGATGACGGAGTCCAACCCTTCGGAAAAAGTTCATCTGGAATCGGGGGATGTGGTGGTCTTGATGGGCACCCGCGACCAGATCAGACGGGCCGTCGGGCTTCTCACTGACAGCAAGATGGCCTGAATCGACGATCAGCGTTGTTTGCCGGTCATCAACTCGTAGGCTTCTCGAAGCGAACCGACCTCGATGACCGTGATGTTTCGCAGCCTGCCCAGTTGCGGAAGGTCCCACTCCTCGGTGCGCGCTTGGCCCTTCGGGACGAGCAGGGTGTGCATGTTCGCCATCGCCGCACCTTCCAGTTTGCCCGGGAGCCCGCCCACCTCGTCAATGCCGCCGTCCGTAGTGATCGCTCCGGTCAGCGCCACCCCGGGGCGCAGCGTTTCGCCGCGCGCGGCAGCCATGATCCCGATGGCCACCGCGCTGCTGGCGCTCGGTCCTTGGGTCAGGTTAGAGTAGGAGCGGTTCTTGATCGTGATTGTCCAGTTCCGAGAGTCTTCTCCGAGGGTCGCCGCCGCCGCAGAGACGGCCACGCGAACCCCTTCCTTCCACTCCTCATCCACGGCTGTGCCCTTGGACCGTTCACTGAACAGGACGGTGGGGCCCTTGCGCTGAGGGTCCCGATCGAGTTGAATGACGATATAGTGCACGGCGCCGATTTCTTTGCCGTCGGAGGCGCTCACGGCAAGCGCGGGGACCGTCGCGAACCGATGGGGGTCTGCCTGGACAAGGGACAAAGAGCAAACCATCGCGATCGTGATGGGGGTCAACACGACAAGAAAGAACAGCTGGCTGACGCGTCGCTGCAATCCGGCACCTCCTCCGTCCGACGACAGCATACTCAGAAGGCTTGGTTTTGGCAAGACTTCGTGCGCCGCCGTCATCGGTTCCTCCCCTCCGCCCGGTTTCCTTGACAACCCAAAGAACCGCATACTATAGTGACTTTCACCCGCTCCGGGCTTGAAGAAAGCCCCGAGCAGCCACGTAAACAAACAGTCAGAGTCATCAACCGCGTAGGTGAACCCATGGGCGCGACGAACGTGGAACCGGCGACCGCGCTGGCCGAGCTTCAGGAAACGAAGCCTGATCGAGTGACGATCGTGGTGCTGAGCGGAGACATGGATCGGGTGATGGCCGCCTTTATCATCGCGACCGGCGCGGCAGCGATGGGCATGCAGGTCACGATGTTCTTCACGTTTTGGGGCCTGAACGCGATCCGCCGCAAAGGGACCCCCAGCGCGGCCAAGGATTGGCTGCGTCGGATGTTCGGCTTGCTGAATAAGGGAGGCGCTGAGACGCTGCCGCTCTCACGGTTTCATTTCTGGGGGCTTGGCACCGGCATGATGAAGCGGGTCATGCGGCAGCATCGGATGCCGGGTATTCCGGAGTTGATGGAAATGGCGCAGGACCTCGGCGTGCGGTTTATTGCCTGCACGACCACGATGGGGTTGATGGGGATTACCAAAGACACGTTGATCGAGGGCATCGACCAGTTGGCCGGGGTGACCACGTACCTCGCCGAGGCGAAAGAAGGAAGCGTCAATCTGTTCATCTGATAGCGAATAGCCAGCAGCAAGGAGCAAGCAGCAGCTCGGAACAGCCGATGAGTCAGGATTCTTTGCTGTGGAGCATTCCATGCTCAAAGCCGATGTGAAGCTGGATACTCTCGGGTACTTCTGCCCGATACCCATCATTATGACCTCCAAGAAAATCAAGGAACTCGTGCCGGGTCAGGTTCTGGAGGTGGTATCGGATGACGAGGGGATCAAGAAGGACATGCCCGCCTGGTGCCAATCGACCGGCCACGAGATGCTAGGCCTGGAAGAAGAAGCCAGTGATTCCAAGCGGGTGTACAAAGCGTTCGTGAAGAAGGCGAAACGGTAACAGAGCCGTCCAGCGGAACACCTGCGTGAAGCCGGAGACGCCACCTAGCCTCTCCGGCTTTTTTATCCCCAAATCCCCCTCGGTTTCTTGACAGCTTTTCTCCAGCCTATACACAATATCTAGACAGCTGAGCCTCGTTCTTATCCTCTATATTGTATTTTTCGCTTGACTTCACCGGCTCGCTTTGTTATAGGGTAGCCGCGACGTGTTACATCGACGTTAATCCGGGTTTAAGGCCGGCGTTTCAGGCACTTCTCGCTTCCCGAACGTGAATCCCCGTCAGACGGGGCGGCGTAGGGGTTGCGATGTCTGAAAGGAGAGGGTTCGTCACGTACTGTGACCTGCTCGCCCGCGACAAGCAGAGACTGTTCCCCCCCACCGTCACTCCTGCCCGACCACATCCTGTTGCTCCCATTCCGGGCGTGACAGAGTTCGTGCTTTGCCGTGGACAGGCAGGGGCTGCCTCATCCGACGGCGCAACTCAGCCAGAAGGGTTCCCCACAGTAACCGGAGGTGGAGTCGGAGCATAACACCCCAACCATGGAGGTGGACCGATGGGAGCCAGCAGTCTTGTCTTAGATGAATTGATGTCGCGGATGGCCAGTCAGGCATTGGCCGATCTTGACGGGTCACGCATGGAGCCGATCTTCGACCGGGAGAACGGAAGGCAGGACGGACTGCTGGTCGAAGCATCTCTGGAGAGGGTGGTGGTCTTTGCCCGCGAGCAGGAGGTGCTTTCCTTGTCGGATGTCAGCTATGTGCGTCGTGCCATGACCCGCACCCAGGCCCGCCGCGCTCTCCTGTACGTCGCAGCCGGGACGTCGATTGCGAATGCAGTGATGCTCCTGGCCACGCTATCGAAAATCGAGATCGTGCGTCTGGCGTAGCCTGCCCCTTCGTCCATGACCGCGACAATGTGAGGGCCTGTGCCAATTCCGCAGTGGCCGCATGCCTAAGGAGGGTGTGATGTCGGGACCTTTTAGCCTGAGGTATCTCCATCTCTTCGTCAGCCACAGGTCCCCGGGAGCGTTCATTCTTTCACGGAACGGAAAGTCGGCGGATTTCGTGGGAGCCAGTCCTGATGATGTGGCCAGCACCCTCGGGCGACTGGCCAGACCGTCGGGGTATCGCTTTTTCTGGTTTGCCTACGCGTCCTCCCCTGAGGAGGCCTTTCAGATCGAACACACCTGGTACCACCGCTATCATCCGAACGACAACCTGTCTCCTCCGTCACGCCGGCACGGGTTGGATTGGCGTTGCACGACAGAGGGGTGCGCGGCTTGCGCCCTGGCTCACGCCCGATCTTAGCGACAGTTGGCAAGATTCCGACTCGCCATCCCGGTTCAGGATCCCCGCGGCGTTGCCTTGACTTCACGGGGTGATGCCTTTACCGTACCAACCCTGACGCTCCGCCTGGCTCCTCAAGGATCTCCGTGCCATTGACCGAGGCAAGACCGCTGTTGGTGGTCAACTGCGGGCAGCTCCTGACACTTCACGGTCCCCGTCGCCTGCGCGCCGGGAGGGAGATGGCGGAGGTCGGACTGATTCGACACGGGGCGCTGCTGATCCGGGACCGAATGGTGGCGATGGTGGGGCCCGGCGACCGTGTGGGCCGATCTCCGGATGCTCGTAGGGCTGTGCGCCTCGACGCCCGGGGGAAGGTGGTATTGCCCGGCTTTGTGGATTCTCACACCCATGCCCTGTTTGCGGCCCCTCGCGTGGAAGACTACGTCGCTCGAATCAGCGGCGCGAGCTATTCGCACATCGCCCGAGCCGGCGGAGGGATCCGGGCGAGCGCCAGCCGTGTGCGATCGACCAGCGAGCGGGTCCTGACCGAACGCCTGAGGAACGTAGCCCGGCTCTTCCTGGAATATGGGACCACCACCGCCGAGGTGAAGAGCGGTTACGGTCTCGATCTTGTCCAGGAAATGAAAATGTTGCGGGCGATCCGCGCGGCCGCGGAAGGTGCCGCCTGTGAGCTGGTCCCGACGCTGTTGGTCCACGAGATTCCGGCCCGCTACAGGAACAAGCGCGCCCGCTTCCTCCAACTGGTGAGGCAGAAGTTGATCCCGCAGGCTGTACGGGAAGGGCTGGCGGAGTTCTTTGACGTGTTTTGCGACCGCGGGTATTTTTCGTTGGCTGAGACGAAAGAGCTGTTGGGCGCCGCGGCGGGCGCCGGCTTGAAGTTAAAGTTGCACGCTGAGCAGTTGGCTCGGACGGGCGCAGCCCGAATGGCAGCGGGCCTCAACGCGGTGTCGGTGGATCACCTGGATCACCTGAGCGAGGCCGACATCCGATGGTTGCGGGGCACGCGGACGATCGCCACCCTGCTGCCAGGCAGTGTCCTGCATCTGGGGTCGGCGGACTACCCGCCAGCCCGGCGGTTGGTTGACGGCGGAGTTCCGGTGGCGCTGGCGACCAACTTCAATCCGGGCAGCTCTCCGACGCTGAACATGCAGGTGATTCTCTCCCTGGCCTGTTCACAGATGCGGATGACCCCCGCGGAGGCCGTCACGGCAGCCACGATTCACGGGGCCTACGCGGTCGGACGAGGCGATCAAGCTGGCTCGCTGGAAGTGGGGAAACAGGCGGATCTCGCGATCATGGATGTGGAGGACTACCGAGAGATCCCATACTTCTTCGGGATGAATCACTGCACGACAGTCATAAAAAAAGGGCGCGTCGTGTACAGAAGAGGTTTAGGTTAAGGTCAAGGTTAAGGGACAGCTCCGCTCTTGTCTCAACCTAAACCTCAGCCTGAACCTGGAAGTAGGATTATGGAACGCCTGGTCGAATGCGTGCCGAATTTTAGCGAGGGACGGAACGCGGACACGGTTCGCGCGCTCGTGTCGGTGATCCGGGCCGTCAAGGGCGTCTTTCTGTTGGATGAGGAGATGGATCAGGATCACCACCGAGCGGTGCTCACGTTTGTGGGGGCGCCGGAGGCGGTGGGGGAAGCGGCGTTCCAGGCCGCGCACGCCGCGGCCGGCCTGATCGATCTCGGGCGACATCAGGGCGGGCATCCCCGCGTGGGCGCGACGGATGTCGTGCCGTTTGTGCCGATCCGGGGCGTGACGATGGAGGACTGCGTCGCGCTCGCCAGACGGGTGGGAGAGCGGATCGGGAGGGAGTTGAACATTCCGGTCTTCCTGTATGCGCAGGCCGCCTCGCACCCGGACCGGGCGAATCTGGAGGCCTTGCGGAGGGGAGGACTGGAGGGATTGGCCGGCCGGATGACAACCGATCCTGCGTGGGCCCCCGATTTCGGCCCTCGGACGTTGCATCCGACGGCCGGGGCGACGGCCGTGGGAGCACGGCCGCCACTCATCGCGTACAACGTCAATTTGCAGTCGGGGGATCTCGACGTCGCGAAGGCCATCGCGAAAACGGTTCGTTTCTCCAGCGGCGGACTCCCTTGCGTGAAAGCAATGGGGGTGGCGCTCACGAGCCGCCGGCTCGTCCAGGTTTCGATGAACCTGACGAACTTCGAGAGAACACCGATCCACGTGGCGTTCGAGGCGGTGCGGCGCGAGGCCGAACGGCGCGGTGTGGCGGTCGCCGGGAGCGAGATCATCGGCTTGGTCCCACAGCGGGCTCTGGTGCAGGCCTCGGAGTTTTTCCTGAAGGTGGAACGCTTCGATCCAACCCAGGTTCTGGAAACCCGCCTTGAGCTGGTCCTGGCGCGTGAAGCTCCGCTCCGCGAGGCCGGGCCTCTGGGCCAGGTTGCTTCCGCCGCAGGCCCCGGCGAGTTAACCTCTTCCGTCTCGGGTTTCCTGGACGCAGTGTCGGCCGGCACCCCGACGCCGGGAGGCGGCAGTGTCGCGGCGCTGGCGGGCGCGCTGGCGGCCGCGTTGGGGGTGATGACCTGTCGGATCGGCGAACCGGCGAGTCAGTCTCCAGGCGCCTTCGATCATAGGTCCATGGAACGGCGCCTCACAGCCCTCCGCGAAAAACTGCAGGGTCTTATTCAAGCTGACGCGGACGCCTATGCGAGCGTGGTGCGGGCCTACCGCCTGCCGAAGACCGATCCCGCCAGGCCGGAGGCGATCTCGACCAGTCTGCGGATCGCGACGGAGGTGCCGCTTGAGACGGCCGCACTCGCTACTGAAGTCGCCTCCTTGTTGCGGGCGCTGCTTCCGCAGACCAAAGCCACCGTGGCCTCCGATCTTAAGGTCGGGTTGCTGCTGGCGCTGGCTGCGATCGAGGGCGCGCTGGAGAACGTCAAAACAAACTTAAAAACTCAGAAAAATCAGTCGCTTAACAAGGACCTCGCCATTCGCATCCAGGCCATCACACAGAGTCTTGTAGAACTAAAAAGGCTGTGATACACTCGCTCTGTTTTTCCGAGTACGCGTAGTTCTCGCTAGCCTGAGGAAGTAAAACCGTCAGAGGACGGGAAGTGGTTCAGGATGGAAATCAAGGTTTTCAACAATAACGTGGAAAAGGCCCTGAAGGTGGCCAAGAAAAAGCTGGCCGGGGAAGGTCTCTTTCGTGAATTGAAACGGCGCCGATTCTACGAGAAACCCAGCGTCAGGAAAAAGGCCAAACAGCGCGAGGCCCAGCGCCGACGCCTGAAGTGGCTCGCGAAGCATCGGATGGAATGACTGGTCCTCGCTACGCGTTCCGTTCCCGCCCGTCCCTCTGATCAGGTCTCTCCGTTCGACCCCTCAATGCGGGACTCCGAGATCCATGCCGCTCTGCGTATCCTCGGACAGGAGGTGCGTCAGTGGCAAGAGCCTGTGCTTGGGGTGGTCGCCAGGGAGTCGCGGGACCCGTTCCAGATCCTGATCGCGTGTGTGCTCAGCCTTCGCACCAAGGATCAGACGACGACCGACGCGAGCCGGCGTCTGTTCGCCTTGGCGTCCACCCCTTCCACGATGAGACGGCTGTCCCGCCGCCGCATCGAAGCGGCCATCTACCCGGTCGGCTTCTATCGCACCAAAGCCAAACACATTCGGGAGATCTGCCGGCGCCTGTTAGAACGGTATGGCGGCTCCGTCCCGGACTCGATCGAGGAACTCCTGACCCTTCCAGGCGTGGGACGGAAGACGGCCAACCTCGTGGTCACGGTGGGGTACGGGAAGCCGGGGATCTGCGTGGACACCCATGTGCACCGCATCAGCAATCGGTGGGGGTACGTCAAGACGAAGACCCCCGAGGAAACCGAGCAGGCCTTGCGCCGGAAGCTGCCGCGCCGGTACTGGATCACGTTCAATGATCTGCTGGTCCCGTTCGGGCAGAATCTCTGTCAGCCGGTGTCGCCGTTCTGCAGCCGATGTCAGCTGGCGAAGTATTGCGATCGTGCGGGAGTGATGAAGTCGCGGTGATTTTCAGTGCTGAGTAACGAGTGCTGAGTTCCGAGTAAAAAGAGTCCTCAATAGCCCTGAGGCTCAGGACTCAGCACTTTGCACTCACCACTGAGACTTAGATGAAGAGCGTCGTTTCGGCGCCGGCCGTCAACGAAATGATAGCCGGAAGCCCCATCACCTCGTCCACGTTCTTGGCCACCGCCGCAGAGTCTACGCCCATGTATTCGAGGCCGGCGCTGCAGGCGATCAGCCGGAATTGACCGACCGTCCTGGCTTCCTTGAACATCTCGGAGATCCGAGGCACCTTCTTCTCTTTCAACAAGCGACCGATCTCCTCCGCCGATTTCTTGTACTCCGGCGGGAAGTCCACAGCATCAATCCGCCCTTCAGCCAGTTTCTTGATGGTCCAGAAGAGCAGGACGACGATCACGTCCTTGCCCATGGCGGCGGCGGTCAGGCCGATCGTCGCCACTTGGTGGAGTTTGTCGTAGGTGCCGTTGTGGGCGAAGATCACGAATCGAGGTTTTGTCTTCACGGCGACACCTGGAACGTGAGGCGTCTTCTCGGCGTGCGGATTATAGACTCTGTGTCCGAGGCGTGGCAAGGGTCAGCTTTTGGGCTCCAGGGGAACTTTCAGGCCGTGCCGGCGTGCCGCCTGGATCGCCTCGGGATAGCCGGCGTCGGCATGCCGCAGGATGCCGATGGCCGGGTCGTTCGTGAGCACCCGGTCGAGCCGGGTCGCAGCCTCCCGCGTTCCGTCGGCGACAATGGCCTGCCCCGCATGCAAGGAATACCCGATGCCGACCCCGCCGCCGTGATGGAAAGACACCCAACTGGCGCCGGAGGCGGTATTCAGCAACGCGTTGAGGATCGGCCAGTCAGCGATCGCATCGCTGCCGTCGCGCATGCCCTCGGTCTCCCGGTAAGGAGAAGCGGCCGAGCCGGCATCCAGGTGATCCCGCCCGATGACCACCGGCGCTTTGACCGTTCCCTTGCGCACCAGCTCGTTGAGCCGCCGGCCCATGGCGGCCCGTTCCCCGCATCCTAACCAGCAGATCCGGGCCGGCAGGCCTTGAAATTCGACCCGCTCGCGCGCCAGCCGCAGCCAGCGCTGCAGCGATTGGTTCTCCGGAAACAGGTTGAGCGCGGCCTCATCAGTCGCGGCGATGTCGGCGCGATCACCGGAAAGGGCCACCCAGCGGAAGGGCCCCCGTCCTTCGCAGAAGAGCGGCCTGATGTAGGCCGGCACGAAGCCGGGGAACGCAAAGGCCTCCTGCACCCCTCGCTGGGAAGCCATGGCCCGGATGTTATTCCCGTAGTCGAACACGACCGAGCCGGCTTTCTGGAAGGCGACCATCGCCTTCACATGGGCAGCGATGGAATCCAGCGCGCGATCCACATATTCCGATGGACTTTTCTGGCGAAGCCGAGCCGCGTCCTCCAGCGTGAGGCCGGCTGGCACATAGCCGTTGAGGGGATCGTGCGCGGACGTCTGATCCGTCACGAGGTCGGGGACGACCCCGCGGCGAAGCAGTTCCGGGAGCACCTGAGCGCAATTCCCGACCAGCCCGACCGACAGGGCGAGCCGGTTGGTCTTGGCCTCTTGGACCCAGTGCAAGGCCTCCTCCAACGACGCGGTCATCCGGTCGCAGTAGCGAGTCTTGATCCGTCGTTCGATCCTGGCCGCGTCCACCTCGACGCAGAGCAGGACCGCCCCGTTCATCGTGGCGGCCAGCGGCTGGGCCCCGCCCATGCCGCCCATGCCGCCCGTGAGGACGAGCCGCCCGGCCAGGTCGCCTCCGAAGTGCCGCGCCGCGGCGGCCGCAAAAGTTTCGAAGGTGCCCTGGACGATCCCCTGCGTGCCGATGTACATCCAAGACCCCGCGGTCATCTGCCCGTACATGATCAGTCCGAGCGCTTCCAGCCGGCGGAACTCCTCCCACGTGGCCCAGTGCCCGACCAGGTTCGAGTTGGCGATGAGGACGCGCGGCGCGAATTCATGGGTCGTGAGGACCCCCACCGGTTTGCCCGACTGGACGAGCAGCGTCTGGTCTCCTTCCAGGGCGGTCAGCTCCCGGACGATGGCGGCGTACGCCTCCCAATTGCGCGCGGCCTTTCCGGCCCCCCCGTACACGATCAGCTCGCGAGGGTTCTCGGCCACCTCCTCATCCAGGTTGTTCATCAACATCCGGAGGGCGGCTTCCTGGGCCCAGCCTTTGCAGGTCAGGGTCGTGCCGCGTGGAGCTCGGATGGGGAAGGTCACTTGCGTTTCGCCCGCGTCTTGACGCTGTTGATGAAGGCCTCGATCGCGGCGTCCACTTCGCCCGGGGTCATGGCGCGGTCGTGGGTTTCGCCCTCATCGACGAGGAAGGTCTCGTGGTCTTTCTCTTGCCGGACGACCACCGTATTATCGGCGGTGACCTCGATCATCATGAACCATTCCTTGTCGCCCTTTTTGATGGAGACCTCCTTGCCCAGTCCCTTGTTCTTGATCTCGACCTCCAAGTCTCCGCTGGCGGGGCCCGATTCGGTCGGTGGAGGAGGAGGCTCGGCGGCCTGGGTGACCATCGGGAGGCCGACCAGCACAGCGGCGGTGAGGACCGGGGCCAGACTGACGAGAATTCCGCCGGTGCGACGGCGAGAGAGAGAGGTCATGACTCACTCCTCTGTGCTTGTCGGGAGGTGGACAGGACTTCGGTCAAGGCGCCGCTGGCCACGATCGCGCGAACCAGCTCGATATCCGGCGCCAGCGTGCGGTCCTGCTCCAGTCGGGGAACTTGCTGGCGGATCAGCCGCAGGGTCCGGCGGCTGCCGGCCCCTGCTTGCAACGGACGGTGAAAGTCCACCCCCTGGGCCGCGCAGAGCAGCTCGATCGCCAGAATATGCTCGGCATTGGACAGGATCTGCTTGAGTTTGAGGGCCGATCCCATCCCCATGCTGACATGGTCTTCCTGGTTGCCTGAGGTTGGGATGGAATCCACCGATGCCGGGTGAGAGAGCACCTTATTTTCGGAGGCAAGCGCCGCCGCCGTGACCTGGGCCAGCATGAAGCCAGAGTTCAGTCCGGGCTGCGGGCTCAGAAACGGCGGGAGTTCCCCGTATACAGGATTGGTCAACCGCTCGATCCGGCGTTCCGCGATGCTGGCCAACTCCGTGATCGCGATGGCCAGATGGTCCAACACCAGGCCGAGCGGCTGCCCGTGGAAGTTGCCGCCTGGGAGCACCTCATCCCGATCCGGGAAGACGATCGGGTTGTCGGTGACGCTGTTCATCTCGACGCTCAGCGTGGTCCGGACGTAATCCAGCGCGTCGCGGACCGCCCCGTGCACCTGCGGCATGCACCGCAGGCTGTAAGCGTCCTGCACGCGCGGACAGTCCACGTGCGAGGTCCGAATCTCGCTGCCCGCGAGCAGGGCGCGCAGATTAGCCGCCACTGTCACCTGGCCCAGATAGGGGCGAAGACGGTGAATCCGGGGGTCGAAGGCGACCGGGGTACCCTTGAGCGCTTCCAGCGACAGCGCCCCGGCGACATCGGCCGCGTCCACCAGCAGCCGGCATCGACGGAGCGCCAATAGCCCCAGCGCGAGCATGGCCTGGGTCCCGTTGACCAGCGACAACCCCTCTTTGGCTTCCAAGTGTAGGGGCTTCAAGCCCGCCTTCGCAAGCGCGGCCCGCCCCGACTGCCTACGCTCGCCCACAAAGGCCTCGCCTTCGCCGATCAGGACCAGCGCCAGGTGCGCCAGCGGTGCCAGATCGCCGCTGGCGCCGACCGATCCTCTGGAGGGAATCACCGGCAGCACGTTGCGATTGAGCAGCGTGAGCAGGTATTCGGCGATCAACGGGCGGACCCCGCTGTGCCCGCGAGCCAGCACGTTGGCTCGCAACAGCAAGATTCCCCGGGTTTCTTCGCGCAAGAGCGGGTCCCCCACGCCGGCCGCATGACTGCGGACCAGATTGAGTTGCAGTTGCTTGATGTCGGACGAGGAGATGCGTTGATCGGCCAGCTTCCCGAACCCCGTCGTCACCCCGTAGACCGGCTTGGTCCCGGCCGTGACCCGCCGGATCACCTCGCAGGCCGCGGCCATCCGTGTTTCGGCCTTGGGCGCGAGCTTGACCGGCCGTCCGTCGAGCACGACGTCGTAGAACGCGGGAAGGGTCAGATCCTCTCCGGTCAGGAGCAAGGGCTTCATCGGCTGAGGGACCTCATGCGCCGGATTATAGCCTCCCGCCGTCCTCGCGTAAACCGAATGTAGGGCCCACACCCTCCTTGTTTGCCCCCGGTTCGCATGCTAGGATGCCGGCGCGATGGAGGTCTTGCTCTCCAAGGACCTGCTGCTCAGCCTGTTCGTGCTCTCGGTCGTCACCTTCGTCGTGAGCTTGGTCGGCATCCCGTTTCTTCTGGTCAGACTTCCTCCTCATTACTTCGACGAGCGCCATCCCCGGACCTGGATGGAAGATCACCATCCGGTACTCCGGTTGATCGGGCTGGTCTTCAAGAATGCGGTGGGAATCCTCTTGTTCATGGCCGGGGTCGCCATGATCGTCCTCCCCGGCCAAGGAGTCCTGACGATGTTGATCGGCGTATCATTGTTGGACTTTCCCGGCAAGCGTCAGTTGGAGCGCAGGCTCATCGGCCAGCGCGCCCTGCTGAGGACGATTAACAAGCTGCGAGCGAAGTTCGGCCGGCCTCCGCTCGTCGTCGCGTAAGTACAACATACCCTTTCTCCATGCCGACCCTCTACCTGATTGACGGCAGCGCCTACATTTACCGAGCCTATTTCGCCCTGCCCGCCCTGTCGAATTCCAAGGGGCTGCAGACAAATGCGGTCTACGGCTTTACCACGATGCTCATGAAGGTCCTGCGCGAACACCGGCCGGACTCCCTGGCTGTGGCGTTCGATGAAAAAGGGCCAACCCTCCGTCATGAGGAGTTCAAGGAGTATAAGGCACACCGGCCGCCCATGCCGGAGGGAATGCAGGCGCAGGTCCCTTACATCCATCGCGTGGTCGAGGCCTTCGGGCTGGCGGTGATCCGGTTCGCCGGGTACGAAGCCGATGATCTCATCGGCACGCTGGCCCGCAAGGCGGAGGCAAGGGGGTTCGGGGTAGTGATCGTCACCGGCGACAAGGACATGTTCCAACTGCTGACGCCGGCGGTGCGCATCTACGACCCTGTGAAAGACAAGTGGTTCGGGGAGGACGACTGCCGTGCGCGGTTCGGCGTGGAACCGGCGCGAGTGGTCGAGGTGATGGGGCTCATGGGCGACGCCACGGACAATATCCCCGGCGTGAAAGGTATCGGGGAGAAGACCGCGATCAAGCTGATCGCGGAGTTCGGGACGATCGAAGAGCTCCTGCGCCGCGTTGAGGAAGTGACGGCCCCCAAGATCAGAGCGTTGCTGGTCCAGCAGGCCGACAATGCCAGACTGAGCCGGCAACTGGCCACCATTCATGTGGACTGCCCGGTGGAGTTCGATCCCGAGCGGTTCCAGGTCAGGCCGCCACCGACGGAGTCCCTCGTGACCGTGCTGCGGGAGCTAGAATTTCCCACGCTGCTCAAGGCCATTCATCCAACATCGCCGGCCGCGCCGGATCAGATGCTCGGAGCCAAAGCAGACATCATCCGGGATGAGGCGGGAGCCCGGCGGTTTCGCGACGGCCTGGCGCGGGACGAAGCGCTGGGCCTCCACTGCGTGCTGGGGGGCGCCGAAACGGCAGCAATCACCGCTGAACTTCATGGGCTTGCCCTGAGCGCCCCTGGTGGGACGACGGTCTTCGCGGCGCGACTAAAGCCGGGGTCGCGGCAGCCGCTCCCGCCGTCTCTGCGTGATCTGCTCGAAAGCCGGACGCGGATCAAGGCGGTGCATGATCTCAAGCCGGTGTTGCTGGCGTTCCAGAGAGCGGGCATGGGCTTAACTCCGCCCTGGTTCGACACGATGATCGCGGCCTATCTCCTCAACCCCAACCGGCGGACCCACACGCTGGAGGCGGTGGCGCTGGACGCGCTGGGGTATCACCAGGGAGCTGGGCAGGCTGAGCCGGTCACTGAGGCTCCGACTGATCTCTTCGAAAAGGCTGATACGGCTGCTGTGCAAAAGGCCGCTGACGCAGCTGTGGTGGCGAAAACTGCTGAAGCAGCCGCGGTGACAATCCGGCTGATGCCGCTGTTGAAAGCGCGGCTGGAGGAGCAGGGCAGCCTCCGCCTGTTCGACGAGGTGGAGATGCCGCTGGTGCCGGTGCTGGCCGAGATCGAACGCAACGGGTTCGGTCTGGATGTGAGGGTGCTGGAGGGGCTCAGCAAGGAGTTGGAGCGGGAGCTGGACCGCATGATGGAGGCGATCGCTGGCCTGGCGGGAGGGGAGTTCAATATCAATTCCCCCAAGCAACTGGCCGCCGTGCTGTTCGACAAGATGGGCCTCAAACCCATTCGGAAGACCAAGACCGGCTTTTCGACCGATGAAGACACGCTGACGCAGTTGGCGACGCAGCACGAGCTGCCCGCCCAGATCCTGAATTACCGGAGCCTCAGCAAGCTCAAGTCCACCTATGTGGACGCGTTACCCACGCTGGTGAACCCGGAGACCCGCCGGCTGCACACCTCCTTGAACCAGACCGTGGCCGCCACCGGCCGGCTGTCGTCCGCCGATCCCAACTTGCAGAATATTCCGGTCAAGGGCGAGTACGGGCTTCGGATTCGGGAGGCCTTCGTGGCGGCCCCTGGTCACACGCTGCTGTGCGCCGACTACAGCCAGATTGAGCCGC
>Ga0209376_1002084_pt1 | contig 19283 bp, 14 predicted proteins | sample GraSoiAngelo_134_FD_185891 | JGI IMG/M metagenome (GOLD analysis project Ga0209376, IMG submission 185891) | Grasslands soil microbial communities from the Angelo Coastal Reserve, California, USA - 14_0929_05_30cm (SPAdes) (version 2) | ecosystem: Environmental > Terrestrial > Soil > Grasslands ... | reverse complement strand
CTGGCTGGAGCCCAGCGGACTTGTTCCACGAGCCACGCCTTGCCCGAGGTTTCCGGTATTGCCTTCAAGAAATGTGAAGGAGGATGAACCGACGAGTCCTTCCAGGCGCCCATCCCGGAATCACCCAGTCCCTGATCGGCAACCGGCGACTCTCGGGCGGCCCGGCCGCGACAACGATCCCACCTCGAGTAGCTAGTCTGGAGGCCAGCGGACTTGTTCCACGAGCCACGCCTTGCCCCAGGTTTCCGGTATTGCCTTCAAGCAATGTGAAGGACGGCGAACCGACGAGTCCTTCCGGGCACCCATCCCGGAATCACTACCCAGTCCCCGATCGACAACCGGCGACTCTCGGGCGGCCCCGCCGCGACTACGATTCCACCTCGAGTAGCTAGTCTGGAGGCCAGAGGCATCAGCTCGTTCACATCTCCAGCACATCGCATCACAACCGCGTCGAATCGTTCCTCGAGCTCGCTTGCACGATCCTCGAGCCGATTCGAGACGACGCGGGTTCGGCTCAGCACGAGCTCGCGAACGGCATTCGAGAGGAACGATGCGCGCCTCCGGCGTGACTCCGCGAGTGTGATGTCGAGGTCGCTTCTGACGATCTTGATCGGGAGTCCGGGCAAGCCCGCGCCGGATCCGAGGTCGAGAACCGTGGAGATAGTCGAGGGAAGCACTTTGAGGAAGAGCAGGCTATCGAGGAACAGATGTTCCACGATCCACACCGGCTCGGAGGAGCCTATGAGGCGGTGTGATTTCTGCCATTTAATCAATAATATCAGATACTTGCCGAAAAGATCTTGCTCCGTATCGGTTAGCGCACGACCCAGAATGGCTTTGGCCCCTCGAGAAAGGGCCTCCAGCGCCCGCGTCACTTGCCTAGACAGAAGGTCGCGAAGATGTGGTCGAGGATGGCGTCACCGACATCGACGCCCAGGATGGCGCCGGCGTGTGCGAGCGCCTCTCTCAGATCGACGAGCGCGGCTTCCAACGGCGCGTCACCGAGCGCAGTGTCGCTTGCCACCAGCGCGACGTGCAACGCTTCGAGCAGCCCGATCTGTCGGAGGGATGCGACGATCACGCCTTCGTCGCCGGCCGCGGCAGCACGCTGCTCCACCTCGCGTAACAAGCGCTCGCGGAGTGCGTCGAGCCCGCCCGCGGTTACCGTCGAAGCGGGCACCGCGTCGGGCAGTGCGGCGGTTTCGCGGTGAACCGGCAGGTCGCTCTTCGCGCGGACCAACACGCGCGCACGGCTCGCGGTCTCCGCCAGCACGCGCACCGCCGGGGGAACGCTGCCGTCCACGACGACGAGCAGCAGATCGCTCTCTTCCATCGCGCGGCGGCTTCGCCGAATGCCTTCGGCTTCCACGGCATCGCGCGCCACGTCGATGCCGGCGGTGTCCAGCAACCGCACCGGCACACCGTCGAGCACGAGCGTGCCGTCGACGACATCGCGCGTCGTGCCGGCGACGGACGAGACGATCGCCCGGTCATGGCCGAGCAGCGCGTTCAACAAACTCGACTTGCCGGCATTCGGCGCGCCCACCAGGACGATCGTGAGCCCGTCGTGTACGACACGACCGTGGCGCGCGCTCGTGAGCCAGCGCTGGACTTCGTCGCGCAGTCGCGTCACCGTCGCGCGCGCCGGCGCGCAATCGTGGCCGATCTGTTCCTCGGGGAAATCGAGCGCGACCTCGAGCCCGGCGATGAGATCGACCAGCGCGGACCACACGCCGCGTACCTGATCGGAGAGCCCGCCCGCCAGCGCGCGCGCCGCGAGCGTGACCGCGCGATCCGTGCGCGCGCTGATCAGGAGCGCGACCGCCTCGGCCTGCGCGAGATCGAGTCGGCCATTGAGGAACGCGCGCCGCGTGAATTCGCCGGGTGTCGCCAGTCGCGCGCCGTGCTCGACGAGCCGCAGCATCAGCAGCCGGAGCATCGCCGGCGAGCCGTGACAGGAGAGCTCGACGACGTCCTCGCCGGTCGACGACCGCGGCGCGCGCATCACCGCGCAGAGCGCGTCGTCGAGCAGCTCGTCACTCTTGGGATCGATCACGCGCACGCGGCGCAGCGCATGTGACGGAAAATCGGCGAGCGGCGATGCCGAGCGGAGCAGGGGAGCGACGGTCGCGATCGCGTCCGGACCGCTCACCCGGATGACGCCGATCGCGCTCTCGCCCATCGGCGTCGCGACGGCGACGATCGTGTCGTCGACGCGAAGGCGCTCAGGCCCGGCCGGCGTCCTTCGCCTCGCGCGCCGCGCCCGACCGCGCGGGTCGGTCCATCAGCTTCTGTTGCACGATCTGGAGGATGTTGGACACGGTCCAGTAGAGCACGAGGCCCGACGGCAGATTGAGGAACATGAAGGTGAAGACGAATGGCATGACGAGCATCATCTTCGCCTGGCGCGGGTCGCCGGCCGTCGGCGTCAGCTTCTGCTGGACGAACATCGTCACGCCCATCAGCACCGGCAGCACGTACGTCGGATCGTGTGCGGCGAGATCGCAGATCCACAGATCGGCCCCGCCCAGCCCAGGCACCCACGCCGGCATCGTGATGAAACAGAGGAACCGTGCGTTCTGGAGCTCGACCGACACCGACAGCGCCAGGTAGAGCGCGTAGAAGATCGGGATCTGCGCGACCATCGGCAGGCACCCGCCCATCGGGTTCACCTTGTGCTTCTTGTAGAGGGCCAGCGTCTCACGCTGCAGCGCCTGCGGGTCCTTCTGATACTTGCTGCGCAGCGTGTTCACCTGCGGCTGGAGCGCCTGCATGGCCTTCATCGACCGCATGCTCTTGACGGTCAGCGGATAGAACAGAACCTTCGAGACCACCGTGAGCAGGATGATCGCGATGCCGTAGTTGCCGACGTGCTTGTACGTCCAGTTCATCAACAACAGGATCGGGACGCCGAGCCACCGCATCGGCAGGCCGCCGTAGCGCTGGGGTACGGGGAACCCGCCGAAGTTGATCGTGTCCTCGAGGCCGAGCGCCTTCAGCCGGTCGTACTCCTTCGGGCCCGCGTAGACGACGAGACCGCCTTCCCATGCCTGTCCCGGCGCGATGGTGGGCATCGCGCGCAGGGCGATGCTCGCGTGGCCCACCGGCGCCGTGTCGCCGTTTTTCGCCGCGGGCACCTTGCCGTCGCTCGCGATCACGATCTTGAACCCTGGGCTGCGCGGCTCCAGGGCGGCCAGATACCACACGCTGTCTAGACCGACCCAGTCGCCGTCGATCGATCGCTCGCTCACCGCGCTCAGATCGTCGATGCGGGCCTCGACGTGGCCGTTCGTCGACCAGACGATCTCCGTCGGGTGCTGGCCCTGGAATTTCTCCGGCGTCGCCCGCCACGCCTGTCGAGTGATCCAGGAGTAGGCGAGGGAGAGTCCCCGCGGGGCGGTCCCGGGGTTTTCGACCCTCAAGCGCACGTCGATCGCGAAGGTCTCCGGGTGGAACTTCAGGGTCTGGCGGATCTGGAGGCCCTCGGCCTCGCCTGTCAGCACGAGATCGGCCGGACGGTCGCCCGAGACGGTGAGGCCCTCGGTCGACAGGTTCATCGCCACGACGTCCGCGGCCGCGCCGTCGCCCGATGATGCTCGGAGGCCGGCCGGCCCCAGGTCGCCCACGATGACCATCGGTTTTTCGCCGCGATATTTCAGCGTGAGCTCCTGGAGCTTTCCGCCCTCGCTGCTCACCACGGCGCGGTAGAGCGGCGCATCGACCGTCGCCAGCCGCTGGGGTGGGCGCAGCGCCTGCGGCGCCTTCGGCGCGGGTGCCGCCGGCGGCTTGTTGGCCGCTGGCGCAGCCGTGTGCGGCGGCGGTGGCGTCTGCGGCGCCGGTGCGGCCGGGGGCGCGACCGGCTTCTGCTGGCTCGTCGGCTCGGGGCCCGTCGGGAGGAAGAACACCTGATAGACGATGAAAACCGCCGCCATCAAGACCGCCGCGATAATCGCCCGCGTTTCCATCGTCAGGCGCGCCGGGAGCCAGGCGGTGGCGGGTCATATCCGCCGGGATGGAATGGATGGCAGCGAAGGAGGCGGCCTATGGCCAGCCACGTTCCGCGCAGGACGCCGTGCTCCTGCAGCGAAAGCCGCGCGTACTCGGAGCAGGTCGGCGCGAACCGGCAGGCGCTCGGCAGCAGGGGCGAGACGAGGTGCTGATACGCCGCGACCGTCCCGACCGCGACGCGGGTGGCGCGGGTCACGGTCGTGAGCCCGGGATCGCGGCCAGCGCCTCACCCAGTTCGCTGGTGAGCGTCGCGAACGGTGCGCGCAGCGATGCCGGTCGCCCAATGATCACGAGGGCCGCGTGGGAGGGGGCCGCGGCGCGCGCCACGCGGTACGCCTCGCGCAACCGCCGCCGCGCGCGGTTACGCTGGACGGCACCGCGGATCTGACGGCTCACGGCGAAGCCGGCTCGGCGCGGCTCGGCCGTCGCGCTCCAGAGCACGATCATGGACGGCCGGTCAATTCGTTTGCCCCGCTGGAAGAGCGCCTGGATCGCGGCGCTGGTGGTCAACCGTTCGCGACGTGGAAAGCGGCCCGTCAGACGGTCAGCCGTTTCCGCCCCTTCGCGCGACGACGCTTGAGAACTTTGCGCCCGCCCTTGGTCTTCATCCGCTCGCGGAACCCGTGGGTCTTCTTCCGCCGTCGCACATTGGGCTGAAACGTCCGCTTCATGAGGCGCGCTCCCCTCCAGTCATCGAATCGCCACAGTGTAGACATCGCTCGCAGTCGAGTCAACTCACCGTGTCGTGACGAAGACGCTTGCGGCTCGATTCTTCGCCGTGCTAAAGTCCGCCATCCAAGCAAGCACCGGGACGTCGTGAGGAGTTGTTTCATCGGTGTACGCGCGCGGCGGCGCGAATAGTCCTCGAGCACAGCGCTCCTAGCTATCCACACCTGTGGATAACTCTGTGCGTAAGTGAGGTCATCGCCAGTGTTGGATAGCCTTTGGACCCGCTTAATCGATTCACTGACGCGTACGCTCCCCGCACCGGTCCTCGACAATTGGGTGCGCTCGTGCCGCCTCGTGGCCGTCGAAGGTGACCACCTGCGCATCGGCGCGCCGAACAAGTTCTCGCGCGACTGGCTGGCCCAGAATCATCTCGAGGCGATCGTTCAGGCCGCGCGCGCGTGCATGGGCGGCCATCCGCGGATCACCCTCGTCGTCGACGAGAACCAGAGCGCCGATCCCGTCGCGCCGGTGCGGGCGGATCACGCGCCGCCGCCGAGCGCGGTCGAAGGGCTGAATCCGCGCTACACGTTCGACGCGTTCGTCGTCGGATCGTCGAACCAGTTCGCGCAGGCCGCATGTCAGGCGGTCGCCGAGCTGCCATCGCGCGCGTACAACCCGCTCTTCCTGTACGGCGGTGTCGGCCTCGGCAAAACGCACCTGCTCCACGCCGTCGGCCACCAGAGCGTGCGTCTGTTCCCCGGCATGTCCGTCGTCTATCTGTCCTCCGAGCGGTTCACGAACGAGCTGATCAACGCGATTCGCTACGACCGCACCGCCGAATTTCGCGGCCGCTATCGGACCATCGACCTCTTGCTCATCGACGACATCCAGTTCATCTCGGGCAAGGAGCGTACGCAGGAAGAGTTTTTCCACACCTTCAACGACCTCTACGAGTCGCGGAAGCAGATCATCGTCTCCAGCGATTCGTCGCCCAAGGACATCCCCGAGATCGAGGAGCGGCTGCGCTCGCGGTTCGAGTGGGGGCTGATCGCCGACATCCAGCCGCCCGACTTCGAAACGCGTGTGGCCATCATCAAGAAGAAGGCCGCGCTCGAGCGCGTGCGCCTGGGCGACGACGTCGCCTATCTCATCGCGAGCCGGATCAAGTCCAACATCCGGGAGCTGGAGGGATCGCTCACGCGGATGATCGCCTTCTGCGCGCTCAGCGGCCGCGAGATGACCGTCGAGCTCGCCCAGGAAGTTCTCGGCGAGCTCTGGGGCGAGGAAGAGAAGATCATCACCATCGACCAGATCCAGCGGCGGGTCTGCGAGTTCTTCGGCGTCAAGCTCTCGGACCTCAAGGCCAAGATGCGCACGAGGGCGATCGCGTTCCCGCGCCAGGTCGCGATGTACCTCGCGCGCCAGCTCACCCATTCCTCGCTCTCCGAGATCGGCCGCGGGTTCGGCGGCAAGGACCACACGACGGTGCTGCACGCTGTGGACAAGATCCAGACTCTGCTGCAGGAAGACCCCAAATTCCGCAAGACGATCGACGGGCTTATCCAGAGCATCAACCTGTGATCCACGGCGCCCGCCGCGATCTCCACCCGCTTATCCCCGATTTACGAGCGGCAAATCACCCGACGCCGTCTCGACTTTCGCGTGATTCGCGCTATCCACACCGCTGTACTGCGTCTCTTCCTACGAAGTTGTTGTTCTCTTCTTTTCAAAACACTGGAGAACTTCATGGAAGTAGTGCTTGAGCGCGACGCGTTCCTCAAAGGCCTCCAGATGGTCCAGAACATCGTCGAGCCGCGTCAGACGCTTCCGATTCTCGCCAACGTGCTGCTCGAGGCCGAGGGCGAGATCGTGCGGATGACGGCGACCGATCTCGAGGTCGGTGCGCGAGTGTCGGTGCCGGCGAAGGTCGCCGCGAAAGGCAAGATCACCGTCTCGGCGCGAAAGCTCGCCGAGATCGTGAAGGAGCTGCCGGCCGCGGCGGTGGCGTTGAAGGTCACCGAAAACGTGATGGTCAGCCTGCGGTGCGGCGGCGCGACGTACCGGATGGTCGGGTTGGCGGCGGACGATTTTCCGCCCGTGGTGCCGGCATCCCCGGACTCGTGGGTGAGTCTCGACGCCAAGACGCTGCGGGACATGCTCGGCCAGACGAGCTTTGCCGTGTCGCACGACGAGACGAGATACGCGCTCAACGGCGTCCTGTTCGTGTTCCAGGGGAAGGACATCAGGATGGTCGCAACCGACGGCCATCGTCTGGCGATGTCCGTGCGGAGTCTCGGCAAAGGCGTCGGCGGCGCGACCGGGATCGTACCGCGTAAAGCCGTGACGGAGATCATGCGTGTCCTGGGCGCCAGCGAAGAGGTTCAGGTCGCGATCACGGAAAATCAGTTCGTTCTCCAGATGCCGAACTTCGTCATGACCGCGCGGCTGATCGACGGGCAGTTCCCGAACTACGAAGCGGTGATTCCGAAATCGCATCCCGGCAAGCTCGTGGCGGTCAGGGGCACGCTCTCGGCGGCGTTGAGACGGGTCTCGGTCATGGCCGAGGAGCGGAACAAGCCGGTGAAGCTTGCCCTGAGTCCGGCATCGCTGAAGGTCACGGCCTCGAGCCAGGAGTTGGGGGAGGCCGAGGAAATCATCGAGGTGGAGTACTCCGGTGAGGAGCACGTGATCGGCTTCAATTCGCGGTACCTGCTGGAGGCCATGGCGGCGCTTGAGAAGGACCGGCTCGTCTTCGAAATCAAGGATGCCCAGAGCCCCGGCGTCATTAAAAGCGCCGAGGACGAAGGGTACTGCTGTGTTATAATGCCTATGCGTATTTAGGGAAGGAATTCCCCTTGTAAAACGGGAGCTTACCTCGTGCAGATAGGACGGGTACAATTACTGGAATTTCGCAATTATCCCACCCTATCTTGGCACCCGGCGCCGCACCTGAACGTCCTCGCTGGACCCAACGCTCAGGGCAAAACGAACCTGCTCGAGGCGCTGGGATTCCTGGTCACCGGCCGGTCGTTTCGGACCGCTCGAAGCGCTGAAATTCCTCGCTGGGGAACCGAGTCGACCATGCTGACCGGAGAGCTTTTTCAGATCGAGACCCGCCGCACGGTCCGTCGGAGCCTGACCAGGCTCGAGGACGGTACCTGGCAGGTATCGGGTGATCCCGCGCCGGACTGGGCGCGCGTGATCGCGTTCGGGTGGCAGGATCTCGAGATCGTGAACGGTGCGCCGGCGGCACGCCGAAATTTCATCGATGGGTTCGCGGCGCGGCTTCACCCCAATCACGTGCCGACGCTCTTGAGGTTCCGCCAGGTCCTGGCGCGGCGAAACCGGCTCCTGCAGCAGTACCCGCACGACACCGGCCGGCTGGCGCCGTGGACCGAGCAGTTCGCCGCGGTGGGCATGGAGCTGCTGGGTCGTCGCCGGAAGGCCGTAGCGGCGCTCCAGACCGAGATCGCCCGGGTGTATGGGTCGCTGGCCGGAACGGCCGCCAAGGTCGAGGTCCGGTACGTGACGGCGCTTGGAGAGGCCGCGGAGCCTGAGGCGCTGGTGGCCGCGCTCGAGCGGCGGCACCGGGAAGAAGCGCGCCGGGGCCAGACCCTGGTGGGCCCGCACCGGGATGACCTAGCGATCGAGATCGACGGCGTCGACGCCCGCGCCTACGGTTCCCGCGGCCAGCAGCGGTTGATCGCGCTGGCCTTGCGGCTCGCCGAAATCCTGCCGGTGACCGAGGCGGCCGGGACCGCGCCGGTGTTGCTCCTCGACGACGCGCTGTCGGAGCTCGATCCGATTGTGCGCGCGCACGTGATGCGTGAGATCCAGGCCGCCGAGCAGGTGTTCCTGACCACATCCGACGTCACGACGGCGAATGGCGCCGCGGTCTTTCACGTCAACGGAGGGAGCGTAGCTCCCGCATGAGCGCCGAGAACTACACCGCGAGCGACATCAAGGTCCTCGAGGGCCTGGAGGCGGTCCGCAAGCGGCCGGCGATGTACATCGGCGACACGGCCGCCTACGGATTGCACCATCTCGTGTACGAGGCGGTCGACAACTCCGTCGACGAGGCGCTGGCCGGCGACTGCGATCACATCAAGGTCATCCTGCACTCCGACGGCTCCTGCTCGGTCGGCGACAACGGCCGCGGCATCCCGGTCGACATCCACGGGGACAGCGGCAAGTCGGCGGCCGAGGTCGTCCTGACCGTGCTGCACGCCGGCGGGAAGTTCGAGCACTCCGCCTACAAGGTCTCCGGTGGGCTGCACGGCGTCGGCATCTCCGTGGTGAACGCGCTCAGCGAGCAGCTCGACGTCGAGATCCGCCGCGACGGCAAGGAGTGGACTCAGCACTACGAGCGCGGGGTGCCGGCGGGGCCGCTGTCGGCGACGGGCACCACCAAGAAGACGGGCACAATCATCCGGTTCAAGCCCGACACCAAGATCTTCGAGGAGACGACCTTCTCCTTCGACACGCTCAGCAACCGCCTGCGCGAGCTGGCGTTCCTGAACCGTGGGCTGAAGATCGTCATCGAGGACGAGCGCGACACCCGCAGCCACACGTTCCTGTACAAGGGCGGCATCATCGAGTTCATCAAGCACCTGAACCAGAACAAGACCCCGATGCACCCAAAGGTGCTGTTCTTCGAGGGCCGCAAGGGCGACATCGAAGTCGAGGTGGCGCTGCAATACAACGACGGCTATCAGGAGAGCGTGTTCTCGTTCGCCAACAACATCAACACGCGCGAGGGCGGCACGCACCTCACCGGCTTCCGGGCGGCGCTGACCAGCACGATCTCGAGCTACGCGCAGAACAACAACTTCCTGAAGAACTTCAAGGGCAGCATCACCGGCGACGACGTCCGCGAAGGGCTCACCGCGGTCGTCTCGGTCCGGCTGCCGGAGCCCCAGTTCGAAGGGCAGACCAAGGCCAAGCTCGGCAACAGCGACATCAAGGGGCTCGTCCAGCAGGTCGTCAACGACAAGCTCGCCGAGGCGTTCGAGGAAGACCCGACCACGGCGCGCAAGATCGCCGACAAGTGCGTGCGGGCCGCCCAGGCGCGCGAGGCCGCCCGCAAGGCGCGAGAGCTCACGCGCAAGAAGGGCGTGGACGACGAGGGGCTGGCCGCCAAGCTCGCCGAGTGCTCGGAGCGCGACCCGCAGTATCGCGAGCTGTTCCTGGTCGAGGGCGCGTCGGCCGGCGGCTCCGCGAAGGAAGGGCGCGACCGGCGCACCCAGGCGGTGCTCCCGCTGCGCGGCAAGATCATCAACTCCGAGAAGGCGCGCTACGACAAGGTGCTGTCCCACAATGAAATTCGGCTGCTCATCTCGGCGATGGGCACCGGGATCGGGACGGACGAGTTCGATCTCGCAAAGCTGCGCTATCACAAGATCATCCTGATGACCGACGCCGACGTCGACGGCGCCCACATTCGCACGCTGCTGCTCACGTTCTTCTTCCGGCACATGAACGCGGTCATCGAGGCCGGGCACCTGTTCATCGCCCAGCCGCCGCTGTTCAAGGTGAAGAAGGGCAAGGTCGAGAAGTACCTGATGTCCGACCGGGAGTTCGAGGACTTCTTCCTCACGACCTGGGTCGAGGGCGCGGGGGTCAAGGTGCCGGGGGCGAAGGCGCCGATCACCGGTGAGCCGTTTCGCGAGCTCCTGCGGGCGACGGCGGAGGTGCAGGCGCTGCTGACGAAGCTCACCAAGCGCGGCGTGCCGGCCCCGGTGCTGCAGGAGCTCTTGCGGACCAAGTTCCGGGCCACGAAGCGCGGCGTCGGACCCGCCGAGATCGGCGAAGCGATCGTGAGCGCGGCGGCGGCGGTCAACGGCTACGACGTCAGCGTCCAGGCCGGCGAGGGGATCGAGGGCAACACGGTGACGATCGCCGGCACGCCCCCGGTCTCGTTCAGCACCGATCTCTTCAAGTCGCCCGACTACACGAGCCTGTGCGAGCTGTGGGAGCAAGTGGCGCCGGCCGCCAAGGGCCCGACCGCGATCATCGAGGGCGAGAAGGAGACGCCGGTGGCGTCGCTCGCCGCGCTGCTCCGGACCGCGCTCGAACACGCGAAGGCGGGCGCCACGTTTCAGCGGTACAAAGGCCTCGGCGAAATGAACGCGGAAGAGCTCGCGGACACCACGATGAACGCCGAGACGCGCACGCTCCTCAAGGTCACGATGGAGGATGCCGTCGGCGCCGACGCGATGTTCACGGTGCTCATGGGCGACGCCGTCGAGCCGCGCCGGGAGTTCATCGAGAAGTACGCGCTGGACGTCGCCAACCTGGATATTTAACGGAGCGCGAGACCGGATCGCCCGCGGGTGGCCTGAGAAAGGCACTCGGGGCTCCGGACGCCCGCTCATGAACACGAGCTGACATATGCCCAACGAACGCCAGGTCCCGGTCCCCATCGAAGAGGAAATGCGGAAGTCCTATCTGGACTACGCAATGTCGGTCATCGTCGGCCGTGCGCTGCCGGACATCCGCGACGGCCTCAAGCCGGTCCACCGACGCGTCCTGTACACGATGCAGGGCCTCGGGCTCAACTGGAACCGCGCGTACAAGAAGGCCGCCCGGGTGATCGGCGACTGCATGGGCAAGTACCATCCGCACGGCGACGCGCCGATCTACGAGGCACTGGTGCGCATGGTGCAGGAGTTCTCGCTGCGCTATCCGCTGGTCGATGGGCAAGGGAACTATGGGTCTGTCGACGGCGATCCGCCAGCGGCCATGCGCTACACCGAGGCGCGGCTGGCCAAGATCGCCCACGAGATGCTGGCCGACATCGACCGGGACACCGTCGATTTCGTCCCGAACTTCGACGAGTCCGAGCGGGAGCCGATGGTCCTGCCGACGCGGATCCCGAACTTGTTGATCAACGGATCCTCCGGCATCGCGGTCGGCATGGCCACCAACATCCCGCCGCACAACCTGTCGGAGGTCATCGACGGGCTCGTGATGCTGGTCGACGACCCGGCGACGACCGTCGAGCAGCTCGTGAAGGTCGTCAAGGGCCCGGACTTCCCGACGGCGGCCTACATCTACGGCACCGGCGGCATCCGCGAGGCGTACACGACCGGGCGCGGGACGCTCACGCTGCGCGCGAAGGCGCACGCCGAGAAGATGCGCGGCGGCCGCGAGGCGATCATCATCACCGAGCTGCCGTACCAGGTGAACAAGGCCACCCTGATCGAGAAGATCTCGGAGCTCTCGGCCGACAAGAAGATCGAGGGGATCACGGAGATCCGCGACGAGTCCAACCGCGAGGGCATCCGGGTCGTGCTCGAGCTCGGGCGCGGCGGTATTCCGCAGATCGTGATGAACCAGCTCTACAAGCACACGCAGATGCAGACGACGTTCGGCATCATCATGCTGGCGCTGGTCGACCGGCGGCCGCAGGTCGTCGACCTCAAGCAGATGCTGACGGCTTTCGTCAGCTTCCGCCGCGAGATCGTCACCCGGCGCACCAAGTACGACCTGGCGCGGGCCGAGGAGCGCGCCCACATCCTGGCCGGCCTGCGCAAGGCCGTCGAGCAGCTCGACCTGGTCATCCGCCTGATCCGGGCGGCCGAGAGCCCCGATGCCGCGAAGGACGCGTTGATGTCGCGGCTCGAGCTCTCCGAGGTCCAGGCCCGCGCGATCCTCGACATGCGGCTGCAGCGCCTCACCCAGCTCGAGCGCCACAAGGTCGTGGAGGAGCACGAGCAGACCCTCGCCCTCATCGAAGAGCTCAAGGGCATCCTGGCCTCGGACACGAAGCTGATGGCCATCATCCGGGCCGAGCTTCTGGCGGTGAAGGAAGAGTACGGCGACGCGCGCCGCACCGAGATCCTCACCGAGACCACTGAGCTCACGATCGAGGACCTCCTCGCCGACGAGGAGATGGTCGTCACCATCACGCGCTCCGGCTACATCAAGCGCACCCACGTCGAGGCGTACCGCAGCCAGCGGCGCGGCGGCAAGGGCGTGACGGGCATGGAGACGAAGGAAGAGGACATCGTCGAGGACCTCTTCGTCGCCTCGACGCATTCGTACCTGCTCTTCTTCACGAACCTCGGCAAGACCCACTGGCTGAAGGTGCACGAGATCCCCGAGGGCGGACGCCAGGCCAAGGGCAAGGCGATGGTGAATCTGTTGTCGCTCGGCGAGGGCGAGAGCGTCGCCACGTGCGTGCCGGTACGCGAGTTCACCGCCGGCGGGTACGTGCTGTTCGCGACCAAGCAGGGGAAGGTGAAGAAGACCGAGCTCGACTCCTACTCGCACCCGCGCGCCGGCGGCATCCAGGCGATCGGCCTCGACGAGGGCGACACGGTGATCACGGCGCGGCGCACCGACGGCCGGCGCGAGGTGATGATCGCGACCAAGCTCGGCATGATCATCCGCTTCTCGGAGGAAGAAGTGCGCCCGATGGGCCGCGCCGCCGCCGGCGTGCGCGGGATCGAGGTCGACGAGGGCGACGAGGTCATCGCGGCCGACGTCGTCCAGGAGGGCGCGCTGATCCTCACCGTCACCGAGCGCGGCTACGGCAAGCGCACGCCGCTCGACGAGTACCGGCTGCAGGGGCGGGCCGGCAAGGGGATCATCGACATCAAGACCGGCGGCCGCAACGGCAACGTCGTCGGCATGGTCCAGGTGCGCGACGGCGACGACGTGCTGGTCGTCACCACCAAGGGCAAGCTGATCCGCTTCCACGCGGACACGGTGTCCTCGCAGGGCCGGAACACGATGGGCGTGCGTATCATCGACCTCGACGCCGACGACCAGGTCGGGTCCATCGCCCGCGTCGAGGCGGAGAGCTCCGCGCCCGTCGAAGCGCAGTAGCGTTCCGTGCTGGATCTGCGGCTGATCCGCGAGCAGCCCGAGATGGTCGCGCGCGCGCTCGCCGTCAAGGGCGGCGCGGAGCTCGTGAAGCAGGTCGTCGCCCTCGACGCCTCCCGCCGCGAGCTCATCCGGAAGGCCGACGACCTCAAGGCCGACCGCAACCGCGCCTCCGAGGCGATCGGCCAGGCCAAGAAGCGCGGCGAAGACTCGTCGGCCGAGATGGCGCGGATGCGCGACGTCGGCGACCGCATCAAGGTCCTCGACGCCGAGCTGAAGCAGGTCGACGAGCAGCTCGACGCCCTGGCGGCGCAGCTGCCCAACCTGCCGCACGAGTCGGTGCCGCCGGGCCGCGGCGAAGACGACAACGTCGAGGTGCGCCGCTGGGGCACGCCGCGCGCCTTCGGGTTCGCGCCGAAGCCGCACGACGAGATCGGCGAGGCGCTCGGCCTGCTCGACCCCGAGCGGGCCGTGAAGCTCGCGAAGGCGCGGTTCAACGTGCTCTGGGGCGCCGCGGCGCGGCTCGAGCGCGCGCTCGCCCAGTTCATGCTCGACCTCCACACGCGCGAGCACGGCTACACCGAGGTCTGGGTCCCGCACCTCGTCAACGGCGCCACGATGCTGAAGACCGGGCAGCTCCCGAAGTTCGAGGAGCAGCTCTTCAAGACCGTCGAGCCCGACGAGAACCGGACGCTCTACCTGATCCCGACCGCGGAAGTCTCGCTCGCCGGGCTGCACAGCGGCGAGGTCCTGCCAGAGCAGACGCTGCCGCGCCGCTACACGGCCTTCACGCCCTGCTATCGCCGCGAGGCGGGCACCTACGGCAAGGACATGAAGGGCCTCTACCGGCGCCACCAGTTCGACAAGATCGAGCTCGTGAAGATCACGACGCCGGCCCAGTCCTACGAGGAGCTCGAGTCCCTCGTGACCAACGCCGAGGAAGTGCTGCGTCGGCTCGCGCTGCCCTACCGTGTCGTCGAGCGCTGCATCGGCGACCTCGGGTTCAGCACGGCGAAGGGCTACGACGTCGAGGTATGGCTGCCCTCGCAGGAGCGCTACCGCGAGATCTCGTCCTGCTCCAACTACGACGCGTTCGGCGGGCGGCGCGCCGACATCCGCTATCGCCCGGCGGCCGGCGGGCGGCCCGAGTTCTGCGCCACGCTGAACGGCTCTGGCCTCGCCATCGGGCGCACGATGATGGCGATCCTCGAGAACTACCAGGAAGCCGACGGCACCGTGACGGTCCCGGCGGCGCTGCGGCCGTACATGGACGGTCTCGCGAAGCTGACCCGCCGGTAACCGGTCGCGCAGCCGCGACCTCCGATCGCGTCGTATCGTGAAACCAGCGGTGCGTCGGCACGGCCCCATCCTCGGGAGGAGACCCAATGGACACGAGCAAGATCGCGAGCCGGGGAGTTCCGCTATTGTTCTGGTGGTTCATGATCGTCTCGCAGCACCCGGGTGGGACCATGACCGCGGCGACCCAGGGCCCCTTCGCAACCCAGGCGCAATGCGACTGGGGCCGGCAGCAAATCGGCGTGACGACGGGCCTGCGCGGCGGGCAAGGAGTAGGCTGGGGCGTGACCACGTGCTGGAACGACGCGCCGTGAGTGCGCCCGGGAAGCGCTATAGTGCCTCGTCATCGGAGGTGCGCTATGCGAATCCGAGGGGCGCGTCTTGTCCTCCTGGTGTGTCTTTTGACCGCAATGCTGGACACGGGCTGCAGCGCCATCCACAACACACCAGAACAGGATCGGGTGTGGGCCGCCTACGGAGCGTGCCAAGCAGCGGGACGCGTCAGCAACAATGTGCTCATCACTCGCGTTGAGCCGAGCGGACAGTACTGGGTCGAAACTCGAAACGGGAACGCGGGACGACCTGAGCTGATCGCGTGCATGCCCGAGAGGAACCGCTAGGCGGCGAGTCGCTCGAGCGACAGCGGAGGCAAGAAACATGAGTCCATGCGGGGGAACTCGGATACCTCGATATCAGGTCGTGTGCTGTGCGCTCCTGGTTTGGCTTAGCGTCGTCGCAGTCCCAGCCTCCGCTGCCCAACTCAAGACCGCCTGCGAGCTGGTCACCAAGGCGAACGTCGAGTCCGTTTTTGGCCTGACTCTCGAAGAGCCGATAAGTTCTTCCCGGCAGACCACGAACGGCCAGGACGTCTTCTCAGCGTGCGAATTTCGCGGACCCGGCGCGTTCGCCACAACTGGAAAAAGGATCATCGTGTCTCTCAGCCGGACTACCGTGGCCAATCCCGACCCCGTCAACAGGGCAGTCAGGTATCGGCCCGACCCGAGTATGAGTTTCAAGGACGTCTCAGACCTCGGTGATGCAGCATACTGGGCCCATGCGCGTCCTGGTACGAACACCACCAGGTCGTCGGGCTTCCTGCGCGTCTTTGTAAGTGGTACGACGGAACTGACAATAACGAGCTTCGGGTTTACCGATGAGGCCGCCGAGCTGGAGAGAGCCAAGAAGCTCGCCTTCATAGCGCTCGGAGGGTCCGGGAAAAGTGGTTATGTGTACGCGCCACCAGGCAAAGCGCCACCAACCGCCGCCGGCTCACCCCAGGGCTCCAAAGGATCTGCAACGACCGAGGGGCAATTTCTCTCGGATGCCGAGGCCCTTCGTGGCCTGAAGGCCTTTTCAGTCGCTGTCGCATCCGATGACGTGAAGGTGGAGCCAATCAGGAATCGGGTCAGCCAGGCGCTGCGAGACCACGGGATAACGGTTCTTGCCGAGGGCGCCTTTCCCAAAATAGTGATCGGCATTAGCACGACGTCGATGTCGGTCGATTCGTCGACACGCTCGGGACTCAGCGTACCCGTCACGGTCGTCGCCTTTTCCCTCGCCTTCGAAGTCGTGCGGCCAATTCCGGTAGGCGCGAAATCGATGCTGGTAAGCACGAACATCAATTCCTTCCTGGGCATCGGCGGCCCTCTCGTCGTGAATGGACAAGTTCAAGAAGCCGTCGACGGTGTCCTCAAGGCATTCTTCAGAGACTACGGCGCGCGCTGAACAATGGACGCGGACTGGTCCAGCGTGATCGCCTGCCCTGCGCTGGCAGGTTGGGGAACCGCTCGCGCCCGGTACATTCTGAGGCTCAGGTAACGCACTGGATTTCTCGCGTATCGCTGGCCGGTTAAATCTTCGAGAATAAGCGTCTATGGTCCCGCACATTCGTAGCACAGGAGCGGGAAACGCCCCCACGAGCGAGTCCGGCGGCCCTCTCGTCGTGAATGGACAAGTTTCAAGAAGCCGTCGACGGTGCCCTCAAGGCATTCTTCAGAGACTACGGCGCGCGCTGAACAATGGACGCGGACTGGTCCAGCGTGATCCTGCCCTTCGCTGGCAGGTTGGGGAGCCGCTCGCGCCCGGTACATTCTGAGGCTCAGGTAACGCACTGGATTTCCCGCATATCGCTGGCCGGTTAAATCCCTGAGAATAAGCGTCTATGGACCCGCACATTCGTAGCACAGGAGCGGGAGACGCCCCCACGAGCGAGTCCGGCTCGTCATCGTCCGCATCGGAGCCGACGCGTAAGAACATCCCCGGATTGGGCGTTGACGTGGTCGGAGGTGGATCGGACACGGGGCCTTGCCGGTGTGCCGGAGCAGACTGCGATGCGGATCAGCGGGCATCGAACGTTCTCAGTCTTTCGCCGTTACCGAATCGTAGAGACGAAGGACCTTCTGTCCGCACTGACTCAGACGGAGAGCACTTTGAAGGCCGACCCGCACAAACCAGCTATGTTCCCTCACAATGGTACTGACCAACCCCAGCAGGTAGCGCGCGAGCCTATTCGTAAGATAGTGATACTGCGAAAGGATATGTGGCACACGGAGGGCTAGCTCAACTGGCAAGGCAGTGGACTCGAATTCGCGGCCAGTGTATGGAAAATCCACCGGAGTGATCCCAAGTACTGTGGGTACCTGCACGATGAAGGGTCATAGGGTTGGATAGGGATAAGTAGGTGGCTGCCCAGTGAAGCGTGCCCGGGCGGGTAGGAGACATAGGTCCCGACCAGATTCCTTCCTCCCGCTTCCTCCTGCTTCACCGGACAGCAGCCATATAGACCCAGTTCCGCTGGCGCTTCTCCAAGCGTGCGCTCGCCCGGTACATGAACGAGAAGGAGGATGCGGCCTGAGGCTTCAGGAAACGCACTGGATTTATCTCTAATCGATGGCCGGCTAAATCAGCGAGAATCAGAAGCTATGGACCCGCACATTCGCGGCACAGGGGCGGGAGGCGCCCCCACGAGCGAGTCCGGCTCGTCATCGTCCGCATCGGAGCCGACGCGTAAGAACATCCCCGGATTGGGCTCGATCTACCGCCGGGGCGACCGTTGGGCGATCGAGTTTTGGAAGGACGGTGTCCAGCACCGCGAGAGCGCCCGCACGTCGAGCGAGAAGGAAGCCATTGCCCATCTCCGCAAGCGGGTGGACGAGTTGGCGCAGGGTCGTTACGTCGGTCCTCGGGCTGAACGGGCGACTGTTAAGGATCTGCTGGCACTCGTCACGCAAGACTATGCGACCACCGGGAACCGCTCCAGTCGCACGCTCAAATTCAGAGTGGCTGCCCTGGAGTCCGAGCTGGGCCACCTCCGCGCGGTCGCTGTCTCTTCTGGCGCTATCGAAGCCTACAAGTCCAAGCGGCTCGCGGACGGCAAGGCGAAGGCGACCATCAACCGCGAGTTGGCGTGTCTGCGGCGGGCGTGCAGGCTCGCGTCTCAGTCCCGCCCGCCGCTCATCGGTGCGAACCGCGTTCCCACGATCGAGCTCTACCGCGAGGACAACGTGCGGCAGGGACTCGTCAGTCACGAGGACTATCTAGCCCTCCTGGCTCAGTTGCCTGACCCCGTCAATGATGCTGTGACGCTCGGTTATCTGTCGGGGTGGCGCCGGGCTGAAGTGCTCGGGCTGACGTGGCCGGAGGTGGACCGGACACGGGGCCTTATCACCCTCCCCGCTGAACGGTCTGAGAACCGTGTGCCGCGCGAGCTGCCTCTATCGCCCGCCCTGGCCGCACTGATAGAGAAGCGTTGGCAGGCACGCCTTGTCAGTGGTCCGAATGGCCCGCGGGTCTGTGACCGCGTGTTTCATCGGGACGGGGAGCTGGTGCGTGACTTCCGGGGCGCTTGGAGGAAAGCGGTCAGGGCCATTGGACGACCCAGCCTTCTGTTCCACGATCTCCGGCGGTCAGCAGTGACGAACATGATTCGTGCGGGTGTGCCAGAGCAGACAGCGATGCGGATCAGCGGGCATCGAACGCCCTCTGTCTTCCGCCGTTACCGAATCGTGGAGACTAAGGACCTTCTGTCCGCACTGACTCAGACCGAGAGCACGTTGAAGGCTGACCCGCACAAACAGGCGATCTCCCCGCACAATGATACTGACCCGCCCCAGAAGGTAGCGCGCGAGCCCATTCGTAAGATAGTGATACTACGAAAGGGTATGCGGTAAACGGAGGGCTAGCCTCAACTGGCAAGGCAGTGGACTTGAAATCCACCGGGCCGCGAGGCCCATGGGGGTTCGAATCCCTCGCCCTCCGCCAACTTACAGCACAGGGGTCAGTAGTCAACGGCCGCGTTTGTCCCCCGATTGTCCCGCCTCCTGGCGGAGGGCAATGACGTTGCTGACGGGCGCCGTCTTGTTCGCCGCCTCCGTGCGCTCGAGCGCGGCCTGCACATCGTCGACAGCCACGATCCTGTAGCGCTGGAACACACTGGCCGTCTTGTGGCCGGTGATCCGCATCGCCACGACCTGGTCGACGCC
>Ga0209376_1002072_pt1 | contig 19388 bp, 17 predicted proteins | sample GraSoiAngelo_134_FD_185891 | JGI IMG/M metagenome (GOLD analysis project Ga0209376, IMG submission 185891) | Grasslands soil microbial communities from the Angelo Coastal Reserve, California, USA - 14_0929_05_30cm (SPAdes) (version 2) | ecosystem: Environmental > Terrestrial > Soil > Grasslands ... | reverse complement strand
ATCGATGTCGGGAAATTCGGCGGCCGCGGGAATTCTTTCCGAATCAACCGATGCGGCATCAAGGCCTATCCCGCGGTGGTCTACACGCAGACCGCGATCGTCGCGGCCACGGCGGTCGCCGACGAGCTAACAAAGGGTGCGCGCATCGGCCATGACAGGGCCCCCGCGCTCGAACGAATTGCCTCCATCGAAATCGCCACGTCAAAGCGCGGGCTGCAGCAGACCGGCAGCGAGCGCGAGAAGTGGGCACCCGCGACGCGCGACACCGCAGATCATTCCATGCCCTACATTACAGCGCGCGCCATGTTCGACGGCGACATCACTAATGACAGCTACGCACCGGCGAAGTTGAAGGAACCGCGCATCCTCGCCTTCATGCAGAAGATTACGGTCGTGGAAGACCCGGAGCTCACCGCGCGCATCGGCGACGCCGTACCAACCCGCATCACCGCGATTTTGCCGGATGGGCAGCGCATCAGCCGCGAAATCAACGACATTCCCGGCTTCGCGGGTAAGCCGATGCAAAGGCCGGATATCGACCGCAAATTCCGCGGCAATATCGGCAAGCGCTGGCCTCGCCAGAAAACCGATGCGGTTCTCGAATCGCTCTGGGTGGTGGAGAACACTCAGAATATCGGTGCGTTGCTCGCTACGCTGACCGTTTGAGGAGCACCGATGATGAGGGCTTGCAACAACCATATCAAATAAAGGAGACTCGCGGCATTTACCGGAGTTTTGCGCGGGCGCTACGCAGAACCTTCTTAGCGGTTCTGCTGGCCTCTGACGAACTCCAAGCCTCATCCCGTCGTTCCGCTTCTTGACCCCAGATGAGTTCGTTCTCCTCTTCCGACAGATCCTCAAGACTTTCCAGGAGCCTTTCGGCCAGACGCGCTCGATCTTTAGGATGAAGTTTAAGAGCAGCCGTCTCGATTTCTTTGATACTCATGCCAGAATTGTACTCGAACCGATAAACGAACGCGGAGTCTCACGTCCGCCGTAAAGCAGAGGTTTCTCCAAAAAACGGACGTTTTTGAGCTTCGAAATCGGTTAGTAGAAGACTATGCGAGTTTGGCTCTTTCGATTGTTGCTGGGAATTAGCATCCTCTCGCCGACTCTCGCCTGCTTGGGCCAGGAGGCGAGCGCGCCGGAAAAACTCAGGTCCCCTGAAGCCGCACCCGAGACGCCCACGCTTGAAGCGCCCGCCGATGACAAGCGCACCGAGCTGAATCTGATTGGTAAAACCGAAGTACAGGCGGGCGAAAGCCGCCGCAACGAGAATGTCCAGTTCAATCTGATCGACAACAACGCTCTCAAAGAACTCAATGTCCGCCTTGGCAGCAGTGCCACCGTCACCCGCGTCTTCCAACCGGAATTCCGTTACTTCGGTACGGAGTTCGGCAACAGGCCGACCGGACCGATACACCTCAGCCCGGCCTCGCGCTCCCGAGACTTTTATGGCGGGATTTCCTTCACTCACAGCAACAGTATTTTCAGCGCGCGATCGTTCTTCCAGGTCGGCAGCGTGAAGCCCGCTCACGAAAACAACTACGGGTTTGTGGCGGGTCTTGGCCTGTGGCGCGGCGCGCATCTCACGCTGGATGGCTCCGGACAAAAACTTCGGGGCAGCGTGAACGGCAATGTGCTGGTGCCTCTCGCCTCTGAGCGCGTTCCGCTTACCACCGATCCCGCCGCCTACCGGCTGATCCAGCGATGGATCGACGCCTACCCAAAACTTGCGCCCAATCGCGTCGACGTCGATCCCCGAATGCTCAACACCAACTCGCCACAGTCCATCAACACCGACGCCTCCACGATCCACCTGGACCAGGATCTGGGCCCGCGCGACCGCCTATTCCTGCGGCACGCCTTCACCAATCAGCAAGTCCAGGCGTTCGAATTCGTGGCCGGCCAGAATCCCGACACGAACACCAAGTCGCATAATGCGCGTTTGACCTGGAACCACTTCTTCGATGCCCACTCGCTCATCGACTTCACCGCAGGTTTCGATCGCGTCCATTCGCTATTGGTTCCGGAGCCGAACGCAGTGGGACCGCAGGTCATCATCGGGACTTCCTACAAGAGCCTTGGGCCGGACGCAACTATCCCAGTCGATCGCCGCCTGAATCGCTTCCGCTACGCCGCCCTTTACCGCCGCCAGATCGGTAATCACTCCTTCGCTGCGGGTGCGGAGTGGGTTCGGGATCAGAATAACGGCCGTGAAGCGTCGAGCGACCGAGGCAATTATTACTTCCGCGCCGATTTCGGCCGCGACGCCATTACCAACTTTCGCCTGGGTATTCCCACCCGTTACAGTGTCGGCATTGGGGAAGGGTACAGGCATTTTCGCTGGTCGGAGCAGCAATACTTCGCGGGTGACGTCTGGAAAGTCCGCTCCAATTTCACTGTTAACTTCGGTCTCCGCTACCAGCCGGTCAGCGGTCCCAGCGAAGTGAACCACCTTACCGAAATCAACTTCAATTGCGACTGCACGGCGTTTGCGCCACAGTCCGGTTTCGCGTGGCAGCTCCCACGTGCCGGCGTCATTCGCGCCGCGTACGGACTTCAATTCGGCGATATCTACTACCAAACACTTCAGCAGGTCCGCTGGGATCCGCCAGGGTTTCTCAAAGTCGAGGTCCAGGCGCCGCCGCTCCTCAACCCGCTCGCGAATACATACCTGGGGCCGGGCGCGCGCCACACCCAGTTCGAGGTGCCGTCCAACTTGAAGTCGCCCTACACGCACGAATACAACTTCAGTTGGGATCCTTTGCCGGGCCGCGCCTGGAACATCCAACTCAGTTACATTGGCAGCCGCACCCACAAGCTCTTTATGATGTGGTTCACGAACCGGGCCGTGCATGTACCCGGCATCCCGCAGACCACGGCCACCGTTACCGACCGGCGCCCCGACCCGCGCTACTTCGAACTCCGCCGGGTTCAGAATGCCTCGAACGCATATTTCGATGCGGCGCGGATCGACATCAAAGCTCCCGCGTGGCGTGGCGTCACCTTGGACGCGTCCTACTGGTTCAGTAAGGCCATCGACACCGGTAGCGCCTATACCAACATGGCCGCGGGCGATGAGGCGCGCCAGGGCTACAGCCAATCACAAGAACCGGTCGCGCAGGATCTCAAAGGCCCGAGTGCGTTCGATCAGTCCCACGCGGCGACTGTGCGGTTGCAATACGCGATCCCCTCCTCCAGGAGCCACTTTCTCTGGCGCCTGGCCGGCGGATGGCGAATTTCCGGGATATTCCTCGCCAAAAGCGGACTCCCGTTCACGGTGATCTCCGGGTCCGACGGCCCCGGTTTTGGGAACGTCGACGGCAGCAATGGCGACCGTCCTAATATTCTCGATCGCACGATTCTCGGCCGCTCCATCGGCAACCCGGACACTTCACAGTCGCGCCTGCCGCGTTCGGCCTTCGCGCTGATTCAGGCGAACGATTCGCGCGGCAACCTCGGGTTCAACACCTTCCGGCGAGGAGGCATCCGCAACATGAACGCCGCTCTCGCCCGCTCGTGGCCGCTGCGCTCGGAGACGACCCTCACCTTTCGCGCCGAGTCGATTAACTTCTTCAACACGCCCCAATTTGCCGACCCTAACCCGGACTTGAGCTCTCCGGCATTCGGCAAGATCACCAACACGTTGAACGACGGTCGTAGCTTCCAATTTACTTTCCAACTCCAATTCTGACGGAACAGTTGTCCCGCGGAAAGGATAAGCGAAAACAAACGCCATCAGCGTCTCGATCTGATCGTCGAGCCGCTCCGCCAAGTGGTCTCTCCGCGGCCTGAATCAATTCAACTCCGCGATCGCCACTTTCCTCGCTCACATCAGTTTTGCTCTGCGATGGAAAAACTTTCTTGCTAAAAACGGAGAACTCACGGACAAAAGATCTATCCGCAAGAAAATGCTCGAAGCCGCTCTTGTGGCAAATTCATTTTTCGAAAGAGAGCTTTCAAAATGACCCACCTTCAGCAACGTGCGCGCAACCTCGCACTAAAATACCCAGGCGTCGTATATGCGCCACGTTTCCCGTTTGCCCGGCACTTCGACAGAGTTCAGTTGGGACATTGAAAATAGTTTGCACCTTCACACAAGCGGAAAGGTTGCGCAAGTTTTCAAAGACTTCTTCGCGGCGTTTTCGCACTTCCCACGTGCATGTGGACGTGCAAATAAACATGCGGCTCTGCACACATGCACAGACGCGTGCAGACGAACATGACGCTCTGCACCTATACACGGCCCTTTGCAAATAAACACGGCGCTTTGCACAAATGCACCGGGCTCATGCATATGTGCAGAGCCGCGTGTTCATGTGCACGAGCCGGATTTCATAAACACCTCGTGTTTTCAACGAAGTACAAGCCTGAAAGCGATGCTACTAGTTAGTTCAAGGCAGAGAAGGGTTCGCGCTGCCGTAGGATGCCGCTCAATATGGATGACAAATGACGATTGACGAATCGGTCAATGGTCAGATTTTTGCCGAACACTAAAAAAGGGCGGTCATAGACCGCCCCCTAGAGCAGAAAGTTCTGTTGCGGGCTTACGGTGTTGTCGAGAATACCCCCAAAACTTCCGGAGCCGGAGTGACGTCATTGGTGCCCGGCTGATCCGCCAGTACGGAGCACTGCGCCCAACTTCCCGAAATCAAAGTGACGAGGGCTTTTCCGGGAATCGGATTATTGCTGCTATCAAGCGCCGGACCGACTGAGCAGATGTTCGGAGTACCAGACGCGAACGAAACAGCAAATCCCGAAGTCGAAGTTGCGGTCACGATAATCGAAGTGAACCTGATGATCTGGCCGGTCTGCGTGATGACGATGGTCGCTGTAACAATACTTCCAGCATGGTTCGCGTCACCGAGATACGTGCCTGTTGCCGTACAGCTGCTGCCCTCCGCGACCGTCGTAGGAGCCACATTGCAACTTCCGCTGTAGCTGATCGAGACTGCCGTCGGATTAGTTAGCGTGGCGACCTGCGTGCTGGCCGACGCAGTCGCGGGATGCGCTTGGCCATCGTATACGTACGTTCCGCCTGTGATCGAAACCGAACTGCCGGCTTTGTTGATAACGTCGCTGAAGGCGCCGCTGGTAGAAACGTAATTCGTTCCTCCATCGTAGGTCCAACTGTCCGCATAGGTTCCAGCATTCGTGTGGGCGCTGGTAATCACGAGTCCTCCGCTCAGGTTTTCCCCTTTGACGCCTGTGGCGGTTCCGGAAGCAGAGTGTGGGGCCGTGTCGTAGGTCACGATATAGGGTGTAATGACGATCGTTGCACTTGCCTTATTGATCGTGAACGTTTGATTACCTGTCGTGCCGGCGTAACTCGGATCATTAATGGTTGCGCTTACTGTATACGCTCCAGCGTTGGTCTGAGGGAATCCGGTCACAGTGTAGGACAAGTTCGCCGGATTCGTGACGACTGTGGGCGAAAGGGGGTCGCCAGTGTAGGTTTGGGTCAGACTAGATTGTATGAAGGAGATTGTAGCTGCCATCGGTCCGACGGTCACTGAGTTGTCGCCATTGGCTCCAGAGTAGACAGGATCTCCAGCAAAACTAGCTTTGATGTATTGGTCTAGTTCGCCCGGAGAGAGCACGGGCAGAGTTGCATTGACTGTAGCCACGCCCGAGCTGTCGGTGGTTGCGCTTCCGGCTGACGCGGAACCTAGAGTAAAGCTAACTGTCTTTCCACCCAGCGCCAGGCCGTTGTTGTAGGTCAGCTTCGCAGTCAGAGTGACTGGTTGTGGGATTGAGCGATAGGGCACAATCAAAGGTGTAACCTCAAGACCCGTACCCGTCGCATTGACATTCAATTTGACGGGACCCGCTGTCGAACCTCCAAGATGTGGAACAATCGAAGTGTCTCCCGCAAATGTCGCGACGATATCATACACGCCGGACGTGAGCGGCGTATTGGGTGGGGCTTGCGGGTAGTAAGAGCAAGTCGCGACGCCAGTGACGTCTGTATAACTGGCGCCGCCAATGCACGAAATCGGGTTACCGCCGAGGAAAAACGTGATCGGTTCGTGATTCAGCGGCGTGTTGTCGGCCGCTTTCGTCAACTTCGACGTGAACGTGACCTGGGCCGCGGCGTTCGCCGTCATGATGGCGTCGGGGCTAATGGAGAGAGTCAGGTTCGTGAGCGTATCGCAGGTGACATTGACAGTCGGCGTGGACGCACCGGGCGTGGGCAAGTACTGGTTTCCTGTGCCGCCGCCCACGACCTGGCTCGCGTTAATACCCCAAACATAGGAGCCGCCGGGGCAGCCGGTCGCTGGAGCTAATGCGGGAACCGTGATCGTGACGCTCTGACCAGCCGTGACAGAGGCATCGGATGTGGAACCGCTCACGACGGTAATTTTGTTGCCGCTGACCGTAGCTTTCCACGGTAGCGGAGCGGTTGCGGGCGCCTGAACCGTAACTGTTCCTGAGATGGTGAACCCCGTTGGCACCGTCACGATGATTTGCCGCAAGAAGTGCGACGGGCCACTCAGGATGTTGTTCGTGACAATCAAATTAAAGTTCGTTGGAAGGCCGCCGGGCGCTACGTTCGAGGGCGAGATAAATGCCGTGTAATACCGGTCATTGGCAGCCCACACAACGCTTGACATCGCTATGCACATCAGAACCAGGGCCCGGGCTATAGAAATCCGTTTCATTGTGTTGCGTCTCCTATGCAAAAACTTCCTGCAGCTCCATTACACGGTCAACGTCTGCAGGGCCCGTGATTCTCGTTCGTGGTGAAACTTTCGACAATGGAGCAATGGTGGGTCTTGACTTTAGTGCGGGTAAGGGGCGTGGACTATCAGCGTCAATACTACTTTCGAACTATCGAGAGGACCAGCGTATCGACCGTTACAGCAGGCAACTGGTGATAAATGCTAACCGCCCACCGCTCCCTCAACTCGACGCTTCGAATGATTTGCACGAAGACGGGCTGGTATTTGCCGAATTCTTCGCCTTCCGGGACGACGCAGAGAATGTAGAAGAGATTCTGATGATAGAGACGGGTCACCACCCAAACGATTTCGGTCGGCTGCGTGACGCTCAGTCTCCCAATCAACACCGTTCGGAGCGCCAGCTCGGAACCCATCAACATTAGGATGCTGCTAAAAGAATTCATCCTGGACCAATTCGTCTCGCCCAGGGCATCGCGGATTCTCAAAGAACATTTTCCGAAGAGCTAGCTGATTTCGACCCCTGACGCCAAACGGTCGCCGCGACACGATCACATGGATGCCTGTTTGGATTTCGCTGGCGCACTCGCTGAGTCTGAAGCAGGCGCAGTGCGAAACATCTCGCCGCCTTATTTTTTTTGCATGAAAAATTGTCACGACGGGCTACTGAGGACCGCGTCCGTCTCCTCTTGGAGGCGGCGGGCCTGCTGCAGTCTGCTCGGCAATCAGCTTGTCTCGCAGTGCCTGCACATCGGCGATGTACTTCTTGTATCCGTTCGGATCAATCCAAACGTTTGGTCCCTTGGGGTTGGCCTGCATCTTCTTGTACTTGCCGGTGAGGTTGAAAAACCAAGTGTGCGCACCGAGGAAAACATCGGTGGGATAGGTTTTCCATTTGTCGATGGTTGATTGCCACACTTGGGCGATTTCCGGCTCCGCCTGGTTGTAAACCAGCCGGGTATTGTCCTGGAGTCCGCCGCAAATAATCGTCACGTTGTATCTTCGTCCCGCATCCGTGACCGGGAGTGTCCAGGTCGTACAGCCCAGCGTGTGGCCCGGATTCAGGTGCGCGGTGAGCGTTGTCCCGCCGAGCGTGACCACATCGCCGTCGTGCAGAACCTTATCGATGGGATGCTCTTTTCCGTCGCGGGGCTTGATGTTCCGTATCGCAGGTACGTCCTCGGCCATGAACTCCGTCATCGCCCCCGTCATCTGCTTCACCATTGCATCGCCTGTCTGATGGTCGGGGTGACCGTGGCTGGCCAGAATGATTTTGGTGTCCTCAAATTTGAAGCCTAACGATTCAATATTCTTCTTCATGAATGGGACAGTCTCTTCAAAATTCGTGTTGAAGAGAATATTGCCCATCGGCGTCGTAATGAGGTAGGACCCGCAGAACGCGGTCCCAACGTAATAGAGATTGCCGATGATCTTGAACGGCGGAAAATCCATGCGGTCATTCCGCAGGGTTGCAGTCTGCGGATCCTCGTTCGCCACCTCTTGTGACAAAGGCACCGCCTGCGGTGGTGGTCCGCCGCGCCTGCCGCCCTGAGCTTGCGCCGGCGTCTGTAGCAGCACGGTCACGGCCAACGTCGTGGAAAGCACAAACACGAATAGAAATAACCACCGCCAAGTCTTCATAGACATGCCTCCAGTATCTGCCAGGATCTATGGCTGTGAGACGCTATAGCAGGCCCCTGTCCCTGTCAAGTGCGGCTAACAACAGTGCGGCTAACCAGAGCGGCTAACCAGAGCATATCGTCGCGACGACCGTGTAGGTCCATTTGAAAATCTGCAAGGACACTTGCAAATCTTTTCACGATGGATTCGCATACTACCGGCGCACGCATCTGGGAAATGTGTGGCCATTTTGCCGGGCGTGCGGAAAGCAGTATTATCATGCGCTGCGCGTTGGTGGTTTAGGGATGAGCAATTTTTCAGAAGCTGCTGTAAAAGAGGCTGGTGGCGGCCTCGACAGGCTGCATTTGACCAATTCATGGCGAGCGATTGTTCCGGTTGCCGTCACGGGGCTACTGGCGCTGACGCCGGCGCCAGCGGGATTGGTGCAGATGCCTGGTACTATTTCGCCATCTTCGCCGGCGTGATCGTTGCGCAGATCTCGGAACCACTGCCCGGCGCTGCCGTGGGACTGATCGGCGTCGCCGTGGTGACGGCTTTAGCGCCGACCGTTCTTTATGGACCGGCGGAGCTTGCCAAACCCGGGGTCAACCCCGCCGACGCGGCGATGACATGGGCCCTGGCAGGTTTCTCCAACGCGACAGTTTGGCTGATCTTTGCCGCTTTCCTGTTCGCCCTTGCCTATGAAAAATGTGGTAACGCTGCTCATTGCGATGCCATTGCTCACCTATTGGCTGTACCCGCCCGGAATCAAACACAGCGAGGAGGTCCCGAAATGGGCGGGCCGCGAACTCGCCAGCATGGGCGCGATGAGCGCACAGGAGATTGCGGTCGCTGTGCTTGTGACGATTGCCCTCGCGCTATGGATATTCGGCGCGCGTTACGTGAATGCGACAGCGGTCGCGCTCATGGCAGTCTCGATTATGGTCGTGACGAAAGTGTTCGGCTGGGACGACATTCTCAAATATCGGGCGGCGTTGGAACACGTTGGTGTGGTTTGCAACGCTCATCGCGCTTGCTGACGGCCTGAGCAGGGTCGGTTTTGTGAAATGGTTCGCCGAAACGGTCGCCGGTCAGCTCACGGGCGCTTCGCCGACCGTCGCGATGGTGGCGCTCATCGCGTTGTTTTTCTTTTCGCACTACATGTTCGCCAGCGTCACTGCCCACACAACCGCGATGCTTCCCGTGATGCTGGCGGCCGGCTCGAAAATACCGGGAATACCGACCTATCAATATGCGCTGCTCCTTTGCCTGACGATCGGCATCATGGGCGTGGTTTCGCCGTATGGAGCAGGCCCGAGTCCCATCTACTACGGTAGCGGCTATTTGCCTGCGCGCGATTACTGGAGACTCGGCGGCATTTTCGGTCTGATCTTCTTGACCGTATTTCTGGCCGTCGGCGTGCCGTGGGTGCTGCTGATCAAATGACCCGTCAGCTCATTCGATAACGCTCGACCGCTCGAACATCCCAGTCGAGTCCGGAGCCTGGGCGATCCGGCGGAACGGCCATATCATCCACGATCTTCAGCGGCTCCTGAACAATTGCGTCGGCCCAATCCACATACTCCAGCCAGTCGGCGGTCGGCGTCGCCGCGAGCAGATGAGCGCTGACCTCCGGAAACAGATGCGATGACATCGGGACGCGATGCGCGGCGGCTAGAGCCGCCGCCTGCATCCAGCCTGTTACGCCGCCGATGCGGGCGAGATCGGGCATGACAAGCTGGCAGGCTTGCCCCCGGAGCGCAGCAGCCATCGCCTCTACCCCGTTGAAGTTCTCGCCGATTTGCAGCGGAATCCCACTGGCCGCCGCAATCTTCGCATTGCCCTCGAGATCGTCGTGCCGGATCGGTTCCTCCAGCCACGCCGCTCCTTCAGAGGCGAGCGCAGGAGCGCGCAGCAGAGCGTCCTCGACCGACAGCGCCTGATTGTAATCGACCATCACTGCGACGGCCGCGCCCACGCGCTTGCGCACGGCTTTGAACGCTGACAAATCTTCCGCCAGCGTTGGATAGCCCAATCTCAACTTGATGGCCTTGAACCCGCGCTTGACAAGACGCTCGGCCTCATCGGCAACGGCAGAAGGCGCCATCAAACCCAAGCCGCAGGAGTTGTAGGCTCGGACGGGCCGAGGCGCGCTGCCCAGCATGGATGCAAGCGGGAGGCCCGCGGCGATCGCGAGCGCATCCCACATCGCCGCGTCCAACCCAGACAGCGCCATTCTCACTGTGCCTGTCACGCCGATCAGCGCGAAGTTCCGGACCAATTTGGACGCAATATCTGCAGGGCGCGCCTGTTCGCCTTTGATCAGGGATGCGGCGTCCTCGACGGGCAATGCAATCGCGCGGGCGCCGCTGGGCCGATAGCAGAATAAATAAGTTCGTCCGGTGACGCCTTCCTCTGTTTCGAGATTAATCAACAGCAGCGGAGCCTCGGTCACACGCGCGGCGCTGGTGCCGAGCGCAAAGTTCATTGGGACGAGAACAGGCGTTGTCCCGACGGAGCGGATCGTCAGCGCCGGAAACGCGACGCCGTCATGCGCGCTCATGCGGCCGCAGATCCGTTTTTGCCATTCGCATGCAGGGTAAGAATATCGGCGATGGCGCGATTCAGCGGCGCCGGCACGCCGACTTGTTCTCCGAGCTCCACAACGCCGCCGGACAGCCAGCGCACCTCAAGCCGATTTCCACGCTCGAGATCGTGATGCATGGAAGAGGTCATGTCGTAAGCCACGTCGTCTGCGAGGGCGAGGCGCTGCTCCGCATAATCCCCAGGCAGATCGATTCCATGCGCGCGCCCTACGGCGGCAACTTCCCGCATGACGTCCAGTAGGAACGCGCGCGTTTGGGCATTCTCCCGGATCGGTCCGATCGGCTTGCGTATGGTCGTCGTCGTACCCGACAGGCCAACGATGAACACATATTTCTGCCAGATTTCGCGCTGGATATCCGGACTCAAGTCCGCTGCGATGCCGCCTTTCAGGCAGGCGTCGAGAAGACGCTTCCCGCGACCGGAGATCGCGCCGTCCAATTCCCCGAACAGCAGACGTTGCATGGGTCCGGTCTGACGGATCACGGCAGGCCGATCGATGGCGGTGGCTACATAACCGACCCCGCCCATGACGCGGGACGCGTCGAACGCGTCGCCAAGATACCGATCTTTGAGCACGCCGTTCTGGAACGAGATCACCGTCGTGTTTGGCCCGACGATCGGTTTTATCTGCTCGATCGCTGTCGCAGTATCCCACAGCTTCACGGCAACGAACACAAAATCGGCCGATCCAATCGAAGACGGATCGCTCGTCGCCTGCACCTTCGGAAGGTGAAGCGGGGCAGGCCCCTCGATGGTCAGGCCCTGCGACCGCATGGCGTCGAGATGGGCGCCGCGCGCCACGAAATGGACATCAGCGCCGCCTGCGGCAAGCCTGGCGCCGAAATAGCCGCCTAAGCCGCCTGACCCCATCATGACAATTTTCACGAACGTTCCCTCGGTTTCCTCAACGTTTCTTCAGTTCGCGTAGAGCCTGAGCCCTTTGCTCGTTCCGCCCGGCGGGAAATCCGTTCTGGCCCGCGTTGTCGGGTCACTTCGCCGCGGCGCGTTCTTCGGCGAGCTGCTTCTCGTATGCCGCCTTCAAGTCGGTGATCTTTGCCTTGTACGCTGCAAGATCACCGAAGCGTGAAGGGTTGTAGGGGTCTCCGGGTTTATACACCTTGTGTAGGTTGAACTGTCCCGCATGCGAGGACACCCAGATATCGGGAGTGTAAGTCGCCTGTCCTTCGAACAAGCGCGCACGTGAAAAAGCCCAAGCAGAACGTAAGAAAGCGAAGGAACAGCGCCGTGCAGAGGCTCGTGAACGTAGAGCCAACACTCCCCTACGCTCAGGGCATTTATGGGCTTCACTCATACGGTCGGGCGACGTCCCGCTGTTTTTGGGAGTTTTCTATGTTGGTTTCTCCAACCCGGCAGCGCCTGCTAGCCCCCCTCTCTTCTTCGGAAAATACTTTTCCCACATCCTTTCCAGCGTGGAGCGGATCAAGTTGCGATTAGGCCCGAAGAGCCGTGCCGGAATTCGGGGAAGTTGAGCTTCGACTCCTTTTGCGCGATTCTGGAGCATTCTCGTGTACTCTATGGCGTATTCCTGCGCAACGACGTCTGAAATGCCTTTGCAATAGACCACCGCTTCTCCATTGAATCCAAGCAGGGCAGCCGTGAATTGCGGATTAAATCGCTCATCCAAACGAACCTCCAGTCTGTTAACGATACGGGTTGCAAAGTTTACCGGTGTTCCAGACAACGTCTTTCATGCCGACACTCTTGGAGTATCAACTTTCGGTTTGGTGCCGAGTTTGGAGTAACAGTGTGAGTGATAAGTCTTGCCCTGAACAACGATTCGTTCTTCGTTCGGAGCGACTCGAATACAGCAGCTTTCGCACCAGACCTTAAATTCAGCGCTTGTGTTTTGCACTCTTACTACTTTCATTGCTCCTCTCGGTTTGGTTTGGCTTATCCGGTCGCTTCTGAAAGCGCGAGACAGCCGCGACTGTGTAGTCTGCCTGATGTCTGCAATTTTCCATCGGGCAGGTCAACACAAGTTTTCCCGCCGACAGAGACTGGCGTTTTCCCGCTCCTTCGCTTGCATCGAGGGCGAACAGAATGGGCATGTGGCACTTCTGGCAGCGAACACCGAGATACCACCGCATGTCGGCCTTAGGCCATCGAGAAATATTCAACGAATCTCACTTCCATCAGAATTGTAGGGGCGCTCTGTGACGCCCGTTCTTCAGCGAATCAACGAGATGCGGGCGGTCCGCAAAGCGCAAGCGCGGCAGCGCGCAGCCTCAAGAAAATAGACCGCCCCTACAGCGCATTTGTCGTTTCGAATGGGTTTTTCAGCAACCTCCTAGACATATCGCTCTCCTTCCCTTTCATCCGTTCAAGCGCGAGGTCGTGGACGCACGCATCAGGATTCTCTTGGAAGTATTCGACCGCCACGAGGAAGACAGTCCGGAAATGAATCGGAGAGAATCGACACAACTAGCATAGTCGTTATGCGCATCGATAACAATACGAATAGGCCCCGCACGCCCAGTTCTTGGCGGACTCGCTTTTCGGTATTCGTTTTCTGCTTTCGCGGAGAAATGCTCGTCTTTGTCGGGATAGCGTGGCATCGCCCTCTAGCTGGTCCTCGAGTCGTCTGGCGCAAGTTTGACTTCCATTCGACACCATCCTGATAATAGATCGGAAATCGAGGAGTGGAATGGCGGAAATTAAACTTCATGAGGGTGAATCCATTGAAAATGCACTGCGTCGCTTTAAGCGCAAGGTGATGCAGGAAGACATTAATTAAGGAGGTCAAGAAACACTCCTTCTATTTGAAACCGGGAGAAAAGAAACGCATCAAACAAGCACTAGCCCGGAAACGCAGCCGTAAGAAAGTGCGTCGCGAACCCCTCGAAGAGCGAAAGTAGTCAACCCACCGAAAACGTTTTAACGTTTCACGCCGTGCAGGCGTGAAACGAAAAAGCTGATCCAAAGGATTTGCAGCAAGCAGTACTACCGAAAAACATCAGATCCACGCGTATACTAGGTGGATGTCCAAAAAAATCTTCGTTGGAAATCTTTCGTTTCAAATCACAGAAACTGACCTTACTAACATGTTCGGCGAGATCGGCCAAGTTGAATCGGTTCAAATCATCACGGATCGCGATACCGGCCGCTCGAAAGGTTTCGCCTTTGTACAGATGGCGGACGACGCCGCTGCCGAGAAAGCAATCGCGCAACTCAATGGCAAAGAAGTCGGCGGACGTAAACTCACTGTCAACGAAGCGCGGCCGGTGCAAAAAAGAGACTTCGGTGGCCGCGGTGGCCAGCGCCGATATTGAGAACGGTACGAATCCAACCTGCGGATTCATCCCTCAGTCTACTTACGGACAACGAGTCCGTGACCGCCGCGCGGCCGTCCTGGCAATTAAAGTATTAATGAGGCTCCAGCGACGCGATACGACGAGGGAGTCACTGGGCGCGTATGTTGCGTATTTCGTACGACCACACGAGCTTGTTCCGAGGCTTCGGAGTATTAGGGAAGGAAAACTTCCCAGTGATCTGCCTGGTCTGGTGCGCCGGGACTCGTGCGTCAACAGTTGAAACATCTTCGCCGATGGTTTCGCAATTCGAGTACTTCTTGTCCGGTGCGCCATCGCAATCGCGAAGCGTTATCAACATTTGACAAGCGGCGATGAAAATTCAGTGTGTCACTGAATTACCGCCCTCGCTTCCTCAAGACGCTGTCGTTATTCGCGTCAACAAAGTGGAAGAATGATCGGACCTTTCCGAGTCGGCTGCCTGAAAAATCAGAATGCATAAAACTCGCCGGTGGCTTCGGCCACGACGGGATAACCGTCAAGTTTCTCTGGCAACTTCTTTCGTAATTCAGGCGTCATTCGTTCGACATACACCTTGATTGCAGGAGCCTGATCGCGGTCGTTCTCGCCGATACCCAATCCCGTCACGCCTGGGATTTGCAAAATGCGAGCCTCGTGCTTTTTCACGACGCTGTCGATGCTCGGCTTCGTCTTTGGCTTGCGAGGCATGGATCTACCTCCCAAGAACAGGATAGCGCAATGCACGCGCAAGACGTGGCCACCTTACGCGTGCTGGAGCAATAGGTCACACCGCAATCGTTACTCCGAGAGCCGTCAGCACAGACTGTATCGGGTTGGCAATCGTGTGGCTTGTACTGCCCGCGAACAGCAACGCGACCGGCTGCTTGGCATTGTTCACGATGATGGAACCTGAGTCGCCGCCCTGACTGAATGGAGTCGCGATCAATGACTGAACGATCACTTGATTACGGAAGATCGCCGTTCCCGCCGTGCCATATCCGACTCTGACGGTGGTGTTCACGCCCGTTATCCGCCCTTTGGTGAACTGCGTCGTACGCCCGCATTTGCTCACCAAGATGTTCAGCGCAGGGGCTACAACAGGCAGTTTCAGCTTTCCCAAAACTTTGTTGAGCGGAGTCACAAGGTTCGGCGCAGAAACGGCGGCGATCGCGCAGTCTACCAGGTTTGGATTTGTGAAGCTGATAGGCACAAACGCCGAGAGTTTGGCGATGACATCAGCCGGCATTGTCCCGCCGTCGAAAGGTCCTGGTTGCAGAACAGAATCGCCCTGCGCTGCTTGGTTCACATTCGCGAGAACGTGGTTATTGCTCAAGATGTGGAGTTTTCCGGCCTTCTTCACCAGGCAGCCGATCGTACCTGCGGTGATTTTGAAGTGCCCTACGGAAACTCCGCCTGGCGCCGGACGGTACAGGCCCTTGAACGGGAATGCGTCGATTTCTCCAATTTCCACGACGTCCGTGCGAACACCACCCACTTTTTCCGGAACACGAGCGGACTCGTGCACCTCTTCCATCGGCAGTTTCGCGGCGACGTATACCGTAACGCACGTCTCCTCGGTTAACCAACCGGCGACTACTCTTTCGCCTATGCCGACGCCTTTGATGTTTTCGAAGCCGTGCGTATCCGTTCCGCTCTCGGCCGACAAGGCTTCCTCGACGACGTTGAGGATGAAATTTTGTTCCAGTTTTCGTCTTGCCCCCTCCAGGCCTTTTGGGACGCCTGGGGCTGATTTTTTGCGTGTCGTTTGTGCCATTTTTTCTCCTTGCGGTGGAATTGAATGCAAATCTGAATGCTGTGGCCGCGCGAGTTAAAGCTGCTGGTAGTCAGCAGCCGCCACTTCGACGAATCCGCCTTCGCTCAATGTTTCGGGCGTCACTCCCCCAGCCTCGATATGGGATGGCAGCTTGGTTTGTCCGACCTTCCAATCTTCTTCAAAGATGTCGGTGAAGTAGGACGCCAGCCCTTTATGGGTGAGCAGCAATCCTGCTTCACGATTTTCCAGTACCGCCGCTTTCGACCAATTTTGTGAGCTTACTAATACCGTCATGCCGTCAATGATGACGAGTTTGTTATGGCAGTGGACGAATCGCGTTGTGTCGACATAACGAATGTTCCGGCCGATCTTCAGGTCGTATTGCTTGGCGATGTTCGCCAGGTTTTCTCGTTCTTTGGCCAATGCTTTATCGTCGAAGATTTTGCCGAGCAAAATGCGGATATCGAAATCTTCTGCGTCATCGCGCGCCTCAGAGATGATTGCAAGCAGATCAGCAATTGGAGCATCCGCGCTGTGGATGTACTGCTGTTGGATGAGCACGGATTTCATAGCCTTCTTTAAGGCCCCGGGAACGACGTGCATGTAGTTGTCAGGACTGAGTACGGGTTGAACTGCAAGTGGACCTGGCAACTTGAAAGTCTTACTTGGAAAAAGCTTGCTCGGACCCTTGCTTGGAGCCTTTTCGACCAGAAAAGGCGGCGGCGCAATCTCGAGAGCCGCTTCCACGTCCTCCGGTGCATTCAACTCGAGCTGCATGTCGCTTTTCAGAACTTGCACGAGAAATTTCGCAAGCGCTTTCGAGCGGACGGCGATGCCCATATCCCGGTTACCCGTTCGAAAGACTCCATTCGAGACCCCGTCACCAACGTTGAGAGGAATGCTGTTCTTGCTGAAATTCCCACTTTGGATCATGCAGATTTCGTTATCGATGACGATGACTTTTTCATGTGAGGATCGGAAGTAATGCGCGTTCTGTTTCTCACTGGCGCATGAAGGGGCCGACACGCATACCACGCCAAGTGTTGCGAGTTCTTTGAAGATTTCGTCTTCGCCTTTGACGTGGTCCGTATCGAGCATCAGCGTGATTCGGACACTGCGCGCGAGGGCGTCCTTCAACAGGTCGGCGATATATGCGGCCGTGAAGTCATATATGCCGATAACGATTGTCTTCTGAGCCGCGTCCAGCAACATTTTCGTCACGGCAAATGTGGAATCCGGCGACGCATATGCAATCATTTCGCCGCTAACGGTAAATGAAGGGACATCTATGTTCTGGTATGGTTTGAGCTTGCAGTTGCGTGGAACGATTTCGATCGTGGCTTCTAAGGGTTCCTCGCCTAGTGTCTCAATTGTTGCAGTATCCGTCGTAACGATGAACGGCATCTCTCTCCTCCGTTTTGAATTTTTTTGCAGTAGACGAAGGAAGCGGCAGATAAAACGAAATCCATGCGTGGAGTCAAGCTGAGGTACCGGATTCCTGGCCGAATCCAAATCTTTGCTCTCAGCTCCCTCTGCTGACTTCAATGACCGCAGCTTCGAAATCCTTATCGCGCAGCGGCTCAAGGTTACACCATAGTTTGATTTGTAGGCATTATACCGACGCGATAGGATCCAACACAACTTTCGAACGGCGAAAACTTAAGGCGTTCCTTAACGCACGGGGTCGGCGAACGGGTCCGCGTCCGGCCTCTCGTCGGCAACGCCGCCGCGGATAAATCCTCCGCATCCGGCGATCACGATGGTTTGCAGAGTCAATCGCCCGATTTCATGGGACAATATGCGGCTGTCACGGAATATTTCGGCACGCAAACGCGTCCACGGAGGTTCATATGCACAAGACCGCCATCACCTGCGTCTTGGCACTACTCGTCACACGACCGGTGTTTGCTCAAGAATGGACCGAATACAAGAGCGTACGAGACGGCTTTCAGGCGCAATTCCCCGGCCAGCCGCGCGTCGTGGAGACGACGTGGAAATCGCAGGCGGGCTTCAGCCTGCCCGCGCGCGTCTACTCCGCTGAGCCGGGACGTGAACGCTATTCAGTGACCATCGCCGACTATAGCGGCATTGAGGCATTAGGAAAGGAGAAGGCCAAGACGTGTCCGGCGGGTGCGGAGCCTTGCCTCGGCTCTCCGAATCTGTCCGGCGTCGGTTACTGGAAGCACGATACTCGAGGTGCACCCTTGTATGCGGCATCGCTGTTCCTCAAGCGGGATGTGAAGCTGAGCGAAATGTTCTGGAACCAGTTTTACAGCATCTCGGGCATCGGGCTTCAATTGACCAGCAATGTCGATCAGTCGCGCACGTTCGCGAACATCGTGATGCATGAGATGAAGCTCTATATGGTCGAGGCCACGGTGCCGAAGGGGGCTGCGGAGCCGTTGTTGTTCGTGTCGGGCTTCGAGCTGCTCGATAAGGATGGGAAGGAGCTTCGCTACCAGTCCCTGTACTCGCATGAAATTCATGGATTGAGGGAATCTCCTCCTCCGGCACACTAGCGAAAGAATTGGGTTGCGATACTTCCTCACGGTCCCATGCAACTCGTACCTCGTCTGTACGCGCAACCCACAGCCAGTCTGATATCGACGCGCAGCGATTGATTGATTTCCAGCTTCTCGGGTTTCGCTACGGTTCGTATTCCTTTAACAAGTTCACGAGCGGCCGCGTGTTCAACTTGTCGAGCGCGAGACGCCGCCGCTCGTTTTTCCAGGGTTTGTCCAGGTGATCGTAGAGCCAGCCCATCACCTCCGGCATCCGGTTCACCATATCGAGGTAGGCCTTGGAGTACAGATGGCGGAACACCTTGTTGCTGTAATTCAACACATCGATGTGTCGAATCTCGTATGCGGAGCCGGACTGCGAGAACGCTTTTTCTAACGCGTCCGCCGCGCGGACGTGTCCTGCACCTGCGGAGGCCGATAGGATCAAGACCTTGTTGAACATGTGCAAGGAAGCTTATAGAACAGGAGTCGAGACCTTCAAGCGGAAGGATGGAAAGTTGAAGTGACTTGAAAACGGCCGGCACACGCTGGATTACGGGCGGATTACGAGAATTCGCATTCCCGTAATCCGCTGCCGGACGGCCCCGGCCGTCATTACGAGCCTACCTCGATGTGAATTTGAACAGCCGACTTTCGATTGTCCGACTCGACGTAACGGATGGTCGCGTTTTTACCCACCTGACCGCGAAGGTCTCGGAGTCCACCGCCTCCCGTGAGTTGGGTAGTTTCCGAGAATGCAAACGAGTGAGCGTTTCCTTTCGTGTCCTTCAGAACAAACGTCTTCGCATCCATGTTGATGTTCGTCAGTCGACCCGCCACGAACTGCTCCGCCGGCGGACGCGTTTCTGCCGGCGGTGCTGCAGGCGTGACGGGCTCCGGAGAGGAAGTCGGT
>Ga0209376_1002071_pt1 | contig 19413 bp, 12 predicted proteins | sample GraSoiAngelo_134_FD_185891 | JGI IMG/M metagenome (GOLD analysis project Ga0209376, IMG submission 185891) | Grasslands soil microbial communities from the Angelo Coastal Reserve, California, USA - 14_0929_05_30cm (SPAdes) (version 2) | ecosystem: Environmental > Terrestrial > Soil > Grasslands ... | reverse complement strand
GAATATTTTATCGAACAGTAATTATTATAATGCTATCTACCCACTGGGATACAACCCAGGTTACCGCGCCGTCCTCGCCGCTTTCAACACCGCTATGCCCGGCGCACTCTCCGGCCCTCCCGTAGTAAGTGGCAATAACTTTGACCTGATTGAAAAGGTTTCTGCCGGCTACCTGATGAACACCATTGATTTCAACCGAGTTCGCCTTGCGGCTGGCGTTCGGTTTGAAGGCACCAACCTCGATGTCTTGAGCTTTGATTCGGTTGCGGGCACGCTAACAAGCAAACTCGGCGGTTCTTATCTTAAGGTGCTTCCGAGCGTCTCCGCACGCATCGCTCTCACCGGTGACACCGACCTCCGTCTTGTCTACGGTCGAGGTTTGTCGCGTCCGAATCCGCAGGACATCGCCCAGGCAGCGAGCTTCTCGACGGGCGGTGGCATCAACACCGCTTCCCTGGGGAATCCCCATCTCAAAGCGGAAACCGCTGACAACTTCGACGTGCTCCTGGAGCATTCGCTGAAGCCTTTCGGACTCATCTCGGTAGGGTTTTTCTATAAGAACCTCAGCGACCCGATCGTAACGAAAACGGTCCAAATCGCCAACTATCAGCCTCCTGTTTCGGGGGCTCCGCCGGGCCTTTACAACGTGACGCAGCCCGTCAACGCCGGCAGCGGATGGGTGACGGGGTTTGAAGTCGCCTACCTGCAACATCTGACGTTTCTCCCAGGACTGCTCGGTGGTTTCGGTATCTCGGCAAATTACGGCTACACCGATTCTAGAGCCATCGGGCTCTTCAACCGCGCCGACAACCCAAGGCTCTCGCGCTCCGCCCCGCACACCTGGAACATCAGTCCGACGTATGATCGCGGTCGTTTCTCTTTTCGTGCAGGCTTGTCCTACAACGCCGCGAACATCTTCGAGTATAGATATCAGGACGGATCTGATCCGCTCGCTGGTGGTCCTGCCACGATAACTCCTGGAGGAATCAAGGGGCCAGATAGCGACATCTACCTCTATGCGCACCTCCAGGCGGACGTTCAAGGCAGCTATCGCCTGGTTCATGGCCTGCAGTTCGTCATGTATGGCCTCAATCTCAACAACGAGGTTTTCGGCTTCTATCAGGGCAGCGCGCAGTACATGATCCAGCGGGAATATTACAAGCCCACAGTGGCCGCGGGCTTCCGCTGGTCGCCCTTGCACGAGAAATGAGGACTTTGAAATTCATGCCAATGCCCGGAGTCTAGGGCTAGGGGGGTGCTCCACTTCCCAACTAGGAGAGCTTTGGATCTCTTAACAACATTGTGCATTCATCCCCTTTTGTTTCGATACTCTGGCGCACTGTTTTGCGCTGCGGGAAAGGCTAACTCTCCTGTTTTCAAACACTACCGCTCCCTTTGGCAAAAGCAACTACGGGGTTGGGTACCCCCTAGGAAGGGCTCCGCGGGAATTTCCGGCTAGGTCACAGGGGGGGTCGCCCTTGTCGAAGATCGTCTTACAGAGTCTCTAATCTCTCCTGGCCGTGATTTAAGCTGTGTTTAGGTTGTTTGGTTTACTTTTCCTTCTCACGCTATGGTCATGAATCGATCGAGGGGTTGGCGATGCAAAAGCACTTCTGGGGCATAGGCTTGATAGTTGCTGCGGAGGCGTTGGCAACGCTCTCTCCATGCCCGGCAATTCTGTCCTCGGCCACGCCGCCTGCGGATCAATCTGCCATCCTCGTCGGTGCGGGTGACATCGCCGACTGCAAGGATCTTTCCGGCGCGGAAGCCACGGCAAAACTGCTCCAGAATGTCGGCGGCACTGTCATGGCCGTAGGCGACCTGGCCTATCCGGATGGCAGCAAGGAAAACTTCACCTGCTACGACAAAACGTGGGGCCGCGCAAAATCCCGCACCCGCCCCGCACCTGGCAATCACGAGTTTCATGCCGCTGGTGCGGCACCTTACTTCAACTATTTCGGAGCAGAAGCCGGCGACCCGAAGACCGGCTACTACAGCTACGAACTCGGAACCTGGCATATCATCGTGCTGAACAGCGAGTGCCGGGATGTCGGCGGCTGCGAAGCCGGTTCACCGCAAGAAAGGTGGCTGCGTGCGGATCTTGCCGCTCACCCCGCTGCCTGCACGCTCGCCTACTGGCACCGACCGCTCTTTAGTTCCGGCAGCGCCCACGGCAATGATCTCACCGTTAAGCCTCTCTTCCAGGCACTCTACCAAGCCAATGCCGATATCGTTGTCGGCGGCCATGATCACGATTACGAGCGCTTCGCCCCGCAAACGCCTGCGGGCGTTGCCGATCCGCAGCGTGGCATTCGCGAATTCGTTGTTGGCACGGGCGGCAAGAATCACCGCCCGTTCGGCGCGCCAAGGCCCAACAGCGAGTTGCGCGACGCCACGGCCTTCGGCGTCTTGAAACTTACTCTCAGGCCCGGCGCCTACGACTGGCAATTTATTCCCGAAACGGGCAAGAGCTTCACAGATTCCGGCAGTGGAAAATGCCACTGAGAGCTTCAAGTTTTCAGGGGAGAACCGGGCAGAGCATCACAATTCATCATAGGAGGAAAAATGAAACGCAATTTCACAGTGTGCACAGCGATTCTCGGCCTTTTCGCGATAACCAGTCTGGCGTCGCCGTCATCCGGATACCACATCATCAAGAAAGTGAACGTTCCCGGCACGGGTAGCTGGGACTACGTCACCGTGGACGAAGCGGGGCGGCGCGTTTACATCGCGCATGCCACGCAAGTCGAAGTCCTCGATGCAGATACCTCCGAACTTGTCGGCACGATTCGAAATACTCCGGGCGCTCACGGGGTGGCCGTCGTGCCGGAATTTGGCCGCGGATTCGTCACTGCAGGCAAATCAGACTCCGTGATCATCTTTGACCTGAAGACGCTAAAGACGCTGGGTGAAGTCAAGGTCGGAAAGAAACCTGACGCGATTATTTATGATCCCGGTACCAAGCACGTCTTCGCGATGAACGGTGACAGCGATAACACCACGGTGATTAACCCGGCGGACGGAAAAGTGATTGGCACCATTGACCTGGGCGGCGGACCGGAATTTGCCGCAGCGGATGGAAGAGGCAATGTTTATATCAATCTTGAAGAAAAGGCGGAGACCGTTCACATCGACTCGAACACGCTGAAGGTTCTGCACCATTGGCCGCTGGCGCCGGGAGGAACGGCCACTGCTTTGGCTTTCGATCCACAATCCCGCCGGTTGTTTGCCGGCTGCCGGGGCGGCCAACTGATGGTTGTGCTGGACGCCGATAGCGGCAAAGTGATCACCACGGCTCCGATCGGCGAGCGCGTGGACGCAGCCGCTTACGACCCCGGGACGAAACTGGTGTTTCAGTCAACAGGAGGCGGCACCATCGCGGTATTCCATCAGGATTCCGCGGACCAATATACGCTTCTTGAAAACGTCACAACCAACCCAGGTTCAAAGACCATGGGCCTCGATCCCAAAACGCATCATCTTTTCGTGCCCGCGAATCTAGGAGGACAATTCACGATTCTCGTTTTCGGTCAATAAACAATCCGCAATTGGCCCTTTTGGTGGTGCGCGAGCCGCCACGCTCTCTCGGCTCGCGCGCATTTTTTTTTGCCGTTGCTCGATCCCTCGTGGGCATTCCAATTTTGTGGCAAAGTAATCAGTGATGGCCGCGCTCGAGATCTCCAAAGCCACCAGGCGAATTGCTTCCACCTATCCGAGTTTGGTTCTCTTCCAGCTGGCGCGTTTCTTCCTTGTGCTGGCCACCGAGATGCAGGCAGTCGCCGTCGGCTGGCAAGTCTACGAAATCACGAAAAGGCCGCTGGATCTTGGCCTCGTCGGCCTGGCGCAATTTCTTCCCGGCATTTTCTTGTTTCTGGTTTCCGGTCACGCGGCGGATCGGTATCCGCGTCGCACGCTACTCGTCCTCTGCTATTGTGGATTTACGCTCTGCTCGGGCTCGCTGCTCTTTCTCACTTTGCGCGGCCTGCATTCCGTTTACCCGATCTTCGCCGTGACGGTACTACTCGGTGTCGTTCGCTCCTTCAACGGACCCGTGAGCCGCGCGTTTCTTCCCCAGCTGGTCTCCGGGAAGGATTTTCAGACTGCCGTTGCCTGGTACTCGATCTTCATTCAATCCGCGGTGATTTTGGGTCCTTCACTCGGAGGTCTGGTTTACGCCGCTTTTCGTGGGCCCGCCGCTGTGTACACGCTTTCTTTCATCGCAGCGGCCCTCGGCGCGATGTCTACTGTGGCGATCAAGGCGCAATCTAATCCCCGTCTGGGAGAGCCGATGAGTTGGAAAACCATGCTTGCGGGTTTTCACTACATCCGGAGTGAAAGACTGATCCTCGGTTCCATCTCCCTGGATCTCTTTGCCGTCCTGCTGGGCGGTGCCGTCGCACTGCTTCCGGTCTATGCAAGGGAAATCCTAAAGACAGGGCCTTGGGGCCTGGGAATTCTTCGCAGCGCACCGGCGGCCGGAGCCGCGACTATGGCGGCCTTGATTGCGCACAAACCTTTGGGACACCGAACGGGATCAACCATGCTGTGGTGCGTGGCGGGATTTGGAGCAGCCACCATTGTTTTCGGCTTGTCTCGCAGCCTTACCATTTCTCTGATCGCACTTCTTCTCGTGGGCGCGACGGACATGGTTAGCGTGATTGTTCGCCAGTTGTTCATTCAGGTTAGCACGCCCGATGAAATGCGCGGGCGCGTGAACGCCGTGGACATGATTTTTGTCGGTGCTTCGAACGAGCTGGGACAGTTCGAATCCGGGCTTACCGCACATTGGTTCGGGATCGTGCCTGCGGTTGTGCTGGGCGGCCTCGGCACTCTGGCGGTAACCGCCTTGTGGTCTTGGTATTTTCCTGAATTGCGAAAAACTGAAAAGCTCCACAGCCCGGCGCCTTAATTCGGCGCGTCGAATCTATTTCTTCTTCGGCGCCGGATTGCCCGCGGGCATGGCCATTTCCATCGGTGTAGTCGCGCCTGCGGCGAGCTCCTTTTTCACGGATTCCGTGATCTTGTCCGCATTCTTCACCAGTACGCTGACCTGCCAGATCTGCGTTTCCGTCAGTTGGCCCTTGAATCCAGGCATCCCCGACATGCGAATCCCGTTTTCCACTTTCCAGTACGATTCCCACGCATCGTCGTCCGTCACGCCAACGCCATGAAAGAGTTGCGGCGGCGCGGGAAACATCCCTTGTGCGACCGCGGTTTTGGGTTCGTTCGGTAGGCCATGGCATGTGGCGCACTGCTCCTTGTAAACCTTTGCGCCGGACACCAGGTTGGCTTCATCCGCCGGTGCCTGGGGCTCCGGGTGCGGCAGCTTATCCAGATAGGCATGCAGTCCCAGCCTTGCCAGCGTCTTTTCAAATGGGATCGGAGGTGCCGAAGTGGCCACCGGGGCGCGCCCCGAGGAGAAGTAGAAGTAGACGCCCCCCGCTACCAGCAGGATTCCCAGCAAAATCCCCAGGATCAAGCCCTTGAGCATGTGTTTTTTGTCTCCTAGTCATCCAAGTTTTTGGCTGTTTGTTCCGAAACCAGCACCGTTCCGCGACAGTCTACTTTCTCCCGGACAATTCTGCACGTCTCAAATTGCCAGAATCTCCTCGGTTGCGATGCTGGTTTGACCACCCGGGCGCCACGGCTGGCTTCCCGGCGCCCTTCGTAACCATTTGCCTCCAAAAACCGTCTTATCTAGGCGCAGGCCATAGTTTCCGGTAGGCTGTTTGTGTCTGACGCCGCAGCCCCCAGCGTCTACTTGCGATTGTCCTGCCTTCGGCAGATTCTCTCGCGGAACCGCCTTCATGACAGGAGCGAACGGATGGGCCAGACCAAGTCCATAGACCTTCCCGAACCTGGCTCTCGCGGCACCGCCGCCACAGTGCCCTCCAAGAGCCGTTGGTGGCTCTGGGTTCTCGTACTTGGAGTTATCGCTCTTGGTGGTTGGTATTACCGCAACTCGAGGAACGCCAGTTCGGCAGCAGACGCCGCCGCTCCCGGGGCGGCCGGCAAGGGCAGGGGGGGGTTCGGCGCGGGCAGCCTGATCGTGCCGGTTGTCGTTTCGACCGCCCAACGTGGCGATTTGCGCGTCTATTTCAATGGCCTTGGCACGGTCACCGCCTTCAACACCGTCACGGTTCGCAGTCGCGTCGATGGCCAGCTCAGCAGCATCGCGTTTAAGGAAGGTCAGTTTGTCCACGAAGGAGATCTTCTCGCCCAGATTGATCCCCGTCCCTTCCAGGTCCAGCTTGAGCAGGCTCAGGGACAACTTGCTAAAGACCAGGCGCAACGGAAGGATGCAGAAGTCAATTTTGAGCGTTATAAGCTGCTCCTTAAAGAAGGCGTCATCCCGCAGCAGCAGCTCGATACCCAGGCCGCATTGGTTGGCCAGTTTGATGGCGCCATTACATCGGATCAAAGCCTGATTGACAACGCCAAACTCCAGCTCACCTATTCCCGCATCACTGCGCCGATCAGCGGCCGCATCGGTCTCCGCCTCGTCGATGTCGGCAACATCGTGCATGCCTCAGACACCAACGGACTCCTGGTCATCACCCAGCTCCAGCCAGTATCGGTGATTTTTAGCCTGCCACAGGATCAGCTTCCCCAGGTGAACGCCAAGCTTCGTTCGGGCGTCCAGCTCGCCGTCGATGCCTATGACCGCGACGACACCGCCAAAATCGCCAGTGGAAAACTGCAGACCATTGACAATCAGATTGATCCGACTACCGGGACCTATAAGCTCAAGTCCATCTTTAGCAATGCCGACAACGCCCTTTTCCCCAATCAATTTGTCAACGTGCACCTGCTCGTCGACACCAAGCGCAATCTCACCATCGTTCCCACTGCTGCCATTCAGCGCGGCCCACAGGGTACTTATGTCTATGGTGTCGCTAAAGACCCCGCGACGAAGGACACGGTTGCGAGAATTTATCCCGTCACCATCGCGCAAACTACCGGCAACAGCGTCGGCGTGAGCTCTGGTTTGAATCCCGGTGATGTCGTGGTTATCGATGGCCAGGACAAGTTGCAGGATGGGACCAGAGTCAATCCTAGCGCTGCGGCCGGCGCGAATGGCGCGGATCGCGGCTCTGCGTCTCCGTCTCCCGCTCAAGGTGCGCCACAATCCGGGAGCCCGTCGAAGGGCCGCGCCGGAGGGTCTCCGCGATGAGCCCGTCACGGCCGTTCATTCTGCGGCCGGTCGCCACCACCCTCTTGATGGTCGGTGTCCTCCTGGTGGGTTGGGTGGCCTTCCGGCAATTGCCAATCTCTGCATTGCCCCAGGTCGACTACCCCACCATCCAGGTACAAACGTTTTATCCCGGTGCCAGCCCGGACGTCATGGCTTCCTCAGTCACCGCGCCACTCGAGCGCCAGTTCGGCCAGATCCCCGGCTTGAACCAGATGACCTCTACGAGCTCCTTCGGTAGCTCGATCATCACCCTCCAATTCGGCCTGGACTTGAACATTGACGTCGCGGAGCAAGGAGTTCAAGCCGCCATCAACGGCGCATCCAATCTCCTCCCGCAGGGTCTTCCCAATCCTCCGATCTACAGCAAGGTCAATCCTGCTGACGCGCCCATCATGACCCTCGCGCTCACTTCAACATCTCTTCCGCTCTCCAAAGTCGAGGACCTCGCCGATACCACACTCGCCCAGAAGATTTCTCAACTCTCTGGAGTCGGACTCGTCAGCATCAGCGGTGGCCAGCGTCCCGCCGTTCGTATTCAGGCGAATCCCACGGCCCTGGCTTCTTACGGCATGAGTCTGGAAGATCTCCGCACCGCCCTCGGCCAGGCCAATGTCGATCAGGCCAAGGGCACTTTCGACGGCCTGCATCAGGCCTACACCATTGGCGCAAACGACCAGCTCATCTCCAGCGACAGCTATCGCCCTCTGATCGTTGCCTACCGAAATGGCGCGCCGGTGCGGCTGACCGACGTGGCCACCGTTGTTGACGGCGTAGAAAACGTCAGGCAGGCCGCCTGGGCCGATCAGAATCCCGCCGTCATTCTGAATATTCAGCGCCAGCCCGGCGCGAACATCATCGCCGTGGTCGACCGCGTGACAAAGCTTTTGCCTCAGCTTAAGGCCGCGCTTCCCGCCGCTGTTAAGGTGGACATTCTCACGGACCGCACCACCACCATTCGGGCCTCCGTCGAAGACGTGCAGTTCACCTTGGTGCTCACCGTCGCTCTCGTCGTCATGGTTATTTTTCTTTTTCTCCGCAGCATTCGCGCCACCATTATTCCCAGCATTGCCGTTCCTCTTTCTCTCATCGGCACCTTCGCGGTGATGTATCTTCTCGGCTACAGCCTTAACAACCTTTCTCTCATGGCGCTAACCATCTCGACCGGTTTCGTCGTCGACGATGCCATTGTCATGATCGAGAACATCAGCCGTTACATCGAAGAAGGGGAATCGCCGCTGCAGGCCGCGCTCAAGGGTTCCGAGCAGATCGGCTTCACCATCGTTTCGCTCACCATTTCGCTCATCGCCGTGCTCATCCCTCTTCTCTTCATGGGCGATATCGTCGGCCGCCTGTTCCGTGAATTTGCCGTGACCCTTGCTGTCACCATCCTCGTTTCCGCCGTTGTTTCTCTGACGCTCACCCCCATGATGTGCGCCAAGCTCCTCCGTCATCACAAAAAGGAAGAAGAAAGCTGGATGTATCGCAAGTCGGAAAATGCTTTTAACTCCATCATTGCTTTCTATGGCCGCACCCTGCAGTTTGTCCTGCGGTTCCGCACCACCACGCTGCTCGTCACCGTCGCCACTCTTGTCGGCACCATTCTTCTCTATATCTACGTTCCCAAAGGATTTTTTCCGGTCCAGGACACCGGCGTTATTCTGGGTGTCTCCGAAGGTGCGCAAGACATTTCTTTCGCCGCCATGGCCCAGCGACAGCGGGAGTTGGCCGGCGTAATCCTCAAGGACTCGGCGGTCGAGAGCCTTTCCTCTTTCATCGGCATCGATGGCACAAACACCACGCTCAACAGCGGCCGCATCCAGATCAATCTCAAGCCGCTCGCTCAGCGCAAAATCAGCGCCTCCGATGTCATCCGCCGGCTCCAGCCCGAACTCGCCAAAATCGACGGAGTTTCACTCTTCCTCCAGCCCGTTCAAGATCTGACCGTAGAAGATCGTGTGAGCCGGACCCAATTTCAGTACAGTCTTGAGGATGTTGATCCCAAGGAACTCTCCTACTGGACGTCCCACTTTATCGACAAATTGAAAACACTACCCGAGCTGCGCGATGTCGCTAGCGACCACTTGAACCAGGGCCTCGTCGCCGCACTCACCATCGACCGCGACTCCGCTTCGCGGCTGGGCATTCTTCCTGCCGATATTGACAACACGCTTTACGACGCTTTCGGACAGCGCCTGGTCTCCACCATTTTCACGCAACTCAATCAGTATCACGTCGTCCTGGAAGTGGACCCGCGATTCCAGCAGGATCCCGATTCGCTGAAATATATTTACGTAAGATCCTCCAACGGTTCGCAGGTTCCCCTCAGCGCCTTCACGCGCTTCGAGCCCGGCGCTGCCGCTCTGGCGCTGAACCATCAGGGTCAGTTTCCTGTTGTCACGCTCTCGTTCAACCTTGCTCCCAATGTCTCGCTTGGCGACGCCGTCAACTCCATTAACCGCGTCAAGCAGGATCTGAACATGCCGCCCAGCGTGCAGGCCACCTTTCAGGGCACCGCGGCGGCCTTCCTTAATTCCCTCGCAAATGAGCCGATCCTCATCCTCGCGGCAGTGATCACGGTCTACATCGTTCTCGGCATCCTGTACGAAAGCTACATTCACCCAATAACGATTATTTCCACGCTCCCGTCCGCCGGTGTCGGCGCTATCCTTGCTCTCCTGATCTGCCGCACCGATTTCAGCGTTGTCGCCCTAATCGGAATGATCCTTCTCATCGGCATCGTCAAGAAAAACGCCATCATGATGATCGACTTCGCTCTCGAGGCGGAGCGCAAGGAAGGAAAAGCGCCGCTTGACGCCATCTACGAAGCCTGCCTCCTTCGTTTTCGCCCCATAATGATGACCACCATGGCAGCGTTGCTTGGCGGTTTGCCGCTCGCGCTCGGCACTGGCGTCGGTTCAGAATTGCGGCGCCCCTTGGGGATCACCATCGTCGGCGGCCTGATCCTCAGCCAGTTGCTCACGCTCTACACCACGCCGGTGGTTTATCTTGCATTTGACTGGCTGGCCCACCGCTTCTCGTTCCACGTCGGCAATCCCGTCGAGGAGCCTGCGCCAGGAGCCGTGTCTGGAGATTGATCGGTGAATTTCTCTTCCAACTTTTCAGCGCCCTTCATCCGACGGCCCGTGGCCACCTCGCTGATTACTTTCGCCATTCTTCTGTCGGGAGTCGTGGCCTTCCGATTCCTGCCGGTTGCGCCGCTTCCGCAAGTCGATTTTCCAACCATCTCCGTCGGTGCCGGCCTGCCGGGCGCAAGCCCGGAAACCATGGCTTCCGCTGTCGCCACGCCCCTCGAGCGCCAGTTCGGCCGCATTGCCGGCGTCACCCAGATGACTTCCTCGAGCGGCCTCGGCTCCACGGGCATAACGCTGCAGTTCGATCTCAATCGCGATATCAACGCCGCCGCGCGCGACGTGCAGGCCTCCATCAACGCCGCTCGCAGCCAGCTTCCCGCCGATCTTCCCGGCCAGCCTACTTATCGCAAGGTCAATCCCGCAGATGCTCCCATCATGCTCCTGGTTCTGACGTCAGAGAACATTCCACCCGCGGAAATCTACGATGCCGCTGATTCCATCCTTGCCCAGAAGCTCGCGCAGGTCGAAGGCGTCGGCCAAGTATTTACCTGGGGCAGCGCCCGCCCCGCCGTGCGTGTCGAAGTGAACCCTAATCAGCTCAATAGCTACGGCATCAGTTTGGAAACGGTTCGCAAGTCGCTCCAGGCGGCCAACGCAAACCTTGCGAAAGGCGCCCTCGCCGACCCCAGGCACACCTGGGCCGTCACCGATACAGACCAGCTTTTTAAGGCCTACGAATATCAGCCTTTGATCGTTGCTGGACACGTAGGCGCTCCGGTACGCTTGCGCGACGTCGCAGAGGTCATCGATTCCGTCGAAGACACGCGCAACTTGGGACTTTCAGGCGGAAAGCGTGCTGTGCTTCTTGCCATCTTTCGCCAGCCCGGTGCCAACATGATCGAGACGGTGGACCGCATCACCGCCCTTCTCCCACTACTCAGCGCTTCCATTTCTCCCTCTCTCCATCTGAGCGTCGCCGTTGACCGCACCACCACGATTCGCGCTTCGGTCCATGACGTGGAAGTTGCGCTCATCATTTCCATCATCCTTGTGATTTTCGTGGTCTTTGCATTTCTCCGGAATGTTTGGGCCACCATCATCCCCAGCGTCGCTGTCCCGCTTTCGCTCATCGGCACTTTCGGGGTGATGTATCTCTGCCACTACAGTCTGGACAATCTCTCTCTCATGGCCCTGACCATCTGTACGGGTTTCGTAGTTGACGACGCCATCGTCGTCATCGAGAACATCTCCCGCCACATCGAAGGAGGCATGAAGCCCTTCGAGGCCGCCATGAAGGGCGCCAGCGAAATCGGTTTTACCGTGCTCTCGATGAGCACTTCGCTCGTGGCTGTCTTTATCCCCATTCTTATGATGGGCGGCATCGTGGGCCGTCTTTTCCGCGAGTTTGCTGTCGTTCTCAGCGTGGCTATCGCGGTCTCTCTTTTCGTTTCTCTCACTACCACGCCCATGATGTGCGCGCGCTTCCTCCGCCACGAAACAGGCAAACACAACAGGATCTACCGTTTTTCCGAAAACGCCTTTAACTGTCTTCTCCGGACTTACGATTTCTCCTTGCGCTGGGTGCTTCGCCACCAGTTCCTGATCTTGCTGGTCACGATCGGCACGGTTTGCCTGAATGGTTACCTCTTCTACCAGACTCCCAAAGGCTTCTTCCCGCAGCAGGACACCGGCCGAATCAACGGCAGCATCCAAGGCGATCAGGATCTCTCTTTTGCCGCCATGTCGAAAAAAATGCGTACTTTTACCGACATTGTTTCGCAAGATCCCGCCGTGGACACCGTAATTTCATTCACTGGCGGCGGCAGCGGTGGCAGCACAGCCCGCATGTTCGCTCAGCTCAAGCCGCTGAACGAGCGGAAGCTGAGCGCAGACCAGGTTATCGCACGGATCCGCTCCAAGACGAGTGGAATCCCCGGCGCCGCTTTGTATTTGCAGGCCGTTCAGGACCTCAGCGTTGGTGGTCGCGGAAGCGCCGCTCAATATCAATACACCCTGCAGGCCGACAATCTTGACGATCTCACTCATTGGGCTCCCATTGTTCAGCGGCGCCTGGCTAAAATCCCCGAGCTGCGCGACGTCAATTCTGACCAGCAGATGCACGGGCTTGAAAGCGCCATCGCTATCGATCGCGACACCGCCAGCCGTCTCGGCGTCGATGTGCTGGACATTGACAACACCCTGAGCGACGCCTTCGGCCAGCGGCAGGTCTCCAACATCTACAAAGGCCTCAACCAGTATCACGTCGTGCTGGAAGTCGCGCCGGAATTCCAGCCAGGTCCGGAGGCCCTCAACTCCGTTTACGTGCCCTCCAGTTCCGGGAAACTTGTCCCCCTTAGCGCCTTCGCCCACTACGAGCATTCCAACACCGCGCTTTCCGTCAACCATCAGGGCATCTTCCCGGCCATCACCCTATCCTTCAATCTCGCGCCGGGCGCCTCGCTCGGCCCCGCTGTCCTGCATATTCAGGCAGCCCAGCACGAACTCGGTGTTCCCGCGACCGTCCATGCCACCTTTCAGGGCACCGCGCAGGCCTTTCAGGATTCCCTTGCAAATCAGATGGTGCTCATCATCACTGCTCTCGCCGCCGTCTACATTGTTCTCGGCATCCTCTACGAGAGCTTCATTCATCCCATCACCATCCTCTCCACGATTCCTTCTGCTGGAATCGGCGCGCTCCTCGCGATCCAGTTCATCAAGTCCGATCTAAACATCATTGCGCTCATCGGCATTATTCTGCTGATTGGCATTGTCAAGAAAAACGCCATCCTCATGATTGATTTTGCGGTTCAAGTGGAAAGGGAAGAGGGATTGTCTCCCGTCGAAGCGATCTACAAGGCCTGCTTGTTGCGTTTCCGTCCGATTCTGATGACCACCATGGCCGCGCTACTCGGTGCCATGCCTCTGGCGCTCGGAGCGGGTGTCGGCTCCGAACTCCGCCGCCCACTGGGCATCACCATCGTCGGCGGGCTCATCTTCAGCCAGATGCTCACGCTCTTCACTACGCCCGTCGTTTATATCTACATGGATCGCTTGCAGTCTTGGATTCAACGCGCGCGCTCCCACGGGGTTTCACCCGCCCCTGCTCCAGCCCAGACGGACTAGCCACCTTGCTTGATGACCAGATTCTTGGCTGGGCCATGGCATTGTTTACCTGGAGGTGCGAAGTGCTGCGCGTGTCTTGTTGCGCTCTCGTCACACATCACGCGCTGCCGATCAGCCAACCCGTCAAAAATACCAGTACCCCGCCGACAATCACTTGAAACGCTGCCTGCAGGAACGGCGTATCCATGTAGCGGTGACGGATGTAACTGATAACCCCGAGCTCCACGGCCACGATGATGACGGCCACCAGCATTGCGAGACGAAAATTGCTGATCAGGAAAGGAAGGGTATGCCCGATTCCGCCGGCCGTGGTCATCAACCCGGTCACCCCACCGCGCAGCCACGGCGATCCGCGCCCCGTCAGCGACCCGTCGTCGGAAAGCCCCTCGGAAAAGGCCATCGAAATCCCCGCGCCGATCGAAGCTGCCAGTCCCACCAAGAACGCTTCCCAGCTCTTGTGCGATGCGAAGGCCGCTGCGAACAGCGGCGCCAGCGTCGACACCGAGCCATCCATCAAACCCGCCAGCCCCGGTTGCACTACTTGCAGCAGGAACAGCTTGCGGTGTGATTCATCCTCAGTGGCTTTGGCGCTTGCGGTAAGGTGCTTTTCTTCTGTCTGTGTGTGCTTTCTCTCTTCGTCCGCAAGCTTGTTCAACAATTCCCGCGTCGACACGTCCCCGGTCCGGCTTGCCGCCCGTGCATAGAACCGGCTCGCTTCCATCTCCATCAATTCCGCTTGTTTCCTTGCAACCTTCACGCCCAACGGCCGGACCAGCCAAACCGGTTTCCTGGTCAAGAATCCCTTCACGTTTTCCCGACGAATCAGCGGAATGTGATCTCCGAATCGTTGGCGGAACATCTCAAACAATCGGTCGCGATGTATCACCTCTTCTTGGCGCATCTCCTCGAACATTTGCGCCGTTGATGGATATGCTTCCCGCAGGGCATCCGCAAACTCCCCGTAAATCCGGCCGTCTTCCTCTTCCGCGGCAATGGCGATCGCCAGAATCTCTTTTTCCGTCAGCTCTTTGAATTTTTTCAGCATCGTTCTCTGTCCTCGGACTTCTGTGCGGAAGAAGAATCGCACAAACCGAGCAGGGAAGTCATCCTCAGCCTCGGATGCGACGCAAGTTACTCTTTGCTATGCGTGTCAATTCAAGAATCGGATACTGAACACTGAACGCTAAAAACTACGGCATGAACTCCTGTGTCCGGCACGCCTGCTCAATTGTCCAGACGATCGTCTGCGCCGATGTTGTGCGTCATTCAGTACAAGCGGTTTTTCACCGTGCCTTCCGACAGACAAAAGCGATTGGCAATTTCCTTGTTCGTGAGCCCCTCCACGATGAGGGGAGTCGTAATCAGCGATTTGCTGGAACTCCACGGAACACCACAGCAATGCTATTCTCCGCAAACGCGCCGGGATACACCCACCAACTCTCTCCATCCGCCGTAAATCCCCAGCAAAGGAACCGTTTATGGTCTCGACCATAACTTCCTCTGACGTCTCGAATTGGTACCAAGCCGGTTCGCGCCTTCCCTTTGGGATTTCTCGCTCTCCTCTTCTTCGTCAGCACTCAGCGCCGTTTTCCGCACCCCTCCCCTTCCGTTTGTAGTACTTCCGTACTACCATTTTCTTGGAACGTCCTTGGGTACGTTTCCGCTATAGGTTTAGTTGTCGCCCCCGGGTTACACTCTTCTCGGATGGAGCGCGACGTTTCTCCGGAAAGATGGTTTACCCTTGGCGACCCAGCACGATCTGATGACGAAAAAACCCCCAACAGGAACTTCCCCTAAACAGCCGGTTTCACGTACGGAGCGCCGCGGCAGCCGCCGTTGCAAGATTACGCAGCTCATGCGCGTGCGTCCCTCCGACCCGGAAAAAGACGACTTTGAAGACATGCGCGGCTCAGTCAGCGTTTCCCGCTCCGGTGTTTTTTTTCAGTCCAGTGAACCTGGCTATGAAGTTGGCATGCGGCTGTTCGTAACCATGCCCTACTCACAAGATCCCGCTTCCATGGCCCGCGAGTACCTAGCGGAAGTCGTTCGAAGGGACGTTCTCCCGACTGGTATGTTCGGCATCGGGATCAAGATCCTCATGGAAGTGGGAATCCGACACTCTTATAACTTTGGCTCCGCCAACTTTCGTTAGTCTAGGTCGCGCGCTTAGCCATTCCGCTGAGCCGATGAAAGCAAGAGCGGGCGCCCCGGGGGACCGGGACGCCCGCTCTTGTGTTTGGGGGGTGGAGAGATCGATCTTATGTCGTCTGCGCGAACATCCGCATGGCGCGGTGCCTTAATATTCCTAGGTGACGGTTAAGCGGGTGCCTACGGCCGAGGAAGCTCAGAACGGGAGCTCGGCGCGCCGTAAGTTTGTTCATGGCAATGGTCAGCCGTATGTCGCGGCGCGCAAATTTCAGCCCGGTCTGCAAAGCGTCAACGGCGTCGGCGCGCCGCCCAGCGGTGGCATAAACCTCAGCGAGATTCAAGTAGAGCTGTGCCTGATTTCGCTTCATGCGAACCGCAGAGTCACACAGCCGTTCCGCTTCGCCCCATTTTCCTTCCGAGCGCGCCAGGACCACACCCAAGTAGGACATGTAATAGGGATTGTTCTTGTCCAGGTCGACGGCGCGCCGCATATGCGGCAGAGCTTTCATGGCGTAATTATCTCGCAGGAGTGTCAATCCGGTCTTGAATTCACGGAAGGCTTCCGTATCCATCATCGGCTCACCTCATCCACCGCGAGGCCCGACGGGAAACCAGGCACGTGGCGGTTGCAGGAGAATAGGATTTCCGGGACATCGGGAAGTTCCCGCGCGACGCCTGGGGAGTCGCGCCACACCAATTGTGAGTCATCCAAAAAAAATGTCCCACCCAGCGGGGTCATGGGCAGAACATCGAGTAACACGGTCGCGAATAGGCTTCCCATCCCAATCCTTCTCGAAGCTACTCGTAGTCTTACTCAGAATCTACTGACCCGGAGGACAGTCTTAGGCCAGCGGAACTCTAGTGGGAGGGCCTATAATGAGGACAGGTCCTTTGCCAGCGTTTAACGAGGGGCGGAGCGCTTCCCATCCCGCTGCAACTTTTCTCAATCTTTCCCGGTTGTTGCCAGCATGGTCTTTGGGAGCCAGCGGCCCCGCTGCGCCGCAAGACCTGGGCGCTGCGGCATAACGAGCGCGTACGGCGGCGGCCAGAGCTGTGTCCAGCGGTAGAAGGTGGTTTTTCGTCATGTGCTAATGCTTTGGCGCAAGATCCTGTCTAATGATCGGGAGTTGCCCTGCCAGCCACTGCTAGAAAATGGGCCGTCGCTTTGAGGATGTTCATACGAGCCCAGGGATTCCCCGTTGGGCTAAACGTGGGCGTGTTCGGTTCGCGCTGGACCGCCTCGCAAGCGCGCCTCATAGATCGGGAATCCTGATGCCAGCTCCGCAACCTGCTTGCGCACGCGCTGCTCGACCTCGGTGTTGCCTATGTTGGAGAGAATTTCCGTGATCCAGTCACCGATCTGTTCCATCTCCGGTTCGCGCATGCCGCGTGTGGTGACCGAAGGGCTGCCCAGACGAATTCCGCCACCTTTCATGGGCGGGAGAGGATCGAACGGTATCGAATTCTTATTCACGGTGATACCTGCGCGATCGAGGGCTTTTTCGGCGTCTGTTCCGGTGATGCCGCGCGAGTGCACGTCGATCAAAAAGAGATGGTTGTCTGTCCCGCCGGTGACAATACGGAACCCGCGCTTGGCAACAGCTGCGGCCATGGCTTTCGTGTTGGCCACGACCTGTTTCTGATATTCCTTGAAGGCCGGCTCCATCGCTTCCTTCAAGCACACCGCCTTTGCCGCCATCGTGTGCACCAACGGACCGCCCTGGGTCCCGGGGAATGTCAGCTTGTCCAGTTCCTTGGCAAACGCCGCCTTGCACAGGACCAGGCCGCCGCGTGGCCCGCGCAGCGTTTTGTGCGTCGTCGTCGAAACAATGTCCGCGTGCGGAACTGGGCTCGGATGCATGCCCACGGCCACGAGTCCGGCGATGTGCGCCATGTCCACAAAAAAGAGCGCGCCAACGGACTTCGCGGCTTTGGCAATGCGCTCGAAATCGATGATCCGCGAATAAGCGCTGGCACCGGCGACGATCATCTTTGGCTTGTGCGCGCTGGCGAGCTTCTCGATTTCGTCGTAGTCGATGCGCTCGTCTTCCTTTTTCACGCCGTAGGCTACGAACTTGTACATCCGCCCGGAGAAATTTAGGGGATGCCCATGGGTCAGGTGGCCTCCGTGCGAAAGGTTCATTCCTAGAACCACGTCGTCCTTCTGCAGGGTTGACATGTAGACGGCCACATTCGCGGATGTGCCCGAATGCGCCTGCACGTTAGCGTGCTCCGCTCCGAATAGCTCCTTTGCGCGATCGATCGCGAGCTGCTCTACTTTATCGGCATACTCGCAACCGCCGTAGTAGCGCCTTCCGGGATAGCCCTCGGCGTACTTGTTGGTGAAGATCGAGCCCATGGCTTCGAGCACAGCTTCCGAGACGAGGTTTTCCGAGGGGATCAACTCGAGACCTGTGGCCTGTCGCTTGGCTTCTTCGCAGAGGAGATCGGCGATCTGGGGATCGACAGAGTCCAGTGGGCGGTTCATCCGGTCATTGGCGCTTGTAGTCTTGCTCATCGTGATTCCTCGTTTGCCCGGTGCATTTGCCGGCACGTGGTGGCGGTGAGGCGATTTTAGCGGATGGGGTGTGCGAAAGCCAATTTGCCGTGGCCGGCCGAAGAGGGTTGCGGTAGACCGCTGAGAGTCGAATGAAAAAAGAGGACTTAACGCCCCGACCGGTCGAGGCAAGCGCCGGTCACAGAGAACAGGAGAGCGCGCAAAAACGAAACATATTCAAGAATGGAATGAAGTCACGCTTTTAGGAGAAGGCTGCGTCCGCCTGATGGCCATGATCCGGGGCTGGCTGCGGTTGGCATGCTGTCGCGCTACTCCCGGACTTAGGAGAACTTCTGAGCCGGTGAAGCGCAATCCGAGACAGCTGGTCCAGCTCATCGTGTCATCGTGACGTTTCGCTATTGGTTGTTTGCGAACGAGTGTTATAGTTTTTGCAATTCGCTATCTGTTACGATGGAGCCGCCACGTTAATGCTCAGTGCTAAGAACGTGCGTTTGTCGGACCCGCTTAAGCAGCCACGGCCATGGGCGGGCGCTTTTTTCACCTGCACCCTGCTGCTCATGATTGGAGTGTTCGCGGCATCTCTCCAGGCCCAGAACAAGAATCCCCTTGCGGGCGATCCGCGAGCGGCAAAGCTCGGCGAATTTGAATTTCGAGCAAACTGTGCGTTTTGCCACGGATTGGGCGCGCGGGGCGGAGGTCGGGGACCCGATTTGACGCGCGCGAAGAAACGGCATGGAAGCACGGATCCCGATTTGTTTCGAACCATTAACGAGGGAGTTCCGGGCACGGCCATGCCGCCGAACGGAGCGACACAACAAGGCGTGGGCATGACGGAAGAAGAGATATGGCAGGTGATCAGCTACATTCGGAGCGTGGAGAAAAAGGGTGAGGCTGCCGCCATTGGGAATGTGGCGCACGGGAAGGAGCTTTTCAACGGGCCGGCGGGCTGCAGCACGTGCCATATGATTCAGGGAAAGGGAGGCCGCATCGGGCCGGACCTGAGTACGACGGGCTCGACTCGTTCTACCGGCTACATTGTAGAGTCGCTGCGGAGCCCCAGTCGCCGGCTGGCTCAGGGCATTTCCGAGGCCATGAAAGAATTCTCGCAGGAATACGAAACCGTCACGGTGGTCACGGCGGACGGGACGAAATTCATGGGCGTGGTGTTGAACGAAGACCACTTTACGCTGCAAATGATAGACACGCGAGAGCAGCTTCACCTTTTTGAAAAGGACAGGCTACGTTCGTTCGAAAAGAGCCGTGAGTCGTTGATGCCGGCGTACGATCAAAAAATGTTGAGCGATAAAGATCTTCAGGATGTGATCGCCTACCTGCTT
>Ga0209376_1002067_pt1 | contig 19424 bp, 13 predicted proteins | sample GraSoiAngelo_134_FD_185891 | JGI IMG/M metagenome (GOLD analysis project Ga0209376, IMG submission 185891) | Grasslands soil microbial communities from the Angelo Coastal Reserve, California, USA - 14_0929_05_30cm (SPAdes) (version 2) | ecosystem: Environmental > Terrestrial > Soil > Grasslands ... | reverse complement strand
GGGTCGGCGACGGACGCGCGTTCGAGCAGCTGGCGGTCCGCGAGGAACGCGCGCTCTACCGGCACGCTGCGCGCATCCTCGGCGCCGGTGCTGACGCCGAGGACGCAGTCCAAGACGCCTTCCTCTCGGCGTGGCGATCGATCGGTTCGTTCGAGGGCAGCTCGTTCCGCGCGTGGCTCTACCGCATCGTCACGAATCGCGCGCTCGATCGCGTGCGCGCACGCCGGCGGAGACCTGAGCTCCCGCTCGAGCCCGCCGAAGATGAGGTCGTGACCTGGGCAGAGCCGGTCGCACCGGGTCCGGACCTCGCGGATCTCGTGGGCAACCGCGAGGCCGTCGCCGCCGTCGAGGAAGCGCTCCGCCTCGTGCCCGAGGAGCAGCGGGCCGCCTTGCTCCTGCGCGACGTCGAAGGCTTCGCCTACGAAGAGATCGCGGTCATCACGAGCGTCGAGATCGGCACGGTGAAATCGCGCATCCATCGCGCGCGGGTCGCCGTCCGCAACGCCCTCGTGACGCGCGGCTGGCGAGGGTCTGGAGGATGAGGGAACCGATGACGCGTTCGTTCGTCATTACCAATACGAGATGAACGACAGACCGCACCCGCGCGCCCAGCTGTCGGCGTACCTCGACGACGCCCTCGCGCCGAGCGAGCGAAGCGTCGTCGAGGCGCACCTCGGCGCGTGCGCGGACTGCCGCGCGCGGCTCGCTGAGCTTCGCGCGACCGCGATGCTCATCCGCGCGCTGCCTGAGCCGCGTCCGAGCCGGCGCCTCGTGCCGCACATCGCCGCGGCGCCGGCGTGGCTCGCGCCACTGCGCACGCTCTCGACGTTCGCGAGCGGCGTGTCCGTCTTCCTGTTCCTCGCGACCGCGCTCGTGTCGAGCATGAGCGGGTCCGCGGCATCCGCGCCCGCCGCCGCGCCCGCGGGTGGCGCCGCGACGGTGGCTTCTGGCGCGCCTGGCGCGTTCGGTCCGATCGGGCCCGCGGCGGATCAGTCGGCGCGCAATCGGTCATCGGCCGCACCGGCCGTCGGCGCCGCGGCGCCCACGGCGACGAGCCTCGCCGACGCCGCGAAGCAAGCGGGCGCGACGCCGTCGCCGAGCGCGCAGACGCAATTCAGCGCCGCATCGGCGTCGGTCCAGGCGCGCGAAGGCGCGCCTGCCGCGGCCCAGCCCGCGCAGCCCTCGCGATCGATCTTCGTCTCGCCATGGTTCTGGTTAGCGGTCGCGGTGATCACCGGCGCGCTCGCGATCGCACTGCAGCGGAGGCTTCGTTCGGCCTAGGCCCGCGGGCGGCGATACTCGATAGGTGCGCGAACGTCTCATCCTCATCGACTCCAACTCCCTCATCTACCGGGGCTTCTTCGCGATCCCGCCGCTCACGACGACCAAGGGGGAACTCTCGAACGCGACGTTCGGCTTCGCCTCGATATTCCTGAAGGCGATCGAGGAGATCAAGCCGCAACACATTGCCGCAGCCTTCGATCTGCCCGGAAAAACGTGGCGTCACGAGGCCGATGTCACGTACAAGGCGACGCGCAAGCCGATGCCCGACGAGCTGCGTCCGCAGTTCGAGCGCGTGAAGGAGCTGCTCGAACGGTTCGGCGTGCCGATGTACTCCCTCCCCGGCTACGAGGCCGATGACGTCATCGGCGCGCTCTCGCGTCAGGGCGAGGCAGCAGGCCTCGAGGTCATCATCGTCTCTGGCGATCTCGATCCGCTCCAACTCGTCACGCCGAACATCAAGCTCTTCACCACGCGCCTGGGCTTCCAGAACACCGTCGTGTACGACGAGGCGAAGATCGACGAGCGCTACGGCCTGCGGCCGTCGCAGATGGTCGACTTCAAGGCGCTCAAAGGCGATACGACCGACAACATCCCGGGCGTGCCCGGCGTCGGCGAGAAGACCGCGGCGAAGCTCATCGCGGAGAACGGCAACCTCGAGAGCGTGTACGCGGACACCACGCGCTTCACGCCGAAGCTGCGGGAAGGGCTCGAGGCGCACAGGGAGCAGGTCTTCAAGAGCCGCGAGATGGCGACGATCGTCACTGACCTCCCGGTGCGGCTCGAGGTCGACCGGACGCGCTGGCGCGGGTACGACCGCGCCGCGGTCCTCGATCTCTTCAGCGATCTCGAGTTCCGCAGCCTCATCCCGCGCCTGCCGCCCGCGGACGCGAACCTCATGGCGGCCGCAACGCCGGTGGCGCGTCCGGGACAGCTCGCGCTCGGCCTCGATCCCGCGCCGTCGGAGGCGCCGCCGGTCGACACGACGCTCATCGGGGCGACCGAAGCGGAGAACGTCGTGGAGCTGGCTCGCAAGGCCGGCGCGCTCGCATTTCACGCTGACGTCGAGACGAAGCGGCATCCGCAGCTGGTCGGCCTGGGCCTCGCGGTCGGCGATCGCGCCTGGTATTTGCCGACCAGCGACGGAGTGCCGCCGTCGCTCGCGGCTCTGCTCGCGGATACGGCGATCGCGAAGACCGTCCACGACGCGAAGACGGCACGCCGCGCGCTACGCCGTGCCGGGGCGGAACTGGGCGGTCTGCGCACGGACACGATGCTCGCCTCCTATCTGGTGAACGCGAGCCGCCGCTATCACGACATCGAGAGCCTCTCGACCGAACGTCTGAAGCTCGAGGTGCCGCTGCTGCCGGTCCCCGATCGCAAGGACCCGCATCGCGTCGCGACCTTCGACGAGCGCATCGCCCGCGCGGGCGCGGGGGCGGTCGCGGCGCAGCGTCTTGGCTCGCTCTTCGAAGATGAGCTCGACCGCCTCGGTATGCGCAAGCTCTTCGCGCAGGTCGAGGTGCCTCTTGCCGACGTGCTCGTCGAGATGGAGGAGGCGGGCATCGCCGTCGACACAGCGCACCTGCGGTCGCTCGGCGATGAGTTCGCACGGGAGGTCGCGCGCATCGAGCGCGAGGCGTACGACGCGGTGGGTCACGAGTTCCCGATCAACTCGCCAAAGCAGCTCGCGTCGCTCCTCTTCGAGGAGCTCAAGCTGCCGCGCGGACGCCGCACCGCGACCGGATATTCGACGGATGCGACGGTCCTCGAAGAATTGCGCGAGGCGCATCCGGTCGTCGACAAGATCCTCGAGTACCGTGAGATCGAGAAGCTCCGGTCGACGTATGCCGAGGGGCTCGGGGCGCTCATCGACCCCGAGACGAAGCGGATCCACACGACGTTCGATCAGGCCGTTGCGGCGACCGGACGTCTCTCGAGCAAGAACCCGAATTTGCAGAACATCCCCATCCGCACGCCGCTCGGACGGCGTATCCGCCGCGCCTTCATCGCCGGTAGCCGGGACACGACCCTCGTCGCGGCGGACTACTCGCAGATCGAGCTGCGCGTGCTCGCGCACATGTCCGGCGACCCCGAGCTGACCAAGGCGTTCCGCGAGGGCGCCGACGTGCATCGTCGGACCGCAGCGGCGGGCTTCGGCGTGTCGGAGAGCGAGGTCACGCGCGAGCAGCGCGACGTCGCGAAGATGCTCAACTTCGGGATCGTTTACGGCATGAGCGACTTCGGGCTCGCGTGGCGCATGAAGATGGCCCGCGGAGACGCGCAGCGCTTCATCGACGAGTACTTCAAGCTCTACGCGCAGGTGCGGCGCTACGTCATCGAGACGAAGGCGTTCGCCGTCGAACAGGGCTACGTCGAGACGCTGCTCGGCCGGCGACGCTATATCGCGGACATGACGAGCCCGAACCGCTCGATCCGCGGTGCCGCCGAGCGGATGGCGATCAACATGCCGATCCAGGGCACCGCCGCGGACATCATGAAGATCGCGATGCGGCGCGTGTACGACCGCATCGCGAAAGAGGGTCTCCAGGCGCGAGTGCTCCTCCAGGTGCACGACGAGCTCGTCGCCGAGGTGCCGCGCGGCGAGGTCGATGCGGTCGCGGCGGTCTTCTGGGAGGAGATGGGCCGCGCGTATGCGCTCGATGTGCCGCTCGTCGTGGACGTGCGCACCGGCGACAACTGGGACGAGATGACGCGCATGCAGGTGAAGGCCGCTGCGTAGACGTCGTGCCTGAGCTCCCAGAGGTCGAGACGATCGCGCGCCAGCTGAAGGACCTCGTCGTCGGTCGGCGCGTGGGCGGCTTCACGTCGCTCTGGCACAGGCTCACCGAGCCGCTTTCGGCGCGCGACTTCGAGAAGCGCCTCATCGGTCGTCAGATCACCGGAGTGAGCCGGCGCGGGAAGTTCGTGGTGCTCGAGCTCGACGAGGGCGAGGCGCTCATCGTCTCGCTGCGCATGACCGGGCAGCTGCTGTTCCGCGACGACCCCACCGTCGAAGACCGCTTCGTGCGTGCGGTCGTGCGTTTCGAGGACGGGACCCTGCTGAATTTCGCGGATACGCGCAAGTTCGGGCGCATGGCGATCGTCGATCGCGCGGACCTCGTCGACAGGACGCATGAACGCCGCCGCGTGCGGGAGCCGCTGCACCGCGCTCTTGGGATCGAGCCGCTCTCTCGGCGCTTCACGGCGCGTTACCTCACCGACCTCCTGCGCCGGCGCGCACGCGCCGCGATCAAGCCGCTCCTGCTCGATCAGCGCGCGATCGCTGGGGTGGGGAACATCTACGCGATCGAGGCGCTGTGGCGCGCGAAGATCCATCCGCTTCGGCAGGCCGGTTCGCTCCGTCCGGCCGAGATCGCGCGGTTGCACGAGGCGATCCGCTGGGTGCTGCGCAAGGGCATCCGCTTCGGGGGTGCCTCGCGCCGCGACTATGTCGATGCGCGCGGGAACGAGGGCCGGATGCAGCGCGAGTTCAACGTCTACGGCCGCGCTGGCGAGCCGTGCCCGCGGTGCGGGCGCGAGATCGTCCGCACGGTGGTCGCGGGGCGTGGGACGTTCCACTGCCCACGCTGCCAGCGCGCCCCGTCATCATGAACTGACGTGAGCATCCTTTCCGTCCAGGCCGTGGGTCGCTACTTCGGTGAGCGCGAAGTGCTGCGCGACGTCTCTTTCCGGCTCGCGGAGGGCGATCGCGTCGGGCTCGTCGGCCCCAATGGCACGGGCAAGACGACGCTCCTCCGGATCGCCGCGGGACTGGATGAGCCCGACAGCGGAATGGTGGCGTACGCGCGGGGTACTCGGATCGGCTTCCTGCGGCAGGAGCTGCTCGAGGAGGCGACGGGGACCGTGGAGCAACACGCGCGCGGTGCGGCCGCGCACCTGCGCGAGCTCGAAGCCGAGCTTCGGGCGATGGAGCACGCGCTCGGCGATGCCGATCAGGCGAGGCTCGAGCGCTATGCGGACCTGCAGCATCACTTCGACCACGCCGGTGGCTACGACTTCGAGGGAACGCTGCGGCGCGTCATGGCAGGGCTTGGTCTCGCCGATCTGCTCGCACGTGACGTGGCGACGCTCTCGGGTGGCGAGCGCACTCGCCTTGGTCTCGCGCGCCTACTCCTCGACGATCCCGACATCTTGCTGCTCGACGAGCCTACGAACCATCTCGATGTCGCAGCGCTCGAGTGGCTCGAGACTTTTCTCGTTGGGCAGCAGATGACCGCCCTTGTCTCGTCGCACGACCGGTGGTTTCTCGACAAGGTCACGTCGCGCACGCTCTCGATCGAGGATCGCACCGTCGTCGAGTACCGCGGCGGGTACACGCACTACGCGAGACAGCGAGCCGATCGCGAGGCGGCGCAGACGACGGCGGCCGCGCGCCAGGCCGAAGAGATCGCGCGCACCGAGGACTTCATCCGCCGTTACGGCGCAGGCCAGCGGTCGAAAGAGGCGCGCGGCCGCGGGAAGAAGCTCGCGCGACTCGAGCGTATCGAAGCGCCGACGCGGACTGCGCGACACACCTGGCGTCTCGAGGCAGCGGATCTCGGGAGCGAGACCGTCCTCGAGACGACCTCACTCGCGGTCGGATACCGCGAGCCGGTCGTGCGCACGGGCTCGCTGCGGATCGCGCGCGACGCGCGCGTGGCCGTCGTTGGTCCGAACGGTGCCGGGAAGACGACGCTCATACGGACGCTGCTCGGCGACCTCGCTCCGCTCGATGGTTACGTCTCCGCGGCGCCGATGGCGCGCATCGCGTATCTCGAGCAGGCGCAGGCAGAGCTCACGGGCACGACCACGGTGCTCGAGACGATCCGCGCGTCGAGCTCGCTGACCGACCAAGAGGCGCGTGACCATCTCGCGCGGTTCCTGTTCCGCGGCGAGGAGGTCGACCGCGTTGTCGGCGTGCTCTCGGGTGGCGAACGCGCTCGCCTCGCGCTTGCGCGTCTCTCGCTGCGTCAGGCGAACCTGCTGGTGCTCGACGAGCCGACCAACCACCTCGATCTCGCCGCGCGCGAACAGCTGGAGCGTGTCTTGGACACGTTTGGCGGAACCCTCTTGTTCGTCAGTCATGACCGCTACTTCATCGACAAATTGGCTACGGAGCTCTGGCTGATCGACCGCGGCCTTCTCCGTCGCTGGGAGGGCAACTGGAGCTCCTATCAGCGCGAGCGCGCCGCAGGCCGGGAGGCGAAGGTGGTCGAGTACGAGCAGGACGCAAAGGGACGCGACATCGAGGGAGGCGACACCGAAGAGGGACGGGAGCGCGGGGCTTACCGCACGGAGCGGGACTCACGCGCCGCCGGCCGCGTCGGACAGAGTGACGACGTTGCACGGCGCGGGAAGGGACCCGCGAGTACGGGAAGCCCCGCGTCCCCGGTCCCTAAAAGAGAAAAGCCTCGTGCGAACGCTCGCTCAGGACCGCTGCGCCGGGTCTCCGGCCTGCGCGCGTTCGAAGCACGGATCGAAGCGATGGAGTTGCAACTCAAGCAACTGACTGAGAAGGTCGCGCAGATCGCGCAGAGCGGGAACTACCTCGAGACCCGCCGCATCGGCGAAGAGCACGCCGCGCTCGAGCGTTCGCTGCGCGCGCTCTACGACGAGTGGGCGAAGGCGAGCGAGGACGCGGCGAAGACCGAGGAGTGAGCGCGACGGTCGTAGGGCTCACCGGACCGATCGGGGCGGGGAAGACGACGGTCGCGGGCCTGCTGCGCGAGCTCGGCGCGAAAGTGCTCGACGCCGACGCGATCGTCCACGACGAACAGTCGCGCGGCACGCTGGGCTACACCGCGATCGTCCAGACCTTCGGCACGAAGGTGCTGGGCGAGGACAAGGAGATCGATCGCAAGAAGCTCGCGGAGGAAGTGTTCGCCGATCCGAACAAGCTCGCGACGCTCGAGCGCATCCTTCACCCCCGCGTCATCGCGCGGATCCTCGAGGCGCGCAAGATGCTCCGCGAGCGCGACGTTCTTGTCGTCGAGGCGATCAAGCTGCTCGAGTCGGGACTCCGGAACGTCTGCGACGAGGTGTGGGTCGTGCTCGCGCCGCGCCAAGCGATGCTCGAACGCCTCGAGAAACGCGGGCTGCCGCGCGCCGAGGCGGAGCTGCGGCTACGCAACCAGTACAGCGAGGAGCAGTACCGGAAGGCGGCCGACGTCCTGATCGAGAACGGCCTCGACCGCGATCAGCTCAAGACACGCGTGGGCGCGGAGTGGTCTCGGCTAACTAGCGCGGCGCGGGGGCGAGGACCTTCTCCGGCACCTTGATCTTGTACTCGGCGATGACGCCGGGCCCGGTCTGGCCACCCGTGTTCGCCGCGCGCTCGTCCTTCGGTGCGCGCAGGAGCATCGAGAGTTTGACGCCGGCACCCTGCAAGTAGGCGAGCCGCTCGGCCGTGTCCGTGTTACCGCGGATCGTGTAGACGGCGCCCACTCGCGCGAGGATCACGACCTTCTCGAGGACGATCTTCGTGCTCGTGTCCGCGGTCTGCGTCGGCCGCGTGCGGTCGTAGAACTTCGTTGGGTCGAAGTTCAACGTGATCATGAGGTCGACGATGTCGCCAGGCACTACGTTGCCACCTACGGCATCGGCGTCGGGCACCGTGACCGAGAACGCGCGGAAGAAGGGCGCGTCGGCCTTCGGTGCGCCGTCCGGTCCGAGCGCGTCGAGTGGCATGACGACGAAGCCGGTCTTTCCGTCGTTGAGCTTGCTGAGGAGAACGGGCTCGCCGACGCTGATCGGTGTCGTCGTCACTTTGCCGATCGCGTCCTCTTGCTTGGCGAGGGCCGCGCCCGGCTTGCTGTCGAGGTTGAACTCGACGACCTTGAGGTCACCCTGCGTGATCGTGGTCTTGGCAGGGATCTCGCGCGCCGCGACGACGACGGGGGTGGTCGGGATGGCAGGTGCGGCTTGGACTCCGCCCGCGCCGGATGCGTAGACGAAGGTCCCGACGCCGGCGAACACCGCCAGCAGGACCCCGACGATAAGAACCAACCGAGCGCGTCGCTTTGAGCCGTCCTGCACCTTGTTCTTCCCTCTCCTCGCGTGCTGCCGCGGACTCTAGACGATGAGACGGCGAATTCCCGTCACAAGGCAGAGTGAAATGCTGCCCTCATCGCCACCAACGCACGTCCGGCGTCCTCGATATGCGACCATCGGTTGGCGACCGTTTAAGTGTCGGGCGTAAGAACATCCGTTCTAGAATGAGGCGCTATGCCCCGGGGAGAGACGCTCCAGGTTCCCGCTGAGCGGCCGGCGGGGCCGGCGAACTTCGAACTCGTGCTGCCGTGGCCGCTTGCGGGCGATCAGCCACAGGCGGCGACGCAGCTCAGCGACGGTCTGTTACATGGGCTAAAGGATCAGACGCTCCACGGCGTCACCGGTTCGGGCAAGACCGTGACGATGGCGCAGGTCATCGCCGACGCCGGCCGTCCCACGCTCGTGCTCGCGCACAACAAGACCCTGGCGGCACAGCTGTACGGCGAGTTCAAGGAGTTCTTCCCGAAGAACGCCGTCCAGTACTTCGTCTCGTACTACGACTATTACCAGCCCGAGGCGTACATCGCGCGAAGTGACACCTACATCGAGAAGGACTCCTCACGGAATGAGGAGATCGACCGCATGCGCCACGCCGCGACCCGTGCGCTCTTCGAGCGGCGCGATGTGCTCATCGTCGCCTCCGTCTCGTGCATCTACGGCCTTGGCGCGCCAGTCGACTACGGCGCCGTAACGGTCCGCCTGAACAAGGGCGAGCGCGTCCGTCGCGACACCGTCCTGCGGCACCTCGTCGATATCCAATACGAGCGAACGAACAGCGACCTGGTGCGCGGCAAGTTCCGCGTCCTCGGCGACACGCTCGAGGTGCACCCCTCGTATGAGGAGCTCGCCGTGCGCGTCGAGTTCTTCGGTGACGACGTGGAACGCATCACCGAGCTCGACCCGCTCACCGGAGAGGTGCTTGCCGAGCGCGATCGCATCGACATCTACCCGGCGCGCCACTTCGTCACGCCGCGCGAGAAGCTCCTCGAGGCGCTCAAGGACATCGAGGCCGAGCTCGCCCTGCGCACTAAGGAGCTCGAGGAAAAGGGCCGTCTGCTCGAGGCGCAGCGGCTCTCACAGCGCACGCGCTTCGACCTCGAGATGATGCGCGAGACCGGCACGTGCGCTGGGATCGAGAACTACTCGCGGCATCTCGCACGCCGTCCTGCGGGGAGCCGCCCTTGGACGCTCCTCGATTACTTCCCGCCGGACTTCCTCATGTTCGTCGACGAGTCGCACATCTCGATCCCGCAGGTGCGCGGCATGTACGGCGGCGACCGCTCGCGCAAGGAGATCCTCGTCGAGTACGGCTTCCGCCTGCCAAGCGCGCTCGACAACCGTCCACTCACCTTCGACGAGTTCGAGACGCGTCTCGACCAGACGATCTTCGTCTCGGCGACGCCCGGTCCGTACGAGATCGAGCATGCGGCGCGGACCGTCGAACAGATCATCCGGCCGACGGGACTCGTCGATCCCGAGATCGAGGTCCGTCCGACGGACGGTCAGATCGACGACCTGCTCGCGGAGATCCGCGCCCGCGTCGAGCGCGGCCAGCGCGCGATCGTCACGACGCTCACGAAGAAGATGGCCGAGGACCTCGCGGACTACCTGCGCGAGATGGGGATCAAGGTCCAGTACCTCCACTCCGAGGTCGAGACCATCGAACGCGTCGAGATCCTCCGGGACCTGCGGCTCGGCGTGTTCGATGTCGTCGTCGGCGTGAACCTTCTCCGCGAGGGCATCGACCTCCCCGAGGTCACGCTCGTCGCGATCCTCGACGCCGACAAGGAGGGCTATCTCCGATCTGAGGGCTCGCTCATCCAGGTCATCGGCCGTGCCGCGCGACACGTCGAGGGCCGCGTGATCATGTACGCCGATCGCATGACGATCTCGATGAAGGCCGCGATCGACGAGACGGACAGGCGCCGTACGTTGCAGGTCGGGTACAACCGCGAGCACGGCATCGAGCCGACGACCGTCGTGAAGGCGATCCGCGACGTCGGCATGCGGCTGCAGCAGATCGCCGAGACGGAACAGGTCTATGAGAAGGGCGGGCGCCCGATCGCCGCCGGGCAGCTGCCGAAGGATGACCTTGTGCGGCTGATCAAGGACCTCGAAGGCCAGATGAAGCAGGCGGCCAAGCAGCTCGAGTTCGAGAAGGCGGCGGCGTTGCGCGACGAGGTCGTCGAGCTGCGCGGTCTGCTCGTGCTCCAGGCCGGACCTGAGAGCCTCGAGGCCGGCGCCGAGCCGGTCCGGACGACGACGCGCGTCGTCCGCGCTGGGTATCGGCCGCCCGGTCGTGGCGGGAGACGCAGGTAGAGATGGTCGTTGGGCTGCTGGCCACCCTCGGCATCCTTGGCGTGATCGCCCTGCTCGTCATGGCGTTCGTCCAACGCGGTCGAGAGACCCTCGACTTCTCGCTCCGGGGGTTGCTCCGCGTCTACCTCTACCTCGCCTCGCTCGTGGGCATCGTGGTCTTCACGCTTGGCATCGCAGGAATCGCGGCGTTCCTCCTTGCTGCGATCTTTGGACGGGACGTCATCTACGGCGGTCCGCCGCCGCAGCCTGTGCCGGCGATCGCGCCCGCGTGCCCGCCTAACACCACCTGTCCGCCGTTCGTGACCTTCGCGCCCCGACCTCCGGTCATCCCCGACGAGCGCGAGCGCCGGCAGCAGGAGGATCTCGTGCGCGGGGTGACCCAGCTCGTCTTCGGCGGCATCTTCTGGGGCGCCCACTGGGCCGCGCGGAAAGGGATCGTCGGCGGTGATGAGCGCGCGAGCGGCCTGTACCGCGCGTATCTCATCCTCGGCACCGCGGTCTTCGGCATCGCGACCATCGTCCTGCTGCCAACCGGCATCTATCAGGCGCTGAGCCAGGCGCTCATCACCGCGCAGCCCGGCACATTCCGGCAGGGAGCCGGCGAATCGCTTTCCGGTGGGATCGCGACGCTGCCGATCTGGCTCCTCTACCTGTGGCTCGTCCAGCGCGCGCTTCGGACGCCGGCGGCCACGACCGCGGTCGCATAGTGGCCGGCGCCGGATCTGTCACTACGCTGCATCGGCACCGCCGCGACATTTCCGGCGCGGTCCACTGATGCCGCTGAGCTCGATCCATGTAAAGGGCGCGCGGGAGCACAACCTCAAGAACATCGACATCCAGATCCCGCGAGACAAGCTCGTCGTCATCACGGGCCTCTCGGGATCGGGGAAGTCGTCGCTCGCGTTCGACACGATCTACGCGGAGGGTCAGCGACGGTACGTCGAGTCCCTCTCCGCCTACGCGCGGCAGTTCCTGGGTCAGATGGAGAAACCGGACGTCGACTTCATCGAAGGACTCTCGCCCGCCGTGTCGATCGACCAAAAGGGCTCCACGCGCAACCCGCGGTCGACGGTCGGCACGGTCACTGAGATCTACGACCACCTGCGTCTGCTGTTCGCGCGCGTCGGTGTGCCGCACTGCCCCAACCACGGCATCCCGATCGTCGCGCAGACGGTCCAGGAGATCGTCGATCAGATCTCGTCGTATCCCGAGGGGACGCGATTGCTCGTCCTCGCGCCGCTCGTGCGCGACCGCAAGGGCGAACACCAGCAGCTGCTCGTGACTGCGCGTCGCGGCGGATTCGCGCGCGTGCGCGTCGACGGTTACGTCCGCGACCTCACCGAGGACATCACGCTCGACAAGATGAAGAAGCACTCGCTCGAGGTCGTCGTCGATCGGCTCGTCGTGCGTCATGGGAAGGACGCCGAGGCGGATCGTGCGCGTCTCACCGACTCCGTCGAGACGGCCTTGCGGCTCGGTGAGGGACTCGTCATCGCCGCTGACGCTGACGCCAAGGCACCTGAGCGCCTCTTCAGCCAGCGGCTCGCGTGCCCCGAAGGCGATTTCTCGATCGGCGAGATCGAGCCGCGGAGCTTCTCCTTCAACTCGCCGCACGGCGCGTGTCCCGCGTGCACCGGCCTCGGCACCAAGCTCGAGCCCGACCCCGAGCTCGTCCTCGCGAACCCCGACCTCTCGCTCCGGGACGGCGCGGTGCTGCCGTGGCAGAAGTCGGGTGGCACGGCGCAGTACCGCATGGCGATCCTCGAGGGACTCGCGAAGCGCTTCAAGTTCTCGCTCTCCGATCCGATCAAGAAGCTGCCGAAGAAGGCAGTCGACGCGATCCTGCACGGCACCGAGGACGCGCTGCGGCTCTCCTACGAGAACAAGAGCGGCCAGCGCCGCTCGTACGAGTACGAGTGGGAAGGTCTGTTGCCCTGGCTCGACCGGCAGTACCGCGAGACGACGTCCGATTACATCCGCGCGGACATCGAGAAGTACATGAGCGAGGTGCCGTGCCCGGTCTGTAAGGGGAAACGGCTCAAACCCGAGGCGCTCGCGGTGACGATCGGCGGCAGAAGCATCGTCGACGTCACGCGACTCACCGTCTCGGAGGCCCTCGAGTGGGTGACGCTTCTCGAGAAGGACAAGGGGAGCCCTCTCAGCGTCCGCACGAAGCAGATCGCTCGACAGGTCCTGAAAGAGATTCGGACGCGGCTGGGATTCCTCGTCGATGTCGGACTCGACTACCTCACCGTGGATCGATCCGCGACGACGCTCTCAGGCGGCGAGGCGCAGCGCATCCGGCTCGCCACGCAGATCGGCTCCGGCCTCATGGGCGTGCTGTACATCCTCGACGAGCCGTCGATCGGGCTGCACCAGCGCGACAACGCGAGGCTCATCCGCACGCTCCTGGGCATGCGCGACATCGGCAACACCATCCTCGTCGTCGAGCACGACGAGGAGACGATCCGCACGGCCGACTGGATCGTGGACATCGGGCCCGGCGCGGGCGAGCACGGTGGCGAGCTCGTGGCCGAGGGCACCATCGACGACATCATCCGAGAGCCGCGCTCGATCACCGGCGCGTACCTCTCGGGCCGGAGGCGCATCCCGCTGCCGACGCGCCGCCGTCCGACGAAGGGCGACGCGATCGTCGTGCGCGGCGCGCGAGAGCACAACCTCAAGGACGTCGACGTGCGCATCCCGCTCGGCGTGTTCGTCGCGATCACCGGCGTGTCGGGATCGGGCAAGAGCACGCTCGTGAACGAGATCCTCTACCGCCGCCTCGCGCAGATCCTCTCGAAAGCGAAAGAGCGGCCGGGGGCGCATGGCGGGATCGAGGGGATCGAGCACATCGACAAGGTGATCGACATCGACCAGTCGCCGATCGGTCGCACGCCCCGCTCGAACCCCGCGACGTACACGGGACTCTTCACGCCGATCCGCGAGCTCTTCGCCGCGGTCCCCGACGCGCGGCTACGCGGCTACACCGCCGGTCGCTTCTCGTTCAACGTGAGAGGCGGACGCTGCGAGGCGTGTGCGGGCGACGGGATCATCAAGATCGAGATGCAGTTCCTCCCGGACGTGTACGTGCCGTGCGAGGTCTGCGGCGGCAAGCGCTACAACCGCGAGGCGCTGGAGATCCACTACAAGGGCAAGAGCATCGCCGACGTCCTCGAGATGACCGTCGAGGAGGCGCTGAAGTTCTTCGAGAACGTCCCGATCGCGGAGACCAAGCTGCGCACGCTCAACGACGTCGGCCTCGGATACATCCACCTCGGGCAGCCCGCGACGACGCTCTCCGGCGGCGAGGCGCAGCGCATCAAGCTCGCGACCGAGCTGTCGCGACGCGCGACCGGACGCACGCTGTATATCCTCGACGAGCCCACGACCGGTCTGCACTTCGCCGATGTCGAGAAGCTCCTCGAGGTGCTGCACCGCCTCGTCGACACGGGCAACACGGTCGTCGTCATCGAGCACAACCTCGATGTCGTGAAGACCGCCGACTGGATCATCGATCTCGGCCCCGAGGGCGGGAAAGCCGGCGGCGAGGTCATCGCCGAGGGGACGCCCGAGGCGGTCGCGCGACAGCGCCGCTCGTTCACCGGCCGCTACCTACGCGAGCTGCTCACGACGGGCGAGGTCCGCGTCATCGCGTGAACGACCGCGAGTACATCGCGGAGATCGAGGGGCGGCGCTCGGCGAGCCGCGCGAGTCTGCACGGACCAACGTCCGTGCTCGCCGCCGTCGCGCGGCACGAGCTTCCGATCGGGACGCGAGCGCGCTTCGGTTCTGAAGAGCACGCGGACGTCCGTCTCGTCGGTGCGGCGCGATCGGTCGAGATCGAGTCGCTCGGCGACGGCTTCCTGGTGGACGGCCAGCACATCGACCCAGGTCAGATCGAGCTGGGTCGCTACCGCCTCCGTCTATCGCACCAGAACTACCCCGCGGTCGTCGTTCTCGACGCGCAGAGCCCGCATCTGGGGGACGATGTCGAGCTGCGGTGGTGGCCCGTCGATCCGCGTCTGCGGATCGGCGCTCGGCTCGAGCCCGATGGCACACGCATGCGCATCGGCTCGACCGCGTCCGCGGAGCGCGACACCGAGCGCGTCGGTTGGGTGCCGCTCGAGATCGATGGCGTCGCCATGCGCGTGCTCGTCACGCGACTGCTGGAGCCAGGCGCGGACGGTATGGACATCTATTTCCGCGACGCTACGACCGGGAAGGGCTCGTACGAGGTCGGCCGTTACGTGAGTGTCGAGCGGGACGGCGATGAGGTGATCGTCGACTTCAACCGCGCGTACAACCCGTCGTGCGCGCTCTCGCCGTACTACAACTGCCCGATCCCGCCCCGCGAGAACCACCTTTCGGTCGCGATCCGCGCGGGCGAGATGGCGCCGCTGGTGAGGTCGACCGCCGCGCACGGCTAGCATCGAGCGTGGTGAATCTGCCGTTCAGTCCCGTTGACGCGGCGATCATCGCGCTCATCGGCGTCGCGGTGTGGAACGGCTACCGAACCGGTTTCGTCGCGACGCTCTACGGCCTGGCGACCTGGATCGTCTCGTTCGCGGCAGCCGTCGTCTTCCAGGCGCAGGCCGCCCAGCTCGTGCAGTACCTCGGACTTTCGCCTGCCGCGTCACGCCCGGTGGCGTTCGTCGCCGTCCTCGTCATCGTCGAGAGCCTCTTCTCGCTCGCCGGCTACTTCGCACTCAACCCGATCGTCCGCGCTCTACATCGCGGGCAGTGGATGCGCGAAGGCGACAAGGTGCTCGGGGTCTTTCCATCGGTGGCGCGATCGCTCTTCGTGACGGCGATCGTCCTCTCGGCGCTCGTCGTCGCGCCCGTCGCAACGGAGCTCAAGGCCGCGGTCGAGAGTTCGCGCCTCGCGCGCGCGCTCATCGAGCGCATCGCCGTGGTCCAGCCGCAGCTCGCGTCGCTGTCGGGCCAGGTCAGCGGCGATCAGGTGCCGCTGTTCGTGACGAAGCTGGGCGAGGACGAGACGCAGCGGCTCGACCTTCCCGACAACCTCGAGCTGTCGGCGGATCCCGTCGCCGAGCGGCAGATGTTCGAATTGGTCAACGATGAGCGCGCGAGCGCGGGACTGGCGCTGCTCGCCTGGGACGATCGTCTCGTTCCAGTCGCCCGGGCACACTCCGAGGAGATGTTCAAGCTCAAGTACTTCTCGCACATGTCTCCGACGCAGGGGACGCCGTTCGATCGGCTCAAGGCGGCTGGGATCACCTATCAGAACGCGGGCGAGAATCTCGCGTACGCGCAGTCGGTGACCATTGCGCACCGAGGCCTCATGCAGAGCGCGGAACACCGCGCGAACATCCTTCGCCCCGAGTACACACGCATGGGCATCGGCGTCATCAATGCCGGCCCGTACGGCCGCATGTTCACGCAAATGTTCCTCACGCCGTAGCCTCTGCTCGTGCTCAGACGCTTCCAGGTCCATCGTGCGACCACGGTCGCCGAGGCGATCGAGTTGCGCATCCAGTTCGGCGATGACGCCGCGGTCTACGCGGGAGGCACCGAACTCCTGCTGGCGATGAAGCTCGGTGTCGCGCGATGGCCGCACCTCATCGACATCAAGCCGATCGCCGAGCTGCGTGGGATCGCGCTGAATGAGAGCGTGTTGCGCATCGGCGCCACGGTCACGCACTGGGATCTCGAGCGCGACGCGACGGTGGCGCGAGCGATCCCGGCGCTCAGCGCGCTCGAGCGCAACGTCGCGAACGTGCGCGTTCGCGCCGCGGGCACGCTCGCGGGGAACATCATCTTCGCGGAGCCGCACGCCGATCCGCCGACGCTTCTCATGGCGCTTGGCGCCCGTGTCATCCTGGCGGGTGCGAAGGGCCGACGCGCGATCCCGCTCGTCGAGTTCGTGACGGGCATGTACCAGACCGCGCTCGCCGCCGACGAGATCCTCGTGGCGGTCGAAGTGCCTGTCGCGACGGCGCGGCGCGCGGCATACGTGAAGTTCCAGATCCTCGAACGGCCGAGTATCGGCGTCGCGATCGCCGGCGATGTCCACGACGGAAAGTTCGCGGAGGCGCCGAACATCTATGTCGGCGCCGTGGATGAGATGCCGCGGCGTGTAGCGACGCAGACGCTCGCGGGCGCGTCACTGAGAGACGCAGGCACGGCAGACGCGCTCGCCGAGGCGGCGCGCGATGCCGTCGAGCCGATCGCCGATCTCGCCGGAACCGCGGAGTACAAACGGCATCTCGTCGGAGTCTTCGCGCGTCGCGCGCTCGCTGCGTTCGCCGAGGCGGCGTGATGGCGCGGTCCATCCGCGTGCGCCTCAACGGCACGGAGCGTGAGGTCCAGATCGAGGACCACGTCCTGATGCTGGAGATGCTGCGCGGTCTCGGATTCCTCGGCGCGAAGCTCTCCTGCGATGCCGAGGTCTGCGGCGCGTGCACGGTCCTGCTCGACGGCCGGCCGGTGAGCGCCTGCACGACGCTCGCGCTCGAAGCCGAGGGTAGGCGTCTCGAGACGATCGAGGGGCTCGCGCAAGAGAAGAAAGGGGGAGCCGCGCCGCCCAAGCTCCATCCGCTTCAGCAGGCGTTCATCGACAACTTCGCGTTCCAGTGCGGCTACTGCACGCCGGGCATGATCATCGCCGCGAAGTCGCTGCTCGACGAGAAGCCGCGGCCGACGCCCGCCGAGGTGCGGCACTGGATGGAAGGCAACATCTGCCGCTGCACCGGCTACCAGACGATCGTCGACGCCGTGCTCGACGCGGCAGGCGCGAGCGGCGAACCCCGATGAGGACCGAGCGTCGCGTCGCCGGCACCGAGGCGAAACGCGCGGACGGCATCGCGAAGGTTACCGGCGCCGCGCGGTTCGCGATCGATCTCTCCGTGCCCGCGATGGCGCACGCGATCCTCATCCGCTCAACGCGCGCGCACGCGCGCATCGTGTCGATCGATCGCGCTGCGGCTGACAGGCATCGGGGCGTGCTCAAAGTGATCACCGGCGACGATCTCCTCAAAGCAGGACTGACGCCGTACTACGGACATGTCGTCCTCGACCACCCGGTGCTCGCGATCGGGAAGGTGCGTTACCACGGGGAGCCGGTCGCCCTCGTGGTCGCCGAGACGAAGCTCGACGCCGCTGAGGGGGCCGATCTCGTGGAGATCACGTATGCGGACCTGCCGTACGTCACCGACGGCGACGAAGCGCTCGCCGATGGGTCGCCGATCCTCCACGAGAGGCGCGGCGAGCGCGTCGGCGATGAAGGCATGGATCAGGGCGAGGGCGATCTCGTGGGCAATGTCTGCGCGATCGCGAACGTCGAGTGGGGCGACGCGAAGGCGGCGTTCGCGAAGGCACATCTGGTCGTTGAAGGCGAGTATCGCTATCCGATGCTCTACGGATACGCGATGGAGCCGTACAACGCTCTCGCGTTCTTCGATCAGGGCGACCTCGTCGTGTACTCGACCGCGCAGCACGTGTACATGGTCCGCAGGGACCTCGCGCGCATGTTCGGGCTGCCGCTCGCGCGCGTGCGCGTCTCCGCGCCGTACGTCGGTGGCGGTTACGGCACGAAGTCGTATACGAAGATCGAAGGCGCGTGTTCGATGGGCGCGTACTTCACCGGCCGGCCCGTGAAGCTCGATCTTTCCGTCGAGGAGGCGATGCTCACGACGCGCTCCGACGCGTCGCACATCCACGCGCGCACGGCGTTCGACAAGAACGGGATGATCCTCGCGCGCGAGTTCGATATCGTCCTCAACTCCGGCGCGTACACCGACAACAGCCCGCTCGTGAACTCGAAGACGGCGAATCGCTGCTTCGGTCCGTACCGGATCCCCGCACTCAAGGTGCGGTCACGCTCGGCGTTCACGAACACGGTGCCGGCGTCGTCACTCCGCGGCTTTGGCGCGCCGCAGGGGAACATCGGCGGCGAGCTCCAGATGGACGAGGCTGCGAAGCAGCTCGGCATCGACCCGGTCGAGCTGCGTCTGCGCAATCTCGTCGGACCAGGTGAGGTGCTCATCCCCGGACGCCGGCCGCTCGACGCCGATCTCAAGGAGGACCTGCGCTGCCTGGTGCAGTCCCTCGGCTGGCCCGGCACGGGCGCGGCCACCGTCGGGTTCGGCGTGTCAGCGTCCGACGCCGGCGCGTACCCGACGTCGACCGCCGCGGTCCGCATCCACTCGGACAACTCCATCACGCTCTTCACCGGATCGACGGAGCTCGGTCAGGGCTCGCGCACGGTGTTGAGCCAGATCGTCGCGGAGGAGCTCGGCGTGCCGCTTGACCGCGTGGGCATCGTCGGTGGAGACACCGGCGTCGTCACCTATGAGCGCACGACCGGCGCGAGCCGAACGACCACTGTCACGGGTCGTGCGGTGCAGGAGGCGTGTCGCGACGCGCGCAGGCGCGTGCGCGATCTCGCCGCGCAGGTCTTCGACCGCGCGCGCATCGAGGACGCGCCCGCGGGCGTGTCGGTGAAGGGCAAGGAGTACTCGTACGGCGAGGTCATCGAGCGGTGGTTCGGCGCGGGCGGGGAAGTGCTGGGTCACGGAGCTGTGCGCAAAGCGGATGGCTTCGCGCAGATGCCGCCGTTCTGGGAGATCGGCTGCAGCGGCGTGACGCTGACGATTGATCGCGAGACCGGCGTGGTGAAGATCGACAAGCTCGCGACCGTGGGCGACGTCGGCTACGCGATCAACCCCGCGCTCGTGCACGGACAGGATCTCGGCGCGGCGACGATGGGCATGGGGGCAGCGCTGCGCGAGGAGCTCATTTACGAGGGC
>Ga0209376_1002065_pt1 | contig 19428 bp, 17 predicted proteins | sample GraSoiAngelo_134_FD_185891 | JGI IMG/M metagenome (GOLD analysis project Ga0209376, IMG submission 185891) | Grasslands soil microbial communities from the Angelo Coastal Reserve, California, USA - 14_0929_05_30cm (SPAdes) (version 2) | ecosystem: Environmental > Terrestrial > Soil > Grasslands ... | reverse complement strand
CTTACGCGAACAGCAAGTACGGGCGTGGGTACGACATTCTCAGGCACACGAAAAGCGGCATGGTCCTTGCAGTGGGAAAGAGCGAGAAAGACTACCTAAGGAAAAAATTCCACGACACCGTAAAGCCAGTCTTCCCTAATGCAGAATTAATGGAAGATAAAGAAGAGATCGCGAAACTAGAACCGTACATTGTGAGAGGGCGGAAGTCGGACGAAGAGATAGGAATAATCAAACTGCAGGCAGACATCGTTGATTTTGGCGAGTTGGCGAGATCGTTTGAAGAAAACGCACTCGAGCATCAAGACAAGAAAATCCATGTCAAGTTCAACACGAAAGTGAAACGAATACAAGAAGTCTCTGACGGCTATGACCTCCGCATTCGTAACGGCGGAAGTTTCTCGGCCCGATATCTCGTCGTCTCCGCCGGCTCGTACACTCTCTCATTCGCGAAACAACTTGGCTTAGGCGGCGACTACGTTGCCTTTCCCGTAGAAGGCAAATTCTACACCTCCCCTTCAGTAATTAATGGGAAGGTGTACACGTTTCAAGAAGAAGGCGTGCCTTTCGCAGCCACGCATGCCGACAGAGAGTGGGACGGCGCGGTTACCCGATATGGACCCACAGCGACGCCGACTTTGATGTTTGAAAAGAACAGGCCAGATATCAAAGAATTCATCGACAACCTTGACCCCGTACTTCTCGATACCGTCATATCAAAGAAAGCAATCCGAAACATCATGATCAAGAATATCGCATATTCACTACCAGGAGGAGGAAGGCATCTCTTCTGGAAATACGAGGCAAGAAAGATCGTGCCCTCGATACCATACTCTGATTTGAAACCAGCGCCGGAATTCGGAGGAGTACGCACCGTGGGCATCAACAAAAGAACACGAGAGGTGAAGCTCGGTGAGTTTACTCTCCCAGAGGTTCCTAGAGATGGAGTAAATATCTGCGCAAACATGGCGCCGTCTCCCGGCGCGTCCGGATCCCTCGGCATCGCCTACAAAAACGTGGCGAAAATTACAAAGGCATTGCGCTTGGAATTCGACGACGAAAAGTTTACGAAGGTTTTCGGGAAGTTGCCAGTGGTATAAGGATCAATGCACAAAGATCTGGTGTCGCTGGGCTCAAGTGTTCGATAGTTCCTCTTTGTTTGATGAAGCTCTGGACCGTGGCTCGAGAATGAGCAAGGAACCAACTCGTGCGGAAGTCGCATCAGGCCAACAGTCTGGAAAGGCTGAGTCACGAACGTCGCTAGCCCGCACCCTCGGGCGTAGCACGGCGACGCTAATGACAGCCGCGATGATTATTGGCACAGGCATTTTTGGAGCGGTAGGGTCAGCGACAGCAAAGGCCGGTAGCGGTATTCTCATTGCAATGGTTCTAGGAGGTCTCATTGCGCTGGCAACAGGAATCAGTGCCGCACAACTAGGAGTGAACTATCCGAAGGAAGGAGGAGCTTTTACATGGGCGCGCGAGTTCAACCATAAGACTATCGGATTCATTGCCGGTTGCGCATACCTCGGAAAGGGAATCTTTTCTCTGAGCGTGATTTCGCTCGCATTTGCGGCCTATTCCGTCCAAATAATACCTAGTCTGCCTCTACAATTGTTCGCCGGCGTTGCGATCCTTGCCGTCGTAGTCCTCAACCTCTTCCATGTTCAACTCACAACCAAAGTGTTGATCACTCTCATGATTGTGAACGTATCTCTACTGGGACTCTTTGTCGCATTTTCGACCCCCGCCGTAAACCCCGGCCATTTCTCGAATCTCCTAGGAGATAACGGACCTTTCGGCGTACTTGCTGGAGCAGCCATATTCTTCTGGACTTGGGATGGCTTCATGCGAACCGCCATCATGGCTGGCGAAATCAAGAATCCACGACAGACCATTCCAGTCGCCATCGTCGGTGGTATTGCAGTTGCAGCAGTGGTTTTCCTCGCTGTCGCAGCAACAACCCTTGGAGTTCTAGGGGCTCAGTCGATGGGGACAGACGATGTGCCGCTCTTCAGAGCAGCAATACAGGCTGTCGGGACCTGGGGAGGATTAGTGATTCTGGCAGCGGCTTGGACAGCATCTCTAAGCGAGCTAATTGGCGATCTTCTAACCGCATCGCGAGTCGCGTACACGATGGGCGAGGCAAAAGAACTTCCGCACTGGCTAGGCTCGGTCCACCCGAAATTTCGCATTCCTCGAAATGCTGTTCTGACCATAGGCCTGATTGTTCTAGTCTTAGCTATGAGCTTCGACCTTCGAAGATTGTTGGCCGTTGCCAGCATCTTCACGCTTACCTGGTACATTATCACTCATTTCTCTGCCCTACAGTTGCGCAAAGAACAGCGACTGACGACCCCATTGTTCTCCTGGCTTGGGTTGCTCGGCTGTCTTTTGCTGGTCGCATCTCTGCCGATCTGGGCCACACTCACCGGCGGTGCAGTACTTGCTACTCTTGCAGGGTTTCGTCTGCTATTGTCTCGTTACCGAACTCCTAATGTAGCGTAAAGTGTTGGACAGTGTTGCTTTCATTCAGTTACAGTCTGGAACTGCTCACTAGGCGAGACTCGTTCTATGGCGCGAGTGACCTTTAACGCCAACAGGAGCGATGCGATCATCAAGAACGCAGAGAGCAGGAATGGTGCGCCTGGAAGATTGACTGGTGCCTGGCTACCGATGAAGAATGCAAATATTAGTGTGAATAGCGTGGGTCCGATTACGCCGGTGAGGCCCATGAGGCTGCCGTTGATCCCTTGCAGTGCTCCTTGTTCGGACGGGCCGACCCGTCGAGTCATTAGCCCTTGCAATGCAGGCTGTACGAAGCCAATTGGTGCGTAGAAGATAATTGCTAGCAGGAATAGGAGGCTGTTTGGTGCGAGGCCCCAGATCACGAACCCTACTGTGCCTGAGATTATTCCGATAAGCAGGGCTATGCGTTCGCCGAACCGGCCGACGACTCGTCTGACTAGGAGTCCCTGAACGATAATGTTGCACGCGCCGACCAGTGCGAGTGCTGCTCCGACTAAGGCGTATCCCCAGCCGTACCTGTAGGCAGCGTAGAGTACGTAGACGCTGGGAAGGACTTGGAATGCGAGGAAGTTCAGGAAGTTGACTGTAACGAAGCCTGCTAGTCCTTTTCGCGCTCGTATCATGGACAGGGAACCGATAGGGTTGGCTCTCCGAAGTGAGACGGGGCTTCTGTGCTCTAGGGAGAGTGACTCAGGCAGTACTACCAATCCGTAAGCGGCGCTTGCGAGCGAGAGTGCGGCTGCGCCCCAGAATGGGAAGCGTGGGCCAATTCCGGCTAATAGTCCTCCGACGAGGGGTCCGATGATGAATCCTACGCCCCAGATAGAGCCGATCATACCATACGCACCGGCTCTCTTCTCACCTGGGGTAGTATCGGCTACGTAGGCGAAGCTTACGGTGAAGCTGGCGCTGGTGATGCCGCTGACGACTCGTCCGATGAAGAGCCATGTTAGGTTGGGTGCTAGGGCCATGATCATGTAGTCGATTCCGAGGCCGAATGCTGAAAGGATGAGGACGGGTCGTCGACCGTAGCGGTCGGATAGTGCACCTAGCAACGGGGCGAATAGGAACTGCATTAGCGCCCAAGTTGTGGTGAAGAGCCCGAAGATCTCTGCCCCTCTAGCTGGATCTCCTCCAGCGAAACTGACAACCAGACCGGGAAGTACGGGAATTATGATACCGAATCCGAGGGTGTCAAAGAGGACTGTGGCAAATATGAAGGCGAGGGCGGCTCTGCTGGCTCCAGTTCTGGTTAACGTTTCTACTCTTGGTGGTTCTTGGGTAAGTTCGGTCAAGTTATGGACACTATTTTGGACGCTTAAAGTTCGATTAGGTTCGAGTTATTCTTAGCCGTCGGGCGCGTAAGGCCACTACTTCAAGCTAGTGAGGTCTCAGAAACTGAATCTTGGCAGATACTGTTCGGACTATTTGATCACTGTTGGAAAAAGAGGGGGAAGGAGGATTGACCTCCTAGAGTCCGATTCCTGCTCCGAGAGTATAGATTGCGTTCAGAGTCTGACTATCTATTGATCCATCGGATAGTGTGGCGGTGATGGTCACTTGGTAGATTCCTCCAACCGTTAGGACTAGTCCCAACGGAGTGTTCGTCGTTGTGGTTGATGTAGTCTGTCCCGACTGGAGTGGCATGGCCGGGTTCCAGGATAGTGTTAGCGGTTGCCCGGAGAGCTGGATTGAAAGGGATGCGATCGCTCCGTCTCCAATGTTCGAAATCTGAATGTTGAGGCTGGGCGTCTGGCTTAGCTGTTCAAAGTTTATGCTCCCTCTGACATGGTGTTTTGTGGCAAGGAGGGTTGAGCCGCCTGTTTGGATGGCGATATCCGTGTGGGAGCAGTCTACATTGTTGCTGAGAGCTTGAGTGCAGACCCCGCTGCCGCTTGTCCGGGTCGTAGCTGGCTCCGCTGCTGTGTTTAGGTATTGGTCGTTGGTGTAAATGATGGTGGCCAATCCCGTTGTCGGGCTGGCTGCTATTCCGAAGTCGTCTAGAAGGTCCCTGTTGCCCGTGCATGTGACGCCTGATTCGCATACACCACCGTAATGGATTATTCCTGAGGCTGTGTTCTGGGTGAACTTGCTGCCTGGGGTCGTTGCGGCTAGGTTCTGGGCGAAGTATACTTGCCAGGAAGCAGTCATTGGATAGCTATCCGGCGTGTTGACGCCATCGTAGTAGCTTGTGCCGTACCAGACTACGTCTAGGGCTCCGTTTCCGAGAGCGCTACTCCATGGAAAGATAGCAGTGTTAGACGGTGTCTTGTTGATCTGGTATGGTCCAGACCAAGTCTGTCCGAAAGTGGTGCTGAAGCTGTAGAACATGTTGTGGTCGTCCGTATAGACGAGGTAGACGTTGCCGGCCTGGTCGACGCTGACGTTGACGAACTGGTGTCCGTATCCGACTGCGGTGTTGGGATTGACGTAGACGGGATAGTCGGTGAAGCTGAGGCCACCGTCTATCGAGACTGCTATCCAGACGGCGTGGGTGCTACAGCCTAGGCAGGAGACTTCGCCCGCGTTGGCGATGCTGCTGAAGGATTGGTAGATCAGGTGATTGCTAGGGTCGATCGCTAGGTTTCCGATTTCGTTCTGGTATGCCGCATGCCATGGATGGTTAGCGTCGAATGCGTTCGCGACTTGGGCGAATGTTGTGCCGCCGTCGTAGCTGCAAGTTACGAAGAGGTTGTTAGTGGTGGCATATGCATGGTAGGAGACGCATACCTTGTTGGCGCCGTCCGCTGCGATCCATTCCCTGTCGTCGACCGGAATGGTTGCTCCTGTGGGGTTGAGGATGAAAGAGGCTCCTCCGTCGTGGCTGGTGCTGACGTATACGTTTGCGAGGGGCGGGGTCGTGGCAAGGCTGGCCACATAGATGTTGTAGAAGCCGTTGGTGTTCAGCGCGGGTGCTACTGCGATGTCAGTGTCTCCTCCCGCTGGCGAGAAGCCAACACTCCCGCTTGAGACGCTGTCAGGCAATGGTAAGGTTGTGAAGTGGTTTCCGTTGTCCGTGGATTTCCAGGCGAAGGTTCCGCCGCAGAGGCCGCCTATGACGCAGAAGACGTTCTCCGAAGATCCATAGAAGTTGCCTGCTGGGTCGGCTCTTATTGCCGGCTCGCCTTCAGTGTTCTGGCATGTGCCATCGCCGTTTGGACAAGTGACTCCGACGCTAAAGCCATGTCTGAATGGGTTGCCTGCGAGCTCATAGTTGGTGAATGTTGGAGTGGCGGGGCTGGCGGCATTGGCAGGATGGAAAACTGTACCGACTATTGCCGCGGTGCTGGTTAGCATTAGAATCGAGAGCAAGATTGTCGTAGCTTTCTTCGATAGTTCGAGAATAGGTTTCATCGAAAACCCAGCGCTGTCAATGGAAAGATAATCATTGTTCCGCGCGGCGATAATTTCGAAATTCGAACATTTCGAAACGCGATATATCAAAAATGTATCCTTCGATATACCCTAACTTTGTCACGGAAAAAAGGGAGTTGTCTCGACGTGCTGGAAACTGAGCCTACGTTTTGGCTAGGTGTTCGTCGAGACGTTGGTAGGATTCCCTCATTCCTCCCTCAGCGCCTGAGGCGACATAGCCGTCGCGTTGCTCGCGGCTCTTGAAGAGGACTCGAATCGTCACCTTTGTTGTTGCGCCGTGCTCCTCTAGCGTCATTGTCTCTAGCGATTCCGCGCCTGGGATATTCTCGTAGCTATTTGTCCGTACGGCACGTTCTGGCGGTCGGAACTCACGGATTACTCCGCTGAAGACGTGGTCCGTGCCGTCAGGGGCACGGTGGACGAAGCGCCATGCGCCGCCTTTGCGTAAGTCGGCTTCGGCGACCGTCACTGTCATAACTCGTGGGCCCAGCCATTGTTTGAGGTGTCGGGGTTCGGTCATGGCTTCGAAGACGAGTTTACGCGGTGCGTGGAGGGTGCGGGTGATGAGGACTTCTCTGTCGGAGGGGAGTGTTACGGTCATATCGTCTTTGTTTTGGACTTTCTCTTTCTGCATTATTTCACCTCCTTCTTCTTCATCCGTTCGAGGTGGGCGTCGAGTCTGCTGAAGCTCTCCTGCATGTTCTGCTTGTACGATCCTAACCAGGCTTCCAGCTCGTAGAAGGGTTCTGGACGAAGCGAGTAGAGGCGTTTGGGGCCGTCGGGGTGGACTTGTACGAAGCCTGCTTTTTGTAGGATGTGTAGGTGGCGGGAGACGCCCGATTGGTCGATGCCGACTTCTTCAACGATGTCGTTCACCGCGTGTTCGCCGTTCCGGAGCACCTCGACGATGCGCCGGCGTGTCGGGTCGGCCAGTATCTCGAACACGCCAGTATGCATGTGGATACATATGCATGATGGTGCATATAAATGCTATTCTCCAGAAGGGAAGTGCGGTGCACGCTTCATTAATGAGGCCAAGCATGAATCGTAACGAGGGTGCCGAGATGATCCATCAACTCAGAATTTACGAAATTTTCGAGCAGAGCAAGGCTGCGTTTCATGACCGATTTCGCGACCACGCGGCGCGGATTATGAAGTCCTACGGCTTTGACATCATCGCAATGTGGGAATCAAAAACGAATGACCGCACAGAGTTTGTATATCTATTGGCGTGGCCCGATGAGCAGGCGATGCTTCGAGCTTGGGGACAGTTTAGGGCCGATGAAGAATGGAAGAACATCAAGAAGCTTACGAACACCCAGCATGGTGACCTAGTCGGGGTCATCGAGGAACGGACGCTAGTCCCTACAGACTATAGTCGATCTATTCGTCGAACGAAACTCGACAACAAGTAATTCAGACCAACAAACTTCATTCCGCCTGGATGATATGAGATGCACCGGGATGATCACTTCTGCCAGGGCGGCTTTACGTCCTTGATGCGGGAGGCAAGTGCCAAGCCCAGCAAGCTCAATAGCACTGCAGCAAATAGGGCGTAGCGGAACCCAGTCACTACGCCTTCCAAAGCGGCATAGGACCCGACGCCGGCAGCGGCAGGAGGATCAAAAGCTCCGGCGATCGTCAAGAGCACAGCCAAGCCGAGGGGAAAGCCTATCCGGAAAGATGTGCTGACTACTCCTGAAGCGAGGCCCTCTTCACCAGGCTTCGTTCCTGCAACTGCTGCGAGGTTGACAGCGGGGAACCCGATGCTCGCGCCGAGGGTCCAGACTATCATGCCAGGTAGTACCAGAAGATAGCTCCCTTGCGCTGATATCATAGTAAGAAGGGCAATTCCTACCGTCGCAAGACCTGTTGACACTAGAAGGGTACGTCTGGCACCGATTCGATTCATGATTCGGGAGGCACCCCATCCACCCACGAGGAAGAAGATTACTGCGCTAGGAAGGGTTCCGAGACCCGCGTAGAGGGGTGAATAGCCAAGGATGTTCTGGAGATAGATCGTGATTATGAACGAGACTCCTCCTACAGTCGAAGTGAGGACAAGGGCAAGGGTGTTCGCCGTGAGTACGGACCCGCGCTTGAGGAATGCTGGGGGTATCAACGGCGATTTAGACCGTGATTCAATGGCTAGAAATGATGCGAGCACGAGCACCGATAGGCCCAGCGGGACGATTGTATCTAATGAGTCGAAGCCCGAGGTCGCCGCGTTGGTCAGTCCGAAGACTAGGAGGATCGTTCCAAGGGTCACGGTTATGGCGCCGGGCACATCGAGACGTTGATTCTTGAGCCAGCCCTCGGTTTTCGGGAGAAACCTCTGGCTAAGAACCGCCGCTACAATCCCAATTGGAACGTTGACGAACATAACTGAACGCCACCCAAAAGCAACGGTTAGAGCCCCGCCGGCGACTGCCCCAGCAGCGAATCCGGCGGAAAGCACTGCGACGAGAACCCCGAGCGCACGATTCCTTTGGGGTCCTTCGGGGAATATTCGTATGAAAATCGCAAAGGCCGTAACCGTTGACATGGCTGCTCCGATTCCTTGCAACGCCCTGAAGATGATCAGAACTAGGAGTGATGGGGCAAGACCGCCCGCCATCGAAGCAATGGTGAAAAGGACAATCCCCGCAGTGAAGATTTTCTTCTGACCGTAGACGTCGCCTGCTCTTCCCATGAGCATGAGAAAGCCGGCGAGGGTTAGCCCATAGGCGCCAATGATCCACTGGCTGTCGGCCAGTGTGGCCAAGAACTGCGTTCGAATCGTAGGAAGCGCGACTTGGACGATTGAGAAATCGATGATGTCGAGAAAAGAGGCCATAATGATTAGAGCGAAGATGAGACGCACGTGTTGAGTGGCCTGTGCGGTGCCTTCGTCAATCTGTTCCAAGGTCTCCAAACTCCTTCCACGAAAACGCCGTATTTGCTGACCGAGTTTTACCTATTTCAGTCATAGTGATCACTCGCACTTCCAACTGTCTTTCTCAACTCGACGATGCGAAAAATTGAGATGAATAATGTAGGAGAGTTAGCCAACACTAATCCTCTGGAGAGGGATTCTAGGATCGCTCCACAAACCCAAAGGGAATAGTATACTCTCAGAGAGTTCGATTGGAAAGGTCGCCGGATCCTCGGCGTGATAGAGAGGACCGCAAAGTAGACTATTTGCCGGGTGAGCTAGCGCCTTTGCCGAAGAAGCTCTTCGGCTTCTGTCTAGTCAGATAGACTGGGATGAGTATTCCAGCGATAGTTCTGATGATGCCGCCGATGAGACCCACGTTGCCGCCGTAGAGGATCTCAGCAATTCCGAGCCCTATGGAGACGATGTAGATTATGATGCCCGCCATCCAAGCCCATCTTGCCCCTGTAAAGAATCCGGCGCCAAGTGTGAGGCCTAGGATTCCGAATATGATGACTATGATTGCGAGGGCGAAGGGTCCCGAGGCCATCCCGGCAAGAACCGAAGCGCCTCCAAAGAGGGAGAGCAAGCCTCCTGCGGCAGCAACAATTGCTATTATCGTGACACCGACAGGTCTCTGCGGCTTCGACTGGACTGTTGTCATGTGCTTTGATATTCCGTTGGGCTGATAAAACTAAGGGTTTCTCGGGAAATTCGAACTGATCGCCCCATAACTCGATCCTATTTCCATGAAGCGAACCCTTTCTAAGAACAAGCTCGAAAAATTAATCGTAGCTCTTGTCTCTAACCCTAGACGATGTCCAGAGGATAATCTCAGCTGCAGCGACATCGGCCGAGAAAGAAAGTTTTCGCGACACGTTGCTTCTGAAACTTATGGCCGGGTACGGCCTGAGTATAGGAGAAATCGTGGGAACTGCACCGCGTAGATGGGAGAAGCAAACGGAGCAATGGATAGCAGCCGAGCCCAATTTGAAAGGTCTGCAAATTCAAGACCTCAGCAAAGATGGCGTCTTAGTCCGTCGAAAGATGGGCGGGCCTACGGAACTTATACCGCTCAAGCCTGAGCACATAGCCGAACTACGAAAACTCATCGGAAGACGAACTCAAGGTAGAATCTTTGAGATGTCCGTTTCTCGAGCCGAACAGATCGCACGAAAGTACGCAGAAAAGGCAGGCGTCCTCGGTGGAAATGTGCGTCCTCAAATGTTTCGAGACTACTTCCGAAATAATCAAGGGAGGCCGCTTCTGAGCGCCACCGTACCTCTTACCGAGGGCGGCCGTCACGTGGGGCGAAAAATCGATTATCCCGGACTCACCTACGCCCCCATAAATGAGGGAGGAGTAATCCTCCTTTTCGCGACCATGAACTCAAACGATGAACTTGGATTTTCCGTTGAGTCTATCGCAGATGCATTCCCTGACGCGCTCGTAGTTGACTACAGAGCTAACCGCGACCGCGGAGTGAAAAAATATATCGAGTTCGAATTTGTTAGCTCGAATTTCACCAAACACGGTCATGACCCAGCAAAGTGCGACATCATCGTTTGTTGGGAGCATGACTGGAGTGATTGCCCTCCCAATCTTGAAGTCATAGAGCTAAAGTCAATGATCAAGAAACTCAAAGATGTTTAGCGTCAGACCATGTATCGTTCGATCTTGCGGTGGCTGAGCCGCTCAGTACTAGTGTGCCGTCTTTCTTTGTGTGTCCGCATGGGCTGTCTTTTCCCGGTTCGGGTAGATATTTTCGTCCGCAGACTGGGCAGATTCGTCTAGGTGGTCCGGCGGGTTCATTATCGTACGGCTTTCTTGGTGCTGGTTGGTCGGGGAAGAGGAAGCGCCCCATTATTGCTCACTCAGTTCCCGTTGATTGTCGGCTGTTTGTCGCAGATGTGTGGGCGAGTGATCACTGCTTTCCCGCATGCCCAGCACCATAGTTGGCCGTGGATTATGACTCCTGGCGGGTCCCCGGGCCTCGGAGTGTTCGCGCCTGGGATTAGGAGTCGGCGGTCTATGTTTGGCATGAGACTGTTCGGGTTTCTACCTATGGCGGCGACAGGGTGGTAGGTGGGGGTTTCGAATCTTGACGCGTTGACCGCGAGGGCGAATGCCCACAGTCGATCGTCATGCGTCCCGGCAGGGTGTGAGAATTGTAGCTGGCCTGTTTTTGATAGTTGGAATCGTTCTGCGCTCATCTCGTTCGTCAGTTCAGGGTCGCGTCGGAAGTGCAGATGACCGTCTTGCATCAGCCGTTTGAAAGAGTCCATTATCTCCTGCTTCTTCGGTAGGGAGAGAAAGACTCCGTGCGCGTTCTTCAGTCCTGACTTGATAGCGTCTTGGACAAAGAATCCACCGAGACCTGTCTCATCAATGTAGATTCGCGAGACGGTCTGCAGCCTCTGGTTCACGAGATTCAGGTATCCCGTTACCGCGGAGAAGACAGTGCTTGGCGGGAAGGCCGTGTCGTTTACCAAGTACAGGTCCTGCCCAATCTTTTCGACAACGGCAACAGCGGAGCGATCAATCTTCAGACCTAGGTCAGCACCTACGAAGAACTTCCCGGTCCTCGACAGTCGGCCGCTGATCACGTCGTCCTTGGTGAAGGTCTCTGGACCCTCGGTTACACAGCTCTCGATGAGATCGAGAGACAAGTATGCATCCTCATCGTCCGCGAAATCTGCCTCCATCTCACGCTTCCAACGCCCCGGGTCTGTCTGATACTGTCTACGAATCTTTTCTAGAAACTCTGGATCGATAGGTCCATTCGGCTTCAGCGCGTCTTTGTAGCTGACGTGGTGGCGTGAAAAGTCCGCGAACTTTTCATCGTTTGTCGCTATGTCGTAGAAGAGAGTGTCCCTGGACCCTGGAGTGCTGGTCCCGTAGAAGCTTCCATTGGTAGTGCTCAATGCGAAGATGATGGCGTCATACAACTCCTTGTCATGCTCGATGTAAGCAAACTCGTCGAGCACGACCACGTTCAGGGTCTCACCCCGGATCGTGTCAGGATTGTTCGGCAGAGCCTCTATCACGGACCCGTTCCGAAACGCGAGCCTCCCTTTCCTCGGCGGACCCTCAAGCACGTCCCGTCCGAGCCTCGACAAGAGTCTGGAGATCTTGTCGACCATCTTCAAGCTCTGCCGCTTGCTCGGACCAACAATCGCCGCCCTGAACCCTTGACGGGTCAGAGCGTTGAAGAGTACTGCGACTGCCATGGCGAGGCTTTTGCCGCTCTGCCTCGACCAACGAGCAAGGATGAACTGGCTCTTGTCCCGCAGAAGCTTCTCCTGATAGACGGTGGCTTGGAAGCCTAGATGTTTGAAAAACTCAACCACATGAGTCTGTTCGATCAACGGCTTGCTGCTAGCTTCGTCTCGTTCTCGCTCACTCTGAAAATTATCGTAGTATCGGTTGATCTTTCTTCCAGGCGATGTTATCATCTCTCTATCTCAACTCCTAGAAGCTCACGCTTGGGCGACTATCGTGACTCGACGGGTCTCGGGACCAGTCGGTCTTTCGGGGAAGATGCCCTGCGGCTTCCAGCTCTTTCAGCCGTTTCTCCCACTCCTGGTACTGCTTGTCCCGCAAGACTGTGTTTAATACTTGGGCCGTGTTCGTATGCAGCTGGGTCCATTTTTCGCGAGTTTTTGGATCAAGCTTCTGATTCATCATCATCTCACGAGACATTGCAAGGCTCTGTTCAAGCTGGTAGATTATCTGGGATCGAAGCTCGTTCTCGTCACGCTCTGACGCTTCCATTACTCTTCCACACTCTTCTTGATTGCTTGGTTGGGAAGTCGCTCTTCCATTGCTAGCACTTCTCTTCTCAGACCCCGTCTCTGTCTGGGACTCAGCGCATCTTGCCAGAGCCCAAGGGATCTTGTGGCTATGCTTCCCAGCAACCTGATCTGTGCCTGGTCTAGGGTTCCTTCTTTGGATCCTTCTTCCAGGCGATCCAGGACGATACGGCTTAGCCGTCGGATGTTGGCCAGTAACTCATCGCGCTGGCCGATTTCCCTAATCTCTTCAACCAATCTCTAACACTATCTTTTTCTTGGCAACGAAATGTTCCTGCACCGCGCGTCCCGTCCCGTAGTCCAAGAGTTTTCCAGAACACCCGTGATAACGGGTGATCGTTTCTTGCGGCTACAGGCTAGCGCAGGGTGTGGGATCGTTTCTTGTTGCCGATACTAAGCTGTGTAGTGTCGTTCGAGAGAATTAAGCGATGTCTATCATTCGTCGTAATGAGTCAAAGACCAGAGGAGAATTATGGACCCCCCCGTCTCCGCGGAATAGTTTCGCTCTGATCGGCCCGGACCCATCGCGATCTTTGAATACTATCGGCCAAGTCCGGGACGGATTTCTTTCTGAATCCGATATGGCGGGGCCCGACGAAGTGCGTAACTACCCGGATTGAGGGCCTGAAGCTCCAGGTAGCATAACAATGTCAGAATCGGAAGACACTGACATTATCCCTGCGCCAACAAGTATCGTAGGTGCGCCCACAGACATCACTACTGAGACTTCACCCCTGGCCAAGCCAGTGATCCCGAGCCGGGACTCGCTCGCCAAGGTGACCTACTACAAGCTCGACCTAGATACAATCTTGGACGGTCTTATTCCTGATCCTCTTCCAGAATCAGGCGGCAAGGACAATGCTATTCATCATTTGAACATCATAATCTTCGGGAAACCTAACACTGGAAAAACGACCCTTGCTGAATCGATTACTCAAGCGCTAGCACGTAGGTACGGTCAGAGGAACGTGAAGGCATTGCGGGCGACCCGGGACCTTCCGGCATTATTCCAGAATATTGACAGGCTCTTCGGCCGTTTCCGGAAACCTCCGAAGGCCATACTCTTGTTTGCGGATGATATGACAAAGGCGCTGAGGAAGCTCTCCGGCACTGTCGAGGTGAAGAATTCTAATGGACAGTTGGAGAAGATGCGGAGGATCGATTACTGGCTGGATAAGTGGTATGATATTCGAGGTGAGCTCTTCAAGCGTGGAATGCGCCAGGGGCTGGTGGTCATGGTTGCGGGTCTGCACCGTTTCTATGGAGGCGATATCGATCTGCGGGCTGACGCGGACCTGTTGCTTGTTCGAAGCACTGGAACGCCTGGGACGTTTGACGCGAACAGGGTCGAGAAGATGCTCGGCCAAGTCGTGTACTACGCTATGCGCCAGCATGAGGTCGACGCGCTACGGGACAGGAAAGAACTTGCATGGACCGCTTTCGTAGCAAAGACAGGCTCCGGAGTCTTTCGTGTTCCACGTCCCTCAGTCTCGTCGAAATGGCTGATGCGAAACGTTGGATCTAGCGAGACCTCCCAAGAACTAGCTGTCGACGTGGAAGAGCCTGGGAAGAAATCACCTGTCGAGATAGTTGAGCCCAAGATGAAAACAGCAGTCGAAGAGAAACCGGCCGTTCAACCAAAACAGCATCTTCAGCTTAAACAGAATCGGAGCAAAAGGGGTCGGCGTGTTACAATCGTGATTGCGGCTGTTGGCGTTTTGACAATAGCCTACTTGGCCTGGAAATACGTTTGGCCCTTTCTAAAGTAAGATCAGTCCCAGGTTGGCGTGCCGGGCCTCTGTGACTGCAGCCACAACCCTTTGGACTCAGCGACGAGGCTTGTCCGTGGACGGGGTCAGCCTTTCCAGAGTCCTATTGCGGACCCTGCTAGAAATGTGACTGAGGATATTGGTAACAATGTGGCCAGTCCGATGGCTTGCGAGGCTACTGGCTGTGCCCCGTTGAAGACGTAGTAGATTGTATTTGCGGAAGGCATGCTCCAGGCGAGATTGAGGTAGCCCGTGACGACGAGTAATGAGACCAATGCTACGATAGCCAGGGCGAGCTTGATCGCTCTCTTGATAATCACGCCTAGTAGGATTCCTATGATGAATGTTGTAACGGACAGCACGGAGGTTATGGTGGTTAGGTCGAGACCGTTTGCCATTTTCGACCGTATAGCCTTCGCCCTCCTGGTATAAGGGGCTATACGGGGAAAATTGGCAAAGAGACGTCTAAAGGGCGAGGTTTTCATAGCGAGACGGCCGAAACAGGTTGGTCGTCTGAGATGGATTCTCAACACGGTTGGGCTGAATTCCTCAGGAGTTCAATCATAGTGAGACCATAAGAATGAATCTTCGATCCGGGTCCACCGTGACAGAGACCAGGGTCCTGTTTTCGGGACTGTCTCACTAGACTCTCAGCATGTCGGTAGGCCGTTGCCTGATCCGAGGTCTCCATTGCCACTGCTTGTTGTGCTATCATATGTAGAGTGAGTCGAGGGCGTGTAGGTGGCATAGGTGCCGGTGACTAGGTAGCTTCCGTCGAGGGTCACGTTGAATATTGTGAAGTTTGCATTGGAGGGAGTGTTGTTAAGCTGGCTTCCAGTCACTGTGAAGGCGAATTCAGGGTATGCGACGCCCCCGTTGGGAGATTCACGGAACTCTTGGATGTTTCTCAGAACCCAGCCCGCTGATGGGTAATCGATCGTGATGGTCCACGTTATGTCGATCGTAAAAGTTGTTGGGTTGGAGACGCCGAAGGTCTCGTAGACGGTTACGTATCCAGAGAAGCCAGAAGCCAGAGTCCCGGATAGGTGAGACAAGTCTGTTCTGTTTGAAAAACAGGTAAACTGTAGTTGGTTGACAGAATTGTTTGCAGCATTCGCCTCCGAGTTCTTGGCGGCTTGCAGGACTTGCTGCTGATTCTGGTAGAGTGCGTATCCTGCGACGCCGAGGATGAGCACGGCAATGAGAACCACCGCCACTACGATTAGGGCAGTGTTCCGCTTGGGGGCTTGAGTAACCGAAGGTACTGCCGGCCAGCTGGGAGGGGGGATCGCGTTTCCACACTGGGGACAGTATTGAGTGCCCATCGGGACAAGCGTGTAACAGTTCGGACAGGCCACCCGTTGCGGCTGCGCTGGCATGGTGCTGGGTGAAGGAGTCGGTGGCTGCTGCGCTTGAGAAGAAGGACTCCCGCTACTCATGGTATTATCAGGCGGATTCCCCGACAACTGTTTTCCTCCAGAAAGTAGCCTCACTAAACGCTGCCACGCTTATTAGAATACCGGATTTGTAGCTATATCCCAGGGTTTCCGGGCAGCGCTTTTCTTATCTTCTCTTTTCTACTAACTATTTCTCGACCCCCCGGGGGCAAGTCAGAACAAAAAAACTCCTTCACACTTTCAGGTTGGGAAATCAAAATGGCGCCGGGAGTGGGATTTGAACCCACGCGCCCCGAAGGGGCACAGGCTAACAGTAGAGCCTATTCCAGACATGGGCCCGCGTGCTAGGCAGACTGCCCGGTACCAGGCTCCGGAATCCCGGCTAAACACGCAACCGTTCTAACGACTATTTTCCCTTTTGGGACGCTCCACATAGAACTCGAAACTCGACAAAGAAGAATCGCGTCCCGAACGCGACAAGCCACGGAATGTTCCGAGAAGAATTACGAGAGTGGCGATGGGAGCGAGCCAGCCAACAACCCTTAACGGGCGAATGGCAGTGCTCGCGCCCGGGGGACGCCACCCTTGAAATATTAACGTGAGGAATAATGATTCTAAGCCTGGCGTTACCCGGATTCCCAAGCGCTCGTAACTATCACAAACTCCTTTGGAGGCACGATTTTAAGTGACTAACACCCTCTAACACGAGGCAATCTTGGAACGCTGTGCAGTATGCGGAGCAGAAGAATTCATCCCATACGTCTGCCGGTACTGCGGCCGTACACACTGCGTCTACCATCGCCTACCTGAGAATCATGAATGCCCCAACATCCAGCAGGCCCGCGCCCCAAGGCAACCCATCGTGATGGAACGCCGTCGGACAGGAACGACCCTTAGACTCCTTCAATCGCCACGATTGGGCATGATGCCCAGACGCGAGCTCGTAGCCCTCACTACTGCATGGATTGTTCTTGGAATAAGCTTCTCGACGAGATACATGTTCTCAGGCTGGTTCGCAACTCCAATCGCATTTCTAGAAGTCTTCCTCCTCACCATGCTCGTAATTGGAACAGGATTTCTTGGCCACGAGCTAGCCCACAAGTTCACCGCGCAGAGATATGGCGCGTGGGCAGAGTTCAGACTCTGGACTATAGGAGCGATAATGGCCCTTGTCTTTGCAGCTATACCACCCGGAACCTTCGTCTTCGCCGCCCCAGGCGCGGTCTACATCGCATCTAGATCTAGCTACATTGGGGATTCGACGAATCGAAAAGCCAACGGCATAATCTCGCTCATGGGACCACTGGTCAACATAGCCGCCGCAGCCATCTTCGGTCTAGCGTACACCGCGCTCTCAGCTGCTGGAATCAGAGCATTCGTCATCAACGATTTCAATTTACTACCATGGGCCATCTTCATCAATCTCTGGCTGGGAGCTTTCAACATGATACCCTTCTTCATACTCGACGGGCAGAAAGTCCTAACTTGGAATCGAGCCATCTGGGCACTGGTCACTATTCCCCTCTGGCTGGCAACCGCGGCTGCGCTTATTCTCCAATTATCCTAGCTACTCCGGCTTCCATCTCAAGACACTTTGTCCAAAGAAACGGTACTCCTGGCCGCACTTGGGACATGCAATATTGTATTCCTCTTCCGCCCTAACTTCCATCAGGATCTCTTCTCCACAGTTGCAGATGAACGAGACTTGACTCTCAGTCACTAGCGGGTCAACTCTAAGCCTGGACGGTAACCGTCTTGGTTTTCCACATGCGCGGATATGTCTCAGCAGGCATTATGACTCTCACTGTTTTCGCGGCCAGTCCGTGATCCTCCTTCATCATCTGGTCGCTCGACATTAGCGCCTTCGACAAGGCGACAAGTTCGTCCTTCAATGTAAACAACGCAATGGACATCTTCGGAACAATGCTCTCACTCAGACGGACAATTCCTGGAACAGCCAGCTCTGCTCCGTGGCAAATTGAGCTGACGGTCGAGTCACGAATGTAAATCCGTGGGACGTACTCGAAGGCTGACTCCATCGGTTTCACCATTCGTCTCGCCAACACTTCTCTCTCCTCAGTCTTAGCCTCAGACAGCTCCATCAGGTCGTACAATGAGAATGATTCCCCATCGGTGAAGCTTCCCGCCCGGGTCCGCCGAAGCTCACGCATGTGCGCACCAACCCCAAGCACCTCGCCCATGTCATAGACGAGTTTCCGGATGTAGGTTCCTGCCTGACATCCGACCCTAAACAGAACGTCGCGGCCACCCATCTCGACATCTCGAATATAGTAGATTCTCCTTTTTCTCACGTCTCTCCTCACTGCGGCTCTGACAGGAGGCCTCTGAAGAATGTCCCCGACGAACTCCTCGAGAACTGCTTGGACTTTCTTCTCCTCCACATCACCGTGGAGCGCCATCAGACAGACATACTCTTTGCCGGTAAGCAGGAACGCCTGTATTGTCTTTGTTGCGTCTTCAAGAGCTAGAGGAAGCACGCCTGTAACCATCGGATTGCTCCAACCTGGCGAAGGTCTCTAGAGTTCCGCCATGGCCAGCATGCTTCATCCGCAACATTCGTTTGACCCAAGCCACAACTTCGTGGCTGGACGGCCCGGAGGGCTTGTCCAGGTTGATCAGTCCGAAACGAAGATGCTGATCGAGAGGCCTCTTCGTCGGTGGACAGCCCAGGGCGGGATCGGTTTCCTCTTCAAGCTTGACCAGTAGCTTTCTCTGCTCTTCCCAGGGAGCCCGCTGAGACACTCATCATCTCCACTTGAACAGTGGAATCCCGCATCTCTTAAAGAATCTCGACCAAAAAGCAGACGGTTGCCGAGAAGAGATGGATCCTAGCTTTTGCCGGGTATCTGTCAGGCTGTTACGAGAACCTGCCTCGGCAGAACTGCTTCTTTGAAGGCGTCGGCTTTCTTTCCTTTGCCGATGGCCTTCGCTACATCCTCGTCCGAGGCTCCTTTCTTGATATCAATGGTGTCTTCGGTAGGTTCAATATGTTTCACGTTTGTTCTTCTACGGCGTACGCCCGAGATCTTTTGTGGCCCGGTGACGAGGACGAAGTTCTTGTCGATCACGTCGACTATGACGCATTTCTGTCCCGTTTCCCGACCGTTGAGTTTGACACAGACGCGTCCGACTTCGATGGTGGGCATCGGGACAATCTTCCTAGAAGACTCTCGCGGTCGAAATCCTCATTTAAGGTTTCGTCGATTTTTGGTGGGCCTTCTTGGCTCTTCTAACCATTATCGCCGCTGAGACCAGTACTGTGGCAGTATCGCGAATCGAGCCGAGGCTTGTGTCGAGAACAAGATGGTAAATGGAGCGATCTTCAACCTGAAATCCATAGTGCCTAGCGTATCGTTCTCGCTGAAATGATTCTCTCTGCTCGGTCTGCAAGCGAGCCTCTTCGAGGGTTAGTTTGTCGCGCTTGGCGATTCGTTCCAAACGGATAGTTTCGGGAGCCGTGAGATAGATTCGTAAATCTGTCCGATCTTTCAGAATCCAGCCTGCGAGTTGGCCATCCACGACAACATTACCCTTGTCTGCTTCGGCAATCGTTCGCTCGTCAACTAGTTTGTCGATGGATGAATCTTCCAGAGCCTTCTTGCCTAGGTCCTCAA
>Ga0209376_1002064_pt1 | contig 19429 bp, 18 predicted proteins | sample GraSoiAngelo_134_FD_185891 | JGI IMG/M metagenome (GOLD analysis project Ga0209376, IMG submission 185891) | Grasslands soil microbial communities from the Angelo Coastal Reserve, California, USA - 14_0929_05_30cm (SPAdes) (version 2) | ecosystem: Environmental > Terrestrial > Soil > Grasslands ... | reverse complement strand
AACGTCTCGACGCAAAAACAACTTCCGCGTGCTTACATCCTCAGAGACGCTTCCACCTCCAAACCCCAGCCGGCAAAAATGTCCGGCTTGACGGGTCAGGCGGAGCTATACACTTTTTCCTTGATTAAGAACCGGAGCGATTGGTCTGTATCGTCACAACTATCGCGCACGCGCGCGAGAGACTTGACAAACACTTGGCGAATAAACTTCGTCTCCTTACGTCTCTTTGCGATAGTATGCGCAACCGCTCAATCTGTCTTTTGACATGATTCTTTTCTCGTGAAATCGCGTTTTCGAGGGTGCCGATGATGGGATTCGAACCCATACCTCGCGGTTAGCGAGAACGGATTTTAAGTCCGTTGCGTCTGCCATTTCGCCACATCGGCGTGCGGGCGAATCTTACTCACGGGCCCGCGCAGACCAAGCGTTTTCGTTTTACGACCAACTTCGACAGCGGTCGCGAAATTTTTTTGATGGTAGGCAACTAACCGATGCAAAACAAAATTCAACGGGAAGGAAATTGTTATGGGCAAATTGGATGGCAAGAAAGTGGCGATTCTCGTCACCGACGGATTCGAACAGGTGGAAATGACAAAACCGCGCGAAGCCCTGGAGGAAGCGGGCGCGGAAACAAAAATCGTTTCGCCTAAATCGGGACAAATTCAGGGAATGAACCACGCGGATAAAGGCGACAAGTTCAACGTCGATGTCTCGCTCGATGCAGCGCGGCCGGAGGAATTTGATGCACTGATGATGCCGGGTGGTCTGATGAATCCGGATGAGTTGCGCGCGGCTCCCGACGCCCTTGAGTTCACGAAACATTTTTTCCGGGAAGGCAAACCAGTGGCCGCAATTTGTCACGCGCCCTGGGTGCTGATCGACGCCGGTGTCGTTCGTGGACGCAAATTAACGTCGTGGGAGCACATTCAAACTGATGTGAAAAATGCCGGTGGCAATTGGGTGAACCAAGAAGTGGTGGTGGACAACGGACTCGTTACCAGCCGCAAGCCCGGCGATATTCCGGCGTTCAACAAAAAGATGATCGAAGAATTCTGCGAAGGGAAACACGCAAGGCAGGCGCAGTTTGCAGGAGCGGAACTCGAGACCTGATTTCAGCTAGTCCGTCATCCTGAGCGGAACGAAGCAAAGTCGAAGGATCCTGCGGCGCTACCTTAAACGTCTCGCAAAGGGATCCCTCCGAGCCTTCGCATAAAGCTACGGCGCGGCCAGGCGACTGCGCTCGGGATGAGCCCGTTTTCAGGGTCGGGACAGAATTCAAGGAGGCCATGATGGGCGCTGCCGCTGAAATAAATTTGCGCGCGGGAGGCTTGCGCTAGTCTTTCCAGGGTGACCACCGCCAATAAAATCACGCTCGTCCGAATTGCGATGATTCCTGTTTTCGTGGCGCTCGCGATTTATTATGGCGAAAGCGTCCAGCGCGGCGCCCCGCTGGAATGGCAGCGTTTTGCCGCCATCCTCGTTTTTCTTCTTGCGGCGGTGAGTGATGGTCTCGATGGATACGTCGCCCGTCGCTACAACCAGCGCAGCCGGTTAGGCGTTATTCTCGACCCGATCGCCGACAAAGGTTTGCTCCTGAGCGGCATCATCACCTTGAGCATTACCAATTGGAGCCAGAGCGATCCCGATTACGGAAAATTTCCGGTATGGTTCCCGGTTCTCGTCATTACGCGCGACGCGGTAATTTTGGTCGGTGCCGCTATTCTGCATTATTTCATCGGCAACAAAATGCGGCTGAAACCAAGTTGGACGGGCAAGGTGGCGACTGTTTGTCAGATGTGCGCGATCGCGTGGGTGATGTTGCAGCTGCGATTTTTGCCGCTGTGGTTCGTCGTGATCGTGGCGGGAATCTTCACCCTCATTTCGGGTGTGATTTATGTCATCGAAGGTATCCGCCAACTACAGGTCACGCCCACGCCACGCGCTGACGCGGAGCGGAGTAATGGAGTGATGGAGTAGTAGGGTAATGGGGGGACAGAGGACAGAGGACAGAGGACAGAGGACAGAGCAAAGAGGAAAGAGCAAAGAGGAAAGAGCAAAGAACAAAGAATAAAGAACAGAGAATAGGTTCCTCATTCCTTCGCCTCCCTCGCTGCAACTTAATGGAGGCGGGTCATTCGTCATTACTCGCCCTTGCGTGGTCATTGGGCCAAAAAACGGGCAGGATGCCCGTTTGCCACACAGGCAAGATGCCTGTGCTACGTTCGTCGCGATGAACATCGCGATCGTGGGCCGGCCAAATGTAGGGAAATCGGCGTTATTCAATCGGATTGCGGGCCGTCGCATTGCCATTGTGCATGGCCAGCCAGGGATCACGCGGGACCGGATTTCTACCAAATGCGAAATCGGCGGAAAAACTTTCGCACTTTGGGACACCGGCGGGATTGTCGGCGCAGGTGAAACTCAGTTGAGAGGCGACGTGCGAGCAGCTGCCGAACTGGCAATGAAAGAGAGCGATCTCGTTCTTTTTGTAGTTGATGGGCAGGACGGGTTAAATCCGATGGACCACGAACTGGCTCGCCTCGTTCGGAAATTGCACAAATCCGTCCTACTTCTCGTTAACAAAATCGATGACCCGAAACACCAGCCGCGAGTAGACGAATTTTCCGCGCTCGGTTTCGAGAATGTTTTCCCGATTAGCGCGGCCCATGGCCGCGGCGTTCCGGTACTGCTGGAGGCGATCGACAATTTTCTGCCCGCTTCCCAAATCAAATCTCAAACCTCAAACCTCAAACATCCGATCGCCGCCGCGATCCTCGGCCGCCCAAATGCAGGAAAGTCATCGCTGATTAATGCGTTGCTCCGCGATCCGCGCACGATCGTGAGCGAAATCCCAGGCACTACGCGCGATGCCGTAGACATCGAGTACGAACGCGAAGGCAAACGCTACCTCTTTACCGATACCGCCGGGATTCGAGCGCGGAGCAAACATTCCAGCTCGGTCGAAGTCTTCTCAGTGATGCGGGCGGAGAAGACTATTACGCGTGGTGACATTTGCGTGCTGGTGATTGATGCTGCCGAAGGGATCAAGGCGCAAGACCGCCGCATCGCGGCATTGATTCAGAAGGCACGAAAAGCTTGCGTGATCGCACTAAACAAATGGGACCTGGTACGCACGCACCGTAAGCAACGGCAGACCATGGAAGACGCCATCGCCAACGCCCGCACGGAATTGTTCTTCATCGATTACGCACCGGTGTTGGTAACGAGCGCGTTGACGGGCGAGTATGCGGATCGCATTTTCAAAATGATCGAACGCATCCGGCGGGCTGCGCGCGCGCATATCGGCACCGGAAAATTGAATCGTGCGCTGCGGGCTGCTTTTGCGGCAAACCCGCCGCCGATGGCAAAGGGCAAACGGTTAAAGCTGTTTTACGCGACTCAATCCAGCGGGGACCAATCGCGCGAGTTCGCGCCGCCGGAGATCGTGCTCTTTGTCAATTCCCCTCGCCTTCTGACACAGCCGTTCGCCCGTTTTCTTGAAGCGAAGATTCGTGAGCTCGAGCCCTACCCGGGCTTGCCGATTTTGCTAACCTGCCGGGCACGCACTGAACGTCATTCCGAGCGAAACGGCAGTCCGGCTCGGATTCGAGGAATCCCGCAATGAAAGCTTCAAGGTGACTTTCTCGGGATCCCTCCCAGCCTTCGCATAAAGCTACGGCGCCGCAGGCGACTCGACTTGCGATAACTCTTAATCAAGCGTCGAATCGACAGAGGCGCCTCTACGATTCCGCGCAATTGATTCGAACGTTCGGTGCGTCGATTCTGTCTTACAGGACTCATGAAATCGGCTCAGGAAATCTCTCAACAGGTGCAGGAACTCGGTCGGTGGATCCCGCCGCTGCGCGAGCAAGTTGCGCACGTCGTCGTCGGTCAGAAGTATCTGGTCGATCGTTTATTGCTCGGGTTGCTGGCGAACGGCCATGTCTTGCTCGAAGGCGTTCCCGGCCTGGCTAAAACGCTCACCGTTAAAACCATCGCCTCCGCCATCCAAACAGGGTTCCAGCGCCTGCAATTCACCCCCGATCTTCTACCGGCGGACTTGATCGGCACCCTTATTTACAATCCGCGTGACGGTGAGTTCACGACCAAGTTCGGTCCAATTTTTTCGAACCTTATCTTGGCCGATGAAATCAATCGCGCTCCCGCCAAAGTGCAGAGCGCCTTACTAGAAGCGATGCAGGAGCGCCAGGTCACCATTGGCGAAAAAACGTATCCGCTGCCGGATCCGTTCCTTGTCCTGGCAACGCAAAACCCGCTCGAGCAGGAAGGCACCTATCAGCTGCCCGAAGCGCAGCTCGATCGTTTCATGTTCAAGTTGAACATCGGTTATCCACAAAAACCGGAGGAGCGCCGCATCCTCGATTTAATGGCGACGTCCGCGCCCGATCTCAGTGTTTCATCGGTGGTCGATCCACAGCACATCATCGCCGCGCGCGATGTGGTGAACAACATTTACATCGACGATCGTGTAAAGGATTACATCGTCGACATTGTCTGGGCAACGCGGGAACCGGCGTCTTACAACTTAAAGCTGGAGGGTTTGGTCCGCTATGGCGCTTCCCCACGCGCGACTATTTATCTTGCTTTGGGCGCGCGTGCACACGCTTTCCTAAATGGACGCGGCTACGTCACACCGCAGGACATCAAGAGCATCGGTCCCGACGTTTTGCGTCACCGCATTATCGTTAGCTACGAAGCGGAAGCGGAGTCGATTACGAGCGAGACGATTGTAGAACGGATCTTTGCGGGATTGCCGGTGCCGTGAGTATAAGACTTACGAAAGGGATCGTGAACAGTGATCGGTGAACCGTGAACGGTATGGCAGCTGCAAGGTCCTTTCGGGAATTGAAAGCGTATCAAGCCGCTCGAGACGCAGCTCGACTCGTGTTTGATTTTTCGAAGCACTTTCCGCGTGAAGAACAATATTCGCTTACAGATCAGATCCGAAGAAGCTCTCGCGCAGTAAAGGCGCTGTTAGCCGAAGCATTGGCACGCCGCCGGTACAAAGCGGCTTTCGTGAACAAGATCGACGAGGCTCTCGGGGAGGCCTACGAAACACAATCATGGTTGGATGATGCGCTGGACGGTCAATATTTTTCCACACAGGAGTTCGAGAACCTCGACAGGCGGTACGATGCGATCGGGGGAATGCTTTCACGCATGATTGATCGTGCTGATGACTTTTGTAAATACTCGCCCGGCACTGATTACCGCTCGATCACGTGCAAGGATGACGAATTTCTGTTCACCGATTACTGATCACCGATCACGGCAACATGGAGACAGAAGAGATCCTAAAGAAAATCCGCGGCCTTGAAATCAAAACCCGTGCCCTGGTCGAGACCGCTTTCGCCGGTGATTACCACAGCGTGTTTAAGGGTCGCGGGATGAATTTTGAAGAAGTACGCGAATATCAGCCGGGGGATGAAATTCGCGCGATCGATTGGAATGTAACCGCAAGGCTCGGCAGCCCGTTCGTGAAAAAGTTCACGGAAGAACGCGAGCTTACCGTCATGCTGATCGTAGATGTGAGTGCGTCGGGGAATTTCGGCAGCACTTCACAATCAAAGCGCGAGCTGGCCGCGGAAGTTGCCTGCCTTCTCGCTTTCAGCGCCATCCGAAATAACGATAAGGTTGGCCTGCTTCTCTTCAGCGATCGCCTCGAACTTTTCATCGCGCCGAAGAAAGGGCGCTCTCATACCTTGCGAATCATCCGCGAAATCCTCTTCTTTGATCCAGTCGGGCGCGGAACCAATCCGGCCGCGGCCCTTGATCACTTAAACAAGATCGTGACCCGTCGTGCGGTCGTCTTTTTTATCTCCGACTTTCAGGCGGAGGATTTTTCGCGCGCGATCGCGGTCACAGCGAGACGGCACGATTTAATTGCGATCCGGATTCAGGACGAACGCGAAAGCATACTGCCTGATATCGGGATTATTACGCTGGAAGATGCCGAAACGGGCGATCAAATTGAAATCAACGCCGCCGACAGGCAGGTGCGCGCACAGTTTGCCCAGCTCGCAAGAGCGCAGCTAACGGAAACTATGCGGGTATTGCGGCAAAACCGGATTGATCGAATCGATTTGCGCACCGGCGATGATTATCTGCCGGCGCTGCGCTCGTTTTTTAAGCAACGCGAACGCCGTCTGATGGTGCGGTAACGATGATGGTACTCGCGCAGGCACTTCCCGACATTGCGCCGCCCGTGCTTTATTCGCTGGTGCCGCCGTGGATCATTTTTGTTGCAAGCTTGATCGCGTTAACGATCATTGGACTGGCGATCTGGTACGGGCGAAGATTCTTTCGCAAAAAAGAAGCAGCGCTATCGCCCCGCGAACGCGCCCTCGCTGCCTTAAACGGGATTGAGACCGAAGTAGAAAAAAATCCTCCTTATCAATTCAGCATTCGCGTTTCTGATATTTTGCGACGTTACGTAATGGAACAATTCGATTTGCCGATGACCCGACAGACATCGGTCGAATTTTTGAATGCCATTGCCTCGGCTGCGAATTTCAGTGACGACGAGAAAACGTTGCTTGCTGATTTTCTGAATCGCTGCGACCTGATTAAGTTCGCGCGCTATGAAGCGACGACGGCGGACAGCCGTCTCCTGCTGGATGAAGCGCGCCAATTCGTGAAAGGAGGCGCACTTGTCCCCGCGTGATTGGCTGGGCGGCCAGGTGCTCACTTTCGCGCGCCCGTGGTTGCTGCTATTGCTACTGCTCATTCCCTTGCTGGCATGGCTGCGCGGAAGGTTCGGACCACGCGCTGCGATTGTATTTTCCGCGACCGCGCCGTTTCGCGCGATCGGGAAAAGCAGCACCAGCCGAGCCGGACGAATTTTGCGCGCCTTGGTTTGGCTTGCTCTGGCGGCGTTTATGGTCGGAATCGCGAGGCCACAACTGGGCAAGTCGCTCACCCAAGTCGAAGCCAGCGGAATCGACATCATGCTGGTGCTTGATGTTTCTAATTCGATGCTGGTGAAAGATTTCACCATCGGTGGCGACGAAGCGACGCGATTGGATGCTGTTCGTGAAGTAACGCGCAAGTTCATCGAAGCACGACCGAACGACCGGATCGGGATGATCGCGTTTGGCACTCGTCCATATATCGTTAGCCCGATGACATTAGATCACGAATGGCTGTTGCAAAATCTCGATCGTGTTCGCATTGGTCTGGTGGAAGGAAGCACTGCAATCGGTTCGGCCATGGCGGCGGCGGGGAATCGATTAAATGACAAGCAATCTAAAAGCCGGGTGATGGTTCTCCTCACCGATGGCGATAATAACGCCGGGAAAATTCCGCCCAATACCGCGGCAGAGGCTTTGAAGGCACTCCGAATTCATTTTTACGCGATTGGCATCGGCACCAACGGGGTCGCGCCCTTTCCAGTGATGGATGAGCGAACCGGCCGCGTGATCACGGACGGACGCGGTAATGTTTATTATCAGAATGCGCCGGTCTCCTTCAATGAAACTGGTTTGCGCGAAGTAGCGCGCATTGCCGATGGAAAATTTTACCGCGCAACGGACACGCAATCGCTGGCCTCGATCTATCAGGACATCGACAAGCTGGAAAAAACCACCATCAGCGCCCGGAAATATCAAGAGTACCGCGATCTATTCCCCGAATGCATTGCGGCGGGTTTAGGATTGCTGATCGGGCAGCTTCTGCTCGGCCAAACCATTTGGAAACGATTGCCGTGAGCGGAACGTTGCAGCGTTTAAAGGTCGAAGAGTTGAAGCGGGCTTACTCTTCATCACGTTATCGCTTCATCGCTTCATCGAACCTATGAACTTTGGTGCGCCAAACTGGCTGTGGACTCTGGCCATTCTGCCGCTGCTCGTCCTCTTGTACGCGCAGGCCGAGCGGCGCAGCGCGATCAAATTGCGCGAATTTGTTTCGCCGCGATTGCTTCCGCAGCTCGCCGGCAATGTCGATCGGGTGCGACGCGCGATTCGTTTTGCTTTCGTTTTGCTCGCGCTCGCGCTCGCTATTGGCGCGTTGGCCAAGCCTCGCTGGGGCTACACTTACGAAGATGTGAAACGTCGCGGGCTCGATTTGCTCTTCGCCGTCGATACATCGCGCAGCATGCTATCGAATGATGTAGCGCCGAACCGACTTGAGCGCGTCAAACTGGCAGCACAGGATTTGATCACAGATCTGCAGGGCGATCGCGTCGGCCTCATCGCCTTCGCCGGTCGCGCCTTTTTGCAGGCACCGTTGACGATCGATTACGATGCTGCGGTTGAATCGATCAACGACCTGGATACGAAAACAATTCCAGAAGGCGGCACCAACATCGGCGAAGCGATCGCACTGGCGACACAAACATTTGGGAAAAGCGCGATGGGAAATCGCGCCCTCATTATTTTCACAGACGGCGAGGAACTTAGTGGCGACGCGGTAAACGAAGCCAAGAAAGCGGCGGACGCGGGCGTGAAAATTTTTACGATAGGCGTCGGCACCGCGCAAGGCTCGCTAATTCCGGTCGAAGGAAAAGGCGAAGGTGGTTTCGTGAAAGATGCGAAGGGCCAAGTGGTGAAGTCAAAGCTGGATGAAAATCGGCTACGCGAGATCGCACAAGCGACCGACGGGATGTATCTGCATTTGGAAAGCGGACCGCAGACAATGCGGCAGTTGTACACGGAAGGGCTTTCGAAACTAAAGACGGCCGAAATCGATGCGCGGCTTTCGAGCCGGCCGATCGAGCGCTACGAATGGCCGCTGGCGGGCGCGATTGTGGCCCTGATCGCCTCCCTGTTTATAAACGACCGAAAACGGACGAAAACTCCCGGAAGGTCGCCGGTGAAACGCGAAGTGCTGGTCGCGGCCTCCTTACTATTCGTAGCGGTAGCCGAAGTGAACGCGGTTTCCGGGATCGACCTATATAATAAGGGGCAATACGAGGACGCTTACGCACAATTTCAAAAGGATTTGCAGCACAACATTAATCCGGCCGATATGCCCAAAATGCAGTTCGATGCCGGCGTGGCTGCCTACAAGCTGCGTAACTACGACAAAGCGCTGGAGGCATTCAGCCAGTCTCTGGTCGATCGATCGCCAGGGCTGCAAGAGAAGAGCCGTTACAATCTCGGCAGGACCTTGGAAGACCGCGCCGACTTGCGGAAAACGAACGAGGACGCGTTGAAGGATTTGGAAAATTCCGCGCAACATTACGAGCAGGCGTTGAAGCTGGATCCGCAGGATAAGGCGGCCGCGGAACGGCTGGAGATCGTTAGAAAAAAGATCGAGAGACTGAAGAAACATCCGGAACAACCACCGCCAAAGCCGCAGAAAAATCAGCAAAACAAGAAGGATCAAAAGAAAGACCAGCAACAGGATCAGCAGCAGCAGCAGCAGCAACAGCAATCACAAAACGACCAGCAACAGAAGCAAGATCAACAGAAGCAAGATCAACAGAAGCAAGATCAACAGCAGGCGAAGAATAATCAGCGGCAACCGAATCAGCAAAACCAGGAACAGAATCCCGAGAATCAAAAGGATCAGCAGAATTCGGAGAAGCGCGATAAACAGCAGCAGCAGGCGCAGCCCTCCCCATCACCGAGTCCCGGCGGCGAGCAGAAACAGCCTGATCAGAAAAAAAACGAGCAGCGGGGCGCAGGGGAATCGCCAACGCCGACTCCCGATGAGAGTTCAAATCCTTCGCCGAGCCCGGGAGAATCCGGAGAAAATCCATCACCATCACCGGGGGATAATTCCGGCAAGGATGAGAATGTGTCACCGGGCGCAACGCCATCCGCCTCGCCCACCAAACCGCGCTCGGGTGAGATCAAAAGCGCGAGCGAGCCGAGCGACGAGCAGCGCAAAGAGCAAGCGGCGGAAGCCGAAGCGATGGAGCGGGGGGAGATGAGCCCCAAGCAAGCTGCACGATTATTGCAGGCAATGAAGGACGAGGAAGCGCGGGTGCAACTGGATGAACGCAAGCCGGTGCATCGTGTCTATAACGACTGGTGAGGCGCATGTTTGATGTTTGAGGTTTGATTGTTTGATTGAAAATGTTGATGGACCGACGAGTTCTCATCCTGGCGTTAGTTGCGACTGTCCAAATCCAATCGGCGCTCGCGGATTCGCCGAAAATTACGGCGGTGCTGACGAGCTCGGACGTCGTTGTGGGTGAAACGGTGCAGTTGCAAATTCAGATCGATAACGCTGGAACATCGGTGAAACCGCCAAGCAACATCGACATCCCGGGTCTCCAGATTCATTATACCGGCGAATCGACCTCGATGACGATGCGAAATTTATCAGTCACTTCTTCGATCACCTACAATTACACGATTTTGCCGGAGAAATCGGGCACTTATAAGATTCCGTCGCAAAGTATTCGCGTTGGTAAGAATAATTTGCAGACGCCCGAGCTAACGCTGCGAGTAGCGGATTCTCCCAACCCGACGGCGCGCGCCGGAAGCAATCGCGCGCCATCCGGCAATACACAGACTGGCGAAGATAAGATCGCTTTCGCCGAGCTGCTGGTACCGAAAAAGACAGCCTATGTCGGCGAAATGATTCCAGTGGTAGTGCGGATCGGATTTAATTCGCGGACGCGCGTTGCTGAGATGGCGCCACCGCAAGTGAACGGACAGGGATTCACTGTGCAAAAGTTGGGCGAAGGCGAACGCAATCTGGAGAATATCGACGGGCGCAGTTATGTCGTTTTCAATTATAAGACGGCGATTTCCGCAGCTCGGGTTGGCAATTTTCAAATTGGGCCGGTCGAACAAAAAGCGAATATTCTCGTTCCGCGTCGGAGCTCGGGGACGCGGCGCAAACCGTTTGACCCTTTCAGCGAAGATCCCTTCTCCGACCCTTTCTTTGCGCTGCCCTTTGGAGGGCTGATGGAGCAACACGAGATCAACGTCAAGAGCGACCCGGTTTCATTGGAAGTAAAGGCATTGCCTGCGGGAGCGCCGCCGACTTTTTCCGGAGCGGTAGGGAGTTTCTCGATGACCGCGGAAGCGAACCCGAAGCGAGTTCAGATAGGCGACCCGATCACGATCAAGGCGGCGATCTCTGGACGTGGGAATTTCGACCGAATGAATGCGCCAGAGCTAAGTGATGAGCGCGGCTGGCACAAATATCCGCCATCATCGAATTTCAAGCAGGATGATGACGTTGGAATCAGCGGAACGAAAACATTCGAACTGGTAGTTTCACCTAACGAGAAGTTGACGAGGGTTCCGCCACTGGCCTTCACTTATTTCGATCCGGTAAAAGAGAAATATGTAACACTGCAAAGCGAGACGGTGCCATTAATCGTGGAGGGAAATGCCCCAGCTAGCTCCGCGATCGCTGGAACTACGCCGGGAGCGTCAGCCACGCCCACCTTAGGCGGAAAGCAAAAAGCGCAGGACATTTTGCATCAAATTAATGAGCGCGGAAAAATCGTATCCAGCTTTGCGACGTTTTATGCACGAAAGGAATTTTGGCTGGCGCAACTTCTTCCTCTCACTTTTGCCCTGGGGCTAATGGGTTGGAAAGTTCAAAATGTGCGCGCGTCCAATCGCGCAGCTCTGCGGGCCGCACAACTGCAGCACGAGAGGGATGAGCTGCTGCGCAAATTGCGCCGCGACCAGCTGGCGCCGCGAGAATATTTCTCCGATGCCTCGCGCGTGGTGCAACTGAAGGCCGCGCTTAAGCAAATGAACATCGAACCGGCGACGGTCGATGCGGAAACCGCCGCGCGAGTGTTTGACCTGAATGCGGAACAAAGCGAGCGGATGCGGCGCTTGTTTGCGACTAGCGATGAGTTCCGCTACAGCGGCGCGAGCAACGGCGAGGGCAGGCTATCCGGTGATGGACAGCGCGAAACCCTGGACTTGATTGAAAGTCTTCGATGAAACTAAGGGTGCTATTTCAAATCCTGGTTTTGCTCGTATTCGCTCTGCCCAGCGCCGAGGCAGCGTCAAACGATGGTCCGAGCCGGACTGGCGATGATTTGTTCGCGAAAGCAAACACTGAATTTGCCGCAGGAAACTTCAAAGCGGCCATCGCAGATTACGAAGCGGTCGTCGGTTCGGGCGCGTGGAGCGCGAATTTATTCTATGATCTCGGCAACGCTTACTTTCGTGACGGCGATTTCGGTCGGGCCATTTTGAATTATGACCGCGCCTTACGATTGGATCGCCATCATCCGGAAGCCGATGCCAATCTGCGGATTGCGCGCGACCAAACGCGTTCGCTGGAGCTGACGCCGTCAGCCTTGGAGAGATATCTGAATTTTGGCACGGCTAATTTTTTCGCGATTGCGGCCGCGATTTCTTTCTGGCTCACGATTATTCTTTTGATTCTGCGGCCGGGTAGAGTGCTGTGGGCGGTAGCAGGGATATTTCTGACCGCGATTTGCGGGTTCGCTGCGTACAAATCGGAAAACGGAACCCACGGACAGGGCGTGGCAATTGTGATTGCGGAGAACACCGAAGCCAGAGTTGCGACCGTCGACAGTGCGCGGAGCGTTCTGGCTCTTCCAGCTGGAAGCGAAGTTTTGATTTTACAGGAACGCGGTGACTGGAATTACGCGGCGCTGCCGAATGATCAACGCGGGTGGATTGCGGCCAGCGCGGTGGAAAAGGTGCGATTGTAATTGTCGCTACCGCAATCCGTCATCCCGAGACGGGGCAGACAACGCCCAGTCCGGCCCGGACCCCTCACAGTCGGTCTGAGTTCATACCGATGAGGTAAGGTCGAAATTAAACTAAAGGGACGTTGTCATCCTGAGCCGCGCAGACAACGCCAGTCCGGCTGGGACCGAAGGATCTCACGAGTGTTCGTGTAACCTGAGACCATCTGTGAGGTCCCTCGATCGCCAAGGCGCCCTCGGGCCCGCTGCTACAGATTGACGGCGCTTTTTGGGCGCGCCAACTCGGCGGTTGAGAAGCCCATAAATGCCGACATCTTGGAAATTGTGAAAGCCGAGATGGATGTCGGGACGAATAAGAAAGCGTTCCAAATTAATCTCGACGCCAAACGTTACGGGACCTTCGCGGAAATTGGCGCCGGCCAGGAAGTCGCACGCCGGTTCTTTTTTGTCGGCGGCGCCTCGGGCACAATCGCAAAGACGATGTCGGCTTACGACATGACGTTCAGCGACGCGATTTATGGACCGACCGACCGTTATGTCAGCCGCATCCGTCTCGGGACGATGCTTGATCATGAATACAATTTGTTGATCGAGCGGCTGGATCAAAAGCTTGGCGCGCAGCGCTATTTTTTTGTCTTTGCCGACACCGTGGCGGCGCGCAGTTTTAAGCAACACAACGAAGCGCACGGCTGGCTCGGAGTCCGTTTTCAAACGGAATTCCGTGGGGAACCGAGCCAGATCATTATTCATTTGCGAATGCTGGACGAAGCGAACGTCGATCAACAGGAAGTGCTGGGGGTAATTGGAGTGAACCTGATTTACGGCGCGTTTTATCATGCGAAGCCAGAAGAGTTGATTTCCTCGCTGCAAGAAAATCTCGCCCCCGGCCGGATTGAGGTGGACATGATCAAATTCTCCGGACCGGCCTTTTCACAAGTCGACAACCGGTTGATGAGTCTACAACTCGTTAGCCAGGGATTGACTGACGCGGTCATGTTCCGGGCCGATGGCGAAACAGTGCAACCGGCCGAAGTATTTTATAAGAAGGCGATTCTGGTCGAGCGCGGCAGTTTTCGGCCGGTCACCTATGCCACCAATGACATGCTCGACGGCGCGCGCCGGAAGTTTCTTCAGGAATCTGGCTGCGCCGAGTCCGAGCTGATCGTGCTGATGGAAATGACGTTGGAGAATCTGCTGGCGGAAGGCCAACTGAACCACGCCGATTTTCTGGCGCGGGTCGATATTCTGGGCGCACTGGGGCGCACGGTCTTGATCTCGAAGTTTGGCGAATACTACCGGCTCTCCAGTTACCTGACCCGTTATACGAGCAAGATGGTTGGGCTAGTCATGGGCGTACCCAGCCTGTTGGAAATTTTCGATGAGAAATATTATTTGAATCTGGAAGGCGGAATTCTGGAAGCCCTGGGGCGGATGTTCAAGGGTGCGCTCAAACTCTACGTTTATCCAATGATCGACGAACGAAGCGACAAAATCATTACTGCCAGCCAAATCGAGGTCGCTCCCAACCTAAAGGCGCTTTTCCAATTCATCATGGATAACAATTTCATCACCGAAATCAGCGATTATCATCCGGAGTACCTCAAGATTTTCCCGCCGGACGCGCTCGCCAAATTGCAGACTGGTGACAGCGGTTGGGAGAAAATGGTGCCTCCGGAAGTAACGCAGATCATCAAGGAGCGCGGTTTCTTTGGTTACCGCCCATCCTCGGCCGCGGCGGCCTGATTGTTCTTTGGCTCGACGGAGTCTCGCCCTACCGAAGCGGACGGAACACAGGCATGCTTGCCTGTGCGCCCAGCGGGCTTTCAGCCTGCTGTATTGCTATATGAACAAAACAGGCAGGAATGCCTGTTTGGCGCACAGACTTGGAAGTCCGTGTTCCGTTGCGCATGAACCTCGACAGAGTCTCGCCCACCCCTTCCACGCTCCATAATCTTTGGATGGGCGATGCTCCGCGAAGCCGGCCAAGATTGCCATCCTTGTTTGCGCCCGAACGCAGAGGGATACGCGCCGCAATTTGCAAGGTCGCAGGCACGTTTCCCGCTACAAGCACCTGAATCATCCATGGCGAAACGCGGAAATTCTGTCATTGGCATCGATCTTGGCAAGCGCGCCTATAAAGCGGTGCTGTTGAACAAGAAGAGCGAGACGCGCTATGCTCTGACCAGCTTCGCATCCCACGAAGTGCCCGAGGAAGTGACGACGGCCGATGAGGTGGCACAGCATGTCAAACAGCTGTTAAAGGATCTCGGCGGCTCGACTAAGAGCTGTGCCCTGGCCGTGTCTGAGCCGGGCTCGCTTCTGCGCATTATTGAGCAGCCGAGCACTCCGCCGGAGCTTTTACGCAATGCTCTACGCTATAACGGGCTGAGCATGCTCAACCAGGATTGCAAAGATTTCGTGCTCGACGTGGCAAGCATTTCCAATAACGGAACGGCGGGTGCGAGAGCCGCATCTGGCGAAGGAGCTGTTGCAGTCCAAGTCCAGGCGCCGGCGACAACGCAGACGCGTTATCTTGTCGGCGGCCTGCTGCGTTCAAGGGTAAAAGAAATTTCTGAAGCGATGGCGAAAACGCGGTTGTCCGTAGAGCTAATGCAACTAGCGCAGGTTTGTTCTTTCAACGCGTTCGAAGTTGCTTATCCGGAAGTTCACCAGAAAGAAGCTTTCCTCTTGCTCGATCTCGGTCATTTGCAAAGCACGGTTCTGATCGGTTGTAACGGCGAACTCACCCTGACTCGCGCCTTCGATTACGGCGGCAAACATTTTACCCAGGCACTCACCGCCGACGGCGCGCTCGACGCTAACGCCGCGCATCTCATGATCCAGGAAGGCGACCCCGGAATGGCCGATATTTGTCGCAATACCCTTTCACGCCTCTGCACGGAAGTGCGCAATTCCATGGGCTTCTTTGAGGGGCAACATGAAACGTCCATTCACCGGCTCTACGTCTCGGGCGGATTATCGCGCGCGGAAATGATTCTCCAGACTCTGAGTGATGAGCTCGGCTTGCCCTGCGAGATTTGGGACCCGCTCGAAAACTGCGAGGTGGCATTGCCGGCGGCGAAACGCAAAAACCTCCAGCAGGAATTTGTCTCGCTCAACGTCGCCTGCGGGGCGGCCTTCGAATACCTGCGAACCTAACGCGCCATGCCCCTGCAATTAAATCTTCTCCACGAAGAAATTCTCGAGCAGCGACAGCGACAGCGCGATCCGCTCAAGCTGAGCATTTACGCCGGCATCGGCCTCGCGGTATTGCTGGTCCTGAACTATCTCTGGACCGGCTATAGGGTTTTGGAGAGCAAGAGTCGCCTCAACGCGGTGCAGAGTGAATGGGCCAAGATCGAGCCAAAGGTCACCGCCGCGCAAAAGCGTGCCGAGGAACTGAACGACATCATTAGCACAACCAAAACGCTCGACGGATTCATTGATAGGCGTTTCTACTGGGCTCCCTTGCTCGAGAAGGTGGCGCATTGTGTAACGCCAAATATCCAGATCACGGCCCTGGAAGGGGCAGTCGAAGAAGAAAAAGGCATCTCCATCACTCTTGATGGCGTGGCCGGTGGACGAGAGCCGCGCGAAGTGGCGGAAGACTTCCGCCAAATGTTGCTCGAACAGATTGGCAAGGAGCAACCGAGCGTAAAAGTTGAATTCAAAACTCTCGAAGATCTCGATACTACGGTTTCCGTGGGCGGCAATAACGTAACCACCGCTCATTTCGTGGTCATAATCGGATTTGACCCGTTCCCCAAACCGCCGGAACCGGCGCCGTCCGAGCGAAAAAGCAAGCCGAAGAAGGAGGAATCCTAACTTGAACAAGGAACAAACCAAGAGACTGATACTGGGCGGATTTTGCCTGATCGGGCTACTTTATGTTTATTTCACATTCTTCCTCGGGCCGCTGAACAAGAGCCGGAATTCGATCCAGGCGAAAATCAAGGAACTCCAGGACAAAGTTGCAACCTCCAAGGCTGAGATATCCAACGCGTCAAAGCTGGAGGAGACTGCTCATGCCGCTACCGTCCGCTACGATTCCCTGCGTGCGCTTAGCCCCGACGGTGCACCGATCGCATGGTTTCCCCCACGAATGAAAACATTTCTCGCCGGCCAGCAAATCGACAAGGTGACGACCCGGCTCGAAAGCAGTAACGCATTTAAAGAAAAGGAACTCGCCGCCTGGAATCGCTATCTCTGGATCATCGATCTGCCCCAAGCGGACTTTGAGAGTTTGGGCAAAGCAATTGCCCTACTGGAAAACTCAAATCCACTACTTTCGATCCGGAAACTACGCATTTACGCGGCCGCGGATGACCCTGAGATGCAACAGATCGTCTTTACCGCCGCCACCATCATCGACAGGAAATGAAGAAGCTGCTTTACCTTTGCCTAATGACCTGCAGCAGCATTTTGCTGGCAGACGAGACCGCGCCGATAGAATTGAAACATAAGTCTTCCTTCAACGTCGAAGTGAACGAGCGCAATCCGTTTTGGCCGATCGGATGGAAACCAGCTCCGAAAATCGCCAAGACCGGAGCGGAAAACGCGGGACGGGCTATTCCATCGTCATCTTTTGTCGTTTCATCCATCACGCTCGATCCAAAAGCACATTACGCGATCATTAACGGCCGCACGATGGGCGAAGGCCAGCAATTTGGCTTGCAGTTGGGAACCCAAGTTTATCAGATCACCGTCAAAGCGATCAACGACGGTCATGTGGTTCTTCTTCGCCAAGATCAGGAAATCATCGTCCCATTGCGTCGAAAATAATTTTTTCGAAGGGCGATTTTTTTGGTTGAGTTTTCGGTCGAGCAGGACAAGCTCTCGCCCATCGACCTTAACCTCATAACCTTAGCATTTCTCATTGTTCCATGAAATTCTCGTTGCTATTGCTATTTGTCATCTCCTCTACGGCTTTTGCTCGCGGCCCCGCCGGCAGTTTTCGTCAGGCTTACGGCCCCCTGTTTCATCCTCAGCCTCCCGATTTCGCTGACAACACCAAAAAATTCGCGCGCGATCCCGTCCACCACTGGAACCAGATCGCCATCGACGCTACCGGCTTGGATCATACGCCGGTTGCCCAAGGCGAACATCGCACGTTTGGCGAACAACTTGGCCCCGGACGCGCCAGCCGCGCCATGGCCATTGTCCACATCGCGATCTTCGACGCCATCAATGCGGTCCTCGGTCAATACCAGAGCTACACCGGAATTCAGTCTGCCCCTCACCCATTTTCAACCGCCGCCGCAGTGGGACAGGCGGCGCACGATACGCTCGTTTCTCTTTTCCCATCACAGAAGGCGAGCTTTGATCAGGCCCTTGCCGATGATCTGTTGCGGATCACAGGCGGGCCCCTGAAGCAAAATGGCGTCACATTTGGTAAACAGGTCGCAGCTGCCATACTGGCTATGCGCGTTGCCGATGGCGCCGAAATTCCGGAACTTCATCTCGGGGTCGATTATTCGACCAGTAACCTTCCCGGACACTGGCGGCAGGATCCAATCAGCCTGATTCCAATCGCGCTAGGCTCGCATTGGGGCGGATGCAAACCTTTTGTGGTGAAGTCGACGAGCCAATTCGAGCCACCCCCGCCGCCGGCCCTTACAAGTGCCGCTTATACCGCTGCCTACAACGAAGCCAAGAATTTTGGTGGGGACGGAATTAATACCCCTACGCAACGCACGTCCGAACAGACATTCATCGGTACGTTTTGGGCATATGATGGAACTCCCAGTCTCTGTGCCCCACCACGACTCTATAACCAGATCACCGTTCAAATCGCAGATCAAACGAAACTCAGACCGCTCGAACTCGCTCGCTTGCTCGCGTTGGTCAACGTCGCAATGGCGGATACGGGCATGAGTGTTTGGGAATCGAAATACCACTACGATTTTTGGCGGCCGGTGACTGCCATTCGCGAATCTGATCCCGGAACCGGTCCAACTGGGGCCGGTGATGGAAACGCTACCACTATTGGCGATCCGACCTTTACTCCTTTGGGAGCCCCGGCCAGCAATTTGGTTGGGCCGAATTTTACTCCGCCCTTCCCTGCTTATCCTTCGGGACATGCTGGATTCGGCGGCGCGATTTTCGAAACGATTCGTCGCTTCTATGGAACCGATCACATTGGATTCACCTTCGTTTCCGATGAATTCAACGGCGTAACCAGGGATCACAACGGGAACGTGCGTCCTTACATGCCGCGCAGTTTCTTGACCTTATCGCAGGCTGAAGAAGAGAATGGCCAAAGTCGGATTTATCTCGGCATCCATTGGCGCTTCGACAAGGTCGCAGGTATAAGGCAGGGAGAAAAAGTAGCGGACTACGTCTTCAATCACGCTTTCCTTCCGGTCGAAAGCCAGTAGTTTCCGGCTCGCTATCGTCCCCAAACGAATAGTAGCGGCGATCTTTCCCGTCAGAAAGAAACGGCGGCGAAGATCGCCGCCCTACAATTTTGCCCCTTCTCGTCCCCAAACTCCAGTTTGAGAACGCCCCATTCTTGAAACTTCGTTTCTCTCCTCTGGACATCGATCCTGCGCTACTCACTCCCCAGACCGTTGCTCAACCAGCCACTACCTCGGCCAGAGGGACAAATTTACTCTCGTGTAGTTCGACTCGTTTATGACCAGCTAACAGTCGATACCACTCAAGCGCGGAACCGATTACGATCAGGAGCACGAGTAGGAGAAAGCTTGCCGCGACGAAAATGTCTATCCGATACATTGTCGCCTGGCGAACGAGCACTGCCGCGGCACCGGCATCTGCTGCCTGGACGCTTTTTTGAATCGCCGATTG